>Ga0210386_10000244_pt1 | contig 48578 bp, 47 predicted proteins | sample IncBWH32OmetaG_FD_160091 | JGI IMG/M metagenome (GOLD analysis project Ga0210386, IMG submission 160091) | Forest soil microbial communities from Barre Woods Harvard Forest LTER site, Petersham, Massachusetts, United States - Inc-BW-H-32-O ...
CGAGATTTTTTAGGAATGCGCGACGGTTCACGAAATGTTCACCAGGCCGTTGCGGATGGCGTAGACGACGAGCTCGGCAGTTTTGTGGATGCCGAGCGCGTCCATGATATTGGCGCGATGCACGCTGACGGTGTTGACGCTGAGCGAAAGCTGGTCGGCGATTTCTTTGTTGGATTTGCCGTCAACGATGAGCTGAAGGATTTCGAGCTCGCGCGCGGTGAGGCCGGCGTTGCGTTCACCTTTCAGCGCAGCGGAGCGCGAAAGCTCTGAGGCCATCACGATTTCGCCGGCCGCGACGCGACGGATGGCCGTGGCGAGTTCGAGGTCCACGGCATTCTTCAGGATGTAGCCGCGCGCGCCGGAATCGAGCGCTTGGCGCACGAGCGTGTCTTCCGAGTGCATACTCAACATTAATATGACGGTTTCACGCGAATGTTCGAGGATTTTGCGAGTGGCGATCAGACCACTCGAGCCGGGCAGCGCGCAATCCATCACGATCACCTTCGGATGCAACGCGCGGGCGAGCTTGATGGCTTCTTCGCTGTCGCCCGCTTCGCCGACGACCGCGATGTCCGGCTCGTCTTCGAGCATGCGGCGGAAGCCGCGGCGAACCAGCGCGTGGTCGTCCACGAGGAGCACGGAAATTTTATTGCCCATGCTGATCGAGCCTTTCTTTCGGAACTTTCAAACGGACTAGAGTCCCACTTTGCGGGAGACGCAGCAACTCGATAGAGCCCGCGAGGAGTTCGGCGCGCTCGCGCATCGCGACCAGGCCCATGCCGGGCTTAGATGCGGAGGCGGTTGCGTCGAGACCCTTGCCGTGGTCTTCAATTTCCAGCTGCAACGAATCGGGCTGAAAACGAAGGCGCACCCGGGCTTCGCGGGCGCCGGAATGGCGCGCGACGTTGTTCAGAGCTTCTTGGAGGACGCGATAAACGTGAATTGCGGCGCCACCGTCCACGGGATAGGGCTGGCCGGATTTTTCGTAGGTGATGTCGATGCCGGTCTGCTTTTCGATTGTGGGGATGTACCAGTCGATGGTGCTTTCGAGGCCAGCTTCATCGAGCATCACCGGATGCAGTGCCTGCGAGAGGCTGCGGATATTTTCTAGCGTGGTCTGCGCGAGGTCGCGAACCTCGTGAAGCTCGGAGCGCAGCGGTGAATCGGCGGGCGTGTGGCGTTCGACGCGGCCGAGCATCGCGCCGATGGCGGTGAGAATTTGGCCGAACTCGTCGTGGAGCTCGCGGGAGATGTGGCGCAACGTGGATTCCTGCGTGGCGATGAGTTTCTGCGCGAGGTCGCTGCGTTGGCGTGAGAGATTCGCCACTTGGTCGAAGAGGCGGCGATTCGAGCGGATGACGTAGAGACTGGTGAGGACGATCGCGGCTAGCGTGGCGGTGAGAAATAAATAGACCTGGCGCTGAACGCGGTCGTAGATTTCGCGGACTTGTTGCGCGATTTGTTCGTCGCTTTCATTATTTTTCACGAGCAAGCGCGAAACGGCGGTGCTGAGCGCCTGTTGGCGCGCTTGCAGCGTTAGGCGAATCTGTTCGCGAGCTTCCTTATCCTGGCCATTTTGGGCTAGCGCAAAAGTGCGGTCGACGGCATCCCAAAACTGCGCGAGCGAGGCGGCGAGATATTGTTTTTGATCGGGCGTGCGAGCGGCCGCGTCGAGGTGCTCTTCGGATTGTAGGGCGTCATCGAGATCTTCGTGGATGCGCGCGAATTGCGCTTTCCAGGCGGTGAGCGGGTAGGGCTCGTCATTATCGAGCATGTCGCGCATGGCGAGGGCGAGAGAATTCAGGTCGTTCTGCACGCGGAGGAGCTGCAGGGAAACTTTGCGATTGCGTTCGACCAGATTGTTTTGCAGCGCGCGCAGGCCTGCGATTTGGTGCGTGATGTATGCCGAGTAAGTGACCACGGCCGCGAGCGTGATGATCAGCCCGAGGAACAAACCCATCGCAGGGGAACGCAAAGCGCGGCGCAGCACAGCCACGAGGATATAACGCGCGGTTAGCAAGTTCCAATCGTTGTGGGCACTGCAGATTTACAGTTCACGCAGCGCGCAAAAAAAGAGCCGCTACCGGTGGGTAGCGGCTCCGCGCACTTACTGGGGGACTCGTTCGACCGTTCAGAACCGATACTTCAGAGCAAACTGCACAGTGCGAGCTCCTTGCGAGGTGAAGATCTCGCCGTAGTTCGATGCACCGGCTGTGTGCTGGCCGCTGAACTCTTGTCCCAGGTTGAAGATTGGCGTGTTTGTGAAATTCACCATATCAGCTCTGAACTCAAGCGATTGCCTCTCGGTAATCGAGAAGTCTTTCGACAAGCTGAGGTTACCAGTCTTAAGCCCCGGACCATCAAAGGCTCCGACGCCACAATTTCCAAAAGTCCCGGTCGCGGGTGTAGTAACGGCAGCGGGATTCAGGAAGCTAACGCCGTTGTTTGCAGGATTGAAAACCATCGGGACATGAGCTGGAACACCAGCTACGCAGTCCGCCCGGGTCGAAAATCCCCCCGTACCGGATGTGTCGCTGCTGGCAAAAATCGTTTGAGCAAATCCGCTGTGGAAGATGAAGCTCGAACTTATGCGCCATCCTCCGGCCACAGCGTTCACGATGCCGTTCACGTCGTTGCCAAACCGCCGGCCGTGCCCGTAGGGAAGCTCGTAAACCACATAGCCGTTGAAGAGATGGGCAATGTTCTGAGGGCACCGGCCATAGTCGCCCATTTGGTCGTAAGGATTCTGCGGGAAAGCCCACGCCGAAATGGTTTGGGCTTCCGTCGCAACGTTGTCGCCGAACTGGCCGAAGAATCCGGGCGTGTCACTCAAGCACTTAGACCATGTGTAGTTCAACTGTGCCTGCAGACCCTTCGTGAGACGTTCCTGAAGGACCAACTCCAACGCATGGTAGTTGCTGATGCCGTTCGAAAGTGACAATCGCCTTTGGCCTGGTTCGCCGAGCAGTGTCGGGTTCAGAAACGGACTGGGAGTAATTGTGCCGTCGGCGTTCAACTGATTCTGTTGAAGCATGATGATGTTGCTGAGGTGCTGATCGTTCTGACCGACGTAGCCGACTTGCACGGTCGTAGAATTTCCAAACTGCCGCTGGACGTTCAAACTCCATTCCTGCTGGACCGCAGGCCGGATGTTGAGGTCAAAGGCGTGAGTGGTTACACCCGAAAAACAGACCGGAGCAAAGACCTGCGCCAGGGCAAGAGTGCATCCGGTGGGAAAGCCGGTGAATCCCTGGTCCAGGGTGGTGACGGGCAAGTCAGTCGTCGGGGCATAGGTTACGTTGTTAGCTTGTTGGAACGGTGGGTTCGCGGTGAGCAGGTTGTTCACACCATTGCTCTCATTAAAACTGGTGACTCCGTAGGCGGCGCGCACGACTGTATTTTTCACGAAACCTGGCTGCCAAGCAATTCCGATGCGCGGCTGGAAATTCGTGATGCCGTTGTACTGTTTGTAAAGAGCTTTGCCCAAGCCTTGATTGTTGATTGTGGAAGTAATGAGCTCCCCGCCAAACAGATTATAGTTTACGGCGTTCCCATCTTGTGCAGCGCGGGGCGTATTGAGCTCCCAACGCAGTCCGAGATTCACTGTGAGATTTGGCCTAATCCTCCAGTTATCCTGCCCATACACGGCCCAGAGATTATTTCGTACGTGTCGATTGCCGGTACCCGAACCGATACCCAAATTATTGGGAAGGCCCAGCATGAAATCCGCAAGTCCGGAACCGATGGAGAGCGGAGGGGATTTCGGGTTGGCCGGATCCGTGAGAGTTGGGTTGCCGGTGTATTGCCCGTTGAAGTTGAAAAGACCCGCTAATCCTTCGATCCCGGGGAAGAGAAAATTGTCGCGAAAGTTGTTGAACTGAACGCCAGCGTGAAATTCGTGATTTCCATACGTTTTGACGATCGAGTCGCCGATCTGAAACACCGTGTCGCTGAACGTGTTGAACTGCCCGAGGTTGTTAGCAAGGGTGCCGACTCCACCAAATAATCCGCCAATAGCGGGGAGGAACGTGCTAGGCGAGCCGGGAATACCAAATTTCTGAGGCAGATTTTCTCCAGTGGGGTTGGAAAAGCCCTGGCTCACCGGGAAATAGCTGAAGCCCGCACGGAAATCATTGATGAGGCTTGGGCTGATGGACCGCGTCCATCCGATGACTCCGTTCTTCAAGGGATAGTTAAAATCCGTGATGCCGTTGCTTGCCAGCAAGAAGGTTTCGGTGGTTGGATTTCGCACGGATTGTTGCGAATAGCGTCCGAAGATACGATCTTTGTCGTTGGGTGTCCAATCGATTTTGACGTCACCTTGGTCCGCGTTGTTCAAGATTCGTTGCTGATAGAACAAAGTGTTACCGGTAGTCGGCTGCGGATAAAGCGACGAATTCACGATGGCAGAAGCGGCTGGGCTTAAGGTGAATCCCGCAGCCGTTAGATTGTTGAATGGAATGGGAACGCGCGCGGTGGGAGCCACGCCGGCTTGCGGCGCATACAGTTGAGTGTTTCCGTTGATGAGGCTGTTGCAAACGCCGGCTCCATTAAAGCCCGCCGGGCAGAGTTCTCCGAAATTCCCTGCGCGCTCCGCAGCGCTCATTACGATCACATTCTGTGTTGAAGGACTGTCCATGCGCTGCCCTTCATAGTCCACGAAAAAAAAGAGCCGATTCTTGACGATCGGTCCGCCAAAGGTGCCCCCAAAGCGGTTATATCGAAGAGCGGCTTTCGGGGTCACAGGAGTGGTCAACCCCGCGCTCCATTGATTAGCGTCCAACGCGTCGTTGCGGAAGAACTCAAAGGCACTGCCATGATAGGAGTTTGTGCCGGACTTGATGGTCGTGTTCACAATGCCGCCCAGAAAATTGCCAAACTCCGCGGAGGGATTCTGGGCGATTAAATTGAATTCCTGGATGGCGTCGGTACTGGGGGAGTAAGCCACTTCGTTGTTGTCGTTCTGATTGTTGTCTATCCCATCGAGGATGTAATTGTTGGTCTGTTCGCGATTCCCGTTAATGTAGGGGCGGCCGATTTGAAACGTGTTTTGTCCCGAAGTAAAGGCCCCCGGATTCGTGCTTGTCGCTCCCGGAGTGAGCAGGGTGAGTTCGTTGTAGTTTCCGGTGATTAATGGGATGTTTTCCGTCACAACGTGATCGATATGCGTGCTGAGGTCAGTCGTTTCGGTTTGAAGCAGCGGGGGGACGCCGCTTACTTCGACAGTCTGCGACATGGTACCGACGGTCAACTGGATATCAACGCGCGCCACTTGATCCAGGACCAGATCAAATGCCGAGCGCACCGCAGTCTGAAACCCTTTTGCTTCCACCTTCACTTGATAATTCCCGATCGGGATGCGCGGGAGATAGTAAGCGCCGTCCGTATTGGTCTGCGTCGGATATGCCGTACCGCGCGCACTATCCATGGCGGTGACCGTCGCGCCCGCAATGGGCGCGCCGCTGGGATCGGTGATTATTCCATTGATGGCTGCCGAGGTTTCTTGTGCCGCGGCGGGCGATACGGTTACGGCGAGCGCGACGATTACCAGCGCTGACAACATGCAAGCGATTGCTGTGATACGGCGAATCTTGTTCACGGAAGCCTCCTGGCGGAAATTCGGAGAATCGAGGCTGTCACGCCTCCCACGCACCCCAAATACCCCTTTGATGAGAAAGAGCTATATAGCGCACGATTTCTATTGTCAAGAGAAAAATGAAACTGTATAAGAATTTGGCAGAATTGACGGGACAAGCTCTATAGCAGCTATTTGAGCTCTATAGCAGTTTGTTTGCACTTAAGAGGCAGGCCGGGGCGCCTGTTAGACCAGCCGTAACCCTATCCTGCTAGACTCACAGGCATTTCCGGAGCGTGCATGACACCGATCAGCCGAAACGGCGAACCGACTTACAAGAGAATCCAGAACGTGATCCGGAGACGGATTGAAGGCGGGCAGCTAAAGCCCGGAGACATGGTCGCTTCCGAGAGGGAGCTGGCCAAGACGCACAAAGTAAGCCTGATGACAGCGCGTCACGCCCTGGCGGACCTGGCGCGGGAAGGCATGGTCGAGCGGCGGCACGGTTCCGGAACGTTCGTCGCGCCGCCGAAAATTCATTTCAACAAGCTGATGAGTTACACCGAGCAGATGGCCAGCCGCGGGCTCGCGGCGCGGTCGCGAATTATTTCATCGGGCGTGCTGGACAACGAGCACGAGATCGCAGCGCGGCTTTCGTTGCCGTCCGGGAGCCACATGTACATGCTGGAACGCGTGCGGCAAGCGGCCGATGAACCGTTTGCACTGGAGACTTGCTATCTCTCGGCGGACGAATTTCCGGCACTGGCGGGCGGCACACTGGAGCGCGGGTCGTTGTTTGTGACTCTGGAGCACGAATACGGAGTGGAGATGGCGTACTCCGACGAGGAAATTGACGCGACCGCGGCGGATTTGAAGACGGCGGAGCTGCTGTCGGTTCCGCGCGGCACGCCGCTATTGCGCATTCGCCAGCTGATTTATACGACGAAGGGTAAGGCTTGCATGTACGTGGTGGGGCTTTACCGGTCGGGGCGGCATACTTTGCTGATTCGCAGATTTCGGTGAGTGGTGTGCGCGCGTGTTCTCGCGCCAAAGATTTAACACACATCCGAGAGAGCACAGAGAAAAGCAGAGGGCACCGAGACGCCGAGGTTGAGGCCGGCCTCATGGCGCGGTTAAAGCTGGCGGGAACTTCAGGAGCTGAAGCTCCCTTGAGTTTCGCGAAGGTTATGTCGCGACTAAAGCCGCGCACACAAGCCTCCGATTTTCGACCAACTGCTGAATGGCCAGATGTTTTGCAATTGATTTGGAACTGATTCGCAATCACCGCGGGCGCAGCTCGCGGCGCCCCTACTGGCGCTGCGTTAGTGACTTTCTTGACTCCATCAGCTGCGGCTACTTCTTAGATTTTTCCTTTTGTTGTCTGTGCTGTTGCTTCTTCGACGAAGCTTCCTTGTCCCCTGCTTAGCTCACGAGACATCTGCCACGCGCATACCGTTGCTAGCAATACCAAAAATATCCCTAGCGGCCAGTGGCGCAGCAGCAGTTTGCCTACGCCGAAGAGCGCGCTGTAAACCATCACGCAGCCTAGAATCCAGCACCAGAGGTTGCGGACGAGATCGTGCGTCCTAGGGATTTCCGGCGCGAGTAGGGCGATGGGTTGCCAGCCTGTGGCATCTGGCCGGACCTTACGGTAGAACGACAGCAGAATGCTGTCCGGCTCTTTGGCCGTCGCGAGCGTGACGATGATCCACACGAGAGTTGTAAGGAGCGTGGTGGTGAGAATGTCTTTTGCGAAGACGACCGTGTCGGAACCAGTGAAAAGTGACGGCCGACCCAGAAGCGCGTTCGCCAAGTTTTCCCAGTGCAGCGCGAGCGTGACGGCCAGCGCGGTGATCATCGCAGAAATTTCGCTCCAGGCATTGATGCGCCACCAATACCAGCGAAGCATGTAAACGCTGCCCGTCCCTGCGCCGACTTGCAACACGACCTGCCAGCCGGAACGGATGGATGCGAGCTGTGCGGAAACGTAACCCGTCATGATTACGAGCAGCACGGTGACGAGCTGCGAAATGTGGACGTAGTGGCGCTCGGAAGCGTGGCGCACGAAAAAGCGGCGGTAAAAATCCTCGACGATATACGAGGTGCCCCAGTTGAGTTGCGTCGCGATGGTGGACATGAACGCGGCGAGAAATCCGGCGACGATGATCCCGCGCCAGGCATGCGGCACGTAATCGTTGACGATCATCATGTAACTGGTTTCGGGATGCTGGAGGCCCGGATAAAGCACGATCGCGGCGAGAGCCGTGAGAATCCAAGGCCAGGGACGCAGCGCGTAGTGAGCGATGTTGAACCAGAGCACGGAAAATAATCCTTGGCGTTCATCGCGCGCACTGAAAATTCTTTGCGCGATGTATCCGCCGCCGCCGGGTTCCGCGCCGGGATACCAGAAGGCCCACCACTGCACTCCGAGGTACACGGCGAAAGTGATTACCGGAAGAGTCCACAGGGTGTCGCTGGCGAAACCCTTCGAAAAATCGGGGAGAAACGCGAGCGGGTCGGAGCCGCCATTTTGCGCGCGCATCGCGCCGATTTGCGAGGTCATCGAGCCCATGCCGCCTGCGGCTTTCACGGCGTACCAGGCGATTCCGATCACGATGCTCATTTTCAGCACGAATTGGAAAAGGTCAGTCCAGAGCACGCCTGAGAGGCCGCCGAGAGAAACGTAAAGTCCGGTAAATGGGATCAGAAAGAAAATGCAGATGATCAGAGCTTGGCCGTCGGTTCCGAAAAATACCGGACCGAAGATTTGACTGAGCGCGCGCGAAAATGTGCCGAGGAAACTCCACGTCTGCATGGTGGGGCCCAGAGTTGTGCCGACGATGTTGATCATCGCCTTGGTGACCCAGCCGAGGATCAGGCAGTTCATCAGCAGGCCGAGATAGATGGCGCGAAATCCGCGCAGAAACGCGGCGGGCTTCCCGGAGTAACGCATTTCGGCGAATTGCACGTCGGTCATCAGGCCGGAACGGCGCCACAATCGCGCGAAGAGAAACACAGTCATCATGCCGGACGGCAGAAACGCCCACCAAATCCAGTTGCCGGCAATTCCTTGCGTGTAGACGAGGCCGGCGACGAGCAGAGGCGTATCGGCGGCGAAGGTTGTGGCGACCATGGAGGTGCCGGCGAGCCACCAGGAAGCGCTGCGTCCGGAGACGAAATAATCTTCAGAACTTTTTGTGGAGCTGCGCCGGAAATAGAGGCCGAGCAGAAGAGTTATTGCGAGGTACCCGATAATGGCTGACCAATCGAGCAGTGTGAATGGCATCGGCCCGACTTTATTGCACAGATGCGCGGGAGGAAGCAATGTGAAATCGAACTAAATTTGCGACGCGATGCGTGCGGCGCGTGCTGAGTGCGGGAAAAAACTTGCGCGCTGGCTGAGAATTTGTACTATTCTGCGCGTCGCTCGAATATCTTTTGCGCCATAAATTGCTCAAAGAAGGGCAAATGCGAATTCTGTTGCTCGTTGTACTACTCGGTCTTGCCCCTGATTCGGGCGCTTCGAACCAATCTCCCGAGCAACCCATGCCGCAATTGAATTTGATGCCGATGCCGTCGAGCTTGCAGCTCGGAAGCGGTGCGCTCCCGATCCGTGCGAGCTTCTCGGTCGCGATTGAGGGTTACCGCGAGCCTCGGCTGGAGCGGGCGGTCCAGAGGTTTTGCCGAGATCTTTCGCGGCGGACTGGTTTGTTCATCGCTGTGATGATGGTTGACCCGAGCAAGGCGACGCTGGTGATTCATGCGGAACATGCGAGCAAGCCTGTTCAAGAATTGGGCGAAAACGAAAGCTACGTTCTGGATGTGAGTGCTGCGGGGGCGAAGCTGTCGGCGCCGAATCCTTTGGGCCTGATGCACGGGCTGCAGACGTTTCTGCAACTGGTTGTGATGACGCCGGCTGGATTCGCGGCGCCCGCCGTACACATCGAAGATTCGCCGCGATTTCCCTGGCGCGGTTTGACCATTGACGTCAGCCGTCACTTTATTTATCTGGATACGCTGAAGCGCAACATTGATGGAATGGCCGCGGTAAAAATGAACGTGCTGCACCTGCACCTTTCGGACGATCAGGGCTTTCGAGTGGAGAGCAAAGAATTTCCCAGGCTGCAGGAAATGGGATCAGACGGGAAGCATTACAAGCAAGCGGAAATCCATGACCTGATTGCGTATGCCAGCGATCGCGGCATTCGTGTGCTACCCGAATTCGACATGCCCGGGCACAGCACGTCGTGGTTCGTAGGCTATCCCGAACTTGCCAGCGGGCCTGGACCGTACCAGATCGAGCGGCGCTGGGGAATTTTCGATCCGGCGATGGATCCTTCGCGCGAGTCCACGTACAAGTTTCTGGACAAATTCATCGGCGAGATGGCGGAGCTTTTTCCGGACCATTATTTTCACATCGGCGGCGACGAGGTGAACGGCAAGCAGTGGGAGGCTAGTCCGGAGATTCAGAAATTTATGCACGCGCACAAATTGAAGAACGATCAGGAACTGCAACAGTATTTCACGCTGCAAGTTCAGAAGATCGTGAGCAAGCACCACAAGGAAATGGTCGGCTGGGACGAAATTCTGGCGCCGGGGATGCCCAAAGACATCGTGATCCAATCGTGGCGGGGCCAGGAATCGTTGGCTGAAGCGGCGCGCCAGGGATATCGCGGAATTCTTTCCAGCGGATACTACCTGGACGGGATGGCGCCGGCGAGCCAGCACTATGCGGTAGATCCCATGGCGAACGCGGATGCGACGCTCACGCCGGAACAACAAAAACTGATTCTCGGCGGCGAAGCTTGCATGTGGGCCGAATTTATTTCGGATGAAAATATTGATTCGCGGATTTGGCCGCGGGCGGCGGCAGTCGCCGAGCGTTTGTGGTCCGCGCAACAGTTGCAGGATGCGGATTTGATGTATCGCCGGTTGAATGCGGTGAGCGTAGAGCTGGAGGAACTGGGGCTGACGCATCGTTCGAGCACACAGCTAATGCTCGCGCGGATGGCGGGGGCCGACGACATTGCCGCGTTGCGAGTGCTGGCGGATGCGGTGCAGCCTGCGAGCATCACTGTTCGCGAAAAGGAAGCTGAACTTGCCGGCGGGATCCAAACCAGCGACATCCCGCTCGATCGCATGGTGGATGCGGTGGCTCCCGAAAGCGAAGTGGTGCGACGATTTTCGGGCGATGTGGATCAACTTGCCGCGAGCAATTTTCGGGATGCTGCGGCGGAATCGCACATCCGTGCGCGGCTGGTTTTGTGGCGCGACAATGACAATCAACTGGAACCGCTGCTGCAGAATTCATTTCTACTGAAAGAACTCGCGCCGGTTTCACAAAATCTGGCTTCGCTCGCGGCGTCGGGACTCCAGGCGCTTGACTTCATCGACAACGGCCGCACTGCTCCCGAGTTCTGGCACAACGAACATCTGGCGATGATTCAGCAGGCCGAAAAACCGACGGCCGATCTGATCGTTGCGGCCGCGCCAGCTGTACAGAAACTTGTGGATGCCAGCGCCGCTCCGAAGCAATGAATTCCGCCTGCGAGCTGGATTGATCTACGAGCGGATGCCGTCTTGATGCACGTATTTGACTACTTCGACTTCTGAAATGGCGATCAGTCCCTCGGCGACCATCTCATCCAGGAACGGCAGCAGGGCCTGAATTTTGTCTTCTGAGTCAATCACGCTGACCATGACCGGCGCGTCGTGCGAGAACGACATGTGGCGCGGGCGGCGAATCAGCGTGCTGGCGCCGTATCCTTCGATTCCGCGAAAAACGGTGGCGCCGGCGATGTCCAGTTCGCGGCACTTTTCGACCACGGCGCGATACAGCGGCTTATCCTTCCATTTGTCGTCTTCGCCGAAATGAATGCGCAGCATTTTGGCCGTGCCTTCGAGCTTCATTTCCGCGCCTCCTTTCTGCGTTCGACTTCCTGGAAGTCGCGCGTATATTTGATTACGTCCACGTCGGAGAAAACCACCAAGCCTTGTTGCACCATGCCGTCAAGCACGGGAAGAAATGTGCGGAGGCGTTCTTCAGTGTCCACGACGGAGAGCATGATGGGCCGGTCATGCGAGAGATGAAGCGCTGAGTCCTTGTGAATTCTGCGGTTGGCTCCATAGCCCAAGATCCCCTGGTACACGGTGGCGCCGGCGATGTCGTTCGCGCGCATACTTTCCAGCAGTGCTTTGTGGAGAGGCTTGCCGTTCCACTTATCGTTTTCTCCAATGAAAATTCGCATCAGCTTCGCTTTTCCCTGGCGCTTCAATGCGGGCACGTCTTCCTGGCCTGCACCCTTCGCGGAAGCCTCAGACGGTTTCACGATGGTTGTATCTTGAATTTCGATCAGGCCTGTTCCGACCATTTCGTGAAGCTTGGGGAGAAGTTCGTCCACTTTTTCGGGCGTTTCCACGAACTCGATTTTCATGGGGAGATTTTCCGTGAGCGCCAGCGCGCGATCCGTGTGCATGCGGTGGTCGGCTCCAAATCCGGCGATGCCGCGCGTGACGGTGGCTCCGGAAACCTGGTGATAGAAAAGAAACTGTAGGATCGCCGCGTGGACAGCTTCCCCGCGATATTGGTGGTCCTGGCCAACATAAATACTTACCTTCTTGGCCGGTCCGGCTTTAAGCATGCTTCCTCCCGCGTCATATTCCCACGGCTTGCAACCAAGTATTCTACCGCCCGGGCATCTGATTTCAGGCAATCGAGCGTCCGGTGATCACGCCCAACCAAACGGAAATGAAGCCGACGACCACGCTGAGGATGACGTTCAGGCCGGCGATGAGAACCTCCCCGTCTTAAAATACGCGGAAGGTTTCATACTCGAATGTGGAAAACGTGCTGTACCCGCCGATGAATCCAATCGGCAGCAAATAGCGCCAATTCGCGTTCCAGTTCGTTTTTTCCGCCAGCAACGTGACGATCAAACCGATTAGAAAGCACGCGGTGCAATTGACGATGAAGGTGCCATACGGGAATCGCGTACCCATACGGTTGCCGACATATCCTCCGAGCCAGAAGCGCAGGACCGATCCAAGAAATCCCCCGAGACCCACCATCAAGTATTTGGTCATAGTTGCGAGTTGGTCCTCTCCTTGAGGCGCGCGAGATAAGGGCGAGCCATTTTCAAGTGCATCGCTTTTGGTTCGGGATCGTCGCCGGGGATATGACTCCGCGACAAGTATCCCTTGTCAGGAGTCATCATCTGTCCCGGCTAAGAAGGGACAGCGGTTAAGGGGCGAACTCCATGCCCTCTGTGCCTAATGATACTTTTACTTGCACGGAAGTCAATTGCCGGGTGTGATGCGTTGCGTTCGCGTTCAATACCGGGCTTGCTCCGCGGACAATCTTCGGTCGCGTTACCCAACAAACCGTGCTGTAGCTATTTTTCATTGGCTCTTGAGCTCGACGTCCTGAGTATGGAGAACATGCCAACGTCGGTCGTAATAGCTGAATATGTCGAGAAAACGGACCTTTCGCGGTTCCTTCTTCGCCGGGTCCGGAATATCGATGTCTGACCTGGAGATTGCAGTGTTCCCATGGACCTGTATCGTCGGCATGGGAAACGACGGAACTGGAATCGGATTCGCGCGATGAGCGCGCGCCTTGTCAATGATCTCCTGCCGGCTTCTCACCTGTCCAGTGTACCAGACGGATTCGTAGTCTGGTTCCAACAGGCACTCCAGGTAATCGGCATCGCCGGTAAGAAACGCCTTGCTCCACTCCCGCTCGGCGCGCCTTACGGATTCAGCGTCCGGTTTGAAGTCCTTCCTCAGTTGGTCACAATTTTGCGCCGCTGCCGGAATCAATAAAAACGGAAATAGAGCAAAAGCCCACAAGCGCTTGATAGTCATCGCGGTTTCCTTTCGATGTCGCGAATCGGTGAGACGCGGGGAGGACGCCAAAAGTGAGCGATCTCCTTTTGGCTCTATGCAGATCGCATGTTATATGCACCACCGTCAGAACGTCCGAAACGGGGCAAGCAGGTCAGGCGATGCCGAGCTTCTTTTGCATTTCTTCGAGCGAGATTCCTTTGGTTTCTGGATAGACGAACAGGACGACAAAAAACTGGAGAATCATCATTGCCGCGAAAAAAATGAAGGGATAGCCGCCGGACGCCGCCGCCATTGACGGGAAGATGAGGGAGATCAGCGCGTTCATGAACCAATGCGAGAAGCTGCCGAGGCTTTGTCCTTTGGCGCGCACGCGGTTGGGGAAAACTTCGCTCAAATAGACCCAGATGACGGCGCCTTGCGAGAACGCGAAGAAGGCGATGTAGCCTACCAGCAGCCAGACCAGGAAATCCTGGCGGCGGCCTGAAAGGAAAATGGCAGCGACGCCGCCCAGACATGCCGCAGTGCCGACCGAGCCGATCAGCAGCAGAGTCTTGCGACCGATGCGGTCGATCACGGACATGGCCAGCATGGTGAAGACCAGGTTCGTCGCGCCAATGGCAACCGCTTGCAGGTCGGAAGAGACTTTGTTGAAGCCGGCATACGCAAAAATATCGTTGAGGTAGTAAAGGATGGCGTTGATGCCGGAAAGCTGGTTGAACATTCCGATGGAGACGGCGAGGAAAATCGGCAGGCGATATTTCCAGGAAAACAGCGAATCGCTGCCAACGTGCTCGGCGTCAATGGACGCGACAATTTCCTGAAGCTCCTGTTCGTAATTTTCTTCGCCTGTCACGCGCAGGACTTCTTTGGCTTCGTCCACCCTTTGCTTTTTGACCAGCCAGCGCGGACTGCGGGGGATGGTGAAAAGTAGAAGAAAGAAAAGGAGTGCTGGCGCCGCAGGAATCCCCAGTTTCCACCGCCATTCGGCGGCGCCGAATTGCATCGCTCCGACGATATAATTTGAAAGATAAGCGAGCAAAATTCCGAGAACGACGTTGAACTGAAAGAGGCCTACCAGACGGCCACGCCATTTCGCCGGAGCCACTTCCGCGATGTACATCGGGCCGAGCACAGAAGAGCCACCAATGCCGAGCCCGCCGATGAAACGAAAGACTACGAGTACGGTCCAATCCCAGGCGAAGGCGCAGCCCAGAGCCGAAACCAAGTACAAGACGGCCAAAACGCGCAAACTGTCGCGGCGGCCGAAATGATCTCCTGGAATTCCAGCCAGCATGGAGCCAAAGATGGCACCCACAACCGCGATGAAAACAGTGAAGCCCAGGCCATTGGACGAGAGGTGAAATGTTTGGGTCAGTTCACGGGTTGTGCCGGAGATGACGGCAGTGTCGAAACCGAAAAGCAGTCCGCCGAGCGAAGCGACGATGGCGCTGCGCAAAAGATGCGAGTTAAGTTTCATGCCGCCTTTCGAATCGTCATGCTGCCAGGGCTAACGGTGGGCATTGTCTCTCTTAGCGCGCCGCATCGGGCAAGAATATTTGCACGCGCGTCTAGGGAGACACGCGCTTTGGCAGGAAGGCGCTGCCTTTCTTCACAATGAACGCCCACAGAGCACCGCTCGCGGGCGGCAGGTCGCGGTCGGTGCGGCGCACTACGAACCAATGCCGAACGATGGGCAGGCCCTCGACTTTCAGGACGGCCAGGCGGCCGTCCGCGACCTCTGAGGCGATCGTGTGCGCGGAGATCAACGAAAGACCCAGGCCCGCCATCACGGCTTGCTTGATCGTTTCGTTCGAGCCCATTTCTATGGTCACTTTTGGAGGTTGGATCATTTGCGCGTTGAGGAAGTATTCGAAGATATTGCGCGTGCCCGAACCTTCCTCGCGAACGATGAATTTCTGGCTGGATAATTCGGCTTTGGATACCCGCTTCGTGCGCGCGAGACGGTGATCGGCGGGAGCAATCATCACGTAGGGGTGCGGGCCGAAGGGTTCGCTTTCGGCGCCGAAATCGCCGGGCGGGCGTCCCATCACCGCCATGTCTATGTCGTAGTTGCGAAGGGACTCGACCGTCTCCGCGCGATTACCCACTACTAGTTGCAGATCAATCCCTGCGTGCTGGCGCAAAAAAGCGGCAATTAGTTCCGCGGCGAAGTATTTGGCCGTCGAGACGGCGCCGAAGCGCACGCGTCCGCCGTGCAGACCCTTCATGGCTTCGAGAGTGTCGCCGAGATCCGAGATCACGCGGTCGATGCGCGCGGCGGCGGCGACTGCTTCACGCCCGGCATCGGTGGGCCGTAGGCGGTTGCCGGTGCGGTCAAAGAGCGCCAGGCCGAGGTCTTCTTCAAGGAGTTTGATGCGAGAGGTCAGCGCCGCGGGGGTGACGTGAAGCGATTCAGCGGCTTTGACAACCGTGCCGCTGCGCGCCACTTGGTGCACCGCTTCGAGTTGTTTGAATGTGAGGTTAGTCATGCGGAGGGGCCCTCGCGAGGCCGTCAATGTTTCTAAGTATGACGGCAATTATATTCACTTTTATTGTTCCCCGCAAGCTGCTACGTTTTGCATTTGCGGGAAGGAGGCCAGGCCATGAGTAAGGATGGAGCGACGCTCGACGCGAAACCCTCGACTGTCCGCGGCAAGGATCGCTACAAGTCCGGCGTGATGGAATACAAGAAGATGGGTTACTGGGAACCGGAGTACGAGCCGAAAGATACAGACATCATCGCGCTTTTTCGCGTGACGCCGCAGGACGGAGTGGACCCGATCGAAGCGTCGGCGGCGGTGGCGGGAGAATCTTCCACGGCCACATGGACCGTGGTGTGGACCGACCGCCTAACCGCTTGCGAAAAATATCGCGGCAAGTGTTATCGCGTCGAACCGGTGCCCAACGCGCCGAGTTCTTACTTCGCGTGGATTGCGTATGACCTCGATCTCTTCGAGCCGGGCTCGATCTCTAATCTTGCCGCTTCGATCATCGGGAATGTTTTTGGGTTCAAGCCGCTCAAGGCCTTGCGGCTGGAGGATATGCGTCTGCCCGTGGCCTACGTGAAAACGTTCGACGGGCCGGCGACGGGAATCGTGGTCGAACGCGAGCGCCTGGATAAATTCGGACGGCCGCTACTCGGCGCGACCGTGAAGCCGAAGCTGGGTCTTTCGGGGCGCAACTACGGCCGCGTGGTTTACGAGGCGTTGAAAGGCGGACTGGACTTCACGAAGGACGACGAGAACATCAATTCGCAGCCTTTCATGCACTGGCGGGACCGATATCTTTATTCGATGGAGGCGGTCAATCGCGCGCAAGCCGAGACCGGTGAAGTGAAGGGAAGTTATTTGAACGTGACTGCGGCGACCATGGAGGACATGTACGAGCGCGCGGAGTTCGCGAGCGAGCTGGGTTCGGTGATCGTCATGATTGACCTGGTGATCGGGTACACCGCGATTCAATCTATGTCCCAGTGGGCGCGCCGCAACAACATGATTCTGCATTTGCACCGCGCGGGTCACGGCACTTACACGCGACAGAAGATTCACGGCGTTTCGTTTCGCGTGATCGCGAAATGGATGCGCCTCGCGGGAGTAGACCACATTCATGCGGGTACCGTGGTCGGCAAACTGGAAGGCGATCCGCGAACCATTCGAGGCTATTACGATATCTGCCGAGAAGACCTGGTGCCGCAGAAACTCGAGAACGGAATCTTTTTCGAGCAGCAATGGGCGTCCTTGCGGAAACTGATGCCAGTGGCTTCCGGCGGGATTCACGCGGGGCAGATGCACCAGCTGCTCGATCTGCTCGGTGAAGACACCGTGCTGCAGTTTGGCGGAGGAACGATCGGCCATCCGACGGGGATCGTCGCCGGGGCGACGGCAAATCGCGTCGCGCTCGAAGCGATGGTTCTGGCTCGCAATGAAGGCCGCGACATCGCGCGCGAAGGTCCGGCGATTTTGGAAGCAGCGGCCAAACATTGTCTGCCATTGAGGCAGGCGCTCGAAATATGGAAGGACGTAACTTTCGATTACGCTTCGACGGACACGCCCGATTTCGTGCCTACCGCAACCGCCTCGGTGTGAAAAGGAGAAATTGTCATCATGCGATTGACGCAGGGCTGTTTTTCGTTTTTGCCTGACCTCACGGACGAGCAGATCAGGGCGCAAGCGCAGTACTGCATTGACAACCGGTGGGCGGTGAACATTGAGTTCACCGACGACCCGCACCCGCGCAATACGTATTGGGAGATGTGGGGCTTGCCCATGTTTGATATCAAGGATGCCGCCGCGGTGATGATGGAATTGCAGGAGTGCCGCAAGGCGTACGGCGACCGTTACATTCGGCTGTCGGGATTCGATTCCACGCACGGCTGGGAATCGCTGAAAATTTCTTTCATCGTAAATCGTCCCGCAGAGGAACCGGGATTCCGGCTGGTGCGGCAGGAGGGGCGCGGACGAAATATGCGGTACACCACGCAGGCGTATGTTACCGATCGTCCGGAGGGACAGCGATATCGTTGATGGGCGACGGGCACAGCCATTCTTGGCTACGCGGTTTTCGAGCACGGCTGAATGCTAATGAGCGAAACAATCCGATCCTACGATCATCCGGGCATCACCGATCCCGTGGCCGAAGAACGGCCGCGCCGAACAGGTGCATTTCAATTGCTTGCGCCTGTAGCGACAGCGCCGAGCAAGGGCGGGTCCAGCGAGACAATTGATCTGGCGAAGGAGCTGACTGAAGCGGGCGTCAAAGATCTGCTGACTGAACTCGACGATAGGCTCGTCGGTCTTGCTCCGGTGAAGACTCGTATTCGCGAAATGGCCGCGCTCCTGCTGGTGGAGCGCGTGCGCCGAAAGCGGGGGCTTTCGAGCGAGCCGCCGACGCTGCACATGTCTTTTACCGGCAATCCGGGTACCGGCAAGACGACCGTGGCGTTGCGCATGGCGGATTTGCTGCACCGGCTCGGATTCGTGCGCAAGGGCCACCTTGTTTCGGTAACGCGCGACGATCTGGTCGGGCAATACATCGGCCACACCGCGCCGAAGACCAAGGAAATTCTGAAGAAGGCGATGGGCGGAGTCTTGTTTATTGATGAAACCTACCATCTCTATCGCGCCGAGAACGAGCGCGACTACGGGCAAGAGGCCATCGAGATTTTGCTGCAGGTGATGGAGAACCAGCGCGAGGATCTAGTGGTAATTGTGGCCGGTTATGCGGACCGTATGGAGAAGTTTTTCGCGAGCAATCCCGGTTTTCGTTCGCGCATCGCCCATCACATTGATTTCCCGGATTACGCGGATGGCGAGCTACTGGCGATCGGCGAACTAATCCTGGCCAAGCAGAATTACAAACTGAGCGAGCGCGGGCGGGAGGCGCTGGCGCGCTACATCGTCGCGCGCAAACAGCAGCCGCACTTTTCGAATGCGCGCTCGATCCGGAATGCCCTCGACCGTGCGCGACTGCGACAGGCTAACCGCATCGTGCACGACGCCGCTAATGTGAAGGTAACGACCGAAGACCTGATGACGATTGATGCTCCAGACCTGCTGGCGAGCCGCGTCTTTGAAAAAGCCGCCACGAACGATTCTCCGCTGAGCGATGAGACCGAAAACGCGTTTGACTAGTCCAATCATCGCGGCTCCTTTGATTCGTGGCAAGGCCATGTTGCCGCCACTTTGAATAGCACTCGTGGAAAACAACGGCTTGCTGTAGTCTCTGGCTGCTCGATCCCTTTTGAGGGCGCCACGCCATGGCTTTGCAAGCGCTGATCTTTGACGTTGACGGCACGCTCGCCGAAACGGAGGAAATGCATCGTTCGGCGTTCAATCAGGCGTTCGCGTCGTTTGGGCTTGAGTGGACTTGGGATCCGCCGCTTTACAAGGAACTGCTTCGGGTTGCCGGAGGCAAGGAGCGCATCCTTCACTATCTGATGAGCCGGCGGCCGCAGGATGTAGCCGCGCACGAGCGCGAAATTCCGCAAATTTACGCGTTTAAGACAAAACTTTACTCGGCGATGGTTCGGGAAGGAACGCTCAGGCTTAGGCCGGGGGTGAAGCGACTGATCGAGGAGGCCAGAACCGCAGGGATTCGACTCGCGATGGCGACGACTACAAACCCCGCAAATGTTGATGCGCTCCTGCAGCGAGCTTTAGCTCCATCCGGTAAATCGCTTTTTGGCGTCATCGTTGCGGGAGATGAAGTGGCGACGAAGAAACCGGCTCCGGACGTTTTCGATGTAGCCGTGCGCCGGCTCGGATTGCGCGCTTCGGCGTGCATCGCGTTTGAGGATTCGGCCAACGGCGTGATGTCTGCACGGCATGCGGGCCTGGCTGTGGTGGTGACGCCGAGCGCTTATACTTCGGAAGATGATTTCACCGGCGCAGCGTCGGTGGTTTCGACGCTCGGCGAGCCCGGCGAACCGCATCAACATTTTGCAGGTTGGGAATGGCCCGGCGGCTTCGTAACCCTGGCAGGCCTGCAAAAGCGAGCGGAACAGCGGGCGCATGTCCGGGCTGGCAGAGCTTAATTGTTCTAAGTATTGATGCAATTATATTCAGTTTTGTTTTGCGACCCTGGCTGCTAGTTTTCTCTCATGCGGCTTCCGCACGCAACAAAGACTCGACGTGTCGGCTTGAGGGTCCGCGCGAGCGCAGGCGAGCAAACTCCCGCGACGATATCGGCCGGAAATGTCTCGCTCGACGATTTCCTGGATCGCTCCGCAAATGTCAGTAATCAAACGCGAGCGGTGGCGGCGTTGCTTCGCGAACTCGTCAAAGCCGCTCTTCAGGTGGCTGATGTTGTGTCGCTGGGATACATCGCCCAGGCCCTCGGAGCTTCTTTCGGCGCAGCCAATAGCGACCGAGACACACAAGAGCCGCTGGACCTTACCGCGAACGACCTTTTCGTCAATGCTCTGCGAAATGCTCCAGTAGCAGCAGTGCTTTCCGAAGAATTGACCTCTCCGCTTTGCCTCGATCCGGCCGCGCCGCTCGCGGTTGCGATCGATCCGCTGGATGGTTCCTCGAACATTGACGCCAATGTCTCCATCGGCACGATCTTCGCGATTTTTCCCGCCTTGGCGCAGGCGACCGAACCGGCCAATCATTTTCTGCGTCCGGGTCACGAGCAAATCGCCGCCGGATTCATCATTTATGGGCCGCAGACTTCGCTGGTATTCACGCTCGGCGATGGCGCGCATGTTTTCACACTCGATCGCCAGGCGGGATTGTTTCAACTGGCGATTCCGAAGCTCGCCATTCCACAACATTCGAGTGAATACGCGGTGAACGCATCGAACTATCGTCACTGGGATGATTCGATTCGCGCTTATGTGGATGATTGCATCCGCGGCTCCGACGGCCCGTTGTCGCAGGATTACAATATGCGCTGGATTGCGTCGCTGGTGGCGGATGCCTATCGAATATTGGTGCGCGGCGGAGTGTTCCTCTATCCCGGCGATCAGCGAAGAGGTTACGTGAAAGGCAGGCTGCGGCTGATTTACGAAGCGAACCCGATCGCATTCTTGGTGGAGCAAGCCGGCGGCGGCGCGACGGACACTGTGCAGCGCATACTAGAGATCAAACCGCGGGAGCTTCACGCGCGGACGCCGATTGTGTTCGGCTCATCCACGGCCGTGAAGCGCATCAGCGAGTACCACACCGATCCGCAATTTTCAGCCGAGCGCGCTCCGCTCTTCTTTCAGCGTGGTCTGTTCCGGCGATGACCGGAGCGAGCGGCGATGTCCACTAAGCACCCGATCATTTCCGTCACAGGCTCGTCAGGCGCTGGGACTACGTCCGTCCGGTATACGTTCGAGCAAATCTTCCGCCGCGAGAAGGTGAAGGCAGTCTATATCGAGGGCGACGCGTTTCATCGCTACGACCGCCGGGAGATGCGCCGCATGATGACGGAGGAGGCTGCGAAAGGCGATCATCATTTCAGCCATTTCGGTCCGGAGGCCAACCTTTTCGAGGACCTGGAAAGTGTATTCCGAGAATACGGTGAGAATGGCACCGGCCGCACGCGGCATTACGTACACGATGCCGTGGAGTCCGAGAAATATGGTGCGCCGGCCGGGACGTTCACGAAGTGGGAACCGTTTCCCGAAGGGACCGATTTGCTTTTTTACGAAGGGCTGCACGGAACCGTGGTCACCGAGAAAGTAAATGTGGCGAAACACGCCGACTTGAAAATCGGCGTGGTCCCCGTAATCAACCTGGAATGGATTCAGAAGATTCACCGCGATGGCGCGGCGCGCGGATACTCTACCGAAGCAGTGACAGATACCATTCTGCGGCGGATGCCGGATTATGTGCGCTACATCTGCCCGCAGTTCACCCAAACGGACATCAATTTTCAGCGCATACCGACCGTGGACACGTCGAATCCGTTCATCGCGCGCTGGATTCCCACGCCCGATGAATCCATGGTGGTGATCCGGTTCAGAAATACGCGAGGCTTCGATTTCTGCTACCTGCTTTCGATGATTCAGCACAGTTTCATGTCGCGTTCGAACTCCATTGTGATTCCGGGCGGCAAACTCGATTTGGCGATGCAGATCATTCTCACTCCGTTGATTTTGCAATTGGTGGAACGCAAGCGCAGAGCGGCGTGATGGGCGCCGTGAACTCGCGAGATTTTTCTATTGCTCGTGTCTCACCGCACCCCGGCGTTGGCGAAGTCTTGCGGTCCCGGCAGCGTGCCGCGAAGATACGTCGCGTCCCAATGGAATTGCCACCTGCCCTTTTCCTTTTCCAAGCGCAAAGGTCCCGGCGTGAAGTCCACCCATTGGCTCCAGCGGCCGCTCTGCTTGTTGACGACCACGTTGCTCATGCCGTCCAAGACCATGCCCGGTTGCCCGCCACCTTCACGGCAAGTGGTGGGCTTGAAAACCGCCTGGCCGACCCATTCGAAGCCGTTCAATTTGTCCGCTTCACCCAAATCCTGCGGCTTGATTTCCTGGACTGCTAGCGCGCGGCATTGCCGAAGAAAATGATCTGGCGCATACGGACTGCCGGAGATGATCGCGGTCGTCCAGCCATCGGCGCCCTTCGCCCAATGCCTCTGAAGTTCGGCCATCACGGCGCGCTGCGCCTCGCGGTCGGCGGCGGAGAGGCCAGTGGCATCATCTGGTCCTTCCGATGCGTCTGAGCTCGAATGACCGCAGCCCGATGCGACGAAGATTATGGCGAGCGCGATTGCGGCGAACGGCGTAGCATGTATGGTTCTTTTCATTGGCTTCTTCCTTTCGTTCGGAAACTCTGCGCCAGTGCAGACGGCATTCAAGACGTTCAAGTGACTGGCGAGCAGCGACACTTACTTCACTTTTTCTAGACGAGGAATCATGGTGTCCCGCGGCCCATCGATGGAGCCGTCTTTGTTGATGGTGAAGACCAGGGGGCTCGGCAGCATCAACCCGAAATCGCCGCGGGCGATGATTTTGTCGCCCTGAATTTTGTAGGTGCCATCAACGGCGTATGCACCGAGACCGATATAAGCCTTGCCATCTTTGAATTCGGCGTTGATTGTGCCGGAAGGATCGCGGTACTTACCCTCGGCGCCGCCGCCGCAGGCGGCTGCGAGAGCTGCGCCGGCCAGAACCAAAGCAAAAAGCGTTTTGCGAATCCACGAACTATTCATGATCCTGTTCTCCTTGGAAGGTTTTTCGTGATGCTTCGACCCGACCGCGATCTGTCAGTCGAGTCGTGCTGATCGCGTCAATTGCTGCCGCTCCACCCGTTGCTGCGGGCGGGGCTGCGGTGCTAAAGTCTCCTGCCTAGACGGGACCTGAAACCCGCAATAGAGGGGCTTCTCCCGAAGCGACTCTTCACTACGCATTGCGCGAAAGCGCCAGAAAAACCGTCATGGCGGCAAAAGATTCTCAATCGGCGCACGGGTTTGAGCCTGGGGAAATCGGTTCGCCCGCAGCAGACCGGAAAGTTCTCGATCATCTGTTTAGCGTCACGTATGAAGAACTGCGTCGCCTCGCGTCGAGCGTGCGCCGCGGAGATCCCAGCGCCACGCTCAGCCCCACCGCGCTCGTCAACGAAGCTTGGATAAAATTGGCCAAATCGCCGGAAATTGCGGCGACCTCGCGGTTGCACTTCAAGCGCATTGCGGCGCGAGCCATGCGGCAGCTTTTAGTGGAGGCTGCGCGACGGAGAAACTCAGGCAAGCGCGGCGGCGGTGCGGAAATTACCGTCACTTTCGATGATGCGGTCCACAAGAAGCCTTCCGGCGGAGAAGAGTTGCTGGCGCTGAACACCGCGTTGAATTCACTGGAGCGCATGAATCCGCGGCAGGCGGTGATGGTGGAAAGCCGCTTCTTCGGCGGATTGGACGTGCCGGAAACGGCGGCGCTCCTCAACGTTTCCGAGGCGACCGTCCTGCGCGATTGGCGCGCGGCAAAGGCGTGGCTCGCACATGAACTTCGAGAAGCTTCTTAACGAGCGGCGCTATTTGATTTTCCCAGGCGGAGAATTCTGATGGATAGCTCTCGCTGGCAGAGGGTCCAAACGCTTTTTCACGAAGCTGCCGACTTGCCATCGTCCGAGCAGCGCGGATTTCTTGAAACGAAATGTGGGGATGACCTAGCTCTGGTCAGCGAAGTTCTGATTCTGCTGCAGGAAGATTCGCGCGCCGGTTCGATGCTCGAGCGCGACGTCGCGCATGTTGCACACCAAGTTCTCAGCGAGCCATCCTCGGACGCAGCACCCTTCAAAGAGTTCGGGCCTTATCGAATCACTCAAGCGCTCGGCGAAGGCGGCATGGGCATGGTGTACCTGGCCGAGCGGGAGGATCTAGGCAGCCGCGTGGCGATCAAGGTCCTGCGCGATGCGTGGCTTTCGCCGGCGCGACGCGAACGTTTCGCAATTGAGCAGCGCACGCTCGCGCAACTGAATCATCCTTCGATCGCGCGGCTTTATGATGCGGACACTTCGCCCGACGGGACGCCGTTCTTCGTCATGGAGTATGTGGAGGGCGTTCCGCTCACCGATTACTGCAAGCAGCGCAATTGCTCAATTCCCGAGCGCCTGCGTCTATTCCGCGATGTATGCGAAGCGGTGCTGTACGCGCATCAGCACGCGGTGATTCACCGGGACCTGAAGCCCTCGAATATTTTGGTGAAGGACGATGGCACGGTGCGGCTGCTCGACTTCGGCATCGCCAAGCATCTGCAAAGTCTCGGCGAATCCGTGGACCAGACCATGACGGGTTTGCGTTTGATGACGCCGGCATATGCGGCGCCCGAGCAGATACGTGGCGAACAAGTTGGAATCCAGAGCGACGTCTATTCGCTGGGAGTTGTGTTGTACGAATTACTCGCGGGACGGCTGCCGTTTGATTTGTCGAATCGCACACCAGCGCAAGCCGAGAGAGTTTTGACCGAGCAGGAAGCGGAGAGGCCTTCGACGGTTGCCGCGAAGGTGGCGGCGTCCGGGGTAGGGGGCGAAGGTGCGGCGCTCGTAAGTAAGACAGCTTGGGCCGATTTGGACGTGCTCTGCCTGACGGCGATGCACAAAGACGTGCATCAGAGATATCAGTCGGTCGAAGCGCTGACGCGCGACATCGATCACTACCTGAAGGCCGAGCCCTTAGACGCGCGGCCAGATACGCTGCGCTATCGCGCGAGAAAGTTCGTCACACGAAATTGGCGTTCGGTTACCGCCGTCGCGGCGGTGATTGCGATTGTGGTTGGGCTCGTGATTTTCTTTACCCTGCGCCTGGCCAGGGAGCGTGATAACGCGAACCGCCAGACCGCCATCGCTAACACGATCAATCAATTTCTTTCCGACGATTTGCTCGGGCGCGGCAATCCGTTTCAGAGCGGCAAGGCGACGGAGACTCTGCTCGACGCCATCAAGCTGGCTTCGCCGAGCATCGACCGCAAATTTAAGAACGAGCCGCAGATCGCCGCGCGTCTCCATCTGACGATTGCGCAGGCTCTCGACAGCCGCACGAACTATCCCGAGGCTCGCGGCGAATACGAGCGCGCTCACCAGCTTTTTCTGGAGACCGAAGGGCCGCTTTCGCAGGACGCGATTGTCGTGCAATTGCAACGCGCTGCGATGGAGGCAAGAAGTTACCAGTCCGGCGGCTTGCCCGTGGCTAAATCGCTACTCGCTGAGCAGGAAGCTCTGATCCCCAAGATCAAAAATCCACGCAAGGATTTGCCGGTATGGCTGTATTCGGCGAAAGGCATGATCGCGCTGATCGAAAACGACGCGAAGTCGGCCAACCAAAATTTCAAAGCTGCTTCGGAGGCGGCCGCGGTGCTGCCCGACTTCGACGAAACGGCTAAGTTCAATCTTCGGCAACGTCTCGCGTTCACGTATATTCGTCTCGGTGATGGCGCCACTGCAGAGCGTCTCGCACGGCAGCTGATCGCCGCGTATTCGGGCGCCAATGGAGCGGACAGTCCGTATGTTTTGCGCGTGCGCCTCAATTTAGCGCAGGCTTTCATGATCCAGTCGAAATATCAGGACGCCGTGAAGGAAGCGAATAGTGTGTATCCCGATTTTCTGGCCAAGTTCGGTCCGGATCACGAACTGACCATGCAATTGCTGGCGACACGCGCGCAGTCGGAGGGCAGCCTGGGCATGTTCGAGGACTCGACGCGCGATGACCTGGCGATTTACAAAATCGCTATGCAAAAGCAGGGGCCGGCATCGTTCTACGCCATTGCGACGCTCTCGGATGCCGCGGTGGCACAATGCCGCTCGAATCATCTTGCGGAAGGTGAACTCAACGCGCGCACCGCGCACGATAATTCGATCAAAGCGTTCGGACCGCAGGCGGGACTGACCGGTGGCACTGCTCTGACGCTGGCAAATTGCCTGATTGCCCGAGGCCAAATGCAGGACGCGTCCAAGCTGCTTACCCAGATTGACTCGAAAGTTGTTGCGCAGTTAACGGGAGATCCCGACTGGGAGGCCAGCGTGAACCTGGCGCAGGCGGAGATTGCCCTGCGGCAAGGGAATTATTCGCAAGCGAAGAAATTGATGGAAGCCGCTCGGCCGGCATTTTCGCGTCCTGATGCGGAGGCGTACCAGAAGAACAAGTTGGACAGTCTGAGCACGGAGATTAACGCTCACCTGCGATAAGCCTCTTTTTTTTTACTGACTGCGTTTGGTTTCTGATCTGCCAGTCAGGTAACCCTCCAGGGTAGCTTTAACGGTTGCTTTAACGGTTTGACTCTTCTCTAGCAGGCACCTATATTTTTTGATTCGCTGCAACGTGAGGAGAGCACAAAATGTGCAAACTGTGGATGGCGGCACTTCTTGCATTTCCTCTGCTGTGGGTTGCTCCGGATGCCGATGTTCCGGCCGGGTTCGGGCATTGGAGCCGAGAGGCGATTGAACAGGTGGAAGTGAAGCTCGACGCCAGCGCCTCGGCGGACCCTCACCAGGTCGGGGTGCAGCAACTGGCAGATTATCCGAATGAGTCGGTGATGCTCGTACGCAGAAAAGCGGATGGCCAAGTAGAGTGGCACGAGACGCAGGTGGATGTGATTATGGTGCAGTCGGGGTCGGCGACGCTGGTCGTGGGCGGCACCCTGTTGAATGGTGAAACGGTGGCGCCAAACGAAAAGCGCAACGGAACGATTGAGGGCGGCGCGCATGTGAAACTTTCTGCTGGGGACATTGTCCGGATCCCTCCGCGCACGCCGCATCAACTGGTGCTCGATGGCGCGAAGGAGTTCGACTACATCGTCATCAAAGTGAAGGGATATTGATCGCGGGACGGAGGACAGTGCATGGGGCATCCGCTTCTTGATCTGACGGGCAAAACGGCGGTCGTGATCGGCGGGACCAGCGGCATCGGATTTGCGCTGGCACGCGAGCTGGCTAAGGCGGGAGCGGACGTGGTTCCGACGGGCCGCCGTGCCGAACTGGCGCGTAAGGCTGCCGCTGAAGTTGTGGCGCTAGGGCGCAGATCGCTTGCGCTTACCTGCGACGTTACGGACGACGCCAGCTTGGAACAGCTTCTGAGATCGGTCTGCGCGGAATTCGGGAGCGTTCAAATACTTGTGAATTCCGCGGGTCGAATAAAGCGATTGCCCACCCTCGAATTTCCCGACGATGAATGGAACGCGATCCTGGAAACGAACTTGAATGGCACTTTGCGCGCATGCCGCGTCTTCGGCCGGCATATGATCGAACGAAAGTTTGGCCGCATCATTAATATCGGTTCGTTGTCTTGTTTTGTGGGGCTATATGAAGTGGCGGCTTACAGCGCCAGCAAGGCCGCGGTCGCAGCGCTGACAAAAACTTTGGCGATCGAATGGGCCACCTCCGGGATATGTGTCAACGCGTTGGTTCCCGGCGTGGTGCGCACGGATTTGAATGCGGCTCTCCTCGATGGGACGGAACGAGGGCGGGAATTTCTGCTGCGCACGCCCATGAAACGCTACGGGAGAGTGGAGGAACTCGGAGGAGCTGCGGTATTTCTTGCGTCCGATGCCGCGAGCTTTGTCACCGGCCACTTGCTGGTGGTGGACGGCGGCTTTTTGGCCAGCGGCGTGAATCAATAACGCAAGTACGCATATTGGGCGGCGGCGCAGCGATCCGAAAAGCATAAGCACCGCGCACGCTTAAGACCCGCGCTAGCGCAGGCAAAACGGATGACCTTCATCACGGAAGACTTCTTGTTGCAAGCTAAGACGGCGCGGCACCTTTACCGCACGTACGCGCAGCATATTCCGATTTTGGATTTTCACTCCCACCTTCCTGCTGGGGACATTGCAAATAACACTCGCTTCCAAACTCTGACGGATATTTGGCTCGAGGGCGATCACTACAAATGGCGCGCGATGCGAGCTGATGGATTGGCGGAAGAGTATTGCAGTGGGAATGCGACTGCTTACGAGAAGTTTGAGGCGTGGGCCAAGACAGTCCCGCGCACCCTGCGAAATCCGCTTTATCACTGGACGCACCTGGAACTGAGCCGCTACTTCGGGATCGATCAGTTGCTGGATGAATCTTCCGCTGCCGCGATTTGGAACAGTGCTAATGCGTTGCTGCCAAGCGAAGACATGACGCCGCAGGGGATCTTGCGGAAATTTCGGGTGGTCGTCCAGTGCACCACCGATGACCCGACGGATTCCCTCGAAGCTCACATGAAAATCCGAAGTTCCGCCCTCAAGACGCTAGTGCTTCCGACTTACCGTCCGGATGGAGCTTTGCGGGTGAGTGATCCGGCGCGGTTCAACGAGTGGACGAATCGCCTAGGCGCCGTGGCGAATGTCGAGGTCTCGCGTTTGGCCGGTTTCCTGGACGCACTGGCCAAGCGCCACGACTTCTTCCACGAGCTGGGATGCCGTCTATCAGATCACGGTTTGAATCAGTGCCACGTAAACCCTTTCGCGGACCGTCAAGCGAGCGAAGCTTTCAATAAGTTGCGTTCCGGCAGGGCTCTTGATTCGACAGAAGCAGCCGGCCTGGCCGGTTACGTAATGATTTTCTTCGGACACTTGGACGCGCGTAAGGGCTGGACGAAGCAACTTCACTTAGGCGCCTATCGCAATGCCAATTCAAGGGCGCTGAGCACGCTCGGAGCGGATGCCGGGTTCGATTCGATCGGAGATTGGCCGCAGGCCGCGTCGCTCGGCACCTACTGCGGCTTGCTCGATCGCGAAAATTCGTTGCCCAAAATGATCGTCTACAATCTGAATCCTGCGGATAACTATGTTTTCGCGACCATGGCGGGAAACTTCCCGCAGGAAGGCGTGAGGGGCAGGGTACAATTCGGCAGCAGTTGGTGGTTCCTGGATCAGAAAGAGGGAATTGAATCGCAGCTCAACGCGTTGTCGAATTGCGGGCTGCTCTCCAATTTCGTCGGCATGGTCACGGACTCACGGTCATTCATGTCTTTTCCTCGCCACGAATATTTTCGGCGAATCCTGTGCAATGTTCTGGGAAACGATATTGAAGCGGGCTTGCTTCCCGATGACGAGCCGATGATAGCGCGTTTGATCAAAGACGTTTGCTTCGAGAACGCGGCCCGATTCCTGGGAATCGAAACTTCGGAGACTCGAAAAGCATAAGCGATGAACATTAAGCCTAAAGAAAAGTGCCGGTGGGATTTGCTGAGCTTGGGTGAAGTAATGTTGCGATTTGACCCGGGCGACAAACGAATTTGGACCGCGAGGCAGTTTGAAGTGAGCGAAGGCGGCGGTGAATACAATGTAGCGCGCGGCTTGAAAAGATGTTTCGGCATGGATACGGCTATCGTGACCGCGCTCGCGGATAATCCAATCGGCAGGCTGGTAGAGGACTTAATGAATCAGGGTGGCGTCGACCACTCGCTGACCAAGTGGGTTCCGTACGACGGCGTGGGCCGTGCCACGCGCAACGGGCTGAATTTTACCGAGCGCGGATTCGGCGTCAGGGCTGCGCTGGGCTGTTCGGATCGCGGCCACACGGCGGTGTCCCAATTGAAGCAGGGCGCTATTGATTGGAATCACGTCTTCCGCGAATTGGGAGTGCGCTGGTTTCACACCGGAGGCATCTTTTGCGCGCTTTCCGCCTCGGCGCCTGACGTCGCGATGGAAGCGATGCGCGCGGCCAGGGAAAATGGCGTCATTACTTCCTACGACCTCAACTATCGCGATTCGCTTTGGAAATCCTACGGTGGCAAGAAGCAAGCGCAGCTGGTGAACCGGAAGATTGCTGAATATGTCGATGTGATGCTGGGAAACGAAGAAGATTTTTCCGCGGCGCTGGGATATGACGTGCACGGCGTGGACGAGCAATTCTCCAATCTTTCCTCGGAAAATTTCAAAGCGATGATTGAAGTGGTTCTGAAGGACTATCCGTTCAAGGTGGTGGCGACCACGCTGCGCAAGGCTACCAGCGCCACTCGCAACGATTGGGGCGCGATCTGCTTTAGCGACGGTAGATTCTACGAAGCGACGCGGAGAGCGGACCTGGAAATTTTCGACCGCGTGGGCGGCGGCGATTCGTTCGCTTCGGGATTGATTTATGGATTTCTGGCCGGCAAAGGGCCCCAATGGGCCGTGGAATGCGGAGCGGCCCACGGTGCGCTGGCGATGACCACTCCTGGAGATACGACCATGGCAACGCTGAAAGAAGTGGAGCAAGTGATGAAAGGAGCGGGCGCGAGGATCGTTCGTTGATAGATCCGGCCCCGGCCCGGCGAAATCATGAATAAAGATACGGCGCTGAAGCGCGCACTGGCGACGGGAATCATACCGGTGATACGCGCGGCTACGCCCGAAGACGCGTTGTTTGCCGCGGAAGCTGTCCTGGCGGGAGGCATCAACGTTGCGGAAATCACGATGACCGTGCCGGGCGCCACCACTGTGATTTCGCGCCTCGCGAAAGAGATGCCGGAAATTCTAGTCGGCGCCGGCACGGTGCTCAATGCCGATGCTGCGCAACGCTGCTTGGACGCTGGAGCGCAATTTCTGGTGAGCCCGGGTCTAAATCTGAAGACTTTGGAATACGCGCAAAAACAAAACGTGCTGATGATCGCGGGCGCGCTAACGCCGACAGAAGTGCTGTCTGCCTGGGAAAATGGAGCCGACCTGGTGAAAATTTTCCCGTGCTCCCAAGTAGGAGGCGCGAGTTATATTCGCGCGTTAAAGGGACCGTTTCCGGAGATCCCACTGGTACCGACGGGAGGGGTGAATCTCGATACTTGCTCCGATTTCATCGCGGCCGGTGCAAGCGCGCTGGGCGTCGGCGGTGAGCTCATCCTGAAAGAAGCCATGCGCCACAGGAATGCAGCCACGATCTCGGAGTTAGCCCGCCAGATGCTGGAAGCAGTGCAAACCGCTCGCGCGAAAAATTGAGTACGCAGCGCGGTAGCGGCCACGCTGAATTATTGCGGCTTGGTTATTGTACCGTGACGATGTCTTTGATTTTCGCGTACTGCTCTTCTGACACGACGCGCTTGGCGAGTAAGTCTTCTCGGGCGTGATAGGGACGATTCCGGATAATTTTTCGCGCCGTAGTCTGCGAAACGTCCGGTAACTCCATCAGGTCGGTCTCGGACGCGGAATTTACGTTCACGATATGATGGCCGCCCTGAAGCCAGCCTTGCCGCACACCCTCTGCGAAAGCACGCGCTTCTCTCGCTGCCTCATCCGCCGCACGGCCGAGTTCGCGTCCTGCTTCCTGGATTTCCGGTTTGGCACGCTCGGTGGCTTTCGCAGCATCTTCCCGGGTTTTGTCCTCGCGTTCTTTTTGCTGCTGGTCGGTGTCCTTCGGGGCGCAACCGGCCGTTACCACCCAGAAGAGCGCGGAGCAGGCCATCACAAAAACTCGTGCTCGTCGCAAACAGATGATTAGGACCACGTTCCACACCCCGCAGCAGGTGTCGATATGGCAGCCTTTCACGATTACTATAAACAGCTTCTGGGGGCGAAATACCATACACCGAACTTGGTATCAGGAAGGGAAGCTTGGAGGGATCTCGTTTCGGCTGCCATGCATGGCTTCCGAAAAGCGCGCGCCGGAAGGCATGAAGCTTTATCTCGCGGCCTGAGCGGCATCCAGATCCAGATTTAGTTCGAGAACACTCACTCGAGGTTCGCCGAGAAATCCCAAGTCTCGGTCCTTCATATGTTTCTGCACAAGCGCACGCACGGCGTCTTCGGTGACGCCGCGCGAATGAGCGACGCGAGGAATCTGAAATTCAGCTGCGGCAGGTGAGATATCCGGGTCCAGACCGGATCCCGAGGCGGTCACTAAATCGACGGGTACCGGAACATTCGGATTCTCGGTCTGAAGCTTTTGCACGTCACCGTTCGTTCGCGTGAGCAAGTTCTTATTGGTGGGCGCCAGGTACGAGCCGCCACTCGAGGTTGGATCGTATCCAGTTCCCGCCGCGGAGGGACGCGAGTGGAAATAGCCAGGACCGGAGAATGCCTGCCCGATGATTCGCGAGCCTACGAGCTTGCCATTTTTCTCGATGAGCTGTCCGTTCGCGCGGTCGGGGAATAATACTTGCGCCAGTCCGGTGACCGCGAGTGGATAGATGAAACCGAAGATGACGGTTGTCACCAGCGTAAACCAAATGGAAATGAGCAGATTCTTCTTCATGGAATACCTCTCAAACGAATCGAACATACGCCAGGAACACATCAATCAGCTTGATCCCTATAAACGGAGCAACAATCCCGCCCAGGCCATAGATCAACAGATTGCGGCGAAGCAATACCGCCGCTCCCACCGGCCGGTAGCGCACGCCTCGGAGAGCTAATGGGATCAGCGCGATGATAATCAGCGCGTTGAAAATCACCGCGGATAAAATCGCCGACTCGGGGGTGCGCAGCCGCATGATGTTCAGCACTTCCAGCTGAGGAAAGGCAGCGGCGAACATCGCGGGAATAATGGCGAAGTACTTCGCCACGTCATTCGCGACCGAAAACGTGGTCAGTGCGCCTCGTGTGATCAGAAGTTGCTTGCCGATTTCGACGATTTCGATGAGTTTCGTCGGGTTCGAATCCAAATCCACCATGTTTCCGGCTTCTTTCGCGGCTTGCGTTCCGGTGTTCATGGCGACGCCCACGTCTGCCTGGGCGAGCGCGGGCGCATCGTTCGTGCCGTCGCCGGTCATGGCCACAAGCTTTCCCTTGGCCTGTTCGCGCTTGATGAGCGCCATCTTGTCTTCGGGTTTCGCTTCCGCAAGAAAGTCGTCCACGCCCGCTTGCCGCGCGATCGCAGCGGCGGTGAGCGGGTTGTCTCCGGTGATCATCATGGTGCGAATACCCATCGCGCGAAGATGGTCAAAACGCTCTTTCATGCCCCCCTTGACGATGTCCGTAAGCGCGATCGCGCCCAGCACGCGTCCACCCTCCGCAACCAGGAGCGGCGTTCCGCCGGCATTGGAAATGTCCTGCACACTCATCTGCAGCTCAACCGGAACACCATTCCCGTGGTGATTGGTCAGACGAGTAATCGCTTCCAGAGCTCCCTTGCGGATTTCCCGGCCGTCGATGTCAACGCCGGACATTCTGGTTTGCGCTGAGAAGGGGATGAAAGTGGCTGCGTGCGACGATAAGTCGCGACCGCGGAGGTTGTAACGCTCCTTGGCCAGCACAACGATGGAACGCCCTTCAGGGGTTTCGTCAGCGAGCGAGGAGAGCTGCGCGGCATCGGCCAGATAAGCTTCATCGATACCGGGCGCCGGCAGGAATTGAGTAGCGGCGCGGTTTCCCAGAGTGATCGTGCCGGTTTTGTCCAGCAGCAGCACGTCCACATCGCCCGACGCTTCCACCGCTCGCCCGGACATCGCGATGACGTTGCGCTGAATCATGCGATCCATCCCGGCAATTCCAATGGCAGAAAGAAGCCCTCCAATGGTCGTCGGAATCAAGCACACGAGAAGCGAGACCAATACGAATATGTTCTGCGGGGCGCCCGAGTAGACGGCAAAGGGTTGAAGGGTCACAACCGCCAGAAGAAAGATGATCGTGAGACCGGCGAGCAAAATGTTGAGCGCAATCTCGTTCGGCGTTTTTTGACGCGAGGCTCCCTCGACGAGCTTGATCATGCGGTCCAGAAAGGTCTCGCCCGGATTCGAGGTGATGCGCACTTTGATCTCATCGGAGAGCACTCGCGTGCCGCCGGTAACCGCCGAGCGGTCGCCACCGGACTCGCGGATAACCGGCGCGGATTCTCCGGTGATGGCCGATTCGTCTACCGATGCCACACCGTCGATCACTTCGCCATCGCCGGGCACGAAGTTCCCTGCGGCCACAACCACGACGTCCCCGTGACGCAATTTAGAACTTGCGATCGTCTCGATGGAGTTATCGCTTCGCACACGGTGCGCCTGAGTTTCGGCGCGCGCCTTGCGCAGCGTTTCGGCCTGGGCCTTCCCCCTCCCCTCGGCCATGGCTTCGGCGAAATTCGCAAACAGCGCGGTGAACCACAGCCAAAGTGTGATCTGTAGTCCGAAGCCGAACTCTCCTGCGTGATGCGAGGCGTTCCACACAAGCTGGACCGTCGTGAGGACCGCGCCCACTTCGACCACGAACATGACCGGATTCTTGACCATCGTGCGCGGATCGAGCTTGCGAAATGAGTCCACCACCGCGCGAGCGAGAATCTTCGTGTCGGTGAGGGACTGTTTCCTGACTTGGGAGACTGGATTCATAGAACCTCAGAAGGATTTTCCTGCGGACATCAGCAGATGTTCGAGAATCGGTCCCAGGCTGAGGGCAGGGAAAAAGGTAAGCGCGCCCACGATCAAGATAGTGGATACGAGCAAGGTCGCGAAAAGACCGCCGGTAACAGGGAATGTCCCCGCCGATTCCGGAACTGTTTTTTTCTGTGCGAGGCTTCCAGCAATGGCCAGAACCGGGATGATCATGAAAAAACGGCCCAGAAGCTGCGCCACGGCGGTGCTGGTGTTGTACCACATGGTGTTCACGCTCAAGCCTCCGAAGGCCGAACCATTGTTGCCGGTGGACGAAACGTAAGCGTAGAGCACCTGGGACAACCCGTGCGGACCTGGGTTCGAAATGCTGGAAGTACCGAACGGCTCGACGATCGCTATCGCCGAAAAAACCAGGATAGTGAAGGTCAAAACCAGAATCGCGAGCATAGCCAGCTTGACGTCATAGGATTCGATCTTTTTACCCAGGTACTCGGGAGTCCGGCCCACCATGAGTCCGGCAATGAACACCGCGAGGATGACGAACACGACGATGCCGTAAAGACCGGCGCCGACTCCGCCGAAGACGACTTCACCCAGCATGATGTTGATCAGCGGAACCATGCCTCCCAGCGGCGTAAACGAATCGTGCTGGCCGTTCACTGCGCCGCAGCTGGCGTCGGTGGTAACGGTCGCAAACAGAGCGGAGTTTGCGATTCCGAACCGCACTTCCTTTCCTTCCATGTTGCCGCCGGACTGTAGCGCGCTCGGCTTCTGGTCCACGCCGGCAAGCAGTGGGTTCCCTCGCGCCTCGGCCCAGTAGGCGGTCGACACTCCGGCGATAAACAGAAATGCCATCGCCGCCCATACCGCCCAACCATGCTTTTGCGACCCAGTCATACGGCCGAGTGTGTAGGTGAGACCCGACGGAATCGCGAAAATCAATAGCATCTGGAAGAAGTTCGAGAACGGCGTGGGATTCTCGAAGGGATGCGCACTATTGGCTCCAAAAAATCCACCGCCATTGGTGCCAAATTCCTTGATGACTTCCTGCGATGCCACCGGACCTTGCGCGATGACCTGTTGCGTCACAGTCTGTGTACTGACTTTGCCGTCCGTTCCGGTCACCTGCACGGTCTGAGGCTCAATCAAGTCCACCTTCGTGTATGGTTTCAGGTTTTGTATGACGCCTTGCGAGACAAACACCAGTGAGCCCACCAGACAGATCGGAAGTAGAATCCAGAGCAGGCACCGCGTCGTATCTACCCAGAAATTTCCGAGCTTGTCGGTTTCCTTGCGGGCGATGCCGCGAATAACCGCGATAGCAATCACGATGCCGACCGCCGCTGAGGCGAAGTTGTGATATGCCAGGCCCGCCATCTGGGTGAGATAGCTCATCATCGATTCGCCGCTATAGGCCTGCCAGTTCGTATTTGTGGTGAATGAGGCCGCCGTCCCAAAGGCGAGACCGGGCTCAACGTTGACAAACGTCTGCGGGTTGAACGGCAGCCACTTTTGCGTGCGCTCAATCAAATACAACAGAGCCATCGAAACGCCACTGAACAAGAGCATGGCAATGGCGTATTCCGTCCAGCGCATTTCGTGCTTTTCATCCACGCCGGTCAGGCGATACACGAGCTTTTCGATCGGCCTCAGGACGGGATCCAACAACGTCTTTTCGCCGCCGAACACGCGGGTCATGAAAAGTCCCAGCGGTTTCGTGATCAGCAAGATCACTAAGATAAAAAATACGATTTGAAACCAGCCATTCGCCGTCATGTTTAGAATTTCTCCGCCTTCAGCAGGGCATAGAGCAAATAACCGCACAGAAGCGCACAAATAACGAGCAAGATCGCATTCGCTGCATTCATAGCGGGACTCCTACCTTAACCTTTCGCAGCCATAGACATACAAGATGGCAACGACCACAAACAGAGCCGTCGCGGAAAGAAAAATGACGTCGAGCATATTCTTCTCCTCCTCACTTGAGCGCGTTATCCCGACTCTCACGACAAAACTCAGAATTTGTAGATCAAGTCCAAGCCGAAGAAGAGCTGGTTTCTGGCCTTTCCGTTGTTGTACGCCGCCAGGTCCCAGGAGTGATCGAAGCGGAGTTCGGGACGGAGCATGATGGTCGTGCCGATGTATTTGGTGGCGTACAACGTATTTTCCGTATATTTCGTAGCGAACCCGGTTCGCTGGCCCTTCTTGTCGTCGAGGAGGTCAGACCGGAATCCAATAAAGAACTTGGAATTGATTTGGCGATTTACGTAGTTGACGATCGCGTATTCGGGCGCGGTGCAGCGCAGTTCGCCAGCCTTGCAAAATGCCCCATTCGCGCCGATTTCGGTTGTGATGGGATTGGGCACGTTCCCGGCGACGTTTGGTACATCGCGTTCGTACATGTACCAGGTTTCCGTCCCCATGTGCCATTTCGCGTTGAACTTGTGATACCAAGTGAAGTCATAGTCCTGCAGGTTGTTGTAGGCGTACTTACCGCTATTTATGCCGTTCGCACAACCGTAGAAATTATCGTTGTTGCTCGCCGTGGAATAATTCAGGCAAAAAATGGCTGAAGGCGTAGCGTCCGGGGTCCAGCACGCAACATCGTGACTGCACGATAGGCCCGCCTGAACCATCCATTGCTTGCTCAGCTTCAGGGAGGCGTAGATCCCAGTGTCGGTAAAGGGATCGATGGTGTAGAGCAATGAGTGCGTCATGTTGTAATTGTTCGGCGCCAATTGCGCTTCGATCCCCGGAACTGAAAGAAAGCGTCCGATGCGGATGTCCAGACCGTCTTTGACCGGGAAGTAGAGGTCAAGGTATTCGAGGACGGGATCGAAGCCATATTGGCGGTTGAACTTCAGAAGTTGCTGGCTGAAGTAACCCTTTGCGGTGGTAAAGCGATAGTCGATGCCTTCGAACGCGGTGAGATGGAAGCCCCAGTCGAAATGATCGTTCTGCACCGTATCTGGCAGGCGCTCAATGTATATAACCGCCTGATTCAGTTCGATCTTATTCGGGAAGATGTCATAGGAGACTGGGAAGTTATTCTTCCCCGAAGTGCTGAAATTTATGCTGGTCGCAACCCATCCGTAGACTTTCACGCGGCTGTTCTCCAGGTGCAGCGCGCTCATTAAGGGATAGGTATTGCCATCAGGAGCCCCGATGTCGGGTGCGCCTCCATATATCCAATCCGAGGACGGGAACGGAGGCGAATCTAACGGCGCCGGAAGTCCGCGTTTTGGTGGCAGGGGCGTTGATGGATTGGTGCCGGCCCAATCCTGCTGGTAGAACTGGACCAGGCGCTGGAAAAAATTACCTCTCAAGACGTAATTCTTATTGATGCCTGAGGTTTGCCCATTAGCAGATTGCGCGGAGCTCTGAGGATATGAGTTCCCCAGACTAGACGATGAAGGTGCGGCCGAGGCGCCGTCGAGCGCGAACTTCGTCGGATTTATCGGCGATTGTTGGGTGGCGAAGATATCGTTCAGCCAGGGAAGATTCGCGGCCGCAAAGGGCTCGGCCGCAGTCGAACTGGTTTCAACGAAATTATTAATAGCCGTTGGCGTTATTTGCAGATTTTCTGCACCAACTGGTGGGCCCGCGGTTTCATTGCTGCTTTGCGCCAAACATGGGTATTGCATAAAGGCTAGGGCAAGAACGCAGAACATGAGCGCTCGCTTGAAGTGGGACTGGAACCTCGACATACAAAACTTTCTCCTTTTTTAAGTTCATCTCGTCCATCGGCGTATGGATTTTGGCCCGGTTCTCTCAGGCCTGATCACCAGCGGCCGAGCGTGCCGGCCGTTTTCCCGATCGCGTCTTTCGTCGCGTACGAACTGCACTAAAACGTAGATGTAAAAGCCCAGCACAACGGTGCATAGGACTAGAAGAATCAGGTCCGCCATTTCGGCCTGCTCCCCTACGGTGTGCCGCTAGCAGACTAACCGTCTCTCAGTTTCAATTTCGTGCGCAGCACGGATCATGAAATGTCTCTCCTCTCCCTACTTCCGCCAGGGCTCTTTGTATGTCCGTTCGGATCCAGCAATGGCCCCACGATCTGTCCGGAGGCTACGATCGGAAATCCTGTGGGCGATTCCTCATGGCGTCTCGGATTTTTCTCGTCGCGCCGGAATTGCACAAGCACATACAGAAAAAAACCGCACACCGCGACCAAACCTGCCAAAACGACGACCGCCATGAAATCTTGTCCTTCGGGGCGCTGGTGGGCCTATCGCCTCACTGCAAGGATCACCATAGCGAAACGACCGTCAAGAAGTCCTGAATAATCCGTAAGGAATTCATAAATGCGGAGCGTAATTCGACGGAAAAACAAGCACTTAGATCGGTGAGGGCACGCTCGGTGGATTTCCCTGAGGATTCAACTGCCGACACAAAAGCGAAAGTGTGGCTGCGTTTGGTCAGACTCGCAGCTTTGGTGCAATTGTCTTCGAATCGGCGGCCCAGAGGTGTTGTGCGGCGTAAGCGCGCCAAGGCCGCCAGGATTCCGCGCGTTCCAGGAGAGCGGCAGAAGTTGGTGACGCCCCATCCAAAGTCGCAACCCCACGAAGCAGAGCAATGTCAGTGGCGGGAAATGCATCTGCCTCGCGAATTGCACGTAAGGCGATGTATTGTGCGGTCCATTCACCCACTCCGCGGATGCAGCGTAGTCGCTCAACGGATTCCTCAATGCTGCCGAATGGGCGAAATAAGTGGAGATCTGCGACGGCCGCTTGGGCTAACGCCTTTAAAGCTTCTTGTCGCGCTTTTGGCATCGGCAACCCAAGCGTGGCAGCCGATGCAATCGCTTTAGCAGTGGGGAATACATGCGTCAGACCAACACGCCCCGCTTCGACGACGGGCACACGCACTCCATGAATGGCGACAAGTTGACCTGCCAATTGGCGCGCACCGGCTACCGTTATCTGTTGTCCGAGGATTGCCCGCACCGCCAGTTCGAAGCCATCCCAACTGCCTGGCGCGCGGAGACCCGGTCGACGTGCCACCAGTGGCGCCAAAAAAGGATCGGTTGAAAGGTGCTTGCCGATGGTTTCGATATCGGCTCCGAGATCGAACAATCTGCGGACTCGAGCCACAATCGTCGGAAACGATTGCACATCGGGGAATCGGATTCTCAGGCCAAGGCTATTTAGCTCTGGAAGGTGAGTTAGCTCGATACTTCCGACCTTGCCATCGATTTCAATCGTCCGCAGGTATTTCCCATTCTCGACAATTTCCACACCGGGAATCGCGCGTATTTGAAAAAACCGAAGGATGGAATCCCAGTCGTAAGGTGGCCGATAACGCAGTTTGAGACGAACTCCAGTTTCCGGGTCCACTTCATTCATGGAGGTCTTTCGCCGCAACGCTCTGGGAGGTCTATGAAAAAGACCCTGAAACACTTCATTGAATCGGCGCAGACTGCCAAATCCCGATGCCAGAGCGACCTGCGTCATGGGCATTCGTGTTTCATGAATGAGCTGCTTGGCGAAGAGAACGCGTCGTGTTTGAGCCACCGATATAGGCGATGCTCCGAGATGCTGCTGAAACAAACGGCGGAGTTGGCGCTCACCGATTCCTAGCCGGTCCGCCAGGGCTTCCACACCGGCAGCCTCGCGATCGAGCGCACCGTCTGCGATGAGCGCGAGCGCCCGCGAAACGGTATTCGAAGTTCCACGCCAGGATGCCAAATCCGGAGCACTTTCCGGCCGGCAGCGCAGGCATGGACGAAATCCGGCTTCCTGCGCAGCCGCGGCAGATCCATAGAAACGGCAATTCTCATACTTGGGTGTACGCGCGGGACAAATCGGTCGACAGTAAATTCCGGTGGAAGTAACACCCACGAAGATCAGACCGTCGAAGCGGGAGTCCCGGCTTTGCAAAGCGCGATAACAGATTTGTCGATGCGGGACTTCCATGTGCTTATTTTCACATCAGCGAATACCTGAAACTAGCGGTTTTCGGACATCACCAATTTTAACCGCGAGCCACGCGGGAGGCTTGAGGCGTAAGATTTTATTGACATCCCTTTGCCTGACGAAAGTGCTGGAATAGGGGATCGATTTTGAAATACAGAAGCAGAAAGGAAATGTCGATGAATAATGCGTATAAAGTAATCTCCTCCCCCGTAGGAGAGTTGAAGCTGGTTGCCAGCGATAAGGGTCTGGTTGCCATTCTCTGGGAAAATGGCAGTCCGAAGCGGATGAAATTAGGCGCCCTCGTTGAGAATAGCGATCATCCGGTTCTCCTCGAAACGGAACGGCAATTGCAAGAGTACTTTCAAGGGAAGCGCAAGTTGTTTTCTTTGAAGCTGCATTTCACCGGAACCAAATTTCAGAATGACGTTTGGGAAGCGTTGCGGGCAATTCCTTTTGGAGAGACGCGGACCTATGGAGAACTGGCGCGGCAGCTCGGCAATCCGCGAGCGACGAGAGCAGTCGGAGCGGCCAACGGACGAAATCCAATTCCCATCGTAGTTCCCTGCCATCGTGTAATCGGCGCGTCTGGGAAATTGACCGGATTCGGCGGCGGTTTGAAGAACAAAGCCCACCTGCTCGAACTGGAGAGCAATCAGAACGTCTTGATCAGCTAACGGTGGCGCGCCAAGTTCCGCTGATTCGTGACAACGCGGCATCGGAATGGGGGCCAAGACGTTCTGAGTGGTTTCCTACACGTGCCTGCATCCACAGTTGCACCCATTCGGCGTCTCTCGGTTCAAGGGTTCATTCCAATTTGGGCCGCAGAGCCGTCTGCCCCAGGTGATAGGCCAAATGATTGGTGCGGCTCAGCAGGATGGCGAGGCGGTTACGCAACGGTTCTTTCGCGAAGTCTTCCTCCGATACGGCGCCGTGCTTTTTCAGCCAGTCCGCGGCCGAGAGATTTGCAAACCCCTCGAACAATCTGCCATTCACTTCTCTCCAGGCCTTGCGAACCAGCTCGACCGATGGAATGCCGGCCTGCGTCTTATCGGGATTGGAAATGAATGCGACATCAAACTCGGGATGGAGCCGCTGCCCGATACCCAATAGGGGGAGCATCGCGTCGTGAGTGGCTGTGAGATGTCCCCAGAGATAGATCAAGCGGTTTTTTCCCGGCGCGATTTCTTGCAGGGCTTCTTGGTCGCTGAGACTGGAAAACATTTTGTCGGCTCTTTCGATGTTTCCCCTCCATCCCTTCAGTGCAACCTGTAGATACAACTCTTCTTGCGTCATGAAACTTTCCTTTGTCTCTTGATTGGTACTAGCAGGCTCTTCATGCTCTTGCTCCGTTCAGGAAAAAGAGCATCGTAACGGGTTTTGTGCCTCTGTTCCGCCATGCGTGCCGCGTCCCGTTTTGCACGACCACGTCGCCGCGCTTCAAATGCAGCGTCTCGCCGTCGTCCAACTCGATCCACATCTCTCCGTCATAGACAACCGCGTAGTCGACGGTGTTCGTTTTGTGCATTCCTGGATCTTCTTTTTCGAAATGATCGGCTAATCCTCGCAGACGAACCAACGCTTCTTTCTGCGCGGCCTCGGCATCGAAGGACGGATCCGCAAAGGCCGAACCGGGCGGAAAGGTCACGAAGTGCAGACTGGTGCCCCCGGGCCCCGGAACGACGGTGTCAGGATAGCTGTCAAACCTTTGCTCTTGGCTGAGATCCGGGGTCGTGGGATTGACCCAGATGAGCGTGTGCTCATAGCCGGGAACGGTTCTGAACTCGTAGGCTTCTATCGGCGCGTCGCTTTGCACGACGGACTTCCCGTTTGCATTCCCCGTTACGATACGACGGTAAGTACTCGGACTCTTATGGCGCTTGGACAATTCTCTTTTCTTAAAGGCCGTTCCGTTCATGACGAGATCTCCACATCGGCAATTTGAAAGCTGCTTCCAGAACTCGCCTGCAAACACGCGCCACCAGCGCCGCTGAACTCACGCGGCGGAAGCCTTCCCGTGATACGAAGGCGCAAAAACATCCTGCACAAATTTTTCGAACGAAGTCGGTGTGCTGTTCTCTGGCGAACGCGGCTCCTGCGCAGCGAGCACTCCTGCATTGATGGCCTTGAACATCTCGATATACACTGCCGCTTTCTTCGACGAAAAACCCATTTGCGTCAACGCTTGCTGCATCTGGTCATACGAAAACTGCTCGTACCGAAGATCCGGTTTGCCAATGCCGCGCGCGATCGCCGCGGTAACTTCCGTCATGGATAGGTCCCGCTCGCCCAGGAGCTCACGCGTTTGTTTGCCGGAAAAATCCAGGGCCAGGAGGCGCTCGGCGGCGTAGTTGCCGACGTCGGGCGTCGCAATCATGGGGAGCTTCAGGTCCGGCAGCAGCGCATGCCCGAAAATTCCCATCTCCTGGATCATGCCGATCGCCGCCAGATTGTTCTCCATGAAATACGCGGCGCGCAGGTGCAGAACGTTCAATCCGCCGATCGCGTTCAGTTTTTGCTCCGAGGAATGCAGCCCCGTGACTGGTCCGGTGCCTTCCGGGACCTGCGCGCCGTAGCTGCTCAAGTACACCGCGTAGCGCAGGCCGGACTCCTTCACAGCTTTCGCGATAGCGTCGCTCTGTTGCTCCTGGTCTTCCCGCGTGGTAATCGGCGGCAAGATCAAGTATGCCGCGCGCGCGCCGCCGAAGGCTTTCGTGAGCGCAGCCGCGTCGCTCATGTCGGCCGTGAACGCTTCGGCGCCTTTGCGCACAAAGCGCTGCAGTCGCCCCCCGTCGCGCCCCATGACGCGCACTTTCTTGCCCTTCGATAGCAGGGAGTCGCTGATGATCGCCCCCGTGTTACCGCTCGCCCCCAAAATCGCATACACGCCATCCCTGGCCATGGCCACCTCGTCTTTAAGGCTGCTCATATTCGTCTCCTTTTCGTAGGACTTCGTTTGCAACTCTGGCCTTTGTGTTTATATATGGTGATAATGTGTACATATACCGCCCAAAAATCAGCGGCTCGCTCGATGGATTTGCCCGACGACGTCGGCGAGAGTTATCCCATCAAGACTATTCTCGAACCTGTCCTGCGCTTTCTTCAGGACTGACGACATGCACCCCTTGATGTTGCGGCTGATCGGGCATCTGTTCTCTACAGGATAGCTATGAATCGCGAATGTCGGAGGTGCCGCGCTGGCGCGATAAATGTCCAAAAGCGTTATTTGCTTAGGGGAACGCATAAGCTTGCTCGCGCCGTTCTTGCCGCGAGTGGTGACGATCAGGCCAGCCTTGGAGAGCTTCGAGAGAGATTTCCTGACGAAGGTGGGGTCTGCATTCACACTTTCGGCGAGAGCTGCCGAGGCGATTTCCTGGCCTTGGAAAAAACCAAGAGCCGCCATAATGTGCGCTGCAACGGTGAATTGAACATTCGTAGCGGACATCGAATCTCCTACTGGCATATGTGATGTTTAACAGCACAATGTGGATACAAGTTTTTTTTCATCCGACCGGAAGGGGTCGCGGGCCGGAAGGTCGTTGCTCCCTTCCCGACACCCTCCCGGCCATTCGATTAGGTCTGGCGGTTATATCTGGGCCCTGCCGCCGTCAACGAAAAGCTCGATACCCGTGACGAAACTGGAGTCGTCTGACGCCAGAAACAAGGCCACCTTGGCGACTTCCTCGGGTTGCCCCATGCGTCCCATCGGGATAGTGGACACAATCCTCGCAATCACGTCTGCAGATTGCCGACTTACAAGCGGCGTATGGATCGGACCGGGACTCACAACGTTTGAGCGAATACGACGGTCCTTCAGATCTGTCGTCCAGGTTCGCACGAACGAGCGGATGGCGGCCTTACTCGCAGCGTAGACGCCGAAGGCGGCCGTACCCTTAACACTGGCGACAGAGCCGTTGAGAATGATAGAGCCACCATCCCGCAGCAGCGGTAAGGCCTTTTGCACCGTGAACAGAGTTCCCCTCACGTTGATGTTGAACAGTTTGTCGAAATGCTCTGCGGTGACGGCCCCCAAGGGCAGAAATTCGCCAACGCCGGCGTTGGCGAAAACAATGTCGATTCGCCCCTTCATCCCAGCGACGTTCTCGTAAAGACGGTCCAGGTCAGCCAGTTTGGCAACGTCACCTTGAACGCCAGAAACATTGCTGCCGATTGCCTTCACGGCCTCGTCGAGTTCCTTCTGGCGGCGGCCCGTGATGAAGACATAGGCACCCTCGTTAACGAAAAGTCTTGCCGTCGCCAATCCAATTCCTTCGGTGCCGCCAGTGATGACTGCGATTTTACCTTCCAGCTTTTTGGTCATTATTTTTCTCTGTTCTTGCCGCGCCGAAACTGTTCAGCTCCGATACTTCACGCTCTTTCGCATCTGAACGACAGCTCCACCTGCTTCGAAGCGCACTTCGTCCATCAGCGCCTTCATCAGGTAGATGCCACGGCCATGAACGGAACCGATGTTTTCGGGGGCTGTAGGATCCGCCACCTTGTTAATGTCGAATCCCTGTCCTTCGTCCCGTACTGCGATTGATACTTGGTCAGGTTCACAGCGGCAGCTAATATGGGCGTGTTTTCGAGGATCCTCATGATTTCCGTGAATGATTGCGTTTGCGAGGGCTTCACGCAATGCAATTTCAACGTCGCGCACGTCTGCCGGAACACAGCCGTACCCCCTAAGAAAAACCATGAGATCGTCCACGAAGGGGGAAATCGCGGGCACATCACTTGGCAAAGAGCGTTCCAGTTCGATCGAAGGGCCGCTTTGGTCATGGGCTATAGTCATTGGAAAACCACTCCCCGTTACAACACGCGGACCTGTACACACTTTGTTATCGAGCTTGGACAGCGCACTCGCGATGCGGCTTGCCTGTCGTTAGCGGATAAGGCGAGTGTGCTGCCTGGAGTCGAAGCAGAGCCGACGCCGATGCCTCGTCAGCTCTCAACGATGTCCGCGCGCAACTTTCTTCAGGCCCACTGAGTACGTGCGTCGGTTTACGCATTCATTCCGCCATCCACGGTAAGATTCGCTCCGGTGATGTAGGAGGACTCCGGACCGGCTACGAACGCCACCAGCGCGGCCACCTCGTCCGCACGACCGAAGCGGTCGAGTGCTGTGACAGCCTTCTGCGGTACCGCCCAATCGCCCGCGGCAGGATTCAAATCCGTATCGATCGGACCCGGCTGCACGTTGTTGACCGTGATGCCGCGGCTCCCAACCTCTCGGGACAGCGCCTGAGTAAATATCTTGACGGCTCCCTTCGTGGCCGAGTAGGGCACAAGCCCGGGCACCAGGACGCGCTCACCCACGGCTGAACCGACCATGATGATGCGGCTGCCGCTCTTCATGTGCTTCAGCGCCGCCTGCGTTGCGACGAATACGCCGCGAACGTTGACGTCGAGCACGCGATCCATCTCTTCCAGGGTCGTCTCCTCGAACGTTTTCGGAATGGCTGTGCCGGCATTGTTCACGAGCACATCGAGTCGGCCGAAGGTCGCGACGGTCTTTTCGACCGCGGCTTTGCCGGCGTCGGCATCGGCGGCGTCCGCCTGAATCGCGATTGCCTTTCCGCCCGCGCGTTCAATTTCCTTGACGACCGACGCGGCCGCGTCGGCGCCTTTCGTGTATGTGATGGCTACCTTTGCTCCGTCCGCGGCCAGACGCTTAGCGATTGCAGCGCCAATGCCGCGCGATCCGCCCGTAATCAGTGCAATCTTTCCTTCCAGCTTCTTTGACATTGTCCTTCTCCTCAAACTAGACGTATGCTCATCAGGCATGAGTCCAAATCCTATTGCTCGCCCAACGCATCCCAAGATCACTTCATCAGATGCCTTAGGCGCCTGGTCGCCGCATCTTCGATAGATACCTTGTAAGCTGAGCAGCGATGCTTTTGGAGTATGTGGGTAAGAGATGGAACTACGGCACATGCGTTATTTCGTTGCGGTCGCCGAAACCCAGAGCCTGACCCTGGCAGCAAAGGCCAAGTTGCACACTTCGCAGCCCTCTCTCAGCCGCCAGATCCGGGACCTCGAGGAAGAGATTGGTGCCCAACTCATGACGCGCACAGCTCGCGGCATCGAGCTCACAGCGGCGGGTCGAACCTTCCTCGATCACGCCCGCCTGGTGCTATCTCAAGTGGAAGCCGCAGCCCAAGCTGCTCGCCGGGTGGCTCACCCCGCCAAGCCATGCTTCACCATGGGCTTTCTGACCGGCCACGAATTGACATGGATGCCCGAAGCCATAAAGATCTTGCGCGACGAGCTGCCCAACATCGACGTGATGATATCCAGTCAATCCTCGCCTCTGCTTGCCGATGGTCTAGCCAAGGGGAAAATCGATGCGGCCTTTCTTCGACGGGAAAAAGGCGGGCCAGGTTTGGGGTTCCGTCTCCTCGTGAAGGAGCCGTTGATGGTGATCTTGCCGAGTGACCACCGTCTCGCTGCGCTCAAGGCCATCAGTCCGAGGGAGCTAGTGGGCGAGCCATTCGTGGTTGTGTCGAATACGGCTCCCGTGCTGCGTGTGATCATCGACAATTACCTGAAGCGCTCTGGAATCAATATCAACCCAGCTCACGAGGCGGACCACGTCATGATGGGAATTTCTTTAATAATGTCCACGCGCGGGGTGGGGCTGTTACCTGCATACGTACAGAACTTTCTGCCTTCCTCTGTAACGAGTCGCCCGCTGAAGGGAGAGGCGCCAACCGTCGATCTGGTCCTCGGATACAAAAAGTCGAACCAGTCTCCCATCCTAAAGCTTTTGCTTTCGAGATTGGACGACTTGGTCGCTCGTGTCTCGAAGAACATCAAATAGAATTCGCAATCGTCTCTAGCGAGAGGTGGTGCCGAGGTTGTCGGAACGTCCGGCCCTCAGGCGAGACCACTGGGCGATGGGACGTCCGCCCGGCCACACTGGCACTGGTGTCCAAGTGGGCGAACCGTCGCTAGATCGCGTGATGGAGCACCGTTGTGGCCAGCCGTTCGGCGAGTCCTCCCACTTTTCCTGTCGCCCGTAGACGGTCAAGTCGAGCAACCGATAGTTGTTATCCATCTCTTCGACGCCGCGACGTGTCGTCCAATAAGTCTCGAAGACTTTGGATCCTTGTCGCAGGTAGCAAACGATATGCATTCTGCCCACCCGGCGTCCAACCAAGAGGGTGTCGAGCGAGTCCAGGGCCGAATACCAAGGCATGTCCCAGCCCATGAAGTCTCGGTATCGGGCGCTCTCTTCGTACGGGCCTTGGCAAAACACGGCGAAGGTGACGTTGCGGGAATGAATATACGACAGCTCGCGAACCTGCGTTGTAACCCAGCTGCAGCCCTCGCACTGTTCCGGCGCTGGATGACCGGTATGCCACATAAAGTAGTAGGCAATGAGCATGCGGCGTCCTTCAAACGCGTCCACCAGTGTCACCTTGCCACGCTCGCCAATGAGCGGTGTGGGGCCATCCACCTGGACCATGGGGAGCCGTCGGCGGGCGGCTGCAATGGCGTCGCCTTCTCTTGTGTGAGCCTTCTCTCGAGCCCGCAATGCTTCGAGCTCGGCGTCGAAGGTGCTGCGATCGACTATTTTGGGCGCACCAAGTTCATCTCGCATGTCTTTCATCGTTTTCTCCCTTGCTAACCTTCGTTATGCTTTCGCCTCAGCGTCGCGCCTTCGGGTGGCGGTTCCTTCAGTGAGTATGTTCTTCACGTGAGAGAATCCGACACTCAGACGGCAATAGTAGCGCTTGGAAACCTCATTCGAGAAATGGCGGCCAAAGCAAATTCCGCTGATGCCGTTGAAGACAGGGCCGTATCCGTCAGAAGACGATGCCCGCCGGCCGGTCGCTGAAACCATACGCTGGCGCAAGTCAAAGAAAAGCCCCTATCGCGCCTTGACAGGAAATAAATGCATAAGTACGGTGGCCTACCACAGGACGAATGGTTGCAAGCTGCGCAACTTGGCTTGAGACTCTAGAGAAAACGGAGAGGGAGCGAATGGCGAATTTGGGCTATGTGGGGTTGGGCGTGATGGGTGGCGAGATGGTGAGCCGCCTGTTGGATAAAGGTCACACGGTGACCGGTTATAACCGTACTCGCGCCAAGGCGGAGCGACA
>Ga0210386_10000245_pt1 | contig 48408 bp, 63 predicted proteins | sample IncBWH32OmetaG_FD_160091 | JGI IMG/M metagenome (GOLD analysis project Ga0210386, IMG submission 160091) | Forest soil microbial communities from Barre Woods Harvard Forest LTER site, Petersham, Massachusetts, United States - Inc-BW-H-32-O ...
TGCCAATACCGGCACGTCGAACTTTCAGTACATCACCACTTTCACCGCGCAGGATGGTTCGGTGAGGAACCTTGCCCTCGACGCTTCAGGGAATTTCTACGTCGAGAACCTGACCAGCGCTCCGGGCCAGTTGAACCTCGTGCTCGAAGGAATTACGCCCAACTCTCTGGCGGTGGGGACAGAAGGACCTGGCGTGGAGTATCTGGCCTTCACTCAGGGCAACGGCGGCGTCGATATGCCAATTCAGTACACGCCGCAGTGGATTGACCGCATCACCCAGGTGGGCCCTGGAGCGGCGCCGGTATTCACGCCCCAGGTGGCCACCGCTGCCACTTTCCCTATTGCGACCATCACGCAGCCTCCGCAGAAATCCGATCCTGCCGATCCGGGGCATTTCCAGGCGTTGCTCTGGTCTGTTGGTCCGACCTCGACCGCCCCCGGCAACGTCATCACGGTGTTCTATGCGCAGAGCGTGCAAGACACTGACCTGACGACCGCCTTCAACTCGGGCAACGCGGTTTATGTCTACGTCTCGGCCACCCCGATTGCGACCGCCAACGGAACCTTCCTCGTAACCTCGGTCGGCAAGGCTACGCCTCCGGGCGGAGGGTCGCAGCGATTCTATTTCACCTATCAGGTCTCGACCTCGAACTACCAGTTCTACGGCGGTCCCGATTCGGCCACCGGCTTCTATCAGCGCACTCTGGCAACGCTGACCACTACGGGGCCTGTGCCGGGGCTGGTGGTTGGGAACAATATCACCGTCGCGGGATCGTCGGTAGCGTCATGGGACGCGCAGTGGCAGATCACTCAGGCGCTCAACTCGGCAGCGATGACCGTCACTTCTACGCAGGTCATAGCCTCGGTCGCCACCATCGGCTACGCGGTATCGTCGGGAACTGCGCCCGTGGCCGGCCAGCTCGTGACCATTACCGGGACCACAAACGCCAACGGGCAGTTGAACCTGACCAACGCGACTATCCAGAGTTCCACCGGAGGCATGACGGGAACCTTTACCCTGAACGTTTCCTTCGCCACGGCGGCGTTCTCGCCGGAATCCGGCTATGCCACAACTGCCGGCTCGATCTTCGCCTTCGATCCCGGCATCGGCACTCTGGGCACGGCCTCGAACCCGATCTTCGGCAATGCCACTGGCGGCACACTGACCTTCACTTCGGCAACCGCGCAGCTGATCAGCCCGGGAACGCGGCAGGGCACCGTATTCTTTATCACGCGAAATGACTACTTCACCGCGCCTGCGCCCCCCGTCACCTTCACCTGTCCGGAGAACACCACCGGAATTCTGGTGACGCAGATTCCTGTCGGCCCTCCCAACGTTATCGCCCGCGGCATCGCCATTACCGAAGCGGGGCAGAACGGCACGCCGGGAGGCAACTTCTACTGGCTGGCCACGCCTGTAACCTACATCGTCAATAACGTTTCCTATACCGCGTCCTCGTTCCGCATCGACGACAATGTGGCCACCAGCGCCACGCTGAACTTCACCGACTATGTGCTGCTGGGTGGAGGCACGGGCGAGACGCAGATCGACCGCTACGGCTACAACCTGTTCAACCAGATCGAAATCGGAGATCCGGGATGGCTGTCGAGCTATGCGGGGCGCAACTGGTACGGCCAGTGCATTAACAAAATCCAGAACTTCAACAATCTCTCCTTCGATGGCGGATACCTGCCGGGAGGGGTGCTGGTCCCGCTGGGCTGGTCAACGCCCGACGCTTACGGGTCGCTGCTGGTAAGCGCGAAATTCGGCAACTCCTACTACATCCAGAACACGTCAGGATCGGTTCAGCCTATCGCCGGTCTGATCTCGCAGACTGCCTTTCAGGATGCCTACCAGCAGCCCATCCTCTACCAGAACACGGCCTACTCGGTGCGGCTTATCGTGCGCTCTCCTTCCGCTGCCACTTCAGGGCAGATCACGGTCGATCTTGAGGATTCGGTCACGGGGCAGATTTACGGAGCGCAAGCGCTGCTCCTGGCCAACATTACCTCGAACTTCGCCATCTACACAGGAACCCTGCTGACCGTGCCGTTCGCCAAGGTGCCATCCACGGTTCAGTTGCGCGTCTACGCCCAAAACCTTCCCGCGGGCGGAGATGTCGAGATCGACCGCATCGACATCTTTCCCACCGCCATCCCGGTCCTCTCGACCACCGTCTATGGCTCCTATGCCGGACTGCCTGAACAGGTAGATGGCTCAACGGGACAGGTTGAATTCATCTCCGAAAACCAGCAGCCAGTGAATGGCTCGATGGTGATGTACGACACGTTCTATGCGCTCAAGGGCTGGACCGGAAATGCGCCCGGATCATCGATGTACTCGCTTCAGGCATCGGCCAACCTTGAGCCCGCGCAGTGGGATGAGCCCGAAGTAGCGCAACGCCTTGGTGGCGCCTGCGGCCCTCTAGCGTTCGATCTTGGCGAGCAGTGGTACGTCGGAGCCACCCGCTCCGGCCTCTACGTCTTCGTAGGAGGCCAGCCGGGGCGCATCAACATGGAAATCTATCAGGTGTGGGATGCGATCGCGTGGAGCGAATCTGCTGGCATCTGGGTGCTGAACGATGAGATCCATCGCCGCCTGCTGGCGGGCGTGCCGATGCAGACGCCGAACTTCTGGCTGCCCAATGCGCCGCCTCAGACACCCGCGCCGGAGTTAGTCTTCGTCAGTTCCACCGCTCCAAGCGGACGGACGCCGGGGATCATGACGGTCACATTCGCATCAAATCTGCCACCCTTCACCTCTGGGCAGTCCTATACTTTCGGACCGATCACCGGGGCTTCCTTTGTTTCCGGGCAGACCCTCTATCCTTCCTCCGTTTCGGGCAATCAGGCGATCTTTGTGGGAGGCTTTGCCGACTTCTCCGGCGCTTCCACTGGAATGCTGACGGCAATCTCCGGCATCTCGCTGATCAACTGCCCCAACGTGGTCCTGATGTGCAATTACCAGGGTATCGACTCAGGCGAGGGTTTGAAGACGATGCCTCAAATGCACACCACCATGTTCGGCACACTGAACGCCATCGACATGCGGCGCAAGTGGTCGATCTGGCAGATTCCGTCACCCTATGCGGCGCTGGTTCAGGGGCAGACCGATCAGGAAATCTACATCTGCAATGGGCGGGGCAACTCGCAGATTTACAAGCTCGATCCTGAATCGACCAGCGATGCTGGCCTGACGATCGATTCGCTCTACACTACGGCGGGGATGCCGGAACTGAGCAAGCGCGCTCAGGCGCCTGGCGTGGGCGGATTCGGCAATACGCGAACGGGATACCTCTGGGCATCGCTTGAGAGCCGCGGCAACGTCGCAGTCAGATTCCTGCCCAACCGGCTGATTTATCCGGAGACCGTAGATTACCTTGCGTGGACACTGCCGGGAGGATTCTCCCCCGGCGAGCCTGCGCTTCAGGATTGCCAGTCTGCGGTAAACTTCTGGGCAACACGCACTTTCGTCGAATTCCGCGAGAATGACGGTTATGCGTTCAGCCTGTCGAACTGCGCTATCCAGACCAAGAAAGACCCGTGGAACGCTCTGGTGGGGAGTAAAACCGGATGAGCCAAGGCAACGACTTGCTGGCCCAGATCGAGCAGGATAACCCTAAGCTCGGGATATTCCTGCGCCAGTACCTCATCCCATCCATCCAGAAGACGGCCGACAACGCCGCCGTTTCGTCGCAGTCCTACATCAAGGCACCCCCTCCGCCAGAGTCGGTCTCGGTGACGACCGCCGGCGAGATGATGCAGGTGGTGGTGAATCACTCCGCGCCCATCCAGAAGGGAATCCAGTACATCACCCACATCGCCACCAACCCGCAATTCTCGGGCGCCATGATCCTCGACCACGGCTCATCGAGAGCCCCGGCGCCGATCTTCCTGCCGACCAAGGATGGAAGCGGCAATACGCACCAATACTACATCGCCACCGTGGCGCAGTACCCGGGCTCGCCGCCTTCCCCTCCGCGCTTCTACGGCGGCAATCAGGCAACGCCCGTCACCATGTCTGGAACCACCCAGTTCGACCTACAGGCCGGCACCGGCTCAGGAACGGCAATGAACGGCGGGGAACCGCTGGTGGGGCTCGGCAGGTCGCAGGTCAGGCTCGCGCAGGGGCCGAAAAGGCAAGTATGATCGCATCCGCAATATCGCCCACCGGCACATCGCCGTCAACTTCAAGGCATTCGTCGCTGGGAATCCCACCTTTCCAGTCTTCGGACCAGCCTGCGCAAGCCTGGATTTTAGCGACAATTAGCGCGATTAGCTCCTCACGGGTCATGCCTACATGATACGCGATTACGACAGTACCGATCTGCCGGAAATAATTGAACTACACAAAAGACAGGGATTCGACTATCCTTTACCTGATCTCTCCTCGCCTTTGGTGCTGATTCACAAGGTCCGCGAGATCGATGGGCATGTCGTGGCGGCGTGTTTTCTCCGCATCACGGCAGAGACATACCTTCTCTGCGAAGGGAGCCCGGTCGTAAAGGGTCGCGCAATCGAGGAATTGCAACCCGCAGTAGACCGGGCAGCTTTCGAGAAGGGCCTTTCCGAGTACGTCTGCGTTCTCCCTCCCGAAATAGCTGAGCAATTTGGCCCGGTCCTTGAGCGTATCGGCTGGGAGCGTGCGCGCTCATGGCCGCTTTACCAGAGGAGCGTCGATGCGATCGGCACAGGGACAAGCGGGCAGCGCCTACAATCAGGCGAATAATACCGCCACGCAGTTGGGCGGGGAAGCGCAGGGAATCGGCGCCAACCTGACGCCATTTCTTACTCAGGAAATGCTCCATCCGCAGGGTTTGGGGCAGGCTGGAGTAGGCGCGGAAACCGCAGCCGCGCTCGGTGGCGCTGGCGGTGCGGGCGCTGGGCTGACCGGCCAGGCCATGCAGCGCGCCGGGGTATCGCGCAACGCTGGAGGATTCCAGGCTGCGCTTGACGACGCCGCACGCCAGAGAATGAAGGCCGCCGCCGGAGCCAGCGAAGGCATCGCGGCGGGTAACGAGAACCTGAAGCAGCAGCAGATGCAGGAAGGCGCAGCCGGTCTCGGGAAGATGTATGGCACCGACACCAGCGGGATGCTCTCCTCTCAGGGGCAGGAAGCCGAAGACATCAATGCCGAGATGAATGCCAGCAAGTATGGCTGGCTGCAGCAGGCGCAGTCGCTCGTAAAGCAGGCCGCCACGGGAGGGACGAAGACCTAATGCCTCCTATTTCTCCATGGGCGCAGGTTCAGCAGGATGCCCAGCCCGATCCCTCGATGGTCGCGCCGATCGCGCTGCCTGATCAGAGCGCTCCATCTATGCCTGCCCCCAAGCAGCCGCAGGTATGGCTCTCTCCGCAGCAGCAGACGCCGTTGCAGGAGAATATCGCGCACGACCAGCAGGCGCTCAAGAAGATTCAATGGCAAAAAGACAATCCGATGGGGTCGGCCAATAATCACCCCGGATTTTTAGGCAAACTCGGCCATGCATTCGGTACCCTCGGCAACATCGCCGGAGACATCTTCGCTCCCGCCACCATGGCGATGATCCCCGGCACGCAGTTGCACCGCGAGGCGGAAGAAGGGCGTCTGACGAAGCAGTTGAACGCCGAGCAGCAGGAGCAGTCGCAGAATGAGGAGCGCGGGGCGACAACGGCGGAGGCGAAGGAGCGCACTGCGGAGATGCCCGCCAAGGCTGCGTCGGAGGAGAAGCTGCAGGGAGCTCAGGCTGGCAATCTCGAATCGGAAACCCAGCAGCGCAATCAGCCCGACTTGGCCAAAGCCTATGCTCACCGCGTCAATGAGGTTTTGGCGCAGGGTGGCGATCCATCGCAGGATCCAGTGGTGCAGCACCTCTCGGATGCCATCACCTCGATCCAGCCGCAGCGCGTCTCACAGAAAGGCTTGGAGCATGTTTCCGTAGTGGGGCCGAACGGCAAGCCGGAGATGGCTAACTTCCACCCCGATACGGGGCAGTATACCGACGCCACCGGCAAGGTCATTCCTAATCCGCAGCCCTACGAGAAGCAGCCGCAGGCACCCGGCATCACGATGATCGTCCCCGATCCAAATCATCCCGGTGGCGGAGTCGTGCAGAGATTGACTTCTGGCCAAACCGTAGCCCCCGGCGCTCAGACCGCCGCTGGAGTCAATGCCGTGAACACGCCGACCATGACGCAGCGGACTGCGGCGGGACGGGCCGCAACCGTGGTGGCGATGGCTCCCGAAGTTCTCGCTGAGATAGACCGTTTGGCGCCACAACTCGGTCCTGTGTCGGGGCGTTGGAACGAATTCATGCAAGGCCGCGTGGGAGCGGATAATCCAGACTTCGCCGGTCTGCGTACCGACCTGATTATGATGTCGAGCGCCGTTGCATTGGCTCACGCGCAGGGCAGGCTTCCGGAGAATTTGCGGCAGGAATTTGATCACATGATCAATGCCCCGCAGCAGACGCCGGAGAATATCAAGGCGACAATCAACCACGTCCTGCCATGGCTCCAGAAGATGCAGGAGGGTGGGCAGGGGCCGATGCAGCGGAATGGGCCGCAGCCTCAAGCTGGCCCTCCTCCGGGCGCTGACGTGAAGGTGAAGGGAAAAGACGGCAAACTGTATTGGGGTAACAGTAAGACGAAGGAAGTTTACGGAGAAGCGCAATAATGCCATCTCCCGCCAAGCCGGAAGTTGATTGGGGCACCGCTCAACCGATTAAATCGGGCGATGTGGACTGGGGTAGTGCGCAGCCAATCGGTGGCGCTTCATCGGCGCCTCCACAGGAGGGGTTCCTCGCGTCACTAGGCCATACTTTCGGCGTGGGCGCACGCGAAGGGGAGCAGTACCTCAAGGACGAACAGGAGCACCCATGGCGTACATCTCTTGAGAATGCTCCTCTTGTTCCACAAATCGAATCGCTCTGGTCGGGCGGTAAGCGTATTGGAGGCGAACTAAAGAAAGCCTTTCAGGGCGCGACAGAAGGTAACCCATACTCAACAGCCGAGCACACTGCCTATGCGTTGCCCTTTGTTGGTGCCGGAATTCAACGTGGAGTCGAACAGCTTGGACCGCAGGGAGAAATGACGCCCGGAGCCGCTGGAACCGCCGTGGGAACAGCGATGCAGACAGCCCCAATGGTGATTGGAGGCGTGGACGCCGCCGTGCCGGGACGCACGCCCATGATGCCCACGGTATCGAAGTTGACCGATCCACTACATGCCTATCGCTCCCCATTCATCCCGCCTGAAGAAGCGGCGGCCCGCGGCATGGCGGATATTCTCAAGCCCAACCCGGTTGACTACAACCAGACCGTGCGCAACCTGCAGAACGTCGGTCCGTATATCCGAGAAGCGGCTGCGAAGTATAAGAACCCGTTGGAGTTCGGTAAGGCGGCGCAGGCTGCGGGACAGCAACAAACAGGATTCTTCAAGCAGCAGTTTATCGAGCCGGACGAGATGCGCCTCGGTGATGCGTACAAGGATGTGGGTCGGATCAATGATGAACTGCGTCCCATGTATCGCGCCCGCAGCATGGGCGAGGTGATGACCAAGGAAGCGCAGGACAAGTTTCAGCAACTGGAGCAGCGCCGGGATAAGCTGAATGACTTCATTTACAACGAAGCCAGCGGACGCACCGGAGTTCCGCGCGAACAGATCCAGGCCATCAATCAGCGCGGGGGTCAGTTACAGAATATCGGAGACGTTGCCGATGCGGCACAGGCGCAGAGAAGGCTGGGCAAAGTCTTCACTCCTACCGGCATGTCGATCCCCATGGGGCCACTTGACCGCATTGGTCGTGCCGTGAACTTCATTCGCGGGATGGGTGATCCTGAGGCTCCGCTGGGACGCAAGCTGGGCAAAGTCATGCAACAGATGCCGGGGCAACCGGAACCGCTTCCCGACGAGGGTGCGATCAGGGATTACCGCAATGCCTCGAATCAGGAAGAGCTGGGCAACCTGCGGCGCGTATTGGAAAATCAGGCTCAAAACAGAGCAAACATCAAGGCGAGAACGCAAGTTGCGCGCCCCATACTTGAGGAGCAAGGTCAGGCTAGATTGCGCTCGATGCGCAGAGGAGAACAGTAATGCCGGTTTATCCGAACAACCCATTTTCGCCGCCACAGTTGGTTCAGAAGGGCGTACCTGCCTATCTGTTCGGCTCCCTCAACATGCTTCGGGGGAACACCAACCTGTTCCTGACCAACGTGGCGCTGACGACCAACGTGGCGACGGTCTCGGTGACGATCTTGAACGGCCCCAAGCCGCAGGTAAACGACCTGATCTCGATTGGCAACTCTACCTCGACCTCGGGGCTGTTCAACGTCAATCGCGCCATTATCACGGGCGTCACGATCAATGACACGACAGGTGCAGGCACCATCACCTTTGCGCTGACCCATGCCAACGTAACCTCGGCAGCGGATTCCGGCTCGGTCATCACAGAGGTCGCGGAGGCCGGTGACGCGATTGCCAACAGCTCTTCGGTCGCCTGCCTGATTCAGGCTCCGGAGGGTGATTCGCAGTTCACGGTCCCGATGGCCGTAACCTTCCCTGGCGGCGTGCTTCCCACGGCTGTCACAGCAACGCTGCAGGTCGCCATCCGCGATCTCGATGCCGAGTACACCAACACCACCACGGTGGTCACGGTGGCGGGCACGGCTTATACGGCGGGGCCGGTGGTGCAGGCGACACTGCAGCGCGGCTACTTCTACCGCATCCAGCTAACCGGACTGACGGCGGGATCGGCGACGGGCGTAATCGCCAAGATCGGAGGGTAAATGGCTCTGGCGCGCGATGACCGCTGGCTGACGGATGCACAGGGGAGAGCACTGGCCGGAGCGCAGGTCTACTACTGCACCCAGCCGGCCAACACTTCGGTGATTCCTCCATCCCCGCTGGAGACCATCTATTCCGACCTTTCCTCGACGCCGCTGGCGCAGCCGGTCATCACTGACGGATTTGGCCATGGCTTCGCCTATCTCGATGATCTGGTGCTCTATACGCTGGTGTTCGTTCATCCGCTGTTCGGCTCGAATCCGGTCATCCTGCCCGATCAAGTCATCAACGGAGCCGCAGCGGCATCCCCGGGGTTCAGGCCATTTGCCGGGATTCCGAATGGAACGCAGGATGGGGTCAACAAGGTGTTCACGTTGACCAATGGCGGCGTCAATCTGCCATCAAACCCCACTCAGGCGACAGTGTGGCGCAACTTTCCCCTCGTGCCTCCGGTCGGCTTTACGCTGAGCGGAATCACCGTAACGTACACAACCGCCCCGCTGGTAGGAGACTCGATCTATGCGCAAGGCTTTTATTAGTCTCCTGCTTCTGGCAGCTGCCTCGGCATGGGGCCAGAAGATCGATCCTGACCAGCTGAACATTTCTTTCACGGTGCTGCCCATCGGCGCTCCGCTGACGACGGCCGCGCTGGCTGCGGCATGCAACGGGACGACTCCGGGAATGATGGCGCTACCTGCGGGAACTGTCTCATCGGCTGCGCTGGTTACGGTTCCGTCGAACTGCCAGATTGTCGGTGTGGGCAAAGAGCAGACCATTCTCGGCGTGTCGAACGCTTCGCCCATCGCAGCCGCGCTCGACATCAACGGGGGAACCAATATTGGGTTTTCCGGTTTCACGATCCTGTGCGCCTCTTCGCCCGCTACCTGCACTACGGCAGTGAGAATCCGTTTCTCGACCAACATCACACTCAAGGACATGGTGATCTCGGGCGGAGGCTACGGCGCAGGCTCGAATCCGCTGGCGCAGGTCTATACCGAGAACGTCGACAACCTGCTGGCCGACAATGTGCACCTGATCAACGCTGGTGGCAAATACGACTGGGTAAACGGCTACAACGGTACAGCCTCGACGCGCCTCCACCTGCACAACGTGGTCGAGGAGAACAACGCCGCCATTATCGCTATCTCGCTATTCAACTGTCAGTTCTGCACGGTCGATGGCGGAACGTCGATTAACGAGAATAACCAGACCGACTCGAGCACCGTGGACGGCTACGGGCTGCTTTTCTATGCCTCGAACGTCACGCCTGCCATCACGACCTGCACGGGTTCGGGGACTGTGATCTGTACCATCGCGCTCTCGGGTGGCGGGACAACGCAGATTCCGGTGGGAGCTTCCTTTCGCGTGGCCACCTATGGCATTAGCGGGGGCACGGGGACGCTCAATGGCACCTGGGACGCGACTCTGGCATCCCCGACGACCTTTACCATCACCGGGGCCGGGAACACGTCAGGAGCGACCTATGGCGAGGCGTTCGCCTTCTTCCCCACCACCAACAACCTGATCAACGATGTGCACATCAAGAATACGGCCGGATCGGGCATCTACCTGCAGGGCTGCGACTACTGCACCGTGACCGGATACGACCTCCAGAATGTCGATCAGCAGATGCTGGGCTCATCGCTTCCAGCGGGCGGAATCGCCATCGGGGGAGGGAATCCCATCTCGGTGGGCGTCCCGGCGCATGGGGACTCGATCGGACACGGGATCATCAATGGCGTGGGGCAGTATTGCCTCGATATTGCCGACACTGTTGATTTCGTCGCCTCCGGGCTCAGTTGCAACAATGCCGCCGTGGCCGGAGTCCGCCTCTTCGCGGGTTCGTTCAATAACACCAACTTCGAGATTGGCGGGCTGACGATCGACAATGTGCCTACCTGCGTCAAGAGCCAGACATCCTCGGTCAACACGGGATCCATTTCCGGAACATGCCAGAACTTCTCTGCCAGCGGGCTGCAGCCGTCTAGCGGGGGGATCAGCTTTCGTAACTGGAAGCTCATCGCCTCGTCTTATATCCCCTGCATCGACGACTTCTTCGACCGCAATGGATGGTTCGACGTATCGTGTTCTGGCGGTTACGACCTGTTCGCCGGCAGCAACACCAAGGTCGCCAATCTGCGAGTCGCCAGCGTCACGGCGGGAGCCAATCACCATGCGGTTGAATTTGCAGGCGCAACCCATGTGGTGCTGAATGAGCCCATCATCGATACCGCCAACGACGGCATCTTCTTCGCCGCGGGCTCGGTGCAAAACAGCGACATTACCATCCTTCATCCGCGAATCGCGAACATCACCAGCCAGCCAGCCATCTGGGATCAGGCGCCCGCAACGCTGACCATTACCACCCACACCTCGACCTCGGTGGACATCGCGGCGACAGGAGCCCTGATTACGGCCGGAATGGGCCTCGGAGACTATGGGACGGGCGGCAATAACGACATTCCGCCGAGCACAACGATTACGACCAATCCCGGCTCCTGCGCTTCCGGCTGCACGGTGACGATCTCAAGTGCTGCGACAGGCTCGCATGCTGCGGAGACTGGCCTGCTGCAGAATGTCATGTCCTCGAACGTGCGTATCTGGGATGCCGACATTCAGGGCAATCTAGGCTCCTGCCCAACGACCTCGCAGGCCATCCTGGCCTTTGGGCTCCAGAGTTCCGAACTGCGGCGCACCTCTGTAGGTTGCTTCGGTGGGCAGGGAATAATCGACGTGCGCGGCGCCTCCAATGGGGTCACGATCAGCGGTGGGACGCTCACGGGCGGAACTGCAGCCTTGGCTGGTATTTACATGCCCGGAGGACTTCTAGGCAGCGCCGCCAACGTCACCGTTTCTAATCTCACCATCAACGGGACAGTGACCAATTCCATTTACGACCATGGCGCGGGACTAGGCAATATCTTTAACGATGTCACCAACTTCCTGAACGGAAACACGGTCAGCGTATCCAACACCAACACCACTATTCAGGGAACGCTTCTCGTTTCATTGACACCCGCAGCCACTGCATCCAGTGCATGTGTAGAGCAGACTTTTACTGCAATTCTCGGATTGCAGACCGGGCAGGGTGTCAGCGTAACTGCCCCATCAGCCCTGAGCCATGTGGGAATCAGCGGCGCCAGAGTCTCAGCAGCTAACGCTTTGACGGTCAACTTCTGCGGTGACTTAACGGGCGGGACGGCTCCAGCCGGAAACTACAAGGTGATTGCGCAATGAAAAAACTTCTATGTTGTCTCCTGCTTGCCGCTCCACTGTTCGGGCAAGCGCCAAAGCCGAGCGTACAAACCTATGTGGCCGGACGTTTCGTTGCCTACAACTACAGCCTCTGGAGGGTGCAGATTTACTCGCTCTCTGCTGCCACAGGGTCGGTGACGATGGTACTGAGCAATGGTTCGGTGACGCTTCCGGATGGCAGGGTCATCGTTCCCTTCGCCACCACGGCTCCGCTCAAGATCGGTACCGAGACGGCCACGCCCTCGGCGATATCGAACTGCTTTATAAACAATCCTCCCAACACCTGCACCGTCACCGTAACCCTTTCAGGGTCGCACACCATCTCTGAGACAGTCGCCTCGGGCACCTACGGCCTGCAGGAGGGCTTGAATGACGCCGGAGCAGTTCCGGGCGGCACCGTAACGCTCGATGGCTCATGGGCAGCGGTAGGGGGCACCACCGCGATGGTTAATGCGGCGACCGTTCCCAGCAACGTGAAGATTGAGGATTGCCGCACGGGGTGCTCCGCCGCTGGCGCTGGCGGAGTCAGCCAGATCGTCGCAGGCACCAATGTGACCATATCGCCATCTGGTGGTACGGGCACGGTAACGATAAATTCAACAGCCGGTGGTGGTGGTACCACGGTGTATACCTGCACCGGATCGGGCGATGCCACTGGTCTAAACACAGCTTTGGCCAGCGCTGGTCACGTTGTTGTCGCGGGAGCCAACTGTGCCGTGACTAGTACACTCACAATTCCTTCTGGAACCTGGCTGGATATTCCTCCCGCCACAACCATTACTTGCAACCCGAGTACCGCGATTCCTTGCCTTTCCAATACGCAGAACGCTCAGACCATCGCTCGCACCTGCACAGATGTGCAGATGACCGTCAATTCGGTCAACATCACCTCGGCGACGTGCAATTTTTCCCAAGCAGATGTGGAAACTGAATCCATCGCGTGCATAGGAGGATACGCCGGGGGACTGGCTTATGGCGCGGTCGCCATGGGGACCGATCTTCATACCACCTTTGCCAACGTCACCAACTCCACCACGGCGGCACTGGCCGATCCTCCGACTGCGGTTTCCAATCCCATGACCTGCAATATTTACACCCGAGATCACGATATAAGGGTCACTGGCGGGACGTGGATCATGCAGGGTCCGAACCAGCCCAACAATCCCCCGGTACTGAAATTTATTACAGTGAACCGTCTGATCGTAGATGAAGCAATTACGGTAGCGCGGTCACTTACGGTCCCAAGTAATGCCGGCGGGTACAGTGGAATCTATCTCCTCGATTCATCCAACGTCCGTATCTTAAATCACACCATTAATAGCTGGTCGCAAGGGGAAGACGGGATTCACATGACAGGTCCGCTGCGCTCCATTTCCCTATCGCATATCAAGGGTCACAGCGGAGACGACTTTATCGCCATCAGCGCGGCAGACGGAAATTCGGCTAGCAACGGTACCGTGGATGGTCGCGTTTATGGAGTGGTCTACGGGGTGTCTGTCAGCGACGTGGATGGGAGTTCGTATGCTAATGATGCGGGAGTGAAACTGTTTGGGCCGAGCGGTACGCCTATCCTGATAGGCAACGTCACCATCAACCATGTAAATGGAAACAGCCAGACCTGCCCGCTAACGGCCTGCAATTCCAGCGGCAACTTGCCAGGCTTCGGCAATGCCGTCTACCTCTACTCGGGGCTGATGGACAACATTATCGTCAACGACATTGGCGGAAATATCGTTACCTCGGCCGTTTACGCTGGAGGATCTGGAACCGGAGGCCACGACACCCACATCCGGTCGCTGACAGCCAGCAACCTGTGGCAGAACGCCTATACTTATTCTGCAGCCAACCAGACCCACTTTCTGCTCGGGATAGATGCGGGTGCAGTCGCCGATAACGTCGCAGTGGACGGTTTGAAAAGCGATGCCTACAATCTCGCGCAAGATGTGTTCGTCGCCAACACCAGCACTGTGTCCAGACTAAAGGTGTCTAACGTCCAATTCGCCAACATGACCGGGGGGGCGTTTGAGCCCTTCGACCTTTTCGGAACATTCGACGACATCATCTTTGAGAATATCCAACTCAGCTACAATACCGGAACCGGGGCTTCCGCGAGCAGGGGAGTCATATCGCTAGCGGGATCAACCAGCAACCGACTTGCGCTGCACCATTTTCATGTCACCTATCAATCAGGGAGCGCTAGTTCCGGTACTGGGCTTGTTACGCTAGCCAACTTTCAGCCGGGAAACCTTCCATCCACGGCGGGCGACATCCTGTTTGACGATGTGTCGATGGTGGCATCGGGTTCGGCTTTGAATCAATATCTCCTCTTCGTTGCAGCCAGCCAGACGGTCAATACCTACACGATCCAGAACAGTCAGATGTACTACCAGCACGGCTGCATTCTAAACAGTGGAACGATTACCACCGCCGGTAGCATCATCAGCGTGGACACATCCAATCTGACGACTCCCGCCAACTGCGCGGCAACCATTTTGACGATTCCGGCGAGCGGAAATGGAACCCTTGTCGCCACCACCAACGTTAATTCAGACTCGGCTGGGCAGATCACGTGCTGGGATGGAAGCCATAATGTGACCAATTCCGGCTGTCCTGTGGTTCCGATAGCGTTAATCTCCGCGGCGCCGACCAGCGATATGCTGTGCGCCGAAGCTGCGGATACTTCGATTGCCAACGACACCATCACCGGAGCAACGCAGGCCAATCCCGTGGTGTTCACGGTGAGCACTAACCCGCAGACTACGGGGTATCTGGTGGGAGAGACCTATGGCGTGCAGAATGTGACGCCCACGGACTATAACGGGACCTACACCATCACGGCGACCAACACCACCACTATCACAGCTACCTGCATCTCAGGATGCGTCAAGCCTCCCGGATCGGCCTACACAAGTGGCGGAACAACGTACAAGATATGCACCAATCAGTCGAGTGATGCGGTATCGACCTCGAATCAGCCGTTCGCTACATCCATCGGCTTACCCGCATTGGCTTCTCCTCCCTATCAGTTCAATGTCGAAGCTGAATACGGGCTATACACTCCCTCTGGGGCAGCGGCCTCTTCCGGGTATCCGAGTCTGCGCTATGGCGGCAATACGCTGATAGGAAGCACCGGCACAACCACACAGGTTGTCAGTCAGACAAACATTCCGGGAACCACGGGATGGGCCTTTATCAACCCCGTGAGTGGGCTGATTTATAGCGGCTACAAATGGAATACCATTTCAGCTTCTGCTTCAGGCGCTTTTTCATCAGCGAAGGCGACTGTCTACACGACCACAACAGGCGCTGCCAATCTGACACTGAATTTCGGATTCCTTGCGACGGGGGTGGCAACGGCGACCTACACCAGCGGAGGATCAATTACAGGCTCGGCAACCCAGACCTGCACGGCTACCTTTGCGGGCGGTTCGGGAGGTTCATATACCATCGCTCTGACCGGCACCAATACGATTGCCGGCGGCACGGCTTTCACTGTAATCACCAGGGATGGTGGACATGCGAGCGCACCCACAACGGCCACACTGGGAAGCGGTACAGCTACCTGCTCTGGAAGCGCTACGGTGTCATCAACTCTCGGCGGGCAACCTGGAAATGCTCTGGCATTGCGCTGGTTTAGCGCCAAACAGCAGTGAATAGAAAGTACTAAAGTAACGTGCAATTCCCAAAGGGCGTCATTTTCCCCGCGTCCTCGATCGACCGTACCATTTAGCACAGATACGATCCGTAGAGGAGGGCCACAATGACGCCAGTGAACCAGGACGAGCGAATCGTCCGTCTGGAGGCGTCTGTGGCTAACATCATAAACTCCGTCGCGCACCATGACTTTCGTTTGGCTGCTATTGAAAGCACCTCCGATCAGCGCCATAAGGACAATCTAAAGAGTTTAGACACTCTCACCAAGGCTGTTTTGGGTACCGGATTGGATGATCCCGGACTGATTGGCGCGGTGGTCAGGCAGAACACGGTCAGCGAGCAGAATCAGGTATGGCTCAAGCGCCTTGCATGGCTGATAGGAATCGGGATCTCCATCGGCGGCCTGTGGCTGACGCATCTCGAAGTGTCGGGCAAGGTGAGCCATGAGACTCCCCCGGGCGTGGTGAGCCGCCAGTCGCCACAGTCGGCGGAAATACCCAAGCTGAGGTGATGATGGTTCCTCCGAAGCCGAGGCCGCGCAAGGTGAAGAAGAAGCCGCCTCCGGCCAAGCCGTTGACGCCAGAGCAGGAGAAGCAGCTTCAGGAGTGGATCAAGAGCTATGGGAGATTCAGCGATGACTAAAGAGATTGTGGACATCGTCAAGACCGTCATTACCGCCACTGGTGCCATCCTCAGCGCATGGTGCGTGGCGAAGGTGGCGCAGGTCCATAATCTGGTGAACTCGCGCATGACTGAGCTGCTGGAGATCACGCGCAGCAGCGCCCGCAGCGCCGGAGAACTTGAAGGGAGGGATTATGCCCAGAAGGAAAAGGACCGACACGACCACGAACCCGCGGCCTGAGACCACTGCTCCTAACCCGAATCCGCCCATCCAGCAGGATCCCAACAATCCCTCCCCCTTGCCGCCTAAGCCGCAGCCCACTCCTGCGGATGATGCCATAAGTAACCAGTCCGACAAGCCCTCCAGTGTAGATATTGGCGATGACTTCGGACTATGATTGAGGCAGATTCAGCATGCTGCGCAGCTTTCTGTCTCGCTGGATGGAGCGCCATACCCGCACATGCTGGATTTGCAAGGGTGGTCATTTCATCGAGTTCCCGCCCGGACGATGGCGCATCTGCTGGTACTGTCATGGATTGGGCTGGATCTGGCGCGACCGGAGGCGAGAGTGATCGAGCCCTATCTGGAAGAGATCATGATTGACGGCCAGTACAGGCACACGCGGGTGTACCTGGTGCTCAAGGAGCCTCATCCATCGCGCAGCGGGGATCTGGAGCTTACCCTCACAGAGAGCGATCTGGAATGGTTAGGCGAGATGGAATCGCCGTTTCGGACTAAAGGAGAAAGCGCATGAATGCCCTAGCAGCTTGGCTAAAATCAAAAAATCTCACCAGCCACTCCATCGCCGCTGCCGCAATCGCCATCGCTACCCTGATCTCTACCGACCAACAAGTGCGAGATTTCCTGCTTTCCACCTTCCAAGCCCACCCCAAGATTGCTAGCTCGGCGTTCGCGCTGGCGGGCATTATCCTCAAGTATTCTCATAGCAGCAGTCCAGCCGGAACCGTAGCGACCGCGCAGGAGATTCAAACCTCGCCGGCTGCCCTGACGCAGGATGCCGTGGATGCGGTTAAACCGAAGGAGACCAAATGAAACGATTCCTGATCCTTGCTCTGGCCATCCCGCTCAGCGTGGGATGCGCCAAGTCCACCGCCCCCACTCCACCGACCGCACCCGGATACACCAACGCAGTCGATCAGTCCCTTGGCGAGACGCTGGCCGCGGCGCGCGCCTTCTATACCCGCCTCCAAACCGATGCGGCCGCGGGAACGTTCAAGCCGTCGGCCGCTGAGACTTCCGCGCTGAACGACCTCGGCACAGCGATCAACGTGGCCGAGCCCATCTACCTCGCCTACCACGCCGGGACGGCCACTCAGGCCGCAGCCCAGCAGGCGGTGAACAACGTCATCACGGCGCAGTCGGCGGCGCAATCTCAGGTTTCGCAAGGGGGTAAGTGATGGATATCATCTCGCGGTTGATCTCTCAGTACCTTGCTGGGAAAATAGACGCCACTAAATTCTCGCAGGAGTTTGATGTTGAATTCCGCAAATTCCTGAAAATACATCGATTCATCTCTAGTTACTTCAATGGAATCTGCGATGAATTGTGGTTCAAGGCTGATCTGATAGAAATCAGAGAAGAATTCGCAATACCGCAACATATTGTTTCAATGCAGGGATTCCAGATTGTGGATGGACAGACCGTTAATCTAGCTCTATTTCCTCAGGAGGCCAAGTAGATGGATCCGACTCTGATCTTTGGACTGATCTCGCTGGGGCTCAACACGGCCCTCCAGCTGCTCAACGTGCAGGGCGTGACGAAGGTGGATTACTCCAAGCTGGCCACCAGCCTCGAGAGCGCCTTCGCTCCGCTGATCGCCATGATTCCTGCGTGGCTCAAGGGCGGCCCTACAGCGCCCGCTGTGAGCACAGACATCCTCGCGGCATACGGTACGGCCATCGGAGTGCTGAACACGCTTAAAGCGACTCCTGGGCTCTCCACGGCCATGGTCTCGCAGATTGAGGAATACATCGCTGGCGCGCAGGACGGTACCAGCGCCTACCTCAAGGCCAGCCAAGGGTTCGATCCCACGCAATTCCAGCCCGTGAACCCCATGCCTGCCGCCCCCGCCATCGCGGCAGTCCCAGTCATGCCCTCCCACACCGCCTGACCCCTCAACAAAAAGGGCTCGCCGAAGCGGGCCCTCGAGGGAATAGGCAAATCAAATCAAGCGAAGTTGATCTGAGCTGAGACGGTGCGCAGGACCGGAGCCGTATCGCTGACCGTGTTGGTCGCATTGAGCGGCCCGACCACGGTGTTGTCGCTGTCGGTGAACGAGCCGGCGGTGGCCGTAATGGTCGCCGTTCCCGCAGCCACACCCGTGACTGTCGCTGAGCCGTCCGCATTGGAGACGATGCTGGCAATGGTCGCGTCTGAGGTCGCCCAAGTGGGATTGGTGGTGAGTTTGCTGGTGGTATTGACGGTGATCCCATCGGCGAGCAACGGGACGAAGGTGGCGGTAAGCGTAGCGCCTACTGCGAGGGTTCCGGGTGTAGCGGCCATATTAGCTCCAAAGAAGATTGCTGCGGTTGTGGTGCGGGTCGGTTCGGGCGCAAGATCATCGCGGATCTGGCCGAGGATTGCGGTCTGGGCTTGGGACTCTTTGAGAAGGTAGAGGAATCCTGAATCGATATTGCGCGCTATTTTGCGCAACTCCTCATTCATCTCATGCAGCTCTTCACGGATGGCCTTTTGGATGTCGAACTGCTGATATTCTATGGAGATAAGGCACCGCCTTCTAGCGTTTTACGACCGCTCCGAATACTTCCCAGCCAAGGATTCCGAGCAGCACCCAGATGGTAAAGTAGGCTCCAGCCCTGCGATACCACAATGGCTGCCCAGCTTCGTAGTTGGCGTACATGCCAAACAGGATCGCGATGATGTACACAACCCAGAACAAGATCGACAGCGGCATAGGTGTCACCTCACTATGTTTGATACGATGCTACTCCGACAACGCCACGCTGTTCAAATATGCTCATCCCTCGCCCGGAAACTGGTTTAACCTGTCCTCATTCCTGACGGGGAACCCCAAATGCTTACAGAGGACTATATGGATCTTATCCGGCGCCATCGCCTGATCGAGGAATGGCTGAGGGCCAACCTGATCTCCGAGTATTACTTTCTGGGTTCCCGCAACAACCTGCGCCAGGCCGAGGTGCTGGTCGAGTACCTGATGCAGATCAGGGCGCAAGCTCAGCGTGGCGCTTGAGTGGCTATCACGGTGCCTCAGAGTTCTCTGCGAATGAGCCCGATGAGTTCCTGCACTCCGAACCCTCCGCGCTCTGCTATACGTTGAAGAGATTGCCCCTTCCATTGTTCGTGGTAATACTCGAAGGCCACTTCTGCCAGCCACCACGGAATCGACCCGCCGCCCTGAATTGGGAAGGGTTTCATCTGGGAGCAATTTGCGCGGTGCTCGAAGTCGAAAGCACCACACTCAGAGCACTGATAGTGACCCTCAGGCCGACCATTGACAATGCGTTCGCTCACTAAAGGGTTTGTAATTGGTCGCATCTTTCCCATTTTGTCTTTCCTACCGTAGTCACAGCGTCCACATTTGCCCTGTTATAATCATCTCGCCTGCGAATGAGAGAGCAGGTCTACGGTACAGGTGATTTGGGCTCATCTCCCGGAAGGGATGGGCCCGTTTTTATTGCGCACGGTAAATCGCTTTGTCATGGCCGTAGCGCTTCTTTCAGGTCCTCGATGCTACGGACGACCACATAACGGTGTCCGTGGCCCTCCACGAGCGCCTGAAACGATTTCTGTAAATCGCTCTGCTTGCCATCCTCTGTCTTGACTTCGATCCAGAAAGGCCTCTCGATGCTGAGCCCTTTGACTGGAGGGTTAAACGGGAATCGCGGGAAAGCAAGGATATCCGACATCCCCGGCGTCCCGAAGCGCATGAACCGCTTCTTACCCTTGTATTCGGCTTGCATAGCGCCAGTGTTATTCCTAAACGCGAGTATCCTCTCTGCTGCGAGGTAGCCGAGGATAGCCTTCACGATTGCTCCCTCAGGCGTGCTCACCCTCTCGCCCCGCGGAACTCCGGGTTGTGGGCGCGCAGGGGGTTGCTCTCGTCTTCGAGGGCGGCGCGCAGAGCCTTTTTGCGCTGCCGTGAGCGTTGTCTCCTGAGTTTCTGCTCCTCAGCTTTGGCAGCGAACTCCTCATAGCAAGCACACTTGCAATCGGTCACGAGGCAGCGTTCGTCCTCTTTCGATCCGTGCTGATGATGCCAGCAGTCGAAGCAGATCATGCGCTGCGTCAGCGGGTCTTTCCGAAATGGGTGCTCAGTCCAGTCGTGATCAGTCATATTTTCCTCCTGAATGACAACTCCGCCATGCGCCTTACCCTGGTGCCGGCCTCGCGCCTGGGGTACCGCCGGGGGCGCTTGATCGTGACCCCGTTCAGCCGCGCCCACGCTTCCACGGTGCTGTAATCGCGCCCCATGAGCTTCGCTAGGGCCGTAGCCGTGAAGCGCGCTGCGTTCAGCCGTATGCGCTCCTGCTCGACGGCGGTGAGGCTCTTGCCTGTGCTGGTGGGGTTCATGCTGCACGCTCGTCGAGGATCACGGTCAAGAGGCGTCCGCAGCGCACGATTCCCCCGCGTGAGTCTTGCCCGACAGGGCGCTGACAGGTGCGAAAAGCATCCACGCCCTTCTCCAGAAATCCCGTCTGCTGGCACTTGCATGCCGGACACTTCCACACCACCAGCCGCTGATTGTGGGCGACCATCTCCCGGTTGTGGCGGGCGATCCGGACCACCTCGACCATCGCCAGCACCGCTCCGACCTCAGGAAAGGCCAATTCTCCCTCGTGGCGGGGCATCTCAGCGATCTTTTCGAGCGCCGTAATGACATCCTCGAAGTGCTCTTTAGAAAGGCGCTTTGCGTACACGGAAAGCGTCGAAGAGTCCACCTTCGCTCCCCTCGCCGTAGCCGTCATGGCTAAGGCTTGCCGCAGCGGACTTTCTGAGGCTGGCAACTTCGTCGTCTTCTTCTCGTCGTGCTCCATTTGATCCTCCGTTTGTTTTCTGTTTCAGTTGAAAAACTCCCCGGTAGGCGTTGTTAATGCTCTGCTGCAGCACCGCATCGGCCGAGTCGCCGGTTTCGCATAGCTTCTCCAAATCCGCGATGATCCCCTTGCGCGCCTTGTCTGTCAAGGGAGCCCTGATCTTTTTCCGCATCTCCTCGAAGCCGGACCAAATCTCCGGATCAATCCAAGACGGAACAACAAACGGCAAGGACATAGCCTTCGCAGAAGGCTTTTGCTTTTGTTCTTCACAGGGTAACGGTGACGGTGAAGGTGCAGGCGTTAGAGAGCCGTTAGCCAGCGGTTTAGCTAGGCGTTCCGCCAAGCGTTCGCGCCAATCCGTCGGCCTGAAGTCGGTTGAATCGCCGCCCTTGCCAGCATTACAGTGGCGGCACAAAGGTTGAATGTTTTCAATGCCATCTGATCCACCTTGGTAGATGGGTAGAACATGGTCCTTCACTAATTCGCCCGTATCTCCACATTTCACGCAAGCGGATCCGCATACCAGAATCAATGTGTGCCACTCCGCTGCCGAATGCCTAGCGAGACGCCTAGCGTTCGCCAGACGCTCAGCGCGATCTAGTTTGAAGTTCTCGTTTTTCGTTCCCCATTTGCGGATGGCTCCGGTTAGACCATTTTCAACCTTGGATTTGATCCTTCTCTGCGCCTTTTCCAGTTCGGCGCAAAGCCTACCCTGAATGAGAACGCCGTCCTGCTCGGAGAAAAACCCGGATAGGGTTTTCCACACAGCGGGCCATCGAGATTCATCCACGCGCGCAATGTTTCGCAATTGATTTTGGTCGGTTGGGATCGAGCCTTTTTTCCAGTGATGCATGAGGAGTAAGAAATATGCCCCATGCTTTTCCGCGTCGAGATGCCCGGTGTCGGCTAAGTAATCGCCAATATAAACAGGCATCCAAATGCCAGACTTAATGGACATACACACCTTTCCTGAGTAAAGGCGGGAGGGGCGATCTCAGGAATCGCCCCTCTCACTGCGCCGGGGATCAACCGGCGTTTGCCTATTCATCCATCGCGGGGAGCTAAGGACGAATACCAACATAGTCGCACGTCGCGCCCTAGTCAAGTGCCTTTTGTCACGAGCTGATGCGATCGATGAACTCATTCAAACGGGCGCATGAATCGCGGAACTTTCGTTCACACTGCTCAAGAGTTATGCGTGTTTTGTCCTGTTCGTCGATCAGCCTGCGCAGCGTAAGACCCTGCTCCGCGCTCAGAACGCCCGCAGGCGCCGCCGTCACCGGCTTGGGTGGCTTAGCTTTGCCTGCATCGGAGCGCTTCTTGCGCACCCTTGGCATGATGCCGTTGCGCATCAGTACTTCAGCCGTCTCCTGGTTGATCTGCGCGAGGGCCGATGCTTCCTCGATGGTTTCAGGGTCGAGCGTTTCAGTCGTCATTGTGCTTTCTCCCATCCATTTGTGGTTGCTTGCTTAACCAGGTACTTCGCCCATTCGTCGGCGGTGAACTTTCTTCCATCCTCTGTGGTCACGTCATCTCCGGCATCGCTGTATACAACGCGCTCCACAACGCGCCCATTGAAGCGCACCACGGAATTGCCGAGATAGTCAGGCGGCGGAACTTCTATGGTTTCCATGAATGGACTGCGCCACTTGTGCGGAGGCAGGCTCATGCGTTCTCCTTTGGAAATCCTGCCTGGGCCCATGCAATGTCTTCGAGCGTGATCGAGTTCTCCAACTCCTGCTCAAACTTGCTGCTCCGCGGCCTCGCCTTGGCCTCCCGATCCGGGTACTGGCCTGTCATGCGCTCAACCAGCGCCGTAGCCTCCTGCATGGCCTTGACGCCCGCGTCTTCCATCTGGCGGTGCAGTTCCGGGTCAGCTTTGAGGCGCTTCACGAACAGGCGGAAGCGCTCGGGAAGTTCCGGGTACACATCAGGCGGGCAATAGCTTACAAAGTCCCACTCAGGCAGTTCGCAGCACAGCATATTGAACTGCATCTGCGGGATGTAGTCGGCCGGGATCACGTCATCGCGCAGGGTAGCCATGTGGGTGTAGAGCGTGGGGACCTTAATTTCAAGGCCATGTCCCTTGCATAGCCCATCCGGCGAGCTACCCATGAAGTCGATGGTGGGATGCAGGACGAAGCCCGTCTCGTCCACCTCATTCCCGGTGGTCATCCAGTACTCCGTGCGGGCCTCTCCCTCGAACTGCGCCCCGATCTCCATTGGCTTCGAGACGTAGTGCTCGGCGGGGACGCGCGTGATGAGCTCCGTCGCCAGTTCGAGGATGTACCTGTCGCGGTCAGCGCTGGAGTCTCCAGCCTTCTTTTCGCCCGACGCCCGCTTGAGAAACGACATGGCGCGGTCGATGTTCGAGGCGGTTACGCACGCGACGCGGGCTTGGAACCATTCGGCGGTGTTCTGAGTTTTGCATGCTATTCTCATGCTTCTTTTTCCTCCGACCCGGTAAGAGTTTCTAGGCGCTCCAGCCACCCCTCTAGAGTCGCCGTGAAGTCATTGAATTCGTAAGTCTTTTCCTCCTCCCCCTTCAGGGAGGCAGTAAGGTCAGCTAGAAGCAAAGTGTCTATACCGAGAAGTTGTTTCCGTAGGTCGGCATACGTCCTGATCTTGAGGTTGTTCAAACACAATCCAAGCTTTATGGCCTCTATGCCAGAAAAACGGTAGCCCCTCTGAATGAATTTCCGCGTCCTAAATAAGGAGCAAAGGGGGTATTCAGCGTTGATGTTGTACACGAGACGCCGCTGCGCGAGATGCTGAAAGAAATCCGGGGAGAATAGGAAGTCCGATCCGTTGAATGCCGCTTGGCATATCGTGAAGTCAAACGAACCAATTACCGACGATGGGTCTCCTGTCTTAACGCGCGTAAGCTGGACCCTGTGCTTGTCAGAGACGAATGAGATAGCGGCATCCGTGGACGCTGTGCGGTCCTTTTGAGAAATGGTCTCTATCGCAGCATCCGCCGCTTCTGCCGTGGGGAAAAACAAGTCAAGGTCATTGATTCTCTCAGAAGAAAAAACGCTCGTTACGGCACCTCCAGCTATAAATGCCCCATGATTGTCCATAAGACCCTTAACGGTCGGACTAATGTGGTCGCGGAGAATAGAGAGCTCGCGACTATATGTCATGCAAGTCTCCTTTTCGCATCCTCGTAGGTCTGCTGGAAAGACTTCTTGGCCGAATTGTCGCCCAGCGCTTTCGCCTTCTGGTAGCACTCCGCGAATAGCGTCTTGAGACTGTTCATGTCCGGCGCCTGCTTCAGCGCTTCCACATACTCGTCCACGGTGCTCTCAGGCAGACATTCGGTCGGCTCCGCAGGCACGCCCAGCTTCTCATCCTTGTCGATGCCGATCGAGATATTGAAGATCGACAGCAGCAGGTAGCGCTTGGCCCGGCTGGCCGCGATCGCATCGGCATCAGTAGCAGTCGCCATCGCGCCTCCCTTGGGGCCTGTAGTGGTCGGCGTGATCTCGCTGTGGTATTCGTGGGAGATTCCTGCACGGGAAAGAGTCGCCTGAATGCGCACCTTCCCGGGGGCTATGGACGCAACCTCCGAGAACGCGATAGAGAATCCCTGCTCGGTGTAGATGGGCCGAATGGTCCGGTCAAGCTGCGCGTAGTCGGCCCACCATGAGTTTGTGTCGCGGCGATTCACGTTCGGCGCAATACGCCCAATCTTCGACTGGCACAGGTTAAGCGCGTTGTCGAAATCGATCTTCCCTTGGCGCTCCTCGCGTTCCCACTGGAAGCGTTCGACAGACTGCTGCAGGGCAACCAGTTCCTTGATTACCAGCGCCTTCTCCTGCGGCGTGCCTTCGCCCGCAAGAGCCTCGCGGATGAGGTCAAGCGGATTGGTTGGTACGGTTCTCGCTAGTTCGGTCGCCATCACGCCACCTCGCTCCCGATCTCCTCGATCTGCGCGTCGGACAGCAGCGGCTCGCACTTGTACACCGCAGGCTTGGCGGGCTCGACTAGTTCGCAGATGGCATTGCGCGGGATCTTGGCATAGATCCACACAGCATCCGTCTTGTAGCCGATCCTCACGTCATCGTTCGTGAACTCCTTTTTAAGGGGATGCGGAAGCAGCCTGACGATATTGAGAAATCTTGTCTTGTCAGACTCTGTGTAGTGATAGAACGAAACCAGCGGATCTTTTACTTCTGCTTCTGGATTCTGTTCGAGGCAATCCGCAAGACGGCGAAATTCCGCAGCTACATCTTTGGCTAAGGGCACTGCAAATTCTCCTTGTGCGATTATCATGCCATGAGCGCTGCTGGATGTCAAGCATATAATAGTGAGGTTGTGCGGTGAGGATCACGAGAGTGCCTACCAAATCTCTCCAGCACCAGCGACAAAGGCGCGGCATACATCAACAAACTGATTGCTCTCCTGCAAGTCCCAGGCAATAGGAGCTTCCACAATAATGTCTGCGCTCCAGAAGCCGTTTGCGGCAGAAGGCTCAGTAAACACATATCGAACGCAATCTGGGGGAACGCTGCTGTATGGGCGGCAACACTTGCTTTTCAGATATTCGCAGACAGCCACAGCCGTCCTGATCGTGCGCGAGCAGCCAATCTTGTGCCTGATAAATTCGCTCATTTCATCCCTTCTGCTGGTACTCAAGTGCCAGCGCTGACACTACCACGCCCACACCTGAATGTTCCGCGCATTCGCGCTCACCGTGCCGCCAGTCTTGCTCGCGCCATCGATCTGAAAATTCGCTAGCAGCAAGCCGACAGGATTCCATCCCAGCGCTTGTGCAGTAATCGATCCTGCCATGCCCGACGCCGTGTAGACGCCGTCGAACTGCACGCCATCGAAGTAAGTGGTGTTCCCGTCCGCGCTGCGATGCCAGAAGAGGCGAATCCTATGCCACTCCACACCCCACTGCTGCGGGTTGCCAATGATGCGCGAGGGATGCCAGCCGCCATGCTCCCATGTGCTGCTCCCTGAGGCGCACTGGCAGTCGAAGATTACCGTGCGGCCGTCGGCCATCACCTGATTCATGTCGAGCTCCATGTCCTGAATCTCGGTGGGATCGGCGAACATGATCTGTATGTCGTAGCAGAAGTTGCTGGGGTAAGTGGTATCGACCACGAAGCCGATGCTGTAGCGCTGGCCCGCATTGCCCGTGTAGGTGAAGGTGAAGTTGCGGCCGGAGACTGCATCGACATAGGCGGATGTTCCCGAGGATGTGCCCGGCGTACCGTCATCATGCTCCGACTTCCACGTCAGCTTGTCGAACGGCCCGTGGCAGACTGCGTTGGCGGGAATGAACGGCGGTCCGAGCGTGGGCGATGCTCCGGGCGGTCCTGCTGGGCCTTGCGGACCGGCTGGGCCTACGGGAACTTCAAAGGTCAACGTTACTGGAACTGTTGCTGGTATAGCGCTCATTTATTCTCCCTGCGCCTGATCGGCGCATCCATGTTGCTCCCCGCCGGCTTCCTCGGCAGGCCGCTGGTGAACTGCTCGAAGTCGTCGGGCTGGTCGCGGCGGGCGGTGAGGGTGCCGTCCCTGAGGCTTATGTAGTCGCGCAGGCATATCTGGTACGCCGCCACGGCGTCGTCGGCGCGCAGGGTCTGGTTCTGGACCTGATACTGGAGCGCGGCTATCTCTTCAACCTGTGCAGCGTTCATCGCTACATAGGGGCAATCGCCCTCGTGATCGTAGCGCCATGCGTTGCGGTCCAACTCCATGACCGCAACTTCCTTCTCCAGCCGGATCACCTCGTCCACCTTCGCCTCGTACTCGTCGGTGCGCTGGGCGAGGTCGCGCTGGAGGTTCTCTACTTCGCCCTTGAGTCGCCTGCTATCCCGCAGGACCATCTCCATCTCTTGCAAGTGCGGAACCTTTTCATTGTCGGTCATTTCAAAGCCTCCGCTCTGATGCCTGCCGTTTTCTCGGCGAGGATGGATTCTAGGCGGACAATGGTGCGCCGGAATATGGGCGCTTTCTCCGGTACATCGCTTATATTCAGGTAGTAATCCCATTCATCTCGTTGCTGAGCGATCTCCTCCCGCAACTGCTTAATTTGCTCTAGCCACGATTCGGTGAACGCGGCGACTGCGGCCCACATGCGATTATCGTGAGGGTCATCCCCGACGGGACTTGTCCAACCCGAGGGAAGTCTTACGGACCATTCCTGCACCGCATATCCTCTTCCTTCATACCAATCCGCGACATGAATCGGCGTCCACACCCTCCGAACCTTCTCCTCGTCCGTCATCTCTACTTCCTCCACTTCTTCCTCACCACCCACCACACGCCCAGCACGCACAGTATCGCGGCAGAGGCCAGCAAGCCAGCCCCTACCACGATGAGCACGATCTGCGCCGCAATGACCATCATAGCCAGTGTTCGTAGACGGTTACGTTGCCAAGCGAATCAGAGCACCTCTGCGCCCAGCCAACCTGCGGAATCTGGCCCACTGTGCGCAGAATGGGGTACGGAAGGTAGCAGTAGGTTTCATCTTGCTGAGATGCGTGAGCTTCGCGGCCTCCGACGAGGACCGCGCTTCCCAGGATAAGCGCGAGTACGACTGCCTTGGTGCGATTCATTGGTTGCTCCTTCAGTTGAACGTTATAGCTCCCGGCGCCGTCGCCGACACGTAGCGCTGCCACACATACTGGCCGTTGACGTACTGCGCTACGTAAGTAAAGTGAAGCGAAAAGAACCCAGTGAACTGGTCGCCGTCCACGTAAGTCCCCTTGATGTACGCCGTCACCTCCGTAACTTGCGTGGAACACTGCCCATTACTGCATACCTGCGACGATACGGGCGTGATCAGGTATTGCTGTCCATTGAACTGGAAGTTGCCGCAGCAGACATTGCCGCCGTCAGGGCCCGCGAAGTTGGCGAAGCTTACGCCCCGCGGTGGAGCATTGTCCGAATTGGTGCCCAGATCGATATCGAGCGTCATCCAGGCGTACTCGCCCAGACCGTCGCGCTGGTTGATCAGGATCGAGCAGCCCGAGATGATCGATGTTGCCTGTCCGCAGCTTTCGCCCGTGATGGCGAGAAACTGGTAGCTGGTGGATGCGCTGGCGATCATGCTCGACAGGAACATGATGGTGCCGATGGAGATGCGTGCGATGCGGTTCATGTGGCCCTTTCATAGTTGGGGATGACTACGATGATGCCGTTATGTAGATCATGACGTTGCCAGCCGCTCTGCGCGGACAAGTGCGCCGTTTTCAAACCAAAGATCGTACTCGAACCATTCGCAAGGGAGCGGATGTGCTATGTCCTGCAAGAAGTTCTCAGGCTTCGTGCTCAAAACCCTGAGTTGTCCGCTGTTTCTATCCCCATAAATGTTGAGTACACCACTGTAGTTTGTGTCGATGTCTTCAAACTCAACTGGCGTTGCACATCCTAAAAGCCGCAAAAACGAACCCTCTGGGGCGGTTTTGTCGCTCCGATCCTCGTAGCGAGTCGGTTTGTGATAGATAAGCCTCCCAGATGTGGTTACGACGTATTCTTCGCAATACTGGGAATCGGTGTCCTTGCTTTGAAACTTGATGGAGGTCGGATCATCAAGGACTCGGAAGTGGATGCTCACATCTCACCCAATCATACATGCCTATTTCATTCCCCTTCTCTGGTACCGAAGTGCCAGCGTTGAATCTACCTCGGATGCCTGCAATCCCAGCACTGCCACGGGCCTCCCCGCGACGAGTACACCTGCCCCACCTTGCCGCAGTCCGCGCAGCACGGTGCCACCTTGCGCGCGTCCATCTCGTCCTGCCGCGCACGCTCGTAGCCCTCATCCTCGCTGGGGTTGATGGGCTGCCATGTCGCTCCGCCGAGATGGTTGTCAACGTATCTGCCGCAATTGTTGTTCAACACATCACCTCCGGGCGCATCAGGTCCAGCTTGTCATACGGGCTGATCCACAGGATGCCCGTCAATTCTTCGTCCGGGCGCTCAGGGTCGAAGCCTTCCTTCAACTCGTCGCGGTCGAAGCCGATGATTTGCCTGCCCATCGAAGTGATCCCGATGAACTGAATCAATCCGCTGAGCCTCGCCCTGCGCTTGCAGTAGGCGTAGATGAACTGCGGGAGCAGGGTGCCGTCGATTACGATCTGGTCATGCTGCGTCATTGGACGAATCCTCCTTCTGGCTGAGCCTCATCTGAATCTGGAACAGTTCGCGCTCGATTTCTTCCATGCGCTCGACTACGGGGCTAAGCTCCAACTGCAGCGTAAGCTTGAGGTGCGCGAGGCGTAGCTGATCATCCTGCAATTCCGCCTGTCGCTGCTCTAGGCGCTCGGGAGGGGGAACGACGAACAGGCCGTGGGCGCGGGTGCTCATTTGGACTTCCTCCCCATATAGAACCCGAGCCAATAGTTGATCATGCTGATTACCATTCCCATCGCTATGTCCATCTTGCTCATCGCCAGTACCCCACAGCCACCGCAATCAGGCTCACCACGCCCACGCACAGGCCCACCAGCGCGAGGATGAACTGCGCATCGGAGTACACGCTAGGCTCGCTCTGAGCGATGCGCGTGAACTGATCCTCATTCTCCAGAGAGTAGAATAGCGAGTCAGGGCAGGGCAGATCGCGGTGGAACTCCTCCGGCAGCTTGTCCCCGAGGCGATAAGTGGCGGTATTTACTGCGCGTTCAGTATCAATCATTTTTTCACCTTTTTCATTTCAAATGCGGAGATGCACATTTCGTTAAACCATCCACGGTATTTTAATTGCGCTGCGGCCCACGCTGCGGCCTGCACTGCGTCCCACGCTGCGTCCCGCGCTGCGGCCTGCGCTGCGTCCCGCGCTGCGGCCCACGCTGCGGCCCACGCTGCGTCCCGCGCTGCGGCCCACGCTGCGGCCCACGCTGCGGCCCGCTTAGATTCATCTCCGGTTTCGAGAAATTCCCTGACAATGGGTGGTGCATTCCATAAATGAATCACATCTAGCGCAACGCGGCGGGCAAACAAACGCATGATGTCGGTTGCGTCGATAGACGCGATGATTTTGCGCTTCTGACCGGCGAACTTATCCACCGGCTTACCATGGGGAACTATTGTTCCGCCAAGGTGAACCTGATGAAGCTTTGATCCCGGCGCATACTTCAGGGCATCAAACGGGTCGGGGGAGGCGTGCAGGCCACATTGGCAAGGGACTGGAGCACCATCAAATACCAGCCAAGTGCGCTTCTTGGGAATGGGATCGCCATTGCGCAGCCTGTCACCGGTGAAGTGGTAATAAACGGTCGGTTGATCTTTCTTAAGCATGCACTGACTCTAGCGCGACTCCGCACCCATGTCAAGCAAATAGTAGACCTGATCGTTAATATATGCTATACATTTCTCATGGCCACCAAAGCACTGAGCAGACAGGCACAATACCAGAAGCGCAAGATCGCGGCCGGCCTGTGCGGCAAGTGTGGGCGTGAGCCTCTGTTCTCGTCCACGCTGTGCCTGGGGTGCATCCGCGTCAATCGCCACCTGCAGCGCAAGGCGCGAGGATTCAAGCCGTGGAAGCCTGGCGGAGTAGGCCGCCCGCCGATGGGGCGCAAGGAGGGGAAGTGAACGAAGCGTACGCATTCTCATGTCCGCTCACTACTACCTGATGAGCAACCGCCGCTTCTGGTACGAGAAGGGTTTACAGGACGCTTCTAAAATCCTATGCGTCATTGCCAGCGATATGCGCGAGGCGTTGAGGGGTGCCTAAGCGCCGTGGCAACCCCAAGTGGGCGCAAGCCTACAACTGCCCCATGGCGCCTCCTGCGCCCTCCGCGTGGGAGCTCCAGCTGCGTGCGCTGAACCTGAGCGAGCGCGAAGCCCTGAGCATGATGGAGGCGCGCTCGCGGCATCCTGCGGCCGTGGCGCTGCGCCAGTGGATCGAGCGAGAGGCGCGCAGGTCGTTCATTCCTGACGACTGCCTGAGGGCGTGTGGGGTATATTCAGAGCCGAATCTGTGGTGAGACAGAGCGGCATCCCTCGGCGTATCCACACGCTTCTGGTCTCTGCCTTCTCGGGTAATGGCTCTCAAGCTCTTGATTGCAATCTGGTCAGCTTAGTCTGTGGATACGCCATCCGACCGGGACGTTGCCGCGTTACTGGATCAAGTACCAGTCCGTTGCCCGGGTTTTCGCTGTGATTGCGTTCATGCGTGCCTCTGTCGCTAGCCTGTCTTGCTCAAGCGGCCCTTTGTTGTTGGGAAGGGGTACCGCGATCCACCCGAAGCGATTTCTCGCCTCTGCCGAACCCTTAGCGGAATCAGACTAGCACAGAACGCATCAAAGGTGGTAGAGTCAATCTGCGGGGTGCCTTGTCACCACCCTACGCGCCGACCTTAGCAATCAGCAGCGTCACCCCGCCCTACCTAAAGCCGCAGCAACAGCACAGCGCCTCGGTACCTCCGGCCGGGGCGTTCGTGTCTGTGGGCGCAAAAGAAAGCCCCTCACCACGAGGGGCCAAGAGTGATATGAGCTAGGGCGAGTGTATCACCGAAGCGGCCAACTCTTGATTCCATGCTTTTCGAGAAGCAGTATCGCCTGCTTGCACATCAAGCTTTCCGGTTCGTGCTTTTGAAGGCGGGCGACGAGTCGGCGAATCATCATTGCCAGGTCAAGCGCAAGATTCACATCAGGTTGATTGCTCATTTCCTCACCTGCGCCCTTCCCATCCACCCGATGTACGCCCGTGCTCCCAGGATGGCCATTGCCGGGCCCAGGAGGACTGCTGCTGTGATGTTCAACGTTTTGGTCGTAGTCCCTTCCATTCCATCCAGCGGTGCTGTAGCTCAGCCTTGGCTTCCCGCGTCTGAAGCCGGTCATAGCAGGAGGACTTTAGCACAGGGAAGACGTATTCTCTGAATTCTTCCCACATTTGCCCTCCAAGAGTTTCTCCATTGCAGGAAAATGCCGCTCTGATTTCGGCGCAAATGAGGCACGTTTTGTAGTCCCAGATCTCACCATCATTCTTGCCAGAGCAGAACTGATAGCGCTCGTTTCTTTGAACCACCTTACCCAGAATAGCGCCATACGCGCTCTGTGTCAAGCATATTTATAATGCGTGCAGAATGTGAGGGATGGAGAGCGTTCGAGGGGAGATTTCCACAGGTTAATTGAGCAGTCCGTAGAAAGCGCAACGAAAGCCAGTTTTCCCTATTTACTATTAGGAATAGGGTAAGTACTTGATTCTTTGCCAATTAAAATGCGAAAATGGCCTCTACAGAGACCACTATGTACATCGCAGGAGACCACAATTGCCGAAAAGAGACTATGCGGATGTTGATTCAGGAGAGATGTTGCGCATCATTCCTGTTATCGAGGATCGAGCCAGCAGACGATATGCCTATCGCGGAGGTTACGTAACCATGGGCGTAATGAACATCAAGCAGCTGATCAACCTCAAGCTTCCGGCCGATGGCTACCGACTCGCATTCTCGATTGCCGGCCGAGTGGCGCCAGCATCGGGATTCGTGCATTGCACCACCAGACAGTTCGCAAGCGAGCTCGGCATTCGGGAACGGCGCGTCAGAGACCTAGTGCGCCTGCTCGCTCGATGCAGTCTCGTGCATCGCATCAATCCCCGCCTGCTCGTGGTCAATCCCTACTGGTGCTACAACGGGGCTGCAGCGCAGCATGCGAATGCTGTGGCGGAATGGTCGCGTTTTGGCATGAGCGTGCACGTTGGCAAGAAAGAAAAGGCAGCTTGAGGTAAACTGAGCGCAATCGCATGGCTACGCAACCAGTTCGTTACAATCCCCAAATCCTCGATGAGATATGCGCCTGGATCGCTGAAGGCAAAACGCTGCGCGAGTTCTGCAGGAAAGAGGGAAAGCCTTCGTATGCCGCAGTTTACGACTGGCAGGAACGTGACCAAGAGTTCGCTACTCGCTTCGCGCGCGCGAGAGAAATAGGCGAGGATGTAATCGCGCAGGAATGCATCGAAATTGCCGACAATGGCGCCAATGACTGGATGGAGACGAAGTTCGGCCCACAAGTCAACCAGGAGCATATCCAGCGCTCTCGCTTGCGTGTGGATGCGCGTCTTAAGCTGCTGGCGAAGTGGAACCCCAAGAAGTACGGCGAGCGCATCGACCACAACGTATCCGGCACCATCGAGATTGCGCCAGCGCTGGACAAGGCACGCAAGCGCATCACCGCTGCTACCATCGAGCAGCGCGCACAGCTCACAGCAGAGAGTGAGACGCCGGCCGAGAGCGCGAGTGAGGGCGGATCTGAGGTTTCGGGTGCTGAAGGCTAGTTTTCGGGGTAATCGATGGTTCCATGAAGGTACCTCTACCTTTCGTGGCAACGTATCGTTTCCCTGTGAATGGAGACACAATGTGCGACTTATCCGTAGAATACCGCCTTCGGCGCATTGAGGGTGCATTGGACGCCGTTTCTGCACGTCTTGCTGATGTGCAGATGCATCCTGCATTGTCAATTCCTCCCTTGCCGGGATTTGAGGATAAAGTGGCGTCGCCTCGTTCCGAGGATAAAACTCCCATCGAAATCGCGGATTTAATCTCTGAGAGTTGCCCGCATCTGACCTTGTCGTCGGATTCTTATAATGCGGCGATTCTCGAAGCTTTTCGCCGCGGACAGCGCTCGAAATGAACGATCAACTCGCTTCCGAACTCGGCGCCCTGACGCTTGATCCGTTGAATGCTGTGCGCTTCGGGTTTCACTGGGGTGAGGGCGAGTTGGAGCGGATCCGCGGGTGGCAGGCGGAGACGCTGGAGACGGTTGGGATTCATTTGCGGACGCGGCGTTTTGAGCCGTTGAAGATAGCGGTGGCGTCGGGGCATGGGATTGGGAAGTCGGCGCTGATCGGGATGATTGCGTGGTGGGCGTTATCGACGTGCACGGATGCGCGGGTGATGGTAACGGCCAACACGGATGATCAGTTGAGCCAGAAGACGTGGCCGGAGATCGAGAAGTGGTTCTCGCTGGCGATTAATTCGCACTGGTGGGAGCGGATGGCGACCAAGATTGCGGCTCGGGCCGAGGGGCATCAGAACTCGTGGCGGCTGGACCGAGTGACGTGGAGTGAGAACAATACGGAGGCGTTCCAGGGGCTGCACAACCTTGGAAGGCGCATCGTGGTGATTTACGACGAGGCGTCGAGCATTCCGGACAAGATTTGGGAAGTGACCGAGGGTGCGCTGACCGATGAGGGTACGGAGATCATCTGGGTGGCGTTTGGGAACCCGACGCTCAATACGGGAAGTTTCCGGGAGTGCTTTGGCAGGTTCCACCATCGCTGGATTCATCGCCACATCGATTCGAGGACGGTTGAGGGAACGAATCTTGAACTGTTCGAGAAGTGGAAAGAGGATTGGGGCGAGGATTCAGACTTCTTCAGGGTCAGGGTCAGGGGGGAGTTCCCTAGGGCCGGCAGCGCGCAGTTCATTTCAAGCGAGATCGTGTCGCGGGCGAGGAAGAGGCAGGTGGGCGACCAGGCGAATGCGTGGCTGGTGCTGTCGATCGACGTGGCGCGCTTTGGGGACGATCAGACGGTGATTGGGTACCGCCAGGGCCTGAAGGTGGTGATCCTCGAGAGGTTGAGGGGTTCGGACACTATGCAGACGGCGATGCGGGCGATGTATTACGTCCGGAAGCTGAATCCGCGCACGGTGGTGGTTGACGGCGACGGCATCGGCGCCGGGGTGGTGGATTACATGCGACTGCACCTGTCGGACCACATCGAGCGCATGCGGGACAGGTTTAGGCTCGAGGAGTTCCACGGAGCCTCGCGGCCGACCGACGGCGACATGTACCTGAACCGGAGGGCCGAGGCATGGGGCCTGATGCGGGACTGGCTCGAAACGGGGTCGATTCCCGACGAGCCTGAGATGGAGTCCGACCTCTGCGGGCCGCAGTATCTGTTCAGTCCGCGGAACCAGATTCAGCTCGAAAAGAAAGAGGACATGAAAAAAAGGGGTTTGTCATCACCCGACAATGGGGATATGATTGCCATGACCATGACAGCCCTGACGTTGCCCAAGACCAGAGAGGAGCGGTTCAGGGAGGAAGTGCTGGCCCAGAAAGACCCCCTGGAGCGCCACTTCATGCTGCTGGCGGAGACGGAACGACGGCAGAGGATGGCTCAGCCGGCGGCGTGGTGGGAGTAATGATGGAATGGTTCAAGCGGTGGCTGCGCGCATTTCTGGGCATTGACCAGCTTTCGACTCTCGCCAACCTGACCAGCTATATTGCCATGCTGGAGCAGCGCAACAAGGATCTCGTTACCTTGGTGGGAACCAGCCACCAGGAAATGATGGCCGCCCTCGAACAGTTGCGCTTATCCTTGGATCAGTCCCACCCGGAACGCGCCTTCCATCCGCCGGTTCTCGACTGGGATACGGTGCAGGCCATGGCGCTCTACGATCTCGAACACTCGAAGGAGTAATCATGATCACTGAAACGGCATACGGAACCATCGACCTTCCCAAAACAGTAACTGAGATGGTCAAGCACATCGAAGCGCTGGAGAAAAAGGTCTTCGCGACTCCGGCTCCCGCCCCGGCGGCAGTTGTGCCTCCCCCGCACCCGCCCGCGCCAGTACCGGTTCCCGTCGCTGCCCCTGTGGAGGCGCCGAAATGAAGCCTCTGGAGCACAAGGGCAAGCAGTACACCAACGCCGACGCCTGGCGCACCGCCAAGGCGACCTCGAAGCCATCGGCTACCGCCGAGGCTCCGCCCCCGGAGCAGATGGGCGGCGAAGGCGAACAGATGGATGGCGCCCAGATCGCGCAGGAGCACGGTCCCGCGATGGAGGTTCACGTCCAGCACGAGCACGAAATGGGCGCGCATCACGTTCACTCGCTCCATCAGGACGGCTTCGAGCACCACTCCGACCACGCCTCGGCCAAAGAAGCGCATGAGCATGCGGCCAAGGTGGGCGGGGCGCACGAGGAGCCGGATGCGGATGAGCACGGCGGCGAATCGGACGATGACTGGGACGACAAGGGGCGCTGATGCCGGATATTCCAATAGGATATGGCGATCCTAACTACTGGAAGCTGTCCTACGAGGAACGGCGAGCTATTCGCGAAGCGTATGAATCAAAGCAGCAGGCCTATGCCCAAACGTTGATCGGCAGACTGGATCATTGGTTTTGGTGCTTTCGCGGTTGGCTTTCAGACAAGATAGCTCCTGAGGGATGGAACGAGTAAATGCCCTGGAACGCCGTTCCCGATAAATTCGCCTCTGGAACGCTGAAGTCCAGTTCCGGGCAGCCAGTGCGCAAGAAATCGCAGATGCTCGCCATCATGCTGAGCGAGAAGCGGCAGGCCGAGCAGGGAAAGGCGGAATACAAGGCCCTGCCCAGGAGGAAGAAGTGATTATTCGCGCGAATAACGCATGGGTCATTAGGGAAAGGTTGGCTAATGGCCACTTTGCGCATGGAAGGTGCCGAAATTTATATCACGCACTCAAGATGCAACTGAAGATTTGGGGAATTTGGCCCTCCGCTAAGCCGTGGAATCCGCAAGCGCTGAGGAAAAATGGCTGATCTCGCAACCGCCCCGCCAGAAGAGAACGACGAGCTCCAGTTACAGTCTCCCCGCCTGACCCCCTTACAGTTTCCTCAAGGCTTTGTACCCGGCCGCTATGCCCCATGGTACTGCTCCGACGAGGACTGCTACGGGCCGGACGAGTTGGGTGAATACCAGAACGCCATCGACGAAATCATCCAGAATGTGACCAAGTGCGATGCCGCGGCGCGCATCTGGGAAGTGTTGCAGGCGTGGGAAATGCGGCTGTTCCGCCGCAATTACCACTTCCTCAATGCAGGCTGGAAGGGCTGGGGCATGTTCGGCGGGTCGAGTGGCACCACCGGGCAGTCGATCATGCAGACCCAGAACTCGATGAAGCTGTTCAGCTGCAATGTGTTCGGGTCGCGGCACAAGAAGATTACGGCGCTGTTGTCGCGCGAACTTCCTCCCATGGAAGTCGATGCCAAGGAGGAGGAAGACCCCATCGACGAGGCGGCGGCCGAAGAGGCGGAGAAGTACCTGCAGGCGTTCCTCAATAGTTCATGCCTCAAGCAGGCGTGCCGCGAGATCGCGGGCCTGTTCTGCACCGATGGCCGCGCCGGATTGCTGACCTACACGGTAGCCGACCAGACCGAGTGGGGCACCGAGACACCCTCGCGGGCGCAGCAGACTTACGGGATGGAGGAGCCGGACGGCATCACGCCGGAGACGGAGATGGAACCCGGAGACACCAGTGAGAAGCCCGCCCGACGCGAGGTCGCCATCGTGGGCGGGAAACTCGAATGGAAAGTGCCGCTGCTGGCGAACAATCAGGGGGAAATGGGCTGGGCGCGCTATCAGCACGAAGTTTCGGTCAATATGCTGAAGGCCAAGTACCCGTGGGTGCGGGACAAGATCGCCACTCAGGGAAACGTGGGCGGCATGGATCAGATCGACCGCATGGCGCGAATCAACGTCAGGCTGGCGGTACAGGCGTCGAGTTCGAGCGGCGAAGCGTATAAGAACGACGCTACCGAGACCGCGACTTTCATCCGGCCGTCCGAATACGAGTCGATTGCCGACGAGGGCATGCGCGCCATCTTCTACGAGACGTTCCCTGACGGGATGGAAATCTGGCATGCGGGCGGGCAGTTGGCGATGGTGCGCAATTGCCGCATGTCGGATCATGTGAAGATTGTGCACGCGACGACCGGTGACGGCCAGAACCGCGAAGCCGTCCTGACCAACTACCTCCCGCTCCAGAAGATCCTGAACGCAAATATCTCGCTGGTAGACCGATACTTCCGCTCCGGCGTCCCGCGGCGTTTCGTGGGCGAGCCCTACGTAGATTCGCAGCAGATGAACTCACAGTCGAACGATCCCGCCAAGGCCACGCCGGTCTACATGGACAAGCTGGCCCAGGGTGTGAAACTGAGCGACATCACCGCGGTCGAGAACGTTCCCCAGCTCAACACCGCGATCCTTGAATTCGTGCAGTGGCTCATCCAAGGCGGCCCGGAAGCAATGGATGGCGGCTCCCCGGCAGCGTTTGGAGAGGCCGAGAACTCGACTCAGGATCAGGGCGTCTACCAGACGACCAGACTTCGCCGCGATCAAGCGCTGCAGGTATTTTCGATGCCGTGGGATGCGATCTGCGAAGCGTTCGAGGCAGTCTGTCAGCAGGCCATCGAATCGGCGGCCAAGAACCGGGAGGCCGACATCTCGGAATCGATTCCCGGGCAGAAGCGCCTCAAGGTTGAGATCGGCAAGCTGCAGGGCAACGTGGTGGTGCGCTGCTCGAACCGCGACATTCCGAAGACCATGGCGGAGGAAGAGGAGCGCATGGGAGAACTGCTGGCCCAGTCGTCCCAGGTGGCGCTGTTTCAGCAGATCATGATGGATCCGCGCAACCTGCAGGTCTTCCAGAAGTTCCCCACGCTGCGCCGGCTCAATGTGCCGGGCGCCGATGCGGTCGAGCAGCAGCAGGGCGAATTCGAGATTTTGCTGCGCTCCGGTCCGGTTCCCAATCCGCAGTTGCAGCAGATCGAGCAGCAGCTTCAGACCGCTCCGCAGACGCCCGAGACCATGCCCATGGTCGAGCAGCTGCAGCAGATGGCGCAGTCCATGCCGCCGCTGGTCTCGACCGTCCCGGTCGCGCAGGACAATTCGGAGAATCACGTCGTGCACGCCGCGGTGACGCTCGGATTCCTCGCCAGCCCCACCGGGCGCAAGCTCAAGAATGGCACGGACGAGCAGAAGCAGATTTACCAGAACTTCCTCCTCCACTGGCAGGAGCACATGACGGTGCTCAAGCAGCTGCAGCCTCCTCCGCAGATCGAGATGAAGGCCACGGTGACGGTCGATCCGACCAAGCTTCCGCCCGACGCGCAGGCCAAAGCGTTTCAGGCGCTTGGGTTGCAGGTCACGCCGGCCGAGGTTACGCCTCAGCAGCAGACGCATGAAATCACCCAGGAGAAGGAAGGCGTGGATGCTCAGGGGGTTCCGGTCAAGCAGAAGGTCTCAGTGGTTGGCAAGCCGTTGGGTTAGGCGCGCATTGGAACGACCGGGCTAGAGAGAGGTCCGGCAGACCCCGGAAACCATGCCGGGCGCAGCAGGAAACGCGGTTTATAATCCCCCTCCGGGGTGAAGACGGCACAATGCGCGCACTCTCTCGGCAGTAAAAGAATGGAGACGATATGCAGAAATGGTTACAAAAGTTCCTCGGGATTACGCAACTCCTTGAGGATAGCGAGCAAAGGAATTCCGCTCAGAAAATAGCACTCAACAATCTTTCCATTCAGATAGACGCCTGTCGGCGCTCGAATAGCGAGATGCGCTCATTTATCGTAGATAAATTCAGCGAGTATAAAGCGACTATTATCGATGCGGTAGTGGGCTACTTTGAAATCCGGAAAGCTTGAACGGCTTAAGCATAAAGTGCAATCCTTAGGGTATGGCAAAACCCATATCCAAAAAGCCCAAAAAACTTCCGCTTGACCCAAACCAGAGGATGCATGTGCTTGCCTCGCAACTGACCCCAATAGTCGAGCCTCCTAAGCCCCCAGATGTGACACAGGAAGAAATTAAAAGAGTTATGAGCGCCCTTGGGCATCGTGGCGGTAAAAAGGGGGGTAAAAGACGCCTGGAAACCATGACCCAAAAAGAGCGTAGCGATATAGCATTTAAGGCCGCTAGGGTGCGTTGGGACAAAGAAAAACAAGGCCGAAACTGATAGTCTGTCAATATGGCAAGTTCGGTGCATTTTGTACGCCGAAGCCCTTATTTTTGTTGACAGAGCGCAATTTTTCCACTTTTCTCAGAGTGAGGAAAAAGAAAGGGCGTTACCCTCATGACTTCACAACCACCAAAGAAGGGACCGAAGATGACGGTTGCCCCGAGCAAAAAAGACAAGACGCAGGATTTCGGTCAGGATGAGATTGAGACCGAACTCAACGCATTCGCCCTAAAGGTGCACAAAGCCGTCGAAGATGCGCGTAGCAAAATGAGCGAAGAAAGAAGAGAAGAGGTCGATGATGCAGTGGAGGCTATCTTCGCGAAAGCCAATGCCGCCGCAGGATCTTCTCGGCGAGCTGGGTAAAGTTCCTGATTAGTTCCCGCCGCACTTCTAGAGGCATCTCTGGCTGATATTTATCAAGCATCTGCTCGAATCCTGCTAGATCGTTCCGTTCGGCAAATGCTCGGTAGTTGCTCATAAGCTCGGGGGTCGGTAGTGGGCTACTATCGATGCCACCCCAGCATCAGTAGCCGCTATCGATGCTATTTTTAAGGAAACCCGCGACAGGCTGGATGTGGTTATGGTCTGCGTCGATCAATTCAGAGATTCGATGTCCAGACGGGTAGTAAAGGAGACACATGGAAGCAATGGAGACAGCAGTAGAGCAGCCGGTTGAGTCAGTCGAGCAGCCATCGGATGGCCACGTTGAATCTACTTCAACCGAAGAAGCAGACCCATATACCCCAAAAGAATCAAAAGCTTACGTCGATTACCTGAAGTCGCTTCGAGATTCGGGCGACCCGCAGGCGGCGAAGTATGCGCGCCTCGCCAAAGACAACCACTCCCACATGTACCAGCTCAAGCAGCTGGAGCCATCGGGCCTGAATGGCGTGAAGGAGAAGTATGCGCTTTTGGACTCCGTTACCCACGGGGAACTGAAGGGCGTCGAGGCCATCGGGGCAATTCAGGATCAGCTGGCGACGGTGGCGGCCTTCGATGAGCGCGTCACGCAGGGCGATCTCGGTGCGCTCGACGATCTCAGCGAGGAAATGCAGCAGGGGGTGATGAAGATGGTCCCCGGGCTGCTCGACCGCATGGCCGAACAGGCGCCGGAGGAGTATGGGAAGGCAATCCTGCCACATTTATACAACTCGCTCATCAGTTCTCCGCTGGCATCGCATTTCAACGGTCTTATCGATGCGTTGCAGGAGAAGCCGCCCTCCTGGTTGCCAGAGGATCGCAAGCCGGCATGGGCAGCTGATCAGATGCAGCGCATTACTGGCAGAGTCAGTTCGATGTATCAATGGTTTGAGACTCAGCGCAAGGCCGTCGAAGACGCCAAGCAGCCGCAGAGCGTTCCACGTGGAACAAACGGGGCCGCAAAACAGCCCACCGAGGCCGACAAGGCCAATCAGGAGTTGCAGCAGGCTCACTGGACGACCAAAATCCAGCCCGGACTCGATAAACACGCCGAATCGCGCTTCTCCGAGCTGTTCCGCCCCTATTCGCAGCGCCTGAAGCTCGACCAGAACGCCTCCGCGGACCTGAAGCAGGCGTTCACGCAGGGCGTGGTGCGCAAAGCGATGGCCAACCCGGTCTACAAGTCGCAAATCGAGCGCTACCACGGGCAGAGGAACCCCGATCCCGCCACCGTGGTCAATCTGGCCAAGGTAGAGTTCGACAAGCATGCAAAATCGGTGCTTGAGAGCCTGGTGAAGCAGCGCTACAACTCGTTTCTGAACGGAAAGGGAAAGCCCACGCCTCCAGCGGGCCAAAATGGAGCCGCCAAGCCCGCCGGGCCGGTCGGAGTGAAGGAATTCGTGGTTTCGGTGCGCCCGCAGGACTCGGACATCAATTTCAAACACCCGGATTTTCCGGCAATGCGTGCCCAAGGCAAATTCCCTCTCCGCGACGGCCGGGTGGCGGTGCTACGGAAGTAATGAACGCCGGATGAACAAATTGTGCTAGTATTCGCTGAAACGGGATGCCCGGCTCCAGGCCGGTCGGCATAAAGTCCGAGAACTGGTTATAAATTCCCGATGATGTGATGGAGATCGCGCACGGAGCCTTGTGGCTCGCGTAGCTCACTTCAGAGGGAATTGCTATGGCTCTGGCCACAGAATTCGCAGTGCAATCCATTGAATTAGAAGCGTTTGTCGAAGAGATTGCGGATTTGCAGGCGCACTTCGACAAACTCCAGAACCGCCTTGAAAAAGGTGGCAAGAAGATTCAGTGCTCGAACCTGACCGTTCGCGGCACGACCTCGCGCGCTCCTTTCTGGGTGCCGACGCGCGTGCAGGGCGGCGCTGCCATCCAGCAGTTTGCCACCGATACCTCGACCACCGTGCCATCGTGGCCCCGCGGCACCGGCTCCTACTTCGTGTCGTTCGCCGCCTCCCCGGTGCGTCTGGTCAACGTCTGCGAAATCTCCAACCTCTCGCAGCAGGCCACCGACGGCAAGGAGCGCGGGCTGGTCAAGTTCTCCCGTGAGGAGATGGACAAGTCGCTTCTGGCCTATGAGAACGGCGTCGAAGCCATCATCAACCGCGACGGGTCGGGCACCATCGACTCCATCCCCTCAACCGCCACCATCAACAACAATACCGGCTCCGGCAACCAGACCTCATCGATCCTCGGCCTCAACACCGCAGCGTCGTTCGTCGATCAGCAGACCATTCAGGTGCTCTCGGCGGTCGGCGGCACGAATCGTGGCAGCTTCGTGATCAGCTTCGTCGATCCGGTGGCGCAGGCCATCTATTCAGCCACCGCGCTCCCCGCCGGCACGACCACGGGCGACATCCTCGTGGTTCAGGGCGCCTCGGGCGCGGCCGGCTCCTCGGTCTACGGCAAGGATTACTGGATCGCCAACGGCAACACCGGCACCATTGCGGGCGTGCCCAAGGCTACCTACCCGGGCCGCTTCTCGACCCCGACCATCAACTTCTCCTCGACCGGCTCGATTGTCAACTCGACCGCCCAGCGCGTGGAGTCGATTCGCATGCGCGCCCTGGGCGACGACTATGACGAGAACGAGGAAGCGTTCTGGTACGCCAATCCGCAGCAGGGCGTGGCGCTCTCGGCAAATTACTACATTCCCGGCTTCACGCGCCTCGATGAGAACGACGACCGCGTGGTAGATACGGCCAAGAAGTACATGCAGAAGACCTGGGCGGGGCGCGAAGTGGTGTGGAGTTCAACCGCCGAGCCCTCGCGCATGGACCTCATCGTGCCCAAGGTGTGGTACTTCGGCGAACTGTTTCCCACGCGCCTGCACGAATGGACGCCCGGCAATCCGATCGCAGCTGTGCCGGTCAACGATGGGGGCGGGAATACGTACTATGACTCGCAGATGTTTGCATATGAGCGAGGCTTCAATTTGGTCTGCCAAGACCCTAAACGTCAATTCTATCTACAAGGTCTGGTCGTTCCTAGCAATTCCTAATGTTTTAATTGGAGTTGCAATAGGTGGTCATGACGTGTACAATGTAACTCATGACCACCAAGATTTGTCCGACCTGCAAAGAAGAGAAGAACCTTGATCGATTCATTCAACCCTCGCAATGGCGGTGCAAGGACTGCGATAACCGGTGCCTACGCGAGTATCGCCGGAAAAAGCGCGAGGCGTTTTTGGCTGCAAACCCTAAACCTGTCGCAACAGGGAAAGCCTGCACGGTCTGTGGAGAATTCAAGGCGTTCGAGGATTTCTATTTTGCCAACAGGAAAAAAGGGATACGGTCGTCTTACTGCAAGCGATGCCAGATCAAGCTCGGAAACGCTCATCGGGCTCTCACTGGAAGGAATCGCGTCCGTGAACGCTGCTCGCGGCTCAGAAAGACGGTGCAATGGTTCAATTCTCAGCAGGAAGCGCAGGGAAATTGCTGTGCGATCTGTGAACAACCTGAGACCCTTCAGGTCAGGCGGGGAGGCGCGAAGATTCGCTCCCTTGCCATTGACCATGACCACATCTCTGGAACCGTTCGCGGCCTGCTCTGCTTTCGTTGCAACACCGCCCTGCATCAACTGGAAAAGAATGGCCTTGGTTGGGCTGACAAGGCGGTAGCATACTTGAAGCAACACAAGGAGACGTAAATGGAGACATTTCCTCGCAGGCCATTTCCTCGCAGGCCCATCAAGGATCGCGTGATCGTGCGCGAGATTCCGCTCAATGAGATTTACCAGCAGTCCGACATCGCCATCCCGCTCGACGATGAGCGCGTGAAGGATCGCTCCGACCGGGGCGTGGTGGTGGCAGTCGGCTATGGCGTGTGTGAAGTCAAGATAGGCGAAACCGTATTCTTCGACGAGTTCGCGCTCTGCGATCCGGTGTTCCTGAACCCCGCAGACAAGCGCCGCGCCGACCTGCCGAAGTACTGGCAGATTCGGGAGGATGATCTGAAGGGCGTGCTCGTCTGTGAGTCTCAACAGCCCGTAGAGGGCTGTGGCAAGACTTGGGGAGGCATCGGCAACGAAATAATGCGCTGTATTCGCGAGAAGGGACATTCCGGCGCTTGTGTTGCTTTACATCCCGACCCATACTTCTTTGACGAGCACAAGTCGGCCTATGCGTGAGTGTCCTGAATGGTTTCAGCGTGAGCTGGCGCGCATCGGCGGGCGAAACCCTTATGGCGATCCTATCTTCAAGCTCGTTTGGAGCCCGACCGAGAGGCGCACCGTGGGAGGACGATTCCATGACGGGTACGTGGGCTATCGGGAGATGCGCGGCGTTCCCGGCGCTCCCTGCTGGTGTCTCATGGTCTGGGAGCCAAGGGAAGTTCAGGGCTCCTACGAGCGCTGGCTTTACGACTACCGCGACCCGGAAACCGGCCTTCTCGATTGCGGCCGATACCCGATCCATGGGCGCTACCGTGCGCTGCAGCGCTTCATCCACAACGAAATCGTCCATGGGCAGATGACGACCTTCCGCATGGAGCCCTGCGGGCTGATGCTCGACCTCATGCTGCCCATGCTGATGCGCTGGCGCAGGCTGTCGGATCAGGCCAAGGTGGCGGCGCTGCAGCAGGAGGAGCAGTTGGAGAAAGACCGCTTCCTCGCCAAGGCCAAGGACGCGCGCGCTGGATGCCGCATTTCGCGCGGATCGCAGCTGGTGCAGAAGCGGGCGGAAATCATTGAAAGCGGATTCCGGCAGGCGATGGCCATGGCTGCGCATACCGGACTCGGCATGAGAGTGGAATAAGGAGACGCCACATGGGAAGTCCTACGATCAGCATCAACAAGAACCTCACCGTGAACGAGATGCGCCGCGCCAACCCGGCGGAATTCAATCCCATCATCAACGCGCGGGCGATTCGGTCGCCGCTGAGGATGATCCACATCTTCAGCGTGGCCAAGCGCTCGTTCCTGAAGCGCCACATGCCGCTGTTTCCCAAGCTGAAGCTTCAGGGCTGCGAGGGTGGAGAGCGCTGGGTGCGCTGCTGCTCGTTCCCCGATCCGATTCCGCAGGTGTGCCCAGACCTTGAGCGCGGCGGGACGCGGACCGATGAGAATGACGCGTGGGTTGCGGCAGTCGATCTTCTGGCGCCGGGCAACTTCACCATGGACCCCTTCGCCGGGTCAGACAATCCGGCGTACTTCGAGAACGCTTCGGGAACCAACCTGATCTGCGAAGGCGTGTGGCCTTCGGCCAACGAGGAGCCTACCGAGGAGGAAATCAAGCACGCCGAGAAGATGCGCGACAACCGTTATCGCTGGCTCACTGGGCAGGCTACTCGGCTGGCCGCAACCTCGACGGCGCTGCTGAATGAGTTCCTGCAGACCAATCCCGACACTCATATCGCCATGGATGCGCTGGGGCTGACGGCATCGTGGCACACGCATTCCGAAGTCAAGGTTCTCTGCCCCAACTGTGGCGATGCGATCAAGCAGGGAATCGCGTTCCACCAGTCCTCGGCCGGCATCCTGTGCGTGCTCGACCCGCAGCGAGCCTTCAAGGCGGGAGCGATCACGCGGGAACGGATGGAGGATCTGGTTACTCAACCCTTGGAGGCTGCGAAGCCTAAAAAGGGGTAGCTTCGTGGAGGGAGGGGGCTGAACTGGCGGTGTTGTCTCCATCGCTGCCGTCGGCTCATCTCCCTCCCGAAGAAAGGATTCATTATGCAGGCGGTTGTCGGCGGAAACATCGTATATCCCAGCCTCACCGAGGTCTGCAACCTGTTTCGCACCCAGATCAACGATACCGGGAATAACACCATGGGGTCGGGAACGGGCACAGGAGCGCAGCAGGGCGTCATCATGCCCAACTCGAATCCTGATCTGCTGACTTTCCTGACCTCTGGCATCAACACGCTGTTTTCCGACCTGCGCAACGTTGGCTCGCCCGAGTTGATCCTCGACAACTACATCCTGACCGGGCTGCCGGCGCTTACTCAGCAGAACGCAGCGGTGCAGGTGTCGATCGCTTACTCAGGCTTCTTCGACGGCTTCCAGTGGCATTCCCAATGGACGCTGCCCATCGGCACATCGCGGGTGCTGGCGCTATACGAGCGGCAGACGGGGATCAATGAGGACTTCGTTCCCATGCAGCCTGCGCCCTTCGGACTGCCATCGGTGCTGCAGGGCCAGCGCCAGGCTTTTTGGGAGATGCGGCAGGGGCAAGTCTGGATGCCGGGCGCCACAGTGCAGACCGATATTCGCATCCGGACCCGGATCGCGTTCCCCACTCTTCTTTCGCCCAAGAACCTGAACTTTGATACGACCTACATTCCGATCCTGAACTGCGGCGATGCGGTGATGGCGAAGATGCTCAAACGCTATGCCACACGCTTCGCGCCCGAGTCTTACCAGATGGCGAAGGACATGGAAACGGATGAGATGGACAAGCTGAAATTCGAGGCCGTGCGGCAGATGCAGGCCAACGAGAATCAGCGCGCAGCATTTGGCGATGAAGCGGTCACGGACTTTGGAATCGCATGGTCCTGGCTTTAATCCACAGCCGTGAGGAACGGCTAAAACAATAGCATTTCGCCCGAGGAGGACGAACCCAACATGGCAGTTAATTTCGCAGTGATTCGCAATCCTTACCCGCACGGTGTGCAGGTCAACGTCAACAAGACCATCATCGAAGGCCAGCTGCTCGCCTACACCACCACCAATGCGCTGGTGCCCATCACCAGCTTCTCCATCACATCGAATGTGGCCACCCTCATCACCGGCCCCAACACCTTCACCGTCGGTGGCGGGGACGTAATCACCATTGCCGGGGCGTCTGGCGCGGCGGGCATCCTGAATGGGAGTTTCACCACCAACTCGGCAACCTCGACCACCATCCTCATCCCGCTCACTCACGCCAATGTGGCGTCTACGCCCTGCACCGGGCTCGCTACGCTGACGCCCAACTATGCGACGGGTGGACTCGCGCTCGGCAGCTTTATTGATGTGCAGACCGGGTTGGTCGAGCCGATCGGGACTCTTGGCCCGCTGGCAGTTCCCGACTGGTATGCGGTGCGGTCACTGCTCGGAGCGCGCACCTATACGGTGAACGCCAGCGTGGCGACTTCGGCTGCTCCGGCGCTGGTGCTCAGTTACACCCTCGCGGGTGTGCAGGCGACCAATGCCGCGGCGGTTCCGTCCGATATGATCGGGTTCAGGTTCGAGTACGTCAAGAACGCATACTAATGGGCGGATTCCACGGAAATTCCGGCGCTCCCCTGGTGCTGTCGGGGCTTGGCGGGCTGGTAACGCTCGCCGGCTCCGACAGTGTACCCATGGGAGCCTCTCCGCGCACCTACGACACGGATTTCGATGTCGGAAACGCTAAGACGCGCCCCGGCTTAACGAATGTCTACCCTATCGCCAATGCCTCTATCGGACCTAACCCTCCGACACTGGCTGCTTCGACGACGTGGACCGATCCCAATGCCCTGCTGACCACCGGAGTTTCCTTCGCGTCCGTGGGAGCGCCCGGATCTCCGGTTGACTTCATCACCGCGACCGAGTTCGCCTTCAACGTGCCATCGACCACCACGGTGGTGGGACTGACGGTCTCGCTGACCGCCTATGCGACGGTGGCGACAGGCGTGTTCCTGACCGCGCAGCTGGTGGTCAATGGGACGCCCATCGGAGTGATCAAGCAGACGCTTTTGCCCGACGTGCCGACCGTCCTGACTTTCGGCGCACCCACTGACAACTGGGGCAACGTGCTGTCGATGGCGGTGGTAAACGAGGCCAGCTTTGGCATCCAGTTCTCGGCCTGGAGTTTGACCGCCCTGCAGACCGCCTTCATCAATGGCTGCACCATGACGATCGGTGCCAATACCGGCACGTCGAACTTTCAGTACATCACCACTTTCACCGCGCAGGATGGTTCGGTGAGGAACCTTGCCCTCGACGCTTCAGGGAATTTCTACGTCGAGAACCTGACCAGCGCTCCGGGC
>Ga0210386_10000246_pt1 | contig 48323 bp, 42 predicted proteins | sample IncBWH32OmetaG_FD_160091 | JGI IMG/M metagenome (GOLD analysis project Ga0210386, IMG submission 160091) | Forest soil microbial communities from Barre Woods Harvard Forest LTER site, Petersham, Massachusetts, United States - Inc-BW-H-32-O ...
GCAGAGAGGTCTATATCTTGCCGCATCGCGGAGTGAATAATGATAGGAAGATTCCCGTCATTAACGGAATCAGAAGGTCTGGAAACGGCTGCTTGGGTATAGTTCAGGGCGTCCGACTCGAGTATTGCGAGCCCGCCGGTTCCCGAGGAACTCGCGGGCGATGGCAAAGTGATCGGAGTATCGTCGCGCGCGACATCGAGGGAAAGGAGCGGCAAGACCGGATTCGCTGCACGATCGCGCTCGGTTAGCGGGTCAATCCCAAAAATCTTTTCGATGGTCGCCGGAATAGAAGAATGATCGTAGAGGCGATGGTCGACCACGTTCCTCGGTATCCACGGCGAGATAATGACAGCAGGAACTCGCGGGCCGTATTGTTCAAACGTAAAGCCATACTTGTTATGATTAGCTACGACGGCCGTGTCTCCTGGAGCGACAGCCGCAGGAGGGGAAGCATGGTCAAAGAACCCCCCGTGCTCGTCCCAAGTAATAATAAGCAGACTATTTTTCCAAACCGGTGAATTTCGCACGGCCTCGTAAGTTGCTTTGAGCAGATCTTCGCCAAGCCTAATATCATCGAGCGGATGCTCAGATGTACTCCCTTTGTAGTCGTTAAGAAGCGCATAGCTAGGTTCGATGAAGACATAGTTGTAGGGAAACGGCTCCTGCAGGTCGTCAGCAAATTGTCTGAATTGCCGGATCTCGCTGAGCTGAATGCCCTTTAATGCAGCCGTCATCGGGAATTCATCGCCTGCATAAATTCGCCGGCTGAGACCCTTAGCACTGATTTTGTCGAAGATATCTCCATTTGGAAAGGAAAAGCCGAAGGCCGTCTCCCACAAGGCTATCTCGCCCGTGGTTGGGCTATGGTCAAGTCCGGCAGAAGATGCCGCGTGAACAAACATTCTGTTGGGCCAGGTGGGACCTGGCATAGAGGCGTGCCAACGGTCGCAAATCGCGAATTCTTGTGCGAGAGTATGCAGAACAGGGATTTGATTCGGAGAGTAACACTTCAATATTTCTGAGACATCTCTCTGCTGATGTGCCTTACTGCAAGCCTGCGCATACGAGGCAACGAATCCGGAATTATTGGAGGGAGGATAGTCTCCACCGGGGACGTATTTGGCGGTGGAACCGCCGAGTTGGCAGAGCACGTCATCAAATTCATGCCCTGGATCCACTGCCATCGCATAGTCCGCAGGCTGACAAACCGTCGCGACTTTTCCGTCGTATGTGTTAGTTTCCGTGCCTGAAAGACCGTTTATTGGCGTTTTCAGCCCAGAGACGGCGTCGGTTCCAGAAATAGCAGAAAAACCAAGTAAGTGATCGAAGGAGCGATTTTCAAACATCAACACGAAAATGTGCTGAATTTGACTGAATGCCATCGTTCACCTCAGCGCATCGCTCGTTTACCATCCGAGTCTACTTTGCAATGTGCTCTCGTGTTGGCTGCAATTCAAAAAGCGATCAGTTTCGCGCTCGTCGAGGTAAGGAGCCAAAACCAACTGGCCACTCTTCACGTATTGCGCTCGAAAGGCACAGGGACTTTAAGCGAAATGGGTGTCGCTTGCAATCATTCGAGCCTCCCAGATTTCGTTCGCTTCGGGAATGCCTTCGTTCCGTGCGATGACTTGCGCAGCGTGCAAGCCGGATTGCAGTGCGGCTTCCATGTACCCAAAGAAAGCCATGCAACAGTGTTCCCCGGCCCATACAAGTCGCCCGTCCGCTTCGTAAAGCTTCTTCGCTGCCGTCGTTACCTGACCGAGTGTCGGGCATGAATAACCACCCCGTGTCCACTTTTCGCCAGACCAATTCATGAAATTGTCGGCAGCAGACTCCGAAACAAAACCCGGGTACAGTTTTTCAATCGCTGTTTGGCAGTATGCTTTGGGATCAGGCGCATTTATTGCTTTCTGCGCCAGGTTGCCGCCGGCGAATAGTGTTAATTCAGCGCCACTTTCAATCGGGATGATTTGATTGTCTGTTCCCTCCCAAATCATTCCCAGTCTGTCGTCACTTCCACTTGGGGCCAGCTTTTTTTGTAGCCAAAAGCGCGATTTCGTCTCCGTTAGGTACTTAACTGCCGGGCCCATTTGAATTTTGATCGAGTCCAAATTCTTACCTGGTAGCATTTCGCTATCCAAGCAGGAAGGTGGAATCGCTAAGATCACCCAGTCCGCACTGAACGAGTCGCCCTTCTCAGTAATTACTTGCGGCTTTGAATCCATGTGGATTTTCTGCACTGGATGCTCTAGCAAAACCTTACCTCCGGCCTGGGTCGTCGCCGCCTGGAGACACTTAGCAAGTTCCTGGTTGCCGGCGGCACACCGGAATACCTCGGTGTCTGTCCAGAATTCGGAAGGCCCGTGCCTTGGTTTCCATAAGTCTGTAAGGCTGCCGCCCTTCACTGCCGCCAGCAATCCCAAGTAGCTCTGCTCTTTGACAGGCAGTGTTTGATTCGTGGAAATCTCGAACCGAAGTTCGGCCTTTGCTGCCGCGCTGCATCTCGTCAAAGAGGCAATCCAATCCTCGACAGATCGCTTGTCCCAAAGCCCAGATTCGCTTGCATTCCACGGCATGTGCGCGTCGATTTTCGCGGCATCGTGGTTAAGGGTTTCATAAGCCGCTGTCATCTGGTGGTAGATCTCTTCTTGAGCTTTCGAATCCAGGGGTTGGCCGTTCAACCACATAGGCGCATCGAGGCTTACGTAGTCGTCGTCCGGAGTGATTAGACTTAATCCGAGATTAAACCTTCTGGCAAATCTGAGCCACGTGGGGTGATTTCGTCCAATCAGCTCGCCACCCCATTCAATCATCTGCGACTTGTCAGGATTACCGCGAGTCAATACCCTTCCCCCAACCCGACTGCGGGCTTCCAGAACCGTTACTTGGACGCCGTGGCGCGAAAGCCACCAAGCCGCAGTGAGCCCTGCGAATCCAGCACCTACGATGACTACGGATTTATTGGACAGCCCACGCCGCGCAACATCCAACTGAGTGAGTTCGAGTGGGTAATGCTCTCCACTAAGGCGAATCTTCTCTTGAGTCGCCGACTGTCTTTCCGCGAGCGACGGAATAGATCCGAACTTCCGGTATAAGCGTGAATAGATTGATCGTCCCATCGGATTTTCCTCGTGACTAATGAAGCTCCGAAGATCTGAGTAGTCGCTTCCAACCGGTGAATTGTAAGAGCCATCCACTCCGAAAATTAAATAGTGTGTGCTAATTTAGTCTACTTTTAGATAACTGTCTAGTACATTAAACAACGCGTTCTAGGGCGGGTCGAACATCCTGGAATTTAATGAGTGACACTTTGTTCTCCTTAATGTCTTTTGTGTTCAATCCCAGAATGACAGTATTGGTTTTTCCCGCAGCCTGTTCAGCCGCTGAGGCCCAATGTTACAGCTCTCAAATTGTCTCTGATCCTGTCGGGAATAAAATGGTGGGGAATTGCCTGCGGCCTGAAGAGAGCGCGGTGCGGAAACTAGAAATAATTACAGCTTAATTTGTCTAGCGGCAACTTTCGCGGAGGTGAGTCAGAGTTAAATTGCTAATGCGCGGCCGATTTCTTCACATTTTCCGGAACGGGGAATACCAGATAGGGATTGTTGGCATCCAGTATTTTTACATGTAGATCCAGCTCTGGATGCGCGCCTTGTTTACGAACAATATGGCCAGGGGACTTTACGTCCGTCGCGATTTCTCCGTGATCCGCATAATCGGAATACTCGGTTTCAGTCACCAGGTCTGCAAGCGCCGGATTCTCTGTCTTTGTTTCGACTTTTGCGATTTCATACTGGGGATCGAGAGTCGCTTTGACGATGACTCCGGCCAACTCTCCGTTCAAGGGAAATGTAAGAACCGTAGCACCCTGCTCAGTGGAGATCTTTGTCTTGTCACCAGCAGCCCAAGCCGCTTTGAGGACGCCATAAGGAAGAATCCAGAGCTGCAGAAGGCGCTTCTTCACGGCAGTCAGCGCGGGACTCGCAGTGCCTTTTCCCGCGACTAAACCACCGCCAACCTCCGACTCATCCCACGCGAATGACTCACGCACAACTTCGATTGTGCGTAGGGGCGCGGCACCTGTTTTTGCTGGAACGCCGGGGGTACGAGTCAATTCCACGCGCATCGCAGGCGGATTGTATCCGATAGAGGCATGATACTCAGTGGTAAAACCTTGCCACGGTTCGCCGGGTTTGCTCGATGGGGCCGGGCTGTAAGTTGTTCCGCTGCCCCAAAACTCCATCGTGTTGATCACATCCACTTCCGGCAGGCGCTGTCCGCCCACGCCGGACCACCGGGCCAAGCCCAAGGCTTCGGATGCGGCTTTCAAAGTTTTCGCCACATCCGGTTGCGTGGCTGTGTCCACGGCAGCGGCTGTAGCTGATTTCGCCGTACCACCGGACGTCGGACCACCGCTTTGCGCGGCTGCAATACCGAAAGCCAGCGCTGGCAGGCCCACGACCATCAGAGCCCGTTTCACCCACGGGTCGATCCTGATTGCTCGCATCGGTATACGCCTCCTCGTGCTAGCTTCCGGTCAGTGACGTCGCGAAAAAGCCGCTTTTCTAGTGATGTTCTTTGGTTACGACGTGCGCAAAATCTCTTTCGCTGCACGGTAGCGATTCGGTCAGAATCGCCTTGGGGTCGGGATTGAGCAAAGCCACCCGCGGCGTAGTGGTCCATGGTTCAAGCAATACATCCGGATCTTCGACCGTCGCTGTCCACGTGAGTGTATTCCCATCGCGGTGCAACCGTTCGATAACGTGCATGTTTTCGCTATGAAAATAACCGCCGAGCTGGTCAAACCAACTGGTGCTATTAAACCCAATAGAATCGACCACCATGGTATCGCCTTCCCAGTGGCCAATTGATTCGCCATTCCACGTGCCGTCCAGGTCTTCCAGATTCGTATGCGGGCGCCCGTCGGTGGGAATCATCCGATAGCTTGTGGCAGTTGCAATCAAACCGCCTTGGCCCGGATAAATGAAGATCAAATACTTAGGTGTCTGGGCGATGTAAGACGGAACGCCCATGCGCGGAACCCCGGCCGGCATGCAATTATTGGAAGGATCCTCTTCGTTGGAATTGGCGTCAAAGTTTTTCACCCGCTGCCAGTATTGGGGTTTGTAGATGGGACGGTTGGACCCCATGCGCCGCAAAAGGGTAGCGGCGCGTTCATTCTGCTCGTTGTTCTGCGGCTTGCGCTTTTGCAGCGGCCAAGTGGCAATCTGCACGCCGCTATGAATGTCGCGAGTCCCCTCCGGCCCGACTTCGATGCCAACATTGTGCATTTGATTCGGGACGCCCAACAAATTGTCCGCCAAGCCGTTCCACAATCCCGTCAAATCGGGATGTCCATCCGGCGCCATTGGCGTGGGCCCGACGGGTGTCGGCGGCATTGTGTCTTCGTGGTCCATGCGCGGACCGCCATTAGCCTGCGCAAAAACAACTGCCGGGATCAAGCACAACAAGGCTGCCGCGACCAAACGGTTGCGAATCAGAATGTGACGCGTCATATGAATACTCCTTCCAACTTCAGTTGCCGTTAGGGTCCGCCGCGAATTTGAAGACCCGGCCATCGGCAAGCTTCAATTCCTGCAGGAATCCTGTAGTCGATCCATCCTTTGCCGCCAAGCCCGAGGCAGTTACTTCATCGCCCGGTTTCAATCCGCCGCGATCTTCCCGGCTCATGCCGGCGCGCCGAAGCGCGCCCGGGCCGCCCAATTCGAAAGCCCATTTTTGAACTTTGCCGTCGGAGCCTGTAACGTCGATGGTCAGATAGGAATGGGGATTAATCCATTCTACTTTCGCCACCGTTCCAGACACAGTAAATGTCTTATGGATATCGAACTGCGCTTGCACGGAATGATGCGCGTACGCGGCGCCACCCATTGTCAGCATAAGAATTAATAATGCAGCGCTGCGGAGCGTTTTATTGGATTTGGAATGATTCATGTTCCCTCCATTGAAATCTGGACGTGCCGTAGGCGACTTCGGTTGCGAAAGAAATATTTACCGTATCCTAACGCTGTACTTCCGAATGACGCAACAACTTTTTGTCCAAGATCATTTTGTTTATGAACGATTTATTTATGGACGCTGATCGTATCGGAATAGGACTGAATGTACCGGCCCAACGTAATGACCAGAAACCATAGGACCAGGGAAGTGCCTGCGAGGAACTTCGCGAGTGGCGGCGCGTTCTCCCCAGGCCCCAAATCCGCGACCGATTCGAACGCACCAGTTAAATAAAATGCCGCCACATTCAACCCCAGAAGCATAATTGCCAGCATCTTCAGCCAGAAAGCCCAATCGTAGGTGTAATACGCAGCCATTCCTGTAAATGCCAAGACCCCGGTCACAAGGTTGAATCCAAAACCAACCATGGCCCACGGTACAAGTTGGTGCAGCGGTGCGACCGGAATTTGCTTGGCAAATCCCAGTACCCGCAAGTTGAGGAAACCCACCGTGCCGATCAGGATCGCCAGTCCCACAAAATGCAAATCCATCATGAACGCCCACCACCACTTGCTGGCCGTCATCAACTCGGCAAACTTGTCAGGCGAGGGCTCAAACGCGTGCACCATTTTTGAAATTCCCGAGGTGTCCGCTTGCTCCTGCCCCGTGCCAATCTCCGGGTGTCGGATGTCTCCTCCCGTAGTCCCAACGCGTGCCATAAGGCCCACCGTTATCAGAGAAAAAAATAGGACGCCGGAAAGGCTCCAGTTCCAATGCGTAGGGTGCAATCTCTCTTGTGATTTCCAAAGTGCCACAAGGGAGAGCGCGCCCGTGATTTCCATGAAAAAAAGCGCCAGCATCGCCGCGCCTTGGTGCCTGACGATCAGGTCTTCGGAAATACCGGGTGTCTTGCGAATTGCTCCATCCGCCCCAACCCCGCTGAAAAACGCCAGAATGGAAATGAGCGCCATGGCAGTGAAAATGATCAGGCCCGCACGCCTCAAGTCTTCGTTTTTTTTACCCACAAGGGAAATCAAAAAGAGCCCCAGCCCGACAATCGTGCCAATGATCGGAAAATGATTTAGCAAGAGGTGTAGGTGCGCGAAATTCATGGGCCGTCCCTTCGATGAACCGTAGACTACGACGGGTATGTCAAATACTTGTACGTGTAGGCCAGTAACCGACCCGCAGTGATTGCCGCAAACCATAAGAAGAGCGACCACTTCGCAAACGCCGCACCCCTGGTCATCATTTCTTCCTCGCTCAATTCTGAACGGTCAAACACGCGGCTCTTGAGCCTCTGCATGACCCACACGGCGAGCCCAATGATTGCCATTTTCAAATAGAAGTCCCAATTCGTCAGAGTTTTTGTCGGGTAGGCAATCACGAGGAAAACTCCGGTCGTGGCATTCGTGGCAAAGCCGATCCACATGATCCGGAACAATCGCTTGAGCGGCGCAAGGGGAATCCCTCGCGCAATCCCGAGGAGCCGCAAATCCAGCACCCAATTTGCGCCCACGAGCAGCGCAAGACCAAAGGTATGAAAAAGCAGAATAAAATAAAACGCAAAAGGCGATTCGGATTCCCGCAGCCAGGTGCTGAAGCCGCTGTCCTCAATGGTCTGCAAAAACAAAGGGGGCGCCAAGATGATCTCCTTGCCAGGAAATTTCTTCTCGGCTTTCCCGCCGCGGGCCGCACTCTCTTATCAAGAGGAACCGCTTGCATAGCGATTCCGTCCAGTTACGAGTTCTTTGGCGCCGGCAGGGAATTCATAATCAGCCGGACTTCATGCCGCGGGTCATTCACGAGTTTCCAATCATTGTTGATAATCATCGTGGCACGATCGTTCTCCGAATACGGAAGCCATTTTGGCGTTCCCGGTGTGTTGGGAGTTCCCGTGCGCGCAAACGTAGCCCAGGCGCCGCTTACTTTGTCTGCCAGCGGTTGCAGTTCAGGACCGTTGCCCACTTCTTCAGGCTGCTCAACAACATTATTGAAAACGAAGGGAAGCTCGACGGTATGTGGCGAGTGCCGCTTGCCGCCCTCCACGGGCGTTTCCCACGTGAAGAGGTACATGAAGACTGGTGCTTTGCCCTGCGCCGCCTTCCGCTCGGCCTGGGTGATAGCCGCAGCGGGGAACGCATTAATCATAAAGTAAACTTCGCTGGCCGAGGCGCTGGGCATCTCTTTCCGGTACAGGTCAATCAAAGCATCCGTCGAGTCCCCATATCGCGCCGACAAGCGCGACTTCAATCCCGCGTCATCCAGCGAATACAGAGGCGAATCAGGTGGAGTGAAAAATGTGCCCTCTGTGTTCACCGTCCCGATGATCAGCGGCACTTCGGCGGAGATTTCAGGAGCTGCCGGATCGAACGGATCGCGGGGAAGGGCTCGGCCATCGACTACGGGAGCGAGGACAATCGGAGCCGTTCCAGGTGCTGCTCCACGATTGTCGATTGTCGAGAGCAAGCGATCCGCAGGAAGCTTCTGAAGATCATCAACTTGATTCGGTTGCATACCCAGCTTTGTAAGGATTCGCTGCGTCGTTTTGTTTGCGTCCTCACGATGCACCCCCTGAAGGAGCGCCCCGCTTTCAATAATCGCCTTGTGGTACAGGCCTTTCGCGGCAGGCATCGCAAGTAGCGTGCTGATCTTAAGGCCTCCGCCGGATTGTCCGAAAAGCGTCACATTTCCTGGGTTTCCTCCAAAGTGTGAAATGTTGTCCCGCACCCACTCGAGTACGGCTATGACATCCAACAGTCCAGCGTTGCCGGAATCGGCATATTTTTCGCCGCCCACATCTGCCAGATACAAATATCCGAAAATATTCAGCCGATGATTTACGGACACGACCACCACGTCCTGCGAAGCGGCGAGGTTGGTCCCATCAAATGAGTGGGCGGATCCCGCGCCCGATGCGAAGCCACCGCCGTGCAGCCAAACCATCACCGGCCGTTTGCGCGTGTCCTTCAGGCTGGGCGTAAATATATTCATGACGAGGCAATCCTCGCCTTGGACAGCCGGCTCCTTATGATTCAGAATGAGCGGCTGGGGCGGGCCGCTCAGTTGAGGGGCAGTCGATCCGTTCTGATAAGCTTCGCGCACTCCGGTCCAAGGTTCGGGTTTGCGTGGCGGCATAAACCGGTTGCTACCTGCGGTTGATGCGCCGTAAGGAATTCCTCGAAAGATGTGTGTCCCGCCCAGGACGATGCCGCGCACTTTTCCCGATACCGTCTCCACGATGGGCCCTTCGTATTTTGACGAAGTATCTACCCCATACGCCAATCCAGGCATAAATCCGCGAAACAAAATGCCGGCCACAGCCGCACCGCCACTTATCATCGAGGACTTCAATAGCGCGCGACGGTTGAACGTTGTGCTCGGAACGTATTCGCGGGGTTGGCCGTTTGTTTTTCGGTACATGAATTTCCCCCCCGATCGTGTTTACGCCCACTACCATTCCGAGGCGCGCTTTTCGCTGAGGAATCTTACTTTCTGTTTTGCCAGGCACCCCAGGAGAGATTCCCCGGCGAAAAACTCGCCTCAGAATGACAGAACGAATATCCACACACATGAAAATCATTGCTTTTGCTACTTCTCAAAATTGCTGAAATCCAGATAATCTCCCGAGCAGGATATTTCGCCAAGCTCCCAATTCGGCCGCAATTCGTAATAGAACGTTGTCGTCCAGGGTTTCACCAGCGCTTTAGGATCGATCATGGTGATGTCCAGTTCGAGGTGATCATTGTTCACGCGCCTGAAGCGCTCGATGACGTGCAAGTCGGTGCTATGAGGATGGCCGAGCCGGTCGAGCCAGGTCTTGTCATTGAATCCAACAGTGTCAACCACCAGCGTTGCATCTCCCTCCCAATGGCCCACCGACGTTCCCATCCACAGCTGATCCGGATCGCTTGGGATGGCACGCCCATCCGTATAAATACGTCGGACCGTATGGTCGTACTCATAAAGCAGCAGCGTATATTTGGGTGTATGCACAAATTCAAACGGATATGGGTGAAAATAAACGCGCGGCACACCGGGAGGATCGCATTTCGTAAGGACTGGATCGTTCGTCGACTTCAGAGTGAACTCGCCCCCATTGGAAGCCTTGGCCTCTGCATACTTCGCCGCCGCCCAGGGAGTCAACTCGGGAAGATCCTTCGTGAAAGTGTAATTGGTAAAGCCGCGCTGAGAGCCGGGAGGATTTCGCATCATCCACACGCCGGTTAAATCGTGTACGGGCGCGGGTGTGGAAGGAGCTTTCGCCGGCGCATTGTGTTGATCCGCTGATTGGGGCCCGGATTGTGCACACAAAGTGCTCGAAAGGGACACCGCCGCCAAAATCCCGAGCATCCAAACGCTCAAACGTCTGCGCACGTTTTTCCCCCTGATTGTCGCTGGTACCTAAAGATGTGACGCACCCGGGGCCTTTTCAGTTACTGTTCAAAAAGCTGCAGCGCCTCGCCGCTCGGCCCGATGAGCTTGTTGATCCACATGGTGTGCGGGTCGTTTTTTGAAATATAGCCGCTCGCTGTGATCGAGTCTCCGGGGTTCAGCGTGTGCTTGTCCCAACCGGCGCGGGATAATTTGTTCGGAGCGGTTAGCTCTGCTTGCCATTTTTCCACTTCGCCCTTGTCATTTTTTACCTCAAAAAAAAGTTGCACGTGCGGATTCACAAAACGGAACTCCCTCATCGTTCCCTTGACCGTGACGATGTTTTTCGTGTCGTATGCCGCCGTTCCGTGGTGTGCGAAGTTCGCGGAGGATAGTGCAAGCGATGCAATGGAACAAAATAACAAAAAGATAATTCTTGTTCTCATGTGGCCACCCTTGGCCGGGATTCTCTCACCGGTTTCAGTGCATGTCAATTAGCCGCTCAAGAAACATGAATTCTCGCTGCGCGCATCCAGCCAAAGGCTGGAGCATGATGTGTCGCGCAAAAAAAACGAATGGAGTTAAGCGCATTGACATAATGTTCTCTTGTCAACTAGACTCCGCCCAGTTGCCTGCCGATTCCTGGATCTAAAATACGGAGGAAGAAATCATGCCAATTTCCACGAAATGGAAAGATGCGGCCCCCGTAATTTGTTTCGTCTGTTTTTTGATTGTTGCTTTTGCGAATGTAGCGCAAGCCCAAAATCCGCCGATTTATGAAGTTGATTCGAGCTGGCCAAAACCTTTGCCGAACCATTGGCTCATGCAGGGCGTCCCCGTGATGGTCACGGATAAGGACGATCACATCTGGGTCTTCAATCGTCCGAGAGATATTAATGTCGATGAATCGGGCGCGGCCACTACTCCTCCGCGCACGGATTGTTGTATTGCCGCGCCAGCCGTTTTGGAATTTGATACTGCTGGCAATCTCCTGAAATCATGGGGCAAACCAGGCTACGTGCCCGGTTGGCCTGCCGAGGGCATCGAAAAGCCGGGCGCCGGCGCCGAACACGCGATCCTCGTCGACCGCGAAGGAAACGTCTGGCTCGGAGGGAGCTCCCGCGGAGACAGCATCCAGAAATTTACAGGCGACGGCAAATTTCTCTGGGAATTCGGGCATCGCGGACCACGACCCATACCAGGTCAGCAACCACCTCCTCTGAAGCAGAATAATCAGGATACGGATACATTTCCAGGCGGGATTTTCTTCTTTGATCTGGACGAAGACGCCCACGAACTGTACATCGTGGACCAGAAGCGCGTTCTCGTGTATGACATGAACAGCGGTGCCTTCAAGCGCGGTTGGGGCGGCCACGGCATTCCCCTAAGTGAAATTGACAACGATCCCACTCCCCCGTACGACTGGAAATCGGGACCGCCTCCTGATCAAAAGCAATTCGCTCCGGCGCTGCATTGCGTGCACATCGCGAATGATGGACTCGTTTATATTTGCGAGCGTGGCAGCGATCGAGTTCAGGTGTTCACCAAGGAAGGAAAATTTGTCACCAGTTTCTTCGTGCATCCCTCGACGCCTTCTCGCGGGCCGGAATGCGGCGGCCCGGGCAGCACAACTTTTGGAATGTGCGGAACTATTTACAATCTCACCTTTTCCCATGACCCGCAGCAAAAGTATGTCCTGATCGCCGACGGCACGAACGACAAAATTTGGATCCAGGATCGCAAGGATGGCACCGTTGCCGGTTCGATCGGCGACAACGGCCGCATGGCGGGTCAATTTCATTGGATCGATGCGATTGCCATGGATTCAAAAGGCAACATCTACACCGGCGAAGTGGATACCGGAAAGCGCGCGCAAAAATTCGTCCTGAAAAACGGCGACGGAAAGGCGCGCTCGCATCCCCACGAGTAGCAGTGGCGCAGCGAAGTGGCCGCCTGAAAGCAGGCGCTACAAAAACCAGCCGACTTTGGGTTCTTACACAGACTCTGAAGCCTGTGCCACCGAAAAACCGAGCTACTGCAAACGAATTAACGTGAGCAGAAACGAGGAATCCTCTATGTCAATGCGAATAGGATGGTCCAGGTCCCTCGCAACTGCCTTCCCGTTTTCGTTTATTGCGTTTCTTGCACTCGTTCCTTTGGCTCATTCGCAAAAAGCCCCGGAGTACAAGGTCGACCCGTTCTGGCCCAAACGATTGCCCAACAAATGGAGCATGCAGCAAATCGTCGATATTTATGTGGATAAAGAAGACCACATCTGGGTCATCAACCGTGCCTCTGACGCGCGCCCCGATGAACTAGGCGCGGCCACCACGCCGCCCCGCACCGAATGCTGCATCATCGGCCCCGAGATTATCGAATTCGACACTGATGGCAGCGTCATCAGAGCCTGGGGCGGCAAGGATTACGTCCCCGGCTGGCCCGGGCGCTTGCAAACCCTTGGCGTAGATCGAGACGAGAATGTGTGGATTTCAGGCACGATGCCGGGCGACAGCATCATTAAGTTCACAAAGGATGGAAAATTTCTGTGGGACTTCGGCCATCGTGGACCCAAAGTTCCGGCTTCGGAAGTGAAACAAAATAACCAGCAAACAGACATTTTCCCGCCTGGAATCGCGGCCTTCGAATTCGACGAAGTCGCCCGTGAGGTCTACATTCCTGACGGGTTCCTGAACAAGCGGATCCTCGTCTACGATATGGACACGGGAGCGTTCAAACGTGGCTGGGGAGGCAAAGGCGCGCCTCTCAGCGACATCGATAATGACCCTACGCCCCCATATGATCCATCTGGCCCGCCGCCTGATCAGAAAATGTTCGCGCCCGCTCTCCACTGCGCTCACCCTTCGAATGATGGGTTTGTCTACGTCTGCGAACGCGGTAGCGACCGGATTCAGGTGTTCACCAAGCAAGGAAAATACGTAAAGGAATTCTGGATTCATCCCTCCACGCAGTCTCGCGGCCCGCATTGCGGAGGCATCTGGAGCATGTCCGATCCCCCATGCGGAACGATTTACAATCTCACCCTTTCCACGGACCCCCAGCAGAAGTACATCCTCGTTGCCGACGGCACGAACAACATGGTTTGGATTCTCAACCGCGAAGACGGCGCTTTGGTGGGCTCCTTTGGAGGCAACGGCCGGTATGCTGGACAACTCCACTGGATCGACTCCATCGCCATGGATTCCAAAGGAAACGTATATACAGGCGAAGTGGAAGACGGCAAACGCATTCAAAAATTTGTCCCGGTAAAATGAATGCAGCGTGCCGGGGTTTCCGGACGATCTGACGATTTCGTGGATCGTTCATTTGCGGTTAAGGTTCTTTTCTGAAGTTTCCAGGATTGAGAAGCCTTAGACATTATTAAAAAGCCGGCTCGTGTTCGCGTGCACATCTCTCCCATGACGGGAGCAGCTCACGCGAGCACGAATGGTTCGATCTCAAAACGAATCTTATGCGAAAAGGAAAAGCTATTCGATAACCACGAAGGAAGAATCGTCCCGGAAAATGCCCAAAGAAAGTGCAGTGAATGTTTTAGCCTACGTAGGGGATTAAAACGGCGGCAGTAGCAACACTCAGCCATATCAACAATTCTGCACCGCCCGCAATTTTTGCCAGCACTGGCATTTCCGGTGCCTGCTGCCATTTCGGCGCTTTCTGCTGTACCAGAATGTGAAGCGCAAGCCCAAGTGGAATTAATAGTCCAAGTTTGGTCAGGAATGCGATATTGGCGAGGTACGTTTCAGCGGAGACAGAGAAAAGAAGAAATCCTCCTGCGACGGCGATGCCAAATCCGATCCAATTCCAAAGGAATAAAGCTTCCGATAGCTGCATCTGCGCCGAAGATTTTTTTTGTTTCCCAAGAAGGCTTAAATCGACTGCAACGTTCGTACCTACCCACAGGGATAAGCCTGCAAAGTGGGTCGCCTGAACGAACGGATAGACCCAATCCGAACCGGCAATCGCCAGCGCGAACTCCCTATTTTGCAGCCAATGCCCGAAGCCAAGCAGGGAACTATCCATCACAGCCAGCCTCCAATAACCTGTGTCCTGTCAGATTGAAGCGCGCTGCATTTCGATACGATTGCCCTCGCCAATTCAATTTAAATAGCGTGCTGCTGTCCCACACACGTCTATCCAACTCCGGTAAGCGCGGGAACTTCGACTCCCGCAATAATTGCACCTATCCATAATCCAATCGAAACGACGGCCAAAATTTTTGCCCAGACCGGTATCGTAGGTAGTTTATATAAATTGCGCCCTTGTAACTGAAGGATGAGGCTCACAGCGATTGCCAGCGCGATCACCAGCAATTTGTCATAGAAAATACTGTTCCCGTAATACGACGGTGCCGAGCCGGCAAACATGAGGAAGCCAGAAAGGAAATTGAATCCCAAGGAAATCCACATCCAGGAAAAGAGCCGGTCCGCGAGCTGCGCGGCGTCCAACATGCGCGAGGTAAGACCCAGAATTCGCAAATCCACGATCAGCATCGACCCAACTAAAATAAACATGCTGAAGTAATGAACGATCTCGACGGTGGCGGCGGACCAGCTTGTTCCATTGATCGCCGCGATGAAGGAATTTTCCTGAAGCCATCTGCACAGATGAAGAAGCATGGTTCAGCCATCTCCCGCTGGGAAAGTCAGCTCCCAGCTGACATGCCTGCACAATAGGGTTCGCACAGTTGCGCTACATTTCTTTTTAATATTTTCCGGAGCGTGAATAACTTGATGTGGCTTGATACTCTGTAGGAAACGCCAGCCAATGTTCGCCCGGTTTGCTCGCAGGGCCAGGGCCGTATGTCGCGGCACCTTCCCAAATCTCCATGATTTTCATTAAATCCGCATGCAGAACCGCCGACATCAACCACCAGAGCATTGAGTCGGCCGCGCGATCCTCAACTCCCCACGACCCCCTCAAGGCGCTGCATTCGAACCAGACGGTTCCTGCCTTTGGCGGCATAAAATGGCCCTAGAGAGTTCTCGCCGTCTGGAGCGCTCTAGCGTTCCCACAAAAATCAGAATTCAATTCTCAGCGCAAACTGGATCTCTCGTTGGCCATCCTGGACTTCCTGGGTGACTCGCCCCCCGCTCGGAGCTTCGGAGAAGGGGCTGATCTCAGTCGGGGACCCGCTGAAAATTTGAGTGTTGAAATGCTGACCGCTAAAGTTTGGATGATTGATGACGTTGAAGAATTCGGCGCGGAACTCCACCAAACCGGCCTCTCCCAAGATCCCTAGCTTTGTGTCCTTTACAAGCGAGAAGTCCCAATTCCGTTCGGGTGGCCCGACAAGGCTATTCCGTAGCGCCGTTCCTAGTTGGCCAATCGTCGCCGAACAACTTGTTAGCCCATCTCCATTACAATTCGGCTGCAACGAGAACATGTTTCCGTTGACCCAATTGTTAGGGTCACCGGTAACGACCTTATTGGGGTCATAGGGAACAGGCGTATAGAGGCAAGGAACCGAGCCAAATGGGCCATTGGGGTTATCGCCCGGCATCCAGGTGCACAAACCGTCCGCGCCGCTGTTCGTGCTACGTTTGAAGTATTTGGCAATCAGAGCCGGCGTATTGATGTTTGGCCGGTCACCCTGTCCGCCTTGCAAGACGCCAGAATTCGAGCGATTGGTGCTGATAATGGGGGAAAATGGTTCGCCGCTTTGAATGCTGACGATGCTGCTCATGAACCAGCCATTGGTGAGTTTGGAAAGAATCCCGTTACTCTTAACCGGGTCTGGAAAATGATAAAGAACGTTAAATTCCCAGTTGTTAAGAATATCGAAGCAGGCCGGTCCCCTGTCGACGCTCGTATTGAGCGGATAAACGCCCAGCAGACCACCTGAAGTAATGCAATCCTGCACGTTCGATTGTCCCTGGGTTTCATCTGTTACGCGGCTGCGGGTGTACGCGGCTTCGAGTTCAAGTCCGTGGCTCGTCCGCTTTTGTAGCACCACTTGCAAGGCGTTATAACGAGAAGTTGCTGCGGTGGCGATATTGATGTCGCTGCCAAAGTGAGAGTTCAGGTTATTGTAAGAGCTCGCGCATCCCGCCGGCAGCGGGCTTCCTGAACAATTCGTATCCCAAAAGGGAACCTGACCGCCGACGCAAACGCTTGCGGGATCACCGCAAGGACCGAAAGAAGTAGGGGGAATCGGATTGCCGTCACGAACCATCGGCAGGTGAACTCCGTGGTTGCCCACATAGGCCACACCGAGGGCCATGTCCCATGGCAACTGCTGCTGAACGCTGGCGTTGTACTGGACCATGTAGGGACTCTTCCAGTTATAGTCAATAAATGTAGGGGTGAAGACGCCTTGGGAGTTCGGTGTGTAGAAGTTCCGAACTTGATCGGGAATGGGCAAGGGAAACCCGTTCGCTGTAGTTCCTAACGTGGCTTCCCAACTTGATATGGTCGGGATTCCAGCGGGCGCGCTAGGGTTAATGTCGACCAACGCTGCAAACGGCGGAGATCCATTCGCGGTTTGTCCAAGGGCCGTTCCGATGTTTCCCATGTCGTAATAAATCCCGGCGCCGCCGCGGATAGCAGTCTTTCCATTCCCAAAAAGGTCGTAAGCAATCCCCACACGCGGGCTGAAGTTGCGTAAAGATTTGTTTTGGATGACAGGGCCGATTGTGAATGGGTCTGTGAAGTCGTTGACTTGTCTGGATTGCCGCCCGCTTAGTTCGTGCGGAGTATTCATGAACTCGTATCGCAGGCCAAGGTTGACAGTTAGCCGCTGTTTTACGCGCCAATCATCCTGTGCATAGAAGCCGTAGGTGTTGAAGATGAAATCCCGGTTTTCCGTGGCAAAGGTGGGTGCGAACTCGACCTGGAGTGGATTAGCAATCAAGAAATCAGAAAATGTATTGTAAATAATCTGGCCGTTAAAGGAGTTGGTTGCCTGACTGGCTTCGTTGAACCGGTTGAGCAACATGCCAAACTTGAAGGCATGCTTGCCATGGATCCAGTTCACGTCGTCACTGAGGGTGTAGATGTTCTGCCGATTGAAAGTGACAGGCGCGGCATTCACCGAACCGAACTCGGCATAAGCGCCGCCGCCGGGCCCCCCCAAGTCAACTATGCCAGTATCAAAGCCCGGCACAAGTTGGGGGCCGGTGCCACCTGGCAGCCCAACGTTGGCCTCAGCGATGATGGCGTTTGTGCGGCTGAAAGAGAATCTCACGGCATTGAATAGCATAGGAGATAAAATGTGATTTTCAGCGAGGGTAATCCATTGATTTCTCGCAGTCGGCGCCTCGCGAAAATAGGAGTAATCGCCTACCGTTTCATTTTGAATGGCGTTATCGATGGTGTATCGGGCAAAGAAGGAGTCCTTGTCGGAAATTGACTGGTCAAAACGAATCTGCCCGTAGTTCTCTCCGAGGGAGTTATGGTCGTTGAAGGTCTGCACAGGGGGATTGCCGGCAACCGGGTCGAACACTGAACCCGGGTTGGGAAGCGGTACGAGCGCCAACAATGGAGCAGTGAAGGGGCTAAGCGTCACGTCACTCGGAATGTCTGGACATGCCGCCGCGGTGATGACCGTCCCAGCGCCAAAATTGTTTGCTGCTGTTGCGTTCGCCGGGTGACATCCCACGCTCGGAACCGGGTTGTTGATGGGAACTCCCTGGGTTTCCCGAATGCCTTCATAGACGGCATAGAAGAACGACTTGTCTTTTTTGATGGGGCCGCCAAAGGCTCCTCCAAACTGGTTCTTCCGAAGCGGAGCCTTCGGAGTATCGCTTTGGTTATTGAAGAAGGTATTCGCATCGAAAGCATCGTTTCGAATATATTCGAACACATCGCCGTGGAATAGATTGGTCCCACCTTTGCTCACGGCAACCATCTGGCTGCCCATAGCCAGTCCATACTCGGCCTGAAACGTGCCAGCGACGATCTTAAACTCTTTGATGCCGTCCAAACCGAGCGCATCGCCAGAGTTGCCCGCCACGGGGCTGCGACCCAACATGTTTTGCAGGATGGCGCCATCCAATGTGAAGTTATTGGATCGCGGCGGAGCTCCGTTTACGCTAAAGCTTGTACCACCCTGGTTATTTTGATTCTTGTCCTGGTTAACACCCGGCTGGTAAAGTGCCAGATCAATATAATTCCGGCCGTTCAGCGGCAATTCCGCCATCTTCGTTTCGTTGACCGTGCCCCCGAGAGTTGCATCCTGAGTATTCACCATGGGCGCTTCTTCCGTCACCACGACTTGCTGCTCCGTGTTTCCTACTTGAAAATCCAGGTTGATCACCGCTTGCTGAGTGACCTCTAAAGTGATGCCCCTACGATATTCAATCTTGAAACCGGCGTGCTCGGCTTTTACTTCGTAGTGGCCTACGGGCAATTCCGGGACTCGATACTCTCCGTCTTCGCTCGTCTTCACGGTACGTGTCAACCCTGTGTCAATATTCGTGACAGTCACGGTTACATTCGGCAAGACACCGCCGGAGGTGTCCTTCGCGACTCCCAGAATAGTGGCAGTGGGTAATTGAGCGAAAAGCGGAATGGCCATCAAAACTAAGACTGCAGCCAAAATAATATGCACGCGCAATTTTTTTGGAAGGTGTCCCATGTGGTCTCCTCCGACGAAGTAGCCTAGACATCTCACTACAATCGCAAGTCGTCCTACCGGGAAATTTCGTTAACTATGGAATTTCGTTTGGCCCGTGGCCCAGGAATACGCATTGAACTTGTGAATGATTCAAAAAATATAAAAAGTGCGGTAACCCTACCGCTCGTTGCGGGAAGATTGACCGGACATCCAGGACATGTCAAGAGAAAAGAACGCGCTACATGAATTTCTACGACTTCAGCCTCGGCAACAATTCAAGCGCGTTCTCCCGGTCGATGGCCCGCAGCTCTCCTTCACTGAAGCCTCCGTTTTCAATCAACCCCTTGCTGACGACCGCGCCGGATCCGCCCCCCAGCGGAAAATCCGTTCCGAACAAAATGTGCGACGCCGGGACAAGTTTTTTGAAGGACGGTAATGTGTAGGGATTAAAGGCCTGCGCAGTGTCGTAATAAAATTTCTGCAGCTCGTAGATCACGCCCTTCGGCAGTTGCGGCGCAACGCCGTTGAGGCGGCTGGTAATGTACGGCACAGTTCCCCCGCCGTGCGACCAGATAAAACGTATGTCCGGACATTTCGTTACAGTCCCCGTGGAAAGCAAACTCACAATCGTGCGCGTCGTATCGAACACAAACTCCACGCCCCGATTCTGCGCATCCGAAAGAACTGCCTGCGTACCGCACGCCGCGCAGTAAGGATGGCAAAACACAACCGTCTTTCTCCGGTTCAGTTCCTCCATCAAGGGAGCGAAGGCAGGGTTGCCGAGGTACTTCCCTCCGTAACTTGAAAGGACGCATGCGCCGTCCGCCTTGAGCGTATCCATCGCGTATTCGAGCTCGAGCAACGCGCCTTCGACATCGGGCAGCGGCAAAGTGGCGAAAAGCCCGAAGCGACCTGGATAATCCTTTATCAATTTTGCGGCGTAGTCGTTGCACTCTCGCGCCAGAGCGCGCGCCGCAGTGTTATCGCCAAACCAAACGCCGGGATCGCTGATCGAAATAATCGATGTTGCGACACCTCCTTTATCCATTTGATCGAGAGATTTTTGGGGTGTCCAATCTTGAAGCCCGCCCTGGGTCACGCCTTTTGCAGCGCTTTCGGCAAGCAATTTGGGCACGGTAAAATGATGGTGCGTGTCGATCCGAAACGGACGCGGCGCAACAATAGATCCCGTCTGTGCTTGGGCTATGAATTCCGGCAGAACTGAGGAAGCGCCAACCGCCGCCATTCCCCAAAGAAGATCCCTTCTCGAAAACAGGCCGGAATTCATGCGATCCGATTTGCCATCCAATTCTCGAATGCTCATGGCTGGTCCTCTTTTCGTCCGTGAATATTTTCGTTTTCACGGAAGCGATGTCCTGGGTCTTATGGGGCAGAGCGATTGGCAGATCATACTTACCCCCGCGTGTTGTTTCAAGCACAACGATAATTAGAAATAAAACCGTATCTCTTTCGATTGGCTGTGTAATTCGGTCGCATGAACGGCAGTTGTCAGACCGAGTTTTCTTTTTTTTTTATTTTTGGTGTGAACTGTGACCTGGTATACGATCCACGCGAGGATGGAGCTAAATGAGAAAACATTTACTGTACTCCTTGGTTCTACTTTCGGTTATCGGAATGACCTGGGGCTCTGTCCGGGCGCAAGCTCCAACCGCACCGAGCCTGATCAAGCTGGATCCAAGCTTCGACCAACTCATTTCCTCCGACGCAAAATTGGAATTACTTCAAGGCGAAGGTGCTTTTGAAGGCGGCGAGGGGCCCTTGTGGATTCAGCGGGGAGATACGGGATATCTTTTGTTCAGCGATGTCAGTGGAAATCGCATCTTCCAGTGGACGCCGGACTGTTTTCAATTTCCGTGCAAGCCAGGAGGTAATCTGTCGGTGTATTCGGAGCACTCCGGCTACATCGATGCGGCACGCAAAGGGAGCGTGGATGCCGTCGGCGCCCACCTCTACGGTTCCAATGGCCTGACGTTAGATCGAGAGGGAAGGATTTTATTGGATGCCAATGGCGACCGTGCCGTGGAACGCCTCGAGAAGGATGGTCAACGCACCACGCTTGCGGACCGTTTTGAAGGCAAGCGGCTCACCTGCCCGAACGATATCGTCATCAAATCCGACGGCGCAGTCTACTTCACCGATGGCATGGCCGGTTGTCTCCCCAAGAAGGAAGACGATCCCGCAAAGGAATTGCCTTTCCATGGTGTCTATTTCGTGCGTAATGGGAGCTTGCAATTGCTGGACAAGGACCCCGGGAATTTCCCCCCGAACGGCCTGGCCTTTTCCCCGGACGAAAAAATTCTTTACGTCAACAACGGAGGACCGGACCCAAATCAAAGGCAAATTTTCGCCTACGATGTCCAGCCGGACGGGACGGTAAAGAATCGGCGGCTCTTTATCGATTTCACTGGCGAAAAAGGGCCCGGTGGTCCGGACGGGATGAAAGTGGACGTCATGGGAAACCTCTATTCCACAGGCATGGGAGGCGTGTGGGTAATTTCGCCTGCTGGCAAACGACTCGGGAAAATTCCCGCGCCGGAGGGGATGCGGTTTTCCAATCTGACATTTGGGGATCAGGATAGCAAAACACTCTATATCGTCAGCTCAAAAACACTTTGGAGAATCCGGCTGAAAGTCGCCGGCCTACGCCCCGTTGAGAAAAAGCGGTGATTCCCAAAAATTGCCGCGAATTTTGAGCTCACCGATTTTCGCGCGGCTACTTGTCCGCAGGCGCTTCCTTTGATTTCAGCGCTTTGTATTGCTCCACGTCCTGGTTGTTCGTGCAGAAGTATTCCTGCAGATCTTCCTGGCCGAGCGTCCACACATGAGGTGCGGACGTCCACGGTTTACTAAGAACCTTGGGATCTTCAATCGTCACTTGGTACACCAGATAGTTCATTGATGGGCGGCTGATTCGCTCGACCACATGTTCCTGGTCGCTGTGAAACCACCCTGTAAAATTGTTCCAGGTTCGCTCATCAATACCGATGACATCGATTATCAAGGTGTCGCCGTCCCAGTGGCCAACCTCATCGCCGTTAAAGGCGGGATCGGGTTCGCTCTTGTGCGGCCGCCCATCCGTGTGAACTACGCGCCAATTATTGTTCAGCTCATCCAACTGAATGAAAAGCCCAGGCGTTTGGATTAACTGAATTGGGTACGGATCGATCAGAAACATTCCGGGAACGCCGCGCGGCAGGCAATTCACGGACGCACGACCCAACTCATAATCAGTCGACGTCATTGCCTTGATCTTTGCCGCCGCCCACGGCAGGAAAGACGGCGCTTCCTCCGGGGTTACTTTTGAATCGAATTGCCTTCGCAGTGCCGGGTTGAATGTGAATCCACCCGCCGTGCCGGGAAACCAAATTCCGGAGAGATCGACGTGGCCATCCGCTGTACGTGGCGCGGGCCCGCCCTTGGCGGCAGGCTGTGACTTTGCTTTCGTGGCAACCGCTTCCGCGGCTTTCCCTTCCTGTGCCTCTTGGGCTGTCGTGGGTAGAAGTGCCAAGCACAATAGACTCACAAGCGCTCCTGTGTTAACACCGAAAAAGGCGAGGCGTCGTTTCATTTTAGCTGCTCCCAATTGTCGCCCGGATCGAATTTCTACGGATTATCGCTAAACTTCCCCTCGACGTCTTGCCCGATCCGATGCACCTGACCATCCGAAAGCTTTATGGTTTCCGCAGCGGCCCTATTTTTTACGCCATTTTTAGCAAGGCAGGCACGTACCGTGACAGTCTTGCCAACGTTGTCCTCAAAATCTTTTCTTTGGGTTCCGCTTCGTTTTAAAGTGGGTAGCGAAACCGTTTCAAAAGTCCATGTGTTCACGTTGCCGCCGGCGTCCTTCACATTCAGATGAAAATAGCCGTGCGGATTTTGCTATTCAAAACTAGTAAATGTCCCCGTGAGGTCCATGCATTTATTTGCATCGAACTCAGCCGCAAACGAGTGATGCGGCATTGCCGGAACTGCCCAAGCAAACAAACCGATAACGGCGAGCAGAACGCCAGTGAGGTTGCGCTGCATGAGAACCTCCTTTAGGGAACAAATTGCGAATTCGTTGAACGGTTGGGCCCTGTCTATTGGGGCTACCGTATCATATTTGATAAAAAGTTTTCAATGTTCCGGAGCTTCACCTTCAGCAGGAAAATTCAATCCCAACTTGAGCGCGAATCCTGCCGCCTCGGTTCGCGCATCAATTTATTGAATTTGATAGACGTAAACTTCTCCGGGAGAGGCACCGCGTGGCGGCACGGCTACAAAAAGGCGAGACATCTGTGAGACCAGCAGGCCCGTTTTTGCGCCCGGTCCCGACGGAACATTCCCAAGAGATTGATAGTGATCAGGGTCTGTCTCCTTATAGACGTTCACCGCTCCGGTCCCGCCGGAGGTTGCATAGATGCGCTTGCTAGAGGGGTCGAACATCAGGTCATCCACTCCTCTTCCCACAGTTAGAGCCTGCAGTTCTTTTCCAGTCTGGGTATCAAACACCACGATGGCTCCGCTGCGGCAGCCCACAAAGAGACGATGCGCTGGTTCGTCCAGCGCCATCGTTGCATTTCCCTTGCCCAGCTTGACCGGCCAGACAGTTGCGATCTTATTCGTCTTGCGATCGATCACTTCTACTTCGTTTTTTGCCGGATTATTCAGGAAAAGTCTGTCGCCCGATTTTTCCAGGGACATGGCTTCCAGCGTATCTCCGTCCACCTTGATATCGGCGAGCTTGGTGCCAGCCGTGGTATCCACAACGCTTAGCATCGTGAACATTTCGTGTGCATTGTCGCCGCCATTGTCTATATAAAGGTAATGCGTGGCTGGATCGTAACCGATGGAGTCCGTATCGACTTTCAGAGCGACCGAATTCAGCAGACTGTAGGTTTTCCCGTCATAAATGTTCAGCACTCCTTTTCCTTCGTCGGTAATATAAATGCGCTGCAGGTCCTCTCTGTAAAGCACCGCGTGCGGGTGATCGACTGAAATCGAGCGGATATATTTTCCGGTCGCTAAATCGAATACCAGGACTTGTTGAGACTCCTCTCCAACCACGAACAAGCGATTTCCACCCATATCGATTCCGAGATGATCGAAGCGGCCCTTCACCATGGCGGGCATTTCGTATTTCGTGGCCAATTTCAAGGGCGCGGCAGTCTGCGCTGCCACGTGTTGCGCACCTAAAAGAATTGCCATCGCCAGCAATCGCTTAATGTTTTTCATGCGGAACCTCCTGTTTGTAGTCCTTCCATTAATTTTTTTTATGAGGCAGGTTACCTAAAAAACGCCAGCAATTTCTGGATTGGTACAGATTTTCCTATCGAGGCCCTTGGTGAGCGAATCCTACGCCTATCCTGAACTGGACACAATGAATTTGAATAACACTCTTTCTCGAGTTCCCGCAGAGAGCGCCTGGTTGAAGAAAGTTATCACCGGCCAAAAAATTGTGTGGCTCGTTCCGGACGACCACTTTATCTACGCGGACGCCAAAACCGCGCGGAAAGACTCAAGAAATTATTTCCGAGATTGCGGAGCAAAAACGGTGGCAAATTCGATATCCGCTTCATCTATGCGTGGCCAGGTTTTAATCCACTTCGACTCGATCCAGATGGTGGTTTGAAGAAACCTCAAATCGACTACATTGAAAGTAGTATTCAAGTATTCCTAAAACCCTATTGTGCGGACGACCGCAATCCATAGAAGCTATGGGACGGAAAATAGGGATGCGCAAGCGATCAGGAAGGAATAAAATTTACTATAAGGGACTGTAGCCTCATTCCCCCCCAATGAGCGACTCCCGATAAGACATCCGGTTGGATCTGTTTTAATTCGCCCGCCCATTTGGGTGTTCAGTCCGATGGGTGGGCAAACTATATCCTTCGAATCAGGGACGATGGATATGATTGCGGATGTTGAAAAAGAATCAATAAATGTCTGCGGTGCTTCTCGAATCGAGTGGCACGCGACTAAAAAATAATTCACTTGTTTAGGTTAGCGGTGCCTGTTTTTTAAACAGCATCCTAAAACAAATGCGCAGAACGTCGCCCCAGGATGGGCGGCGAGAGAAGCGTTGCTCGAGAAACGCTTCTGACGGGAGGAACCGTGCCGCAATCCAGAGATTCCCAATCACCCGATCTCTATGCGTCGGAAGTAAGTGTAAACCCCGCATCAAAGAATAGGATCTACGCAGGAGGACTACGCAGAATTCTAAGACACGCACTCGACTCCCTGTTTTGTAAAAGCTTTCAGGACAAGGTTACTCTTGGAAATCGGGAAGGGGCGCAGTGGACACTACGCGTGGGGGCGCTTGACTCAAATTCGATTGTCTACAGCGGAGGGGTTGGTGGGGATATTAGCTTTGAGATCGAATTAATCAAACAATTCGGGCTTTCCGTTGTCATATTTGATCCATCGCCAATTGCTCTCGAAACAATCAGGAAGCACTCGAATGATCCGGAAATAAAAAGAATTGAATTCAATCCAGTTGGCCTGGCATCCGAGAGCAAGAGTTTGCGTTTTGAGCCAAGCAAAGTTCCAGGTGAATGGCAAATGGCCGTAAGCGAAGGCAACGGGTCGCGGGTGATTGCTTGCACAACGATCACAAATGAGATGGGGAGACGCGGGCACAAGAAAATTGATCTGCTGAAACTCGATATTGAAGGATTTGAATACCAGGTCCTGCAGCATTGCCTCGAGAATCAACTGGATATCGGACAGATTTGCGTTGAGTTTCATGACTTTCTTCCTGACATAGGGCGAAAGTCGACTCTGGAATCTATTCTTGCTCTACGAAACCACGGCTTCTGCCTTATCCATAAACAGAGGCATGATTTCACTTTTCTGAAGTCCTGAAATCCGGTGGCACTCTACACGATGCGAATTGGATGGGACTGAAGGATGTTTGAATTTTCTTTTCCTGCTTTTTCGTCAGCGCCCTCCTCGCAGCGGCTATGACTTCATCCGCTGAAATTGCCAAGATGCACTTTTTCTTTTCTACGGTGCAGACCTCGAGCGCGCATCCAAAACATTCGGTCTGCTTGTGCAGGATTTGATTGCGCTCTCCAAACGGGAACCACACGCCTGGCAAATTGCGAGCCGAGAAGATTCCAACGATTGGCGTGCCAACGCTCGAAGCTAAATGCATCGGACCACTATCTAATCCCAAATAAAGATCGCCGCGTTCCAGAACTGCCGCGGATTCGCGAGGAGTCAGGGCGCCACTTACGTTGAGAGATCTTCCCGGCCAAAGTGCTGCGACTTCTTCAATATTGCGGTGATCTTCCTTGGCGCCTATAAAAACAATCGCGTGATCCGGGAATTCGCCCGCCAGCTTCGGCATGAGGGCTTTCCAATTTTCAATTCCCCAATCCGTCGCTTGCATCTTGGAAGCCATTCCAACCACGAGAAAGGGAATCTTCCCGAGCGGACGCAATGCTTCGGCAGCTCGAACTTTTTCATTTTCCACAAGCATTAAATTCCAACTTGCCGGATCGCCGGGACACGCGTCTCCGATGGGTGCCAAGCATCGTGCAAGCCTGGAAGATTCCGCTTCGTAGCGGCCGCGATGAGGGTCGTAACGATGTTGCGCAAGATCGCCGTAGGGAATCCCAATAATGTTTTTGACTCCACAAGAACGGAAAAAAAATTCGTCACGCTTGCACACTGCTTCGCCTCTCGGCGGAGTGAGATAAAGGATCGCGCTTGGCTTCAGACTGCGAATTCGGCGCCAAAGTTTTGCCAACTTCAGAACATTGCGAGTTCCCACTGGGTAAGTCATGTAACCGTTAATCAATCCCGAATCTCCAAGCACTAAAGGGGCGGCTGGAGCTTTCGCATGGACTGGGATATTCGTAAGAAGGATTCGCTCGTAATCCTTAAAAGCTCGAGCGATCAAGTGGAAACAGGGAAGTGCGACTACGGTGTCACCCAAGCTCCCTAACCTGTAAATAATTATTGTGCCGTTTTTAGCCATTGGAAATGATGGAATCCGTTCGGTATTGATATTGAGGGAAAGGTCTTGCAAGTGTTTTTTAACGAAATGAAATAAATTATGATCCGGCCCTGGCGGCCATCGCAATCAGCTTGGTCGTGCTGAAACCTTCTACGAGTGGCACCAGACAAAGACGGCCTCCCCAAGAGCGAACCTCCGATGCACCTACAACTATTTCATCGGCATAATCACCGCCCTTTACCAAAATGTCCGGGCGAATTGCCTGAATGAGTTCCAGCGGTGTGCTTTCATCAAAAATCACAATGGCATCCGATGCCGATAAGGCGGCCAGTACTCTCGCACGTTCCTGCTGCCCCACCATGGGACGGCCGGGCCCCTTCAGCCGTTTTACCGAATCATCGCTATTGAGGGCGATGACCAACCGATCGCCTTGTTGTCGCGCTTGTTCGATCAAATTAATATGCCCGATATGAAGGAGGTCATAGCATCCATTGGTGAATACGATTCGCTGTCCGGCGGCACGCCAGCCTGCAACTCTGCCCAAAAGGCGCTCACGAGACAGAATTTTTTCTTCGGCGTGCAACGCGATGTCCGTCGAGATTGCGCCCATCAATTCATTGCGATCTACAGGAACGGTCCCTGCTTTGCCAACCACAATGCCCGCTGCGGCGTTGGCGAGCCTGATCGCATCCCCAATCTCAAGTTTGCATGCGAGACAAATCGCCAGCGTTGCAATCACCGTATCTCCTGCTCCTGAAACGTCCAAAACCTGTCTCGCAACGACCGGTGCGTGCAAACGCGCATTTTTTTGAACCACAGTGATTCCTTTTTCTCCCAGAGTGATTGTGAGGAAGTCCAGCCCGCATTCTTCTAAATATCGCTCGGCCTTATCCAGAAGAGTATCGAGATCTTCAGGTAAAGTGCCGGCTACAAGCGACATCTCCTTCAAGTTAGGGCAAATTGTCGTGGCATTCCGATATTTGTGAAACGTCGCGGATTTGGGATCTACAAGCACAGGAATTCCGAGCGTGCGCGCATCATCAATAATCGCAGCACATTCGCGCTCGTTCAAAGCGCCTTTTGCGTAGTCCGAAAGAATCACCGCCGAGCACGAACTGATCGCATCGCGTGCCTGCCGGATTAATTGTTCATAGACGGCAGCATTTGGACAACCTTTCTTCTCAAAATCGAGTCGTAACATCTGCTGGTTCTTGCTTAGAACACGCAGCTTGGAAGTTGTGGGTATATCCTTTACAGGCACAAACAAAGTCTCGACCCCGGCAGCATGTAGGTCAGACTCTAACTGCTCACCATCCATATCCTCGCCAACCAAGCCGATTACAATCGCCTTCGCGCCTAGCCCAGTTATATTCATTGCAACATTGGCGGCGCCTCCCGGGCAGTGCGTAATATGCGTACCGTGAACGACGGGGACCGGCGCTTCAGGCGAAATGCGCTCCACCGTGCCCCAAACATATTTGTCGAGCATGACGTCGCCCACGACGAGGATTTTGCGCCCGTCCCAGAAATGTTCAAGCAGCTCGATCGCGCGATTCGGGTAGCTGATCATTGGATATCTCCTTCGGAGCTTGCTCTGTTGGAACAATGCGCTTGCTCCACCAAATCGCACAACAAGTGCCCCGCAAGAATATGTGCTTCCTGAATTCGAGCAGTTTCAGTGGAGGCGATGCGGAGCGCCAGGTCACTCACGGCTATAAGCTTTCCGCCATGCGCTCCGGTGAAACTGACTGTAAGCGCTCCAAGCTTTTTAGCTTCCTGTAAAGCCAGGCAAACATTCTGGCTGTTTCCGGAAGTTGAAATTCCGACGACAACATCGCCGGGGGCGCAAAGCGCTTCCACCTGACGACGGAAAATTTGATCGAACCCGTAATCGTTCGCGATGGCCGTCATCGCTGAGGTGTCCGTGGTTAAGGCGACAGATGCGAGGCCTTGTCGTTCGCGCCGAAACCTGCCGACAAACTCGGCCGCCATATGCTGGCAATCCGCGGCACTTCCACCATTGCCGCACCAAAATATGGTGCCTCCGGCATGAAGTGATTCCAACATTTCAGCAGCGATGGATTCGATGATGTGAAACTGACTCGACAATTGCTGGACTATATCCAGGTGATTATCGATGGACTGGCGCAGGATGGCCCTGGCATTTACGGATTCCCAGTGTAACGCACTGATTTGCAATTTCATGGAGTCGTCCTCGTGTTTCGTTAGAAGATGATTTCTTCAAACAAATGTATTTCGTGATTCGACTCTACGAGAAGGAGTTTACGAATTGATTCGTTTGAATTCTCGAATGAAATGTTTTGTTGTGGGCTGCGTGAAGGATCTTTGAAAGTATGATTTGATTCGTTGTTCCATTCCGGATGCATCGCTTTTGCCCCTTGCTTGCGATGCTCTTGCGACATTCCGGATGTTGCAGGAGCTGGAAACATTTTTCAGCGCATTCTTCGGGACTATCCCAGAAAACCGCCTCTTCATCTTCCTTATAAAGATCCAAGTGTTCCGTGGTGCGCTCGGCACAAAGTACGCCGCCCAAAAGTGGTATTTCGAAAGATCGCGTTGTACTCAGGTCGCGATTTCCTTTTGAAAGCAATCCCAGGCTTACCTTGGCACATTGGATGACCTTAGCGTATTCCTGATCGTCATAGATTCCCGAGCCTCGCCAGAAGGGCTGTAGAACAGGCCACTCCGGAGCCCTCTGCCAGCGGTCGCCATAAATGGAGAGTGGAACATTTAGCGCCGCCAACCTCGCCAGGAACGGGCCACGCTCCGGCATCCACGTTCCGACGAACGCAACGCCACTGGAAAAACGTCGATCATCCACCTCGGTAATCTGTTGTGGAGAGTGGGCCAGTTCGTCAGCAGACATAAAGACCCGCATAACTTTGGTCGCACCGTTTGCACGCGCCTCGGGCACATTACATTCGCGTAGGACAACGACCAGGTCGTAGAAGGGAACGGCCTGTCTATAAAGTCTCCAGCGAAGACCGTCTCGGTTTCCATACGGATCATCAATGTTGTAATTAATTACAGTTCCAAAAAGTTTTTTCAATTCTTGTACAAGCAACGGGCCGATCAATTCACCGCCTTCGATATAAACGCAAGAAAAATCAATCCGAGGAATACTCGCTAAAAGCTTCCTTCGAATAATCTGTTCAAGGAATAGGCCACCTGTGTGCCAAGACCATTTGTCAACTAAGCTGCCATACGAGTAAAGAGAGAGCGGATCAATCACGTACACCTGATATCCAAGGCGGCGCAAAGCAAACGCACGATGGCGCGACGTACCGGAATTTCTTCCAATGAAAAGTATGGATGGTGCGTTCATGAATTTACCAGCTCGGTAAAAACCTTATAGGTTGTGTCCCCGTAACGATCCCAACCGCCTATAGATTGGACGCGTTTCAATGCGGCGTCACTCATGCATTGTCGGAGTTCGCGGTTATCCGCCAATTTCTGCAAGTTTTCTGCGATGGAATTGGCGTCGCGGATGGGAACGATAAAACCTTCTTTACTGTGAGTGAACAGATTGCGAGCGCCTGTATTTTCGGTGGCAATGATCGGACATCCGCACGCCATTGCTTGCGCTTGCACCAGCGCAAGGCCCTCTTCGACACTGGGAAGAACCATCACATCGCTGCTGCTCATGATGAATTTCAACTGAGGCTGAGGGATATGCCCGGCGATGTGAATATCACCTCGATGGCAGCCCTTTTTAATCACATTTTCCATTTCTGGAGAAAGGGAACCGACCAACGTTAATCGCTTATTGTCACATGTCAATTTGTCGAAAGCATGCAAGAGGTATGCAATTCCCTTTCTAACGGCAATGTTTCCGACAAAAAGAACATGAAATTCTTTTGTGCTTTTTGGGGCGCAGGGAAAAAAGGCGTTGAGGTCCACTCCGTAAGGAACGAGGCGCATTTTTCGTCGACTGACGCCTGCTTTGACAAACGTGTCGAACGCAAAAGTCGAGGGAACTGTGATCGCGTCTGCTGTCTCGTATTCGGCCTCTTCTCGATGAATGACTCGCGGGTCAACTCCCGCAAAGGGAATTCCTTGCCGGTCATACTCTTCGCGCAGAATTTGATCCTGAAAGCGGATGTGCGACGAGCCTCTATCGCAAACATATTTTGCCCCCTTCGCCTGCGCAGCGCGGCCGCTACATAACGCCGATCCTGAAAGGCCTGAAAAAACATCACACTGAGGAATATGTTTAGCCACGTACCGATCAAACCAAATTTTGTCTTGCCACTCCCAAAAAAGCCGGGCCGCTGAGGAACGTGGAGCAAATCGCATGTAGGGCGCGTGCAGGTAGGGAAATGTATGGATGGTCTGTTGAGGCAGCCGTTCCCGCTTCAATTTGAATCGGGGATAGCCGGAAAAAATTGCTCCCAACGCGGCGCGCTTTTGCATCTGCCTCGCCAGATCGAATGTGTGAAATTTTCCAATCGTCGAAAGAACTACTTTTATGAAGCGGTTTGAACGGGTAGAGTCCGCCATGCTCTGAAAAGATATGCTGTTCGCGCAGGTCACAATTTCCTCACGCATCGGGGCTCACCGGTAAAATTTGCCGGAAACGGGGAATCGTGCACAGGGCCAACACGAACCTTTGCGCGTTATCCTCAACGTGCTGCAAGGCTGTGCGCACTGCATATCCGGTCATTAACGCATCGCTTGCTAGAAGTGCCACTGCCGCGCCGATAATCCCCAAGTGAAAAATCAGAAGCCTGGCGAGCACCAAAGATAAAATTCCGGCGCCAATATACAGGACAGCGATTCGGCAATGACCGTTTACAGACATGGCGATCACGGAACTGGTGTCCCACAACGAATTGGTGACAACCACCATGAGCAAGATGTAAAAGCAAGCGGCATTGAACGGAACTTTCTGGCGAATCCAGACTCCATAAATGGCGGGACCGACGAGCGCGAGCAGCAATCCTCCCGCGATTGACAAACCCAACGAGGCCTGGCAGGCGCGGCGATGCAGCTGGCGCGCAAGAGAAATATTTCCCTCGCCAAATGCTCTGGAGAGCTCTGGCCAAATCGCCACCTTGATTACGCCAATAATTTGGAAGCTGACGCGGGACAGCGAACGCAGTGTTGCGAAGGATACGACGGCAACCGGACCCAGAATCGAACCGATCAGCAGAGTAAATCCCTGCAAACTGATTGCGTAGGCAATTGGGAAGGCCATGAATCCGAATGCGGGGGCAATCAAACGTCGAATCGTCTTCCAGCGAGCGGTGCACGCACCGTAGCGAATCCATGGGCTAAGCCGATGCAATAGCGCGATGTAAGTGATCGTCCCCATGGCTCTGACAATCAAATACGTGCATGCGACGGACAGCAGGCTGTGGCCACGCCAAGCAACAATCGTTGCCGCTGCAACCTCTACCAAGCGCAGGATCATCAGCCAAAAAGTTCCAGTGGCAAAATTTCCGTCGGCGCGGAATCCACTCTCCGTGATTCCGTTTTGTTGAGAGACTACAACGTAAGCCGCCAGTGCGACCATCACTGCGGCCGCTTGTGGACTGGAGATGGTTGATAATCTGAGCCATTTTTGCCAGGGGATTTGCCATGCAATTACACTGGCTAAAAGCAGGCTCACAAAAGAGACTATCGACACAAGCACCCAGGAACTTTGAAATGTCTCCAGGGCGCGATCGCGGTCATTTGCCGCGACGCTCATGGACATTTCACTGCCGGAGGCGTCTCCAAATCCAAGATCGGACAGCGTCAAATAACTGGGGATAGCAGAGAGCAGAAGCCAGTCGCCATATCTAGCGACGCCCCACACATGCAGAAGTATGGGCACCGAGCCTAGCTGAATGATGGCGGTAACAACGGGACCCAGTGCGGAGGCCCCGAGGCCGCGCATGAGTCTTTGCCGCAAACCATTCTTCGGAGCTTCGGTTCTTTCTATCGTGGTGTTGTTCCTGGTCATATCTTGTTTATCGAGGATTAGCTACGAGGCGAGTTTTTCGCGCAAGTCAAGGGGCAACCGGCTGCATTTGTTTGCAAGGAAGGCTGCCAGGCGCAAGGTGAGCGCCATCATGGTAAACGTGGGATTCGAACTTCCGCCGCTCGGAAAAACGGAGCAGCTGGCAACAAAAAGATTGGGTACGCCATGGACCTGAAGATTGCAATCGACAACACTAGTCCTTGGGTCTGTCCCCATACGAGTCCCGCCCATCGCATGGTACGTATCGGAAGTCAGCTTCAACCACGAATCATCCATTTTCCAAAGTTCAGTTGACAAAGTAAGTGGACCTACTCCAATTTTGTTTAAAAAACTGCCAATAACTCGCGCATAAAACTGAACCGTACGCTGCTCTTCCTTTGAAATACGCCAATCCACGACAGCCTTCGGCATTCCTAGGACATCCCGTTCCGCGGAAATTCGGATGCGACTTGCCGCCATGGGCTTCTGCTCGCAATCCAAACGCAACGTAATCGCCGCGCCTTTGGAGATCGCTCTTCGCTTTCTTACGTGTGCGAACCACAACAGGCGTGCAATTTCTTTCAGGTTGGCCGGAAGCGTTGACATCGCTTTGATCATTTTTCCTGAATGTTCTCGCCTCTGAATGCTTTGCAGAATTTCGCGCATGGCTGCGACTCCCGTTCCTGAGGGCTCTTCGATGGCGAAGTGCGCCATTACCGCTAGAAGTCCATGTTTGGAGCGGAGTTCCTCAGACGCTTCGAGCTTCGGAGTAAAAAGAGTGCCGTCCACTAGCCGGGGCGAAAACAATCGGACAAATTGCCGCCTGGCTTCTCCTTGAATGGTCGCAGCACTGACGCTGATGTGGTCATGAAAATACCGACCAACGTTGTCCGTGGAATTTCCAATACCACGCTCGCTGACGGAACTGGAAGCCAATAAAAGACGGCTGCTTTCAATCGTCCCTGTGCAGATAACAAATTGTTGGGCGCTGAATCTAAAAATTATTCCCGGGTAATTCTTGACGACGACACTTTCGATCCGTCCGTTCGTTTTGTTGGGTACGATGCATGTCGCATTCGCATGCAGAAAACAAGTGATACGCGTGCTTCGCAAGCATTCCCGCCCAATGGTGTTTGCCAAATTGCGTTTGGAGAAGGGCGCCCATTTTGAAAACCTGATTCTCACTTCAGGGCAATCTCGCTCTTCCATTTTGAGCAGATGAAAGAGTTCGGATTCAGGAGAACCGTGGCCGACATGCATGATTGTGAGCACTTCAGCATAAAATGAATCCAAATCGCAGTCTGTGATCGGCCACTTCAGGGATGGCGCCGTGCCCGGGGGACTAAAAACATCCGAGGTGTAGGGAAGCAGCTGACCGCCCCAGCGAGTGGAGGATCCTCCAAATACGCGAAATCTGCCTCGAGCAGTCCCATCGTGGTGGTTTCCTTCCATCTTCGCGGAATAGATTTCCTGGCTGCGCGTTTCTAACGTGTGGCCGCCTCCTTCAATCAAATTCACATCGATGCCGTGAGCGGCCAGACTCCGCGCCAGTATAAGACCGGCGATTCCCGCACCGATAATACAAACAGTGCTGGTGTATTCTATTGGCTGAGATATTGCGTCCAAATCAATCTGCATCTAGGATCATCCTCATCGATAGCTCGCGTGGGCGCTTAATTTCTGCTCCGGATTCAATTCAATCGAACTAACTTTCCGTGCGAAATGACATCCAATCCAGTTCAATTCTTCCGGTGTAAAACGACAACTTGAAATTGCCTTGATGTTGGCTTTCAGGTGACTCAGATTCATCATTGAGGGCAAGGCGATCTGAATGCTGGTGCGTGTTAGGATCAAATTTAATATGACCTCAGAGAGAGTCTCGTCGCCGGATATAAGCAATTTTTCGCGAAGTTCGTATGGGATCGAAGGGAGATCGGCAAGTCCGCGTAGCAGAGCTTTGCTTTCAGTGACGTGATCAACGCCGCCAAACGGGTGATTGGCTGCAAAAATTAAACCTTTTGTGTGTACAGCAGACAGGATTTGTAACATCCGCAGGTCAAACAAATTTACCGGGAATTGCATTGCACGCAGAACTGGAATTTTTGACTCGAGAGCCGACGCGATAACTTCAGGCTCGGCGGAGATGCCGGCCATGCGGATCTTACCGGCGATAATTAATTTATCGAGTTCGTCCATTACATCGAGTTGCGCGAGTGCGGATGCCGGAGCCGCATGCATAAAAAGTATGTCAATATAATCCGTTCCAAGTCGGCGCAGACTTTCCTCCAGGCTGTCGCGCAACACTTTGACCGTTAACTGATTTTCCTTGAATTGAGCCTTCACCTGATCTCGAATCAGATTGCGCGCTCCTGGAGCAACATCAAGAATGGTGCGTAGAGCCGGCATCAGAGCCCTCTTCCAACCTTGCTGCCGCTTTGGCACGATGCCAAATTTTGTGGAAATGATGACGCGATCCCGACGCCCCCGCAGGAATTCACCGACCACGCTTTCTGACTCGCCGTATCCGTAAGAGCGGGCAGTATCGAAGAACGTGATACCGCCGTCATAAGCCGCACGGAGAGCGTGAAGTGATTGGCTGCGGCCACTTCGGCCCATCAAAGCTGCACAACCAAAGCCGAGAACCGAGGCTTGTACTCCAGCGATCCCTAATTTTATGTATCTCATTTTTGGCCTGGTTATGACGTGTTCCTGAGGCTGGAACCGTGTGCTTGTCACTCGAAATTTAGATTGACTGGGCGCAGTCGGATGACCGCGTCCTAAATATGTTTTACGGACGGGCCTGGCAAATGGCCGCGATAACGAAAGATCATGCCCACGAGTTTGCGCGCCGACCAATATCTCGGTACAAAGCGTCTCGGTTCTGACAGACACCGAAATAACCACCCGAGATAAAAGCGATCCGCCCACATTGGAATATGGACTTGATCTCCGCTCAGAAATGCAATGGCTGCGCCAATGCAGTGGATGGCGGGGAACGGATTTAGATTTTGTTTGAGGTAGTAACCGAGCCTTTCTTGTGTGCCGCCTCCAATGGTCACGATGACATCCGATGGCCGGCGCTCGCGAAGTTTTCCAAGCAGCGCTTCATCCTCAACAACAGGTCCATAAACTGGGGCGAGATAAACATCCTCGGGTAACACCTCAATGCCTTGCTCTCGCAGCCATGCAAGATTTCTTTCTGCGCTCGTACGATTCGCCATAACCCAGAAGGAGCGCCTTGAAACCATTAAATTTGCTTGCTTCAAGAGTTTCACCAAATATTCCAGACCTGACAGACGCCGAATATTATCTTTTTGGAGAAAATTCCAAACCATGACCATCAATGCGCTATCTGCGATAGCGACATCCGCGCCGAGCAAAGCCTCTCGATATCCCACGTCCTCAGGGAGGTTCTTGAGCGCAGGCGCCGCCGGTACAACGAGCAGACCGCCATTGCGAAGCAAGTCGATCGCTCGTTGCGCTTCTCCTACGAAGAAGTGAATGCCTAAAATCTGCCGAAATTCAGTCTTAAGATTGGGAGTTTCCATGGTCATCTCCTGACCAGATGGAGAACTTCGTTTTCAATCCACTGATAGGTATTGGCCATGCCTTTTTTCAGAGGGATCGATGGCTCCCAACCTAGATATTTATTTATTTTTGTGTTGTCACTGTTGCGGCCATTCACTCCTTTCGGAGCGGAGAGGTTGTATTTACGATTCAACTTCGTTCCTGCGATCTCCTCGACGATGTCCACGAGTTGGTTGATCGTAACGAGTTCGCTGCTGCCCAAATTAAGAGGTTCATGAATTTCACTTTCGATGATTGAGAGAATGCCTTTGGTGCAGTCATCGATGTACATAAAGCTGCGGGTTTGGTTTCCATCGCCCCAAATTTCGATTTCTTTTTTACCGGAGGCCTTGGCCTGTAATACTTTTCTGCAAATCGCCGCAGGGGCTTTCTCTCGTCCGCCTTCCCACGTCCCGTTCGGCCCATAAACGTTGTGAAACCGCGCCACACGGCATTGCAGTCCGAAATCTTCTTCAAAGTGGCGGCACATGCGCTCACTGAAAAGCTTTTCCCATCCGTAACCGTCTTCCGGCATGGCGGGATACGCGTCTTCTTCTTTAAGCGCAAGGACGCCCGGACTCTTCTGTTTGTCGGCGTTGTAAACGCATGCGGAAGAGGAATAAAAAAAGCGTTCCACGTCATTTGCCGTTGCGGCCATCAACATGTGTGTGTTGATCAAAACGCTGAGCATGCATAGAGCGCGATTGTTTTCGATGAAGCCCATCCCGCCCATATCGGCGGCGAGCTGAAAAACGGCGTCCATATCCTTCGTCGCCTGGTAGCAGCTTTCCTTGTCCTTCAAATCCAGGCGCAAATTTTCAGTGTCCGCGCTTTTCTGGTACCACTCGTCGAATGGCTTGATATCCACGGCTCTGATTTCGCCGATTCCGAGGGCCCGCAACCTTTTTACGAGATGGCCTCCGATGAATCCTCCCGCGCCACATACGACAACTTTCTTACCTTTGAGATTCATTGTTGTTCTCTCCTCGAGATCCATGAGATTTGGTTTTTTTTCAAAATCCGAAACCGATGTGATGGCTGCTCCGAACTGCGAGCGGATATAGCTGTAGTAAGGAAGGAAAAAATGTTTTTAAAAAATTGTTGTTAGTCTTGCAGAGGATTCGATGACTTCCTTGGGATAGCCGGGAAAATAAAAGCAGCTCTTCTAGTGACGCGTTGCGCCCGAAATAACCGAGTCCGTGTTACGAGTCTTCGAGATCACCCGAATATCCTTTTGCGGGTTTGTCTCGGTCCGTTCCGTGTGGATACCCAAATTGGGTTTCATCGCAAGTTCCCTGGACTTAAGAACGATCATGTACTCGTAGAAAGATTGCAATACGGCATACTGAAACCCCTCAGCGCCGTCGAGAAAACCTCGTTTACCCAGATAAAATAAGGCGAATTTCAAGATGGGACGAACCGGCATTCGGTAGAACAGTTCTTTCTGATGAAAACGGCGTTCAATTGGATCGCTGGCCAGAAAGGCGCTTTTCAAGCTGAATGGCTGATTGACCATCCGGTTCCTGCTGATCTGTTCAGCCTCAAGCGAACTATAGGAATTGTGGCGCTTCAACCACTCTGCAACACCTTTGCTGAAAGGAAAGTGGTCTAGAAAACCGGAAATATCTCCTGTGGGCCCGTCGGGAACAGAAACGGGATTGATCAGGCGTTCGTAATGCATCGTGTTCGGGCGAAACAACCGAATATAATACGACGAGGCGACCACGTGTTTTAGCCAACGATCTCCCCAATAATCCCGGCGGCGAATTCGATAGGCGACTAAGTTCGAAGAGTTTCGCACTGCCTGTTGCATACTTTCGGCTAACTCGGGAGTCACGCGTTCATCAGCGTCAAGATGCAGAACCCATGGATGCCGGAACGGAATATTTTTCAACGCCCAATTCTTATGTTCAGCCTCATTCCCCCTGAATATTTCCGTACCGTTTCCGCCCGGCCGGACCACAACTTCCGCGCCATAGTTTTTTGCGACGGCGGTTGTTCGATCGGTGCTGCCCGAGTCATAAACATAGACGTCATCAGACCAGCACACGGAATTCAAGCAGCCTGGTAGGTCTCGTTCTTCGTTTTTCGTTAGAATAATGACTGAAATCAATTGTTTTTCACCGTTTCAATAAAGGATGGCTCTTTAAACCGGAGAAACCGTGCGGGCGATCCGGCGACGACTGTTCCGGATTCCACGTTACGAGTCACCAGAGAGCACGCTCCAACGACGGCGCTATCTCCAATCATGACTCCGGGCATGACAAAGGTTCGAGCCCCGACGAATGCGTCTGTTCCAATTGTGATTTTGGCCGTGGCGAGGGGGGTAGTCGGATCCTGAAAGTCGTGCGTTCCGGTACAAAGGTAGGCTTCCTGCGCCACTACGCATTTTGGACCGAGTTCGATTTCACCTAGTGAATACAGGTTAGTTCGATCTCCCACATTCGACCTGTCGTTAAGAATCACATGCCATGGGATCTGTATTCGTGCTCTCTGGTGGACAAAAGGCGTCCCCTGAATGCGGCATCCAAACACGCGAAGCCAAAACAAACGCCAAGCATTGAATGGTTTTGGAGTCCACTGGCACAGAAGAGGCCACGCAAAATCCCAGAGCAGCAGACCAATTCGCTCACGAAATGACCACGGCGATGCCCCACGTATGGGGATGGGATGGACTTCGAGTTCCATGCGGTTCATTGAAGCGCAATCTCCTGAAAATCATTCAAGTAGCGGTTGGCAATCTTTGGAAGGGCGAATCGTTCTGCAGTCCGCAGTGCGCCATCTCGCGCTGCGCGCAAGATATTCTTATCGCCGACAATTGTTTGCAGGGTTGAAGCCAGATCGGGCGATCCCCTTCGGCCGCGTTCGTCAAATGTCCATCCGTTTATGCCCGGTTCTATGTAATCTCGAAAACATTCCAGCGACGACACAACGGGAGGACATCCCTCTGCCATCGCTTCCAGTGGGGCGAGTGGCGAAGCCTCGCCTCGCCCGGCGATGGATGGATAAACAAAAAAGCTGGAGTCCTGATAGTAAGAACTTAAGCGAACCTGATCGAAAACCGGGCCCACCCACTCAATGTATTTTTCAATGTCTGATGTTTTGTTTCTGAGTTGAAGCAGATATTGTTCGCCGCCGCCTCCGTATTCAAACTGCCATGGTCCCACAAGGCGAAGCTTCCAATCATTGATTCCCCGGGCAACCAGTTGCGCGAATGCCTCGATCAGCAAATTCACACCCTTTTCAGGATGAATCCGGCCAACATACAAAATAGTTTTGCTGCGCTTATCCACCGTTGCGACTGCGCGTTTTGTGGAAACAAAGTTAGGAATTACTTTTACCTTTGGAGCAAGGCGGGGAACTTCGCGGCAGACCGCATTTCGAATTACGGTGGATACGGTTTGGAGACGCGCAGCTTGCTTGTAAAATTTCATCTGCCCTTTAGGGTAGCGAGCGATGTGGACGTATATTTTCCCAGCCTTTGTGGATGGAGCAATCACGGGTAGCCAGAACGTATTTGTCACCAGGATATCCGCGGGCTGCAGATAACGAAGGACACGACGTGAGTAGAGTAGATCGCGCCATTTCAACCGCATCAGCGATCGAGGACTGTCATAGCCGGGGATCCGGATGTGATGCACACCCTCCATAACTTCCTCGTGCTGTAAACTAGGATGTTGGCGCGAAATATGAGTGACTGAGTGTCCTTGCCTCGCGAATTCCTGACCCAGCGCGAACCAAATCTTTTCGACCGAGCTTCCAAAGATCGCGGGAACCGGCATGAATGCACCTTGAACAATTGTTATTCGCATAAGCTAGTCTGAGGCTCTCGAAGATTCGGATTTCACTTCGGATCCTTGCGGGAACTGGCCGGAGAGCTCCTGAAGAATTCTGGTGGAGGGAGTCGGTTGCTCTTTTCTCGAGTAGCTCTGTGCCTTCGTTTCAATCACATTGAGCAAGATTTTGTGCAAACTCTCTGCCGCTTTTTTAATTTCAAACTTTTCTTCGAAGCACTCCTGTGCGCGTCTTCGCATTTGCATCTTCGCCTCCGGGGAAAGCTCAGAGTATGTTTGCAGGAGTGTACACACTCCATTTAGAGTATCCTCATCGATCAAACCCGCTCTGCTCGCTTCGATTTCACGCCATATGTTTACTTTATTTGTTACAAGGGCGGGAAGACCGGCGGCCATGGCTTCGGCGACAGCAATACCAAAATTTTCCTGATGGGACGGCAGTACGAATACTTCCGAAGAGTGAATCGCTCCCCATTTCATATGGCCTGAAATCATTCCCGTCCACGTGATTCTCGATGCCACGCCAAGCGATTCAGCGATGTGGGTTAATTTCTTTTGCCATCCGGTCTGGTCCGGGCCGGCAAACAGCAGGTGCCAGGTGGTGTTACTTGCCAGAACTTTCGCAAACGCTTTTATGAGAAGATCGCAACCTTTTTTTGGATGAATCCGCCCCAGAAAAAGCGCCACACGTTTTCCCTTTAATTCCGGAAACCGGGACAGAAACTCCTTGCGGCACGCTTCCGCATCCAGCGTTGGCCGTGTGGTGCCGTACCCAACGACCACCTCATTGCAACGGTACAGCCAGAACGATTGTCGAGCCAACACGCGCTCCTCTTCGCACGTAAATAGAACCGCTTGCGCATCGCGCAGCACGCGATATTCGGCCCATGGCCAGTACACCCATTTTTTCAGGTGCTTCATCGGATACCTTTTTTTAAACCATGGATCGAGCATTCCGTGTGTGAATACAACATAAGGTGTCCGCGTGTTGCGCAACGCGAGCCTCGCTCCAAAACTGTGGAATTGCCAAATTCCATTCACGATGACTGCGTCGTAGCGATGGCAGTTTGCGCGCATCCACGGAATGAAGCGCGCGCTCAAGCCGTATCCGGAAAGCGTCGGACCTAGTGGATGAATAGTCAGAGGACTCTGTCCAAGGAATGGCGCGTTCGGGTGATCAAGCGAGGCGATTTCGACACGATGACCTAACGATTGAAGAGTCGTTCCAAGTCGATTAATACCTTCGATCGGTCCGCCGCCTCGAGGATTTGCCGAACTGATGGTGTGCAATATTTTGATCATGAATATAGTCCTGACAATCGCATTCGTTCGGGGTTGGTGGCAGCAGAGTCTGCTGGTGCCACTGGAGAAATCGATTCGTCCGGGCGATCGGATTCCACGCCCGCCGGGAAAAAGGGAACAAGCCATTTTGCCAAAATGCACAGAAGCACGATCACGGATGGAAATGAAATGGATGCGATCAAGCCGGAAAGAGAAGATTCCACAAGGCTGTGCTGGTAGGAGGCAACCAGCCATACAAACCACAATGTGGAGGTACTTGGCAGACCGGACCAGCTCGCATCGCCCAGGAAGATGCGAATCCAGTAGTAGAAGAGGCCGAAGAAGAGCGGAGTCCCAATCAAAACGCCTGTTAAAGAAAACGCGTTGTATAAATTGGCCATCATCCCGTAGGAAACTTCCGTGGTTGTGTCGGTAATATTTGATTCGCCGGCGATGTGAGAAAGGTAGTTAGCGGCTTCGAAAATGGGCTTATCCGGATACAAGACGCTCGGCGTCAGCAGTTTGAAACCCCATGTAATGGTCTCCCAACCTGTAAAAGACTGTTGCCGCTCGGTTGCATAGATGAGGCGGTCCGCTTCGCCAATCATTGCCAGTCTGCTGAAAGCCGCCAAAGATGGGCCAAAATAGTATTGCTTGCTTACGTGATCGGTTACCGTCGTCCGAAATTCTTCGTTGCTCATAATTCGCCAGAATGTATCCGCCGTGACTTGAGCACGTTCTTCAAATGTGCCTTCTCGTCCGCCCGCGGAGCGCACATACTGGGAATACGGAAAAATAATAACCATATAATAAATAGCGCCCAGCGAAACGAGAGCCCACAATCGTGTGTCCATCCAGCCGTAACGTAAAAAACCGAGTAATACGTAGAAGACAAGCGGTTCGATCGCTTCCTGTTTACCTGTGCTGAATATTCCGATTGCCGCGCTCCAAAGGACGAGGAACAGGATCACAGGATGGGTCATCCACAGTCTTGTTTTCTTCCTCCACAAATACAGCATCGGGGGGACGATCGAAAGGGACTTGAGCGATCCCAGAACGTGGGTAATGCCAACCCAACCGCCAGTCTGAATTCCCGCGCCCTGGGTCGACGGAATCATCGATACAATGTATCCACCGTAACTACTGCAAAACAAAACGACAGAAAGCGACAAGAGCATCTGGGCGCTGAATGGCCTGTTCACCGACCACCGCTCTGGGCAGGGAATATGAGATTGAATGGTTGTTCCGAGGAAAACGCCAAAAAATCCGAGTGCCATTACCGCAGATGTCGTGAATGGCGCATACAAGGTGCCATCCGCTGGCTCAAGAACCAGAATCTTGATGGCCACTCCAATTAACAGGAATTTGCTGATCAAAATAGCATTCAAACATCCGAACGCAGATTGCAGTCCGCCGCCGGCATAGATCGCCAGCAAGCCGAACAAAATTGCAATCGTGAGCAGAAAGGAGACGACTACATTAGTGCCCACAAATAGCTGGCCGAGAAGGTAGATAAATGAGATCACCAGGATCAGTAGCAATTGGTGGCGTGTAGCGCCCATCAGCGGATTTCCTTAATTTTTATCGCAATCTTAGAGTGCAGTGAATCGAATCAAGAGAAGGAGCGTGTCACGGAATTCGGAAAATAGCGGCGCCCGCAACTGACGGAAAAATGTTTTCTGCGCTCACCATCGCGTTTTTCGCACTGCTGCTTGGCACGAAGAGAATATCTCCATCATTCAGCATTGGATCGGGAGCCTTACTGGCCATGATCTTCTTAAGCGAGATCGGCAAAAGTTCACGCTGTTCGCCGTTCTTGCGAATGACTTTGGCGCTGTTCAATGCTGCGGTTTTGTTCGCTCCTTGGGCCAAGGCTATTGCTTGCATAACAGTTAAGCGATCATTGGTCTCAAGTACGAAACCGCCGGCCCTTCCCACATCGCCTACAACGTAAACAATGCCTGCATGGGAAACCATGACCGTGTCGCCTGGACGAAGATCCACGTTAAATGCCGCGCTACTTCCTGGCTTGCTATTTAATTCCACGATTACAGGTCTGTCGGGCTCGTCGCGATGGATAATAGTAATCGCTTTTCCGGCGTTGGCCGTTATACCTCCCGCAGCCGAAACGATATCGAGCAGCCCATGGGCTCCGAGCAATGGATAAACTCCGGGATTTTTAATTTCACCCAACACTGCAATCCCTTGCGTGGAATATTGCGCCACAGTCACGGAAACGTGGGGCTGTTTGAGAATATTGGCGCTTTGTAATCGTGCTTCAATCTCTTTGCCTGCTTGTTCCGCCGTTAATCCGGAAACAGGGATTACTCCCGCAAGAGGCAAAGTGATCTCGCCGTGTTCGTCCACGCGAAGCTTGGTGGAAAGTTCCGGCGTATCGAATACATCGACATCCAGCTGGTCACCGGCCGATATCTTCAGAGGGTGAGCGACTGGATTCGAAGGTACATCCGACGCAGATATCGTATTGACTGGAATCAAATTCTGCGCCGCCAAAGGACAAACGAAACAAGTTAAGAGAACGAAAAGCAGTAATGTTCTAGGCATAGGGAGTAATCTCCAATCTTAACTTTCTCGAATCTCGCCGCTGACATCAGTCACATTGCAGGGGGGCAGTTGGTCGTACTGAGTGGGGTCGGAATAATAATAGGCTGGGCGCCGTACTGCATTCAGCACGAAACCAAGAATGTTCGCTCCCGATCGTTGGAGCACATCTCGCGCGCGCAGCAGCGCCTTATTGCGCGAAACGCCGGAGCGAGCGACAAGGAGCACGCCATCCGCGCATGCCGAGAGCACCAATGCGTCCGCGAACGGCAATGCGGGTGGCGTATCCACAATAATGAAGTCATATTCAGGCCGGCAAGTCCTCACCACCATTTGCAACCGGTGAGTGGCTAACGCATCCGTCGCACCAGACTTAAGAAGTGTGGCCGGAATTACGAACAAATTTGGGAGAACGTCAATCGGCTGGTAGCACTGGTACGATGTTTTGCCGACAGAAACCATCTTTGTGAAACCAGGTTTGAGGCCGAAGTGCGCCCCGATGGAAGATCGCCTCAAATCTGCATCAACCAATAAGACACGCTTCCCATGCTGCGCGAGTACTGTGGCCAAATTACAAGTGGTGGTTGTCTTGCCGTCGCCCGCCATGGCGCTCGTTACAACTAGCACCTTCATCACGGGAGTCGACGACAACATAATTACACTGAACAACGCGTGATAGGATTCCGCAGCTGCGGGGTTTGCGAGGGAAATCGGCCGGCCGGGGGATTCCAACACCAGATTTAATCTTGGAGAACTTGAAAATTTACTTCGTTCGGTGGCCAGAGCGGGCAAAAAAGGAACCGAGCCAAGTTCCGGCAGGCCAATAATTGTTTCGATTTCCTCGGAGGTTTGGCAGGTATCGTCAAAAGATTCCAACGCGAATCCTAGAAGCAGACCCGCAAAAAGTCCGCCTCCTAATCCAAACGCCATATAAAGTTTCCTGCGGGGCTCCACCGGAGTATCCGGAAGCTGCGCCCGATCGATGACGTTGACAAAGGACGAAGCCAATCCGGATGTGACGCCAGCCTCCTTTACCTTCAGTTGCAGGGTGTCATAAAGCTGTTGGCCCGATTCAACATCGTGTTTCAAGAGGGCGTACTGTGCCACGTGTTCATTCAGCCTGTAGGCTTCCGATTTCTGTTTTTCAAAATCGACTCGGACCATGGCCTCGGATTTTGACGCGGCATCGAATTCATTCGTCAGACGAGTTTCCAAATTTTTGTCTTCATCCTGAATTGCGGATTTTACCCGGCTCAACTGCGTCTGGATTTCACCAAGCTTGGGATAACCCTCGCCGAATTTAGAATTGAGTTGCGCATACTGGCCCTGAAGCGTGGCTTCCTGAGTTCTGAGTATTTGCAGCGTTGTACTTGGCGCGATGGATGACATCAACTCCGGATCGGCCGAAAGCGATAAACGGTAGCGGGCCTCCTTTACAATTCGGTCTGCTTCGGCCTCGGTCAGTTCCTGGTTTAGCTTTTTCAGCCGGTCTGTGACGATATTGTCTTTTTCATCGCTGCCAAGCAGGTTGTTTTCTCTTTGAAAATTAGCCAATTTTTGTTGAGCATCCGAGGTTTTAGCTCTAATTTCTTCCATCTGACGGGAGAGCCATTGCGATACCTGCGCGCTGCCATCCACGCGTGCTTGAAAGGTTCGCTGCATATATTCGTCAACGATCGAATTTGACGTTTCGCCGGCCAGTTCAGGATCGGGGCTGCGAAAACGCACCTCCACAATCTGCGTATTGGGAACTACCTTCACGGTCAGATTGTTGCTGAATTTGTCGAGCAACCGTCTGCGCACTGAGGGCGACAAATCCGTAATATTCGCGACAATGGCGGTGTCCGGGCCGGCAAAAGCTGAATTTGCAAACATTCTTAATGACTGGATGACTTGCAGAATTACGCCATTGCTGTGGATGATTTCGACTTCTGTCTTTACGCGGCTGTCGACATCCGATTCCTCGAGCTTATCTCTTTCGTTTAAATTAACGTCCGAAGGTCGATTGGGGTCAATCTGCAACCGCGCCACTCCTTCATACTGTGGCACTTTCACGTAAGAGTAGACAGCCGCAAACATAAAGATAAGTGCCGCCAAACCGAAGATAGGAATCTTGCGCTTGAGAATCGTAGTTCCAATTTCGGCGATAGAAAGTTGCTGAGAGCCGGAAACGCGAGGTTCTGACCGCGCCGTCCAAGCCAAGGGAAGTTCGCGACGAAGTGGTCTTGCTAATTGACGATTGTGTTGATTCATATCAAATTTTCCTGATTCCGTGTTGATTCTGTTCTCAGCTGTCAAGTAAAGGTGAGTAGGCTCGATCTTGAAAATTAGGCTGCCCCTGTGCCGCGCAGCACTGCGGGAACAGTTCGCACAAGTATTTTTAAATCCAGCCACAACGACCATTTGTCGATGTATTGCATGTCCAGTTCCATCCACTTATCGAACGGCAGGGAACTTCTTCCCGCTACCTGCCAAAGGCACGTAATTCCTGGCTTCACGCTGAACCGCCGGCGTTGCCAATCCTGGTCAAATAATTTGTAGTCGCGCATGGACATTGCCCGTGGGCCAACGAGACTCATGTCGCCGATTAATACATTTAGCAATTGGGGAAGTTCGTCAATGCTGCTTTTTCGAAGCGCTCTTCCAAGGGGTGTCACTCGCGGGTCGTGCTTGATCTTGAATGCCGGGCCGCTCATCTCGTTCATCTGAGCAAGCTGTTCCTGCAATTGTTCGGCGTTGGCGACCATGGTCCGGAATTTGTACATCTTAAACTGGCGCTTGTTCAGTCCCACTCGTGCCTGGCTGAAGAAGATAGGGCCCGGCGAGGTGAGCTTCACGAGTGCCGCAACAATCACGAACAACGGTGCGAAAAAAATCAACAGCGTTCCCGATAAAATGCAATCGATGAATCTTTTTGCCAATGCCTGACCGCTTTCCTCTGGGTAGCTGTTGTTCGGTAGGCGAGTTTGCGTACCGGTCTGATCGTTTGTTTGCAAAGATCTCCGGTTGAAAATTTGCGGATCGTAACGGATGCCAATTCCATGCTGCTCGCAAAGCGATACCAATTGAGATGCGTGCTCATAATACGAGCGCAGGGGCAAATAAATTGCTGCCTCATCCACAACACTGTGTCTGAGAAAATCCGCCAACCCCCCAAATGTGCAGCATCGCTTCTGTGCCGTCTTCGTTTCGAACATTTCAATGCCAGACCAATCGTCATCCACGAATCCTACGACGTCATATCCGAACTCCCGCCGCTCTGTGACTTCGGCCGCAAACCTCCTGGCTCTTTCATTTGTCCCAACGATAAGAATAAATCGTCGATTTTTCCCATTCCGTCTAAGTGCGATCAGAAGGGAACGCGCCATCATGCGACCCGTAATCATGACGAGAGTGCAAAAAATCCAGAATGAAACGCTAAAAATCATGGTCGAGCGGATCATCGCAATATGGAAAAGTTTCGCCCAAATAATCAAAATGGCGGTCGATAGCAAGGTCGCTTTGCATACTTCACTGATCTGATCCCGGCGTCTCGTGAGGCGCTTGGAAACATATAAGCCGCACATAGAAAACAGCTCGTGCCAAACGATGAGAATTCCACCGAATAAAAGAATATTGTCTAGTCTGATGGGTATGGAAAGTAAAGCGGCGAGCCGGATTTCCGTGGCAGATGAATTAAGAACAACCGTGGCGAATCCAAACGATGCAGCGAGCACGAAGAGGTCGAAGATCTTCATGAGGTGATTCACGATGTGTCGGCGGCTGGGAATCATGTCGGATCCGATTTTCTAAACAGCTTTCACGCAGTAACCCTCGACCCGGGCGGTTACCAATGTTTTCGCGTGTTCAAAGGAAATAACCAAGCTATCATTTTCATTTGCGATTTTTTTCGCGACGTGACTTTGGCTGGATGGGATTCTGGCTGAAGGAATGCCGGAGCCATCTACCGGCATAAGAGATCCTCCGACAGGACAAATGGACGAGGCTTCGCCATTCTGAGTCACATAGGACATCCCTGTTTGACTTGAGTTCTATTTATTGTTCAAACACTTCCCCGGTGCCTGGCCCAACTGAGCTGATTTAATGCAGTTGCCTGGTGTTGGTGTCTGAAATCGCTTCATCGCTCAAGACAGCAAAGCCGTAGCCTTCTCGCTCTGACACGACTTCGTCTATTCGCAAAACGTTACCCTTGATATGAACGTGAAAGACTTCTCCTGTCTGAGTAACTTCATCGATCAGAACTGTGAGTTCAACCTTGTCGCCTTTCGGGGGACATTGTTCCGCCAA
>Ga0210386_10000247_pt1 | contig 48225 bp, 49 predicted proteins | sample IncBWH32OmetaG_FD_160091 | JGI IMG/M metagenome (GOLD analysis project Ga0210386, IMG submission 160091) | Forest soil microbial communities from Barre Woods Harvard Forest LTER site, Petersham, Massachusetts, United States - Inc-BW-H-32-O ...
AGCTCGCCGCCGCCTTGCCGGCAAAAATCTTGACGCGTGGCACCCAATTGCCTTGCGGATTGTCCTTGATCGCGTGGTAAAGCGCTATCGCTTCCAGGATATTGAGCAGTTGGCGCTTATATTCGTGAATGCGCTTGATCTGCACATCGAACAATGCGGCGGGGTCGACCTTGATGTTGATCTTTTCGCCGATCAGGCGCGCCAGCGCGATCTTGTTGTGGTGCTTGACGTTGCGGAATTTTTCCTGAAACGCGGCGTCGCCGGCGCTCTTTTCAAGCAATTGCAGCCGGGTCGGATCGTCGAGCACGGCCTCGCCGCAAGCCTCGCGCAACAGGTCGGTCAGCTTCGGATTGGCCAGCATCAGCCAGCGGCGGAACGTGATGCCGTTGGTCTTGTTGGTGATGCGGCCGGGATAGAGATGGTTGAGATCGTGGAACACGGTCTCCTTCATCAGATCGGAGTGCATCGCCGAGACGCCGTTGATGCGATGCGATCCGATGAAAGCCAGTTGCCCCATCCGCACGCGCCTTCCGGACCTCTCGTCGATCAGCGAGACGGAGGCGCGGAAATCGACATCGCCGGGACAACGCTCCTCGGCGAGCGCGAGATGGCCGACATTGATGCGATAGATGATTTCCAGATGCCGCGGCAACAGCCGTTGGAACAACTCGACCGGCCAGGTCTCGAGCGCTTCCGGCAACAGCGTGTGGTTGGTGTAGGACAGCGTGTCGACCGTGATCTTCCACGCATCGTCCCAGCGGATGTTGTGCAGGTCGACGAGAATGCGCATCAACTCGGTAACGGCAAGACTGGGATGCGTATCGTTGAGTTGCACCGCGACTTTGGCCGCGAGCCCGCGTATTTGCCCGTCCGCTGCCAGATGACGCTTGACCAGATCCTGCAAGGAGGCCGAGACGAAGAAATATTCCTGGCGCAGGCGCAGCTCGCGGCCGGCCGGGCTTTCGTCATTCGGGTAGAGGAACTTGCAGATCGATTCCGCGCGCGTTTCCTCGGCAGCGGCGCCGACATAATCGCCGGTGTTGAAGACATCGAGCCGGAGCGGATCGGGCGAGCGCGCCGACCACAGGCGGAGTGCGTTGACGTTCTGGCCGCGCCATCCGACGATCGGGGTGTCGTAGGCGACCGCTTGCACGGTTTCCGCCGGATGCCACATCGCGCGGTCGCTACCCCTGGTATCGACGTGTTCGACGCCGCCGCCGAAATGGACGTGATAGACCACCTCGGGCCGCTGGAATTCCCAGGGGTTGCCGAAGCTCAGCCACTCGTCCGGATATTCCTTCTGCCAGCCGTTGTTGATGATCTGGCGGAACAGGCCGAAATCGTAGCGGATGCCGTAACCGATCGCGGGAATGCCGAGTGTCGCCATGCTTTCCATGAAGCATGCGGCGAGACGGCCGAGGCCGCCGTTGCCGAGCGCCGCGTCCGGCTCGCATTTGCGCAACTCCGACAGGCCGACGCCGAGATCGCCCAGCGCCGCATCGAACAGCGCCAACAGTCCCATATTATTCAGGGCGTCGGTGAAGAGGCGGCCGATCAGGAATTCGAGCGAGAGGTAATAGACGCGCTTGCGGCCGGCGTCGTAGCTCATTTTCTCGGCCGTGAGCCAACGGTGCACGATGCGGTCGCGTAATGCCAGCGCCGCCGCCTTGTACCAGTCGTGCTTGGTCGCCATGCCGGCGTCCTTGCCGATCGCAAGTCGGAGCTTGGCAAGAATGGCGCTCTTGATTTCCGTCAGCGCCAGTTCATCGATGGGATCCGGCGCCGAGAAAACTGGGATTGAAGGCTCTGACAAAATAAAACCCCCGCGACGGCCCCCACGATACAGCACCTTGCACCGGGATCGAAACCCCAGACTTCACTGTGTGACGTTTGCATGATTTTCATGCAAGGACTGGGCCGATTTAACAGGCTTCTGTCTAGTTCGGGCTATGGTCCTTCGTCTTCAACAACGTTTATTCCTTCCTCACTCAAAGCCGCCATCACGTCCTCGATGTGTTCCGGCTCGATGTCTTCCGGTGCGGCCGTGGTGGACAGCCATAGCTCGTTGAGTTCGCCGAAGGTCACGAAGCCCTTCTGGCGACCTAATTTGATGGCTTTCCGGATGACGTCACGCTTAGACATTTCTCGCTCCATCCAAAACTATCCTCTCCTCTACTAAAGGGCAGAGTCTCGCTTCGGCTGGAACAAATTAAGAACACTTTAGCAAGTCTTTGATATATCATAGTGATTCGAAACGTGCCTGACACAACATCTATGGTCTATCCGAGATTTCGAGGACTACATGTCCACCATCGCCTTCGATCAATTCGCCCTCACCCGCATCGCGGACTTCGCTCGCTCGCTGTCGCGCCTGCATAAAACCTCGCGCCGTCAGCTTGTGGATGACGACGCGATCGACCGGGAATTCAACGCCGTCTGCCAGTCGGTCTGGGGCTATACCGCCGACGACATCAGCGACGATCTGTTTTCCGATGCCGACCATGTCTTTCTGGATTCGCTCGATGAGGCGCAGGCGCGCCTGTTCGCCGCGGAGCAGGGCTATGACCTCGTGGACGACGAGGGCATGCTGACGGACTGGTGGGGCTATTGCTGGATGATCCTCGCCGAAAAGCGCGGCCTGCTCACGCCGGAAAACCGCACGGCCGCACGGGCTCAGATCGAGGAGAAATACCGCGCGGCGCCGAACGTCATCGGCGTCATTGTCGGGCGGTGAGTTTTACAGGTCCTCATCCTGAGGAGGCGCGCGCAACCGAGCAGGCCGAGCGGTGGCGAGGCCGTCGCGAATGGTGCAAATGAAGCGCCGTCTCGAAGGATGGCCGCATTCCCGCTTGGCCATGGTTCGAGACGCACGCCTCCGGCGTCCTCCTCACCATGAGGCTTAGCTAGCTATTCAGTTCGATTCCGCGCGCTTGGCGCGCGCGAGAGGTTTCGGTGCTGACGTGATGGACGCCGTCACGTCGCCGGTCATATCCAGCCGCGAAGCCTCGTTGTCGATCGCATCTGCCGCGACCGGCGCCACCTTCATTTCGCCGAGACGGGCTCGGACCTCCGCCGTCAGGCCCGGATAGGAGGCGACGGGGGTGAAGTCCGGGCTCTGGTTGTTTCCGACCTTGATGCCGGAATAGGCCACCAGCCCATCTGTGGTGGCGATCACGTCACCTGCGCGCAGCGACGCGTCCAGCGTCAGATCGACCGGTGCGAGGCCGGCGGCATCGCGGCCGTTGCAGGTGCAATCGGCGCGCAGCGCCTTTCGGTAGGCAAAGGCGTTTTCGCTATCGGCATAACGCTCGCCGTTCGCGCTCGTGGCGCCGTCGATATTGCTGCCATAGAAGACCTTGGTCGGGCTGGCCGGACAGAAGGCCTGGCACATCTGGATCGGTGAAGCGTTGCTGCGCGTCAGCGGAAAATACTTGCCGTCGCAGCTTCGCACGCAAAAAGCAGGACCGCTGCCGGAGGCCACTTGTCGGGGCGCGGGCTGCTGGTTCTGCTGAAAAGGGTCGCCGAAGAAATTCGCCTGTGGCGGCGCCTGGCGCTGCTGCTTCTGGAGCCCGCCGAAAAACATGTCGAACAGGCCTTCGGCGGCTGCTTCGCGCGGCGCAAGAAATGCGCTCGCAACGAGAATGGCGGCAACGGTTATCCTGCGACGCCACCGGCGCTGATCAGACAACTCGATACGCAACACTCACCCCACCCGATGCCCAGGATCTTGAGCCGGCAGTAACTCACTGCCCGGCGTCGTCGACATTAATGCGGGATGGTAAACGAGCTATGAGGAAGGGCGCCGAAGCGGCAAAGAAAGCGCTTCATTTCTCGCCTCGCCCGTAGCAGCATGGAACGGCGAGAACAGGAACTTCAATCCTTCAGATATTCGCTCGCCCGGAACAGCCAGCGGAAGGCAAGGCCGGCCTGCGCAAAGTTTTCGACCGCGCCTTCCTCGCGGTCCACCATGGTCAGCACCAGAACGACTTCGCCGCCCGCATCGCGCACCGCCTCGACCGCCTTCAGCGCCGATTCGCCGGTCGTGGTGACGTCCTCGACGATCACCACGCGCTTGCCGTGCAGGCTCTCGTTCTTGGTCAGGCCCTCGACCGCTAACCTTGCGCCGTGCTCTTTCGGCTTCTTGCGTACAAAGAAGGCCGCGATCGGATGACCCTTGAGCCAGGAGAGCTGGGCGACGGCGCCGGCCAACGGGACTGCGCCCATCTCCAGCCCGCCGATATAGTCGAGGCCGTCGTCCTTGAGCGCCTCAAAGGTCAATTCGGCCAGCAAGGCGGCGCCTTCCGGGTCCAGCATGGTCGGCTTGAGGTTGAAGTAGAAATTGCTCTTGCGCCCGGAAGCCAGGGTAATTTCGCCGCGCCCGAAGGAGCGTTTGCGAATGATCTCGACGAGGCGGGCGCGGGACGCGGATTTGGACAAAGCTCATCTCCCGTAGGGAGGCGCAATTTATGCGCGGATGGACGGCAATTCCAGAGCGGAACCCTCACCGTCAACAGGGGAGGCCCCGCGCGAGAGGCCATTTGCGAGCCTATCGGGTGATGCTACAGACGCTTTCCTCCCGCCAACGCCCCCGATCGATGCCGCGTAAGGATCCGTCATGACCATCGAACTACACACCTGGAATACGCCGAACGGCCGCAAGATCAGCGTTGCGCTCGAGGAAATGGGGCTGCCTTACAAGGTCGTTCCGGTCAACATCAGCAAGGGCGAACAGATGGCGCCCTCGTTTCTGGCCATCAGCCCGAATAACAAGATTCCCGCCATCGTCGATCCCGACGGCCCCGGCGGCAAGCCTGTCAGCGTGTTCGAATCCGGTGCGATTCTGCTCTATCTCGGAGAGAAGACCGGCAAGTTCTTACCGTCGCCCCTGGCCGAGCGTATTCCGGTCTATGAATGGCTGATGTGGCAGATGGGCGGCTTTGGACCGATGCCGGGGCAGGTGCACCACTTTATTGCGCTGGAGAACGAACAGGACCGCGCCTATGGCCTGAAGCGCTATATGACCGAGACGCGCCGGCTCTATGGTGTGCTGGACCGGCGCCTCGCTACCCACGAATTTGTTGCCGGCGCGCTGTCGGTGGCCGACTTCGCAATCCTCGGCTGGGCCTGGCGTCACGAACGTCACAAGGTGTCTTTTTCGGACTTCCCCCAGGTCGGCCGCTGGTATGATGCGATGATGGCGAGGCCGGCCGTCAAACGCGGCATGGAAGCGAAGCTAGATTAGTCCGCTTCATCTTTGCTCGCTCTTGGAAGAAACGTGTCGGCGCGCTTGCCCGTCCAGCGCCGGCCAATTGCTTGAACGTGAATTTCGAGACAGAAGAACGATGCAAATGGATCGCAAGCCATTATCAGACAGGCTCTCTGTTTTTCCCCGCCTGGGTTTGGCCGATCTGCCGACCCCGCTCGAGCCGATGAAGCGACTGACGGCTCATCTTGACGGACCGCGGCTGTGGGTCAAGCGCGAGGACGCCATGGGGCTCGGCTTTGGTGGCAACAAGCTGCGCAAGCTTGACTACGTCCTGTACGAAGCACTCGCGAGCGGCGCCGATACCATCGTCTCCGGCGGTGTTGTCCAATCGAACAGCCAGCGGCAGGTTGCCGCGGCTGCTGCAAAACTAGGCCTCGCGTGCCATCTCGCGGTCTACCACGGTCGACTCGAACCGCCGACGCCGGAATACAAGACGTCTGGAAATGCATTTCTCAATCGACTGTTTGGCGCGCAGCTCCATGACGTGGCGTGGACCGGCGACCGCAATGCAGCCATTCGTTCGCTCGTCGGGGATCTCGAAGCTAAGGGTCGCAAGCCATATTTTGTGCCGTATGGAGTTTCGAATGCCCTGGGCGCAGTTGCATATGCCACGACGATTTCCGAGATAGAATTTCAGACAGCGCGATTGGGCTTCGTACCCGCCGCGATTGTGCACTGTACAGGAAGTGCCGGCACGCAGGCCGGTCTTGTCGCCGGTGCAGCCGTGGCGATGCCAGACATGCGGATCGTCGGGATTGATATAGACGCCGAACCTGCGAGGGTGAGATCAGACGTCGCGGTGTTGGCGCGAGAAGCGTCCGATCTGCTTGATGTTCCGTTTGATGAAGCAACGGTGGAAGTCATCGCCGGGCATGCAGGACCTGCCTACGGCGTCCCACACGAAGCGACGATCGAAGCGATTCGGCTTGCCGGCCAGCTCGAGGCTCTCCCACTTGATCCGGTTTATTCGGGCAAGGGACTTGCGGGCTTGATCGCCCTGATCCGTCAAGGGCGTTGGCGCAAGGACGAGGATGTCATCTTCTTGCACACCGGCGGCGTGCCGGCGCTTTTCGCCTACCAGAGCGCGCTCGGCATCTGAACTGGCGAATATAGCTATCTGCCGGATTGACGAACTCTTCCGTTTTTCGCCAAGGGATGAAGGCAAGATAGTCAGGCCCGCTTTGTTTCCATCGCCATCCGCACCGCGAGACCTGCGAGCACGGTGCCCATCAGCCAGCGCTGCACCAACAGCCAGCTCGGACGCGTGCCGAGGAAACGCGCGATCGATCCGGCGGCGAGCGCAATCATTGCGTTGACGCTGACGCTGAGCACGATCTGGATCGATCCGAGCACGATCGACTGAAGCAGGACGCTACCGGCCGTGGGATCGATGAATTGCGGCAGCAACGCGAGATACAGCATGGCGATCTTCGGGTTGAGCAGATTGGTGACGAATCCCATCGCGAATAGTTTGCGCGGGCCGTCGACTTTCAGCGTCTTGACCTGAAACGGCGAGCGACCACCGGGTTTGAGTGCCTGCCACGCCAGCCACAGCAAATACGCAGCACCCGCGAAGCGTAGCGCATCGTAGGCATACGGCACCGCGAGCAACAGCGCCGTGATGCCGAACGCCGCACACAGCATGTAGAACACGAAACCGAGCGCGACGCCGCCGAGCGATACGATGCCGGCCGCAGGTCCCTGCGTCAGCGAACGCGAAATCAGGTAAATCATGTTCGGCCCGGGCGTCAGCACGATGCCGAAGGAGACAAGCGCGAAGCCGAGCAGGGCGGTCAAGTGAGGCATGATGGACTCGCGGAATGATTGAAGCATCAGATAGCGCGCATCCGCGCACGATACCAGTTCGTAAATGGCATGGATGATGGTCGGGTTTTTCAAAGCGCCATATCGCCGCCCGCTTAACTGAGCTTCGATCGCGCTACGCGTGAGGAGCTAGCGGCGGCGCTTGGCCTCAGGCACCAGAACATTCACGAATTGCTGCGCGATCTTTTCGAGGTGCTGCGGGTTTCGATAGGCGCGCTCAATCACCGCCAGTCCCCGCGTGAAGGTGACCACGAGGTCTGCTGCAATGTCGGGATCGCAACTGAGCTTGCGCCGCGCGGCGGGCGTCGAAAGCGCGTCCCGGATCAGGGTAGTCAAATCCTCGAGCAGCCGCTTGACCCGGGCCTCGATCGCCTTGCCGGCGAGCGGCAATTCGATCGCCGTCTTGGTCGTCAGGCAGCCGCGCGAAGGGGCACCTACGATCAGGCTGGCGATGACCCCCTTGAGCAAGGCTGTCAGCGCGATCGCGGGATCGGGGTTCGACAGCGTTTGCCTGACTGAATCGAGAAAACGATTTGCGTAGCGTTCGTAAGTGAGCAGGAACAGCCGCTCCTTGTCGCCATAGGCGTTGTAAAGGCTGCCGCGCTGAACCCCCGTGGCTTCCGCCACGTCGATCATCGACGTCGCCGCAAATCCGTTCTGCCAGAAGGTCTTGAGCGCGACCTCCAGCACGGCATCCTCGTCGAATTGTCGCGTGTTGACCATCACGGCAACATATAACGCATTGTTGACAGTGCTGTCAAATTTATTATTGACAGTTATGTCAAATTTGACAATGCTGACAAGTATCCGTTGCTTCAGGGGAAGGAGACAATCAATGACCTATCGATTCGAGGCTGGGCGCATCTATCGGATGCCGACGCATTTCGGACCGGCGGATGGACCTCGCCAATGGCCCGGCGACACCATGGCCGACCCGAAGCGCAGCAAGCGAACGCTCTCCGTCGCGGCGAGCTTCCTGACCGATCCCGTGGTGCTCGAAAGGCATCTGCCCGAGGGGTTTACGCTGGCGGGCGAGCCGGTAGTCACGGTCGAATTTCATCACATGACCGACATCGACTGGCTTGCGGGGCGTGGCTACACGATGATCTGGGTCAGCTGGCCGGCGACGTTCACAGGGAGCCGGGACCGGGCTACCGGCAAGTTTCTCGCCGTCATCTGGGAAAATCTCACTGACGCGATCATCACTGGGCGTGACGAGATCGGACATCCCAAACTGTACGCCGATATCGAGGAGGCCCGCCGGTGGAACGGCGTCCAGATCTGTACGGCAGGCTGGAGAGGATTCCGCTTTCTCGAACTCGAGGTTTCGCAGTTGCATGACGTTGAGACAGACCAGCGAGGGCATGCTTCGGATGGAAACCTGATGCTGAAATACAAGCCACGCACCGGCGCCTGGGGCGAGGCGGATTTATGCCAGGTAACGCTCACACCGGCTGCCGATCCGGACAGACATGTCGAGCAACGCGAGAGGGGCGTGGGTACGTTGCGCTTCCACAAGGCAGATTGGGCGGACCTTCCGACCATGCATCACGTGGTGAACGCGCTGGCCGCGTTGCCCGTCATCGAAGCGCGCGGTGGCACCGTCACGCTCTCGCGTGGCGGCAAGTCCTACCGCGACCAGCGCGTGCTCGTGTAACGCTGCTGGTGCTCTCATCAAGATTTGTCTTTTGGAAAGTACGCAAGGCCTAATCCAGCCGTTTGATCGCGGTGATCTCGCTGCCGGAAGCCTTGATGCGCGCGATTGCTTCCTGCGTGCGCTCGATGGTCGTGGCCATGTGATGCGCATTGGCGTGAACGATGGTTTCGCCATCGCGGGCGATCGCGACATGGCCTTTCCAGAAAATCAAATCGCCGCGTTTGAGCTTCTTCGTGTCGCGCGGGTTGAGTTCGCGGCCGAGTCCCTCCTGCTGCATGTCGCTGTCGCGCGGGCAGCCGGTCCCGGCGGCGGTGAGCGAAACCTGGACCAACCCCGAACAATCGATTCCGAGGCTGCTCTTGCCGCCCCACAAGTAAGGCGTACCGACAAACGCTTCCGCAACCGCGACGAAGTCCGGGACGTCTTGGTCGATCAGGTCCAGATGCTGCCGCGGCAGGTGCCAGCCCTCGTGCGTTACCGCAAACGTACCCTCCTCACGCAGCACCGTCAGCAAGCTCCCCATTACAAGAGTCTCCACCGGCGGCAGCTTGATCGAGGGCCCCGGAAAGGCAAAGGTCCGCAACGCCGTGACTTTGTGCGTTGGTTGGCCGGCAGGCTTTTTCAGCGCCTGATCGGGCAGCCAGCCGACATAGCCGTCGCTGTTGAGCTGGCCCCAGGCCCAGCCTTCGCCGTTGCGGTCATAGATCGTTGCGCGCTCGCCCTTGAATACCTGCGTCGAGAGTTCCGCGTCGGAAGACGGAGCGCGACGGAGCGGCGCCAGTGCATCCGAGATTTCGAATTCCTCGCCGGCGACAAAGCGCGCTGCCTTGACCTTGCCTTCGAGATATTTCGCGGCAAGGTCGGCCCTCGCGGGCGTAAGTCGCGGATCATCATCCATAGCGGTTGCTCAGCAGGCGATAGATCGCACGCGCGGCCTGGCACTCGCCGCCCTCGGGGCGCCCCGGTTTGGCGGTCGGCGTCCATCCATAGATATCGACATGCAGCCAGCTCCTGGCCGCTTCGACGAAGCGCTGGAGAAACAAAGCGCAGGTGATCGAGCCTGCAAAGCCGCCGGACGGCGCATTGTTGATGTTGGCGACCTTCGACTCGAGCCAGCTGTCGTATGGCGGCCACAACGGCAGCCGCCACAGCGGATCATGCTCCTGCCTTGCGCAAGTCGAAAGCGCTTCGGCGAGCGTTTCGTCGTCGGTATAAAACGGCGGCAAATCGGGGCCGAGGGCTACCCGCGCCGCGCCCGTCAGCGTGCCAAGATCAATCAACAGGTCGGGTTTTTCCTCATCAGCAAGCGCCAGCGCATCGGCCAGCACCAACCGTCCTTCCGCGTCGGTATTGCCGATCTCCACCGTGAGACCCTTACGCGAGGTGAAGATATCGAGCGGACGGAAAGCGTTGCCGGCCACCGCATTTTCGACCGCCGGAATCAAGACCCGCAAGCGTACCTTCAGTTTGGCGCCCATCACCATCTGCGCCAAAGCGAGCACGTTGGCAGCGCCGCCCATGTCCTTCTTCATGATCAACATGCCGCCGGAAGGTTTCAAATCTAACCCGCCGGTATCGAAACACACGCCCTTGCCGACCAGCGTCACCTTGGGATGGGACGGATCGCCCCAGGTAAAATCGATCAGGCGCGGCGCGCGCGGAGATGCCATGCCGACGGCATTGATCAGCGGAAAGTTCTGTCGCGTCAGTTCCTCGCCGACGATGCAGTTGAATTTGGCGCCAAAACTTTGCGCAAGTTGTTGCGCAGCCTGCGCCAGTTCCTCCGGTCCCATATCATTGGCCGGCGTATTGATGAGATCGCGGGCGAGCGCGGCGGCATTCGCCATCCGCGTGATGTCGGCGATGTCGATGCCGCCGGGAGGCACCAGCCTGACTTCGGGCGGTTCTGACGTCCGGTACCGGCCAAAACGATAACAGCCGAGTGCGAAAGCAAGCGTCGCGAGATGCGCCTGGTCGCGGGCGATATTGGCGAAACGATAGACGCCCGGCGGCAACAAACCCGGCAATTGGCCGGGCCGGAACGGATCGCGGAATTTGGCGGTCTCATTGTCGAGCCCGAAGACCACCTGTGCGATCTCGCCATTGGCGCCGGGTAGCGCCAGATAGGCGCCCGGCTTGGCCTTAAATCCGTTGGCGCGGGCGAATTGTCGGGAGGGTTCGGGAAGCGCGGCGGAGATGGCCTCCCACGTCGCCGACGTCACAAACGTAATGGAAATGGCCGGCGTCGCAGGTGCAGTCTCGAACACGGAGGGCATGCGTTGATCTTCGGTTGAAACGGATGGCGGCAAGAGCTGCTTGCGCGTTTTCGAGATTCTACAATGGCATGTGACACCAAACCAGTGGCCACTTTTCGAAGCCCCCGCGTGTGGTGCGGGGATTTCAGATCGGCGGTCTTGGTGCGAATGGCTGCGCGATCTACACGTTTCCCGGTCGCCGTGATACCTTTCGTGAATTAGATCATGCAGGGGAGTGCCAAATGGCTAGGAAAGGTTTGGACGGCCGGCACCGCGACACGACCGGCCGCATCGACAAGAAGCACGGCAACACCCGCATTGGCAGCCTTCGCAAGACCTACGGCGAGCACTTCGCCAAAGGCCGGCGCAAGGACATGATGCTGAAGAACCTGCTGGCGGAAACCGGCACCGACTCGCTGCACGCCTATTTGCGCAAGCACCACAGGTAACCGCAGGGATCGGTCCCGGTCGGGAAGCCTCTTCCAGCCGCGATTGCCGCTGCCTCGGCCGTGACGGGGCGGATTTGCGGAAATCGCGGGGCTAAACGGCGGTGAGACTCGGGCGGCGTTAACCCGGCATTAGGGTTAACAGACTATTGCTGGGCGAATTCGGCTCGGTCTGACGCCGATATCCGTGAGTCCCGTGCATGCGTCAGCAGTCCACCCGGCTTCTTGCATCCGTTGCCATGACGGCGATTTTGGCCGCCGGTCTTGGCGGCTGCCAGACCATGTCCGATATCACCGGTTCAATATCGCCAAAGAGTTCGGCGAGCGCCGAGACTGACTCGCGTCAGGCGGTCGACGTCACCGGCGAACGTTACCGCGCCGATCCCAAGAATGCCGAAGCTGCCCTTGCCTATGGCCAGGCGCTGCGCGCCTCCGGGCAGCGCAGCCAGGCGGCGGCCGTGCTGGAGCAGGCCACGATCGCCCATCCCGGCGACAAGGCGCTGTTGGCGGGCTACGGCCGGGCGCTGGCGGACAATGGAAACTTTCAGCAGGCTTTCGACGTCCTGAACCGCGCCCACTCCCCCGACAATCCGGATTGGCGGTTGCTTTCGGTGCAGGGCACCACGCTCGATCAGCTCGGCCGCCATGACGAGGCGCGCCGCTATTATGAGAGCGCCTTGAAGATCGTCCCCGGCGAGCCGTCGGTGCTGTCAAATCTCGGCCTGTCCTACGTGCTGTCGAAGAATCTGCCGAAGGCCGAGGAGGCGCTTCGCCAGGCCTATGCCAGCGGCCGGGCCGACGCGCGGGTACGGCAAAACCTGGCGCTGGTGATCGGCCTGCAAGGCCGTTTCGCCGAGGCCGAGCAGATCGTGCGCGCCGATCTTCCCGCCGACGAGGCGGCGGCCAACGTCGCCTATCTCAAGCAGATGCTGAATCGGAAGGACGATCCGCGGCTCGGCAATGCGGGAAAAATGCCCGTTGCGTCGCTGAACCGTCCGGAGTAACGGCGTTTCATTTTATCAAGCGGCTGAAATCCTGAAGGCGCGGTCCGCCTTCAACGCTATTGCATCGAGGAGATCTTGATGCCGGTCGGCCCGAGGATGACCACAAATAACACCGGCAGGAAGAACAGGATCATCGGCACCGTCAGTTTCGGCGGCAACGCCGCGGCCTTCTTCTCGGCCTCGTTCATGCGCATGTCGCGGTTTTCCTGGGCCATGACGCGCAGGCTCTGGCCCAGCGGCGTGCCGTAGCGTTCGGACTGCTGAAGGGCGAGACAGACCGACTTGACCCCGTCGGTGCCGGTACGCTTGGCGAGGTTTTCATAGGCAACCTTGCGGTCCTGCAAATAGGACAGCTCGGCGGTGGTCAGCGTAAATTCTTCCGAGAGCGCAACCGACTGCGTCACGATCTCGACTGCGACCTTGCGGAAAGCAGCTTCGATCGACATGCCGGATTCGATACAGATCAGGAGCAAATCGAGCGAGTCCGGGAAGGCGCGGCGGATCGACAATTGCCGCTTTGAAATCGCATTTTTCAAAAACAGCATCGGCGCCTGCAAGCCGAGATAGGCGGCTCCGATGCACATGCCGACCTTGACCGGAAATGACTTCTCGAGATGCGAGATCACGAACACATACAGCACCGCTGCAACGAAAAACACGATCGGCGTGACCGCCCGGAAGAACAGGAAGGTGATATAGGGCGCCTGGCCGCGATAACCGGCCTGGGTCAGCTTGTCGCGCGCCGCTTCCTGCGCCAGCCATTTTCCGAGGTTGAAATCCTCCACGACCTTGGAGACGAGCTGTTTCGGCGTCTGCCGCAGCGACACTTTTTCGGACTTATTGAGACGTTCGCGCTCCCGTGCCCGGATCCGCTCACGCTCGCTGGCGACCGCTTTCATGCGTTTGGCCAGCCCCTCGCCGGCGAATAGCGGCATGATCAGGGTATAGGCCGTGGCGCTGACCGCGATGGCGGCAAGCAGCATGGTCATGAAATGGGGGTCGTGGAGCTTTTCAACCAGAAAACCAATCATGCGGCACCTTTAGAAGTCGAAGTTGATCATTTTCTTCATGACGAGGATGCCCATCGACATCCAGACCACGCAGCCGACCAGCATCAGCTGGCCGGTCGGATGCGTCCACAACAGCGAAATGTAGTCAGGCGTCGTGATGTAGACGAGGATCATGACGATCGGCGGCAGCGCGCCGATGATGCCGGCCGATGCCTTGGCTTCCATCGACATCGCCTGAATCTTTTCGGCCATCTTCTTGCGGTCGCGCAGCACCTTGGAGAGGTTGCCGAGCGCCTCAGAGAGGTTGCCACCTGACTTCTGCTGGATCGCGATCACAATGCCGAAGAAGTTCGCTTCCGGCACCGGCATCCGCTCGAACAGGCGGCCGCAGGCTTCACCAAGCGGCATACCGATCGCCTGGGTTTCGATAATGGCGGCGAATTCGGAGCGCAGCGGCTCCGGCGAGTCGGCAGCGACCACCTTCAGCGATTCAAACAGCGGCAGCCCGGCCTTGATGCCGCGAACGATGACGTCCACCGCATCGGGCAGCGCGCGCAGAAAGGCTTTCTCGCGACGCTTCTTCAGGAAGCTCAACATCCAGCGCGGCAGGCCGAATCCGGCGGCGAAAGCCAGGCCGATCGCGCCGAGCGGTCCGCCGCCTCCCACCATCGCGGCCGCAAACGCCGCGACGGCAAGAATGCCGGAAACGATCATGAACTTCCGCGGCTCCCAGTCGAGCCCCGCCTGGGTCAGCCGAGTGGTCAACGTGACCTTGGAATCTTTAGCGCGCCTGGCTTCGACTTCCTTGAGCGATCCTTCGACCTGTTCGCGGCGGGTTCGCTGGTCCTTTTGCGTCTGCCGGGCCGCTACCGGCTCCGACTTGGCGATGGAAGCGCGGCGGCCCTCCGCTTTTTTCTCCCCCGAAAGCAGCGGATAAAGGAAGACCCACGCGAGCCCGCCGATCGCGGCGGTCGCGAGAAAGGCCAAAGCGAGTGCTTGCATCTTCATCGCGGCTCTCCTCAGTTCTCGGTCGCGACTTCGGCGGCATCGATGGCGGCGGCAAGCCGTTTCTCTTCACCGTAGTAACGCGCCCGTTCCCAGAAACGCGGCCGGCCTATACCGGTCGAGCGGTGACGGCCGATGATCTTGCCGTTGGCGTCCTCGCCGATCATGTCGTAGAGGAAGACATCCTGGGTGATGATGGTGTCGCCTTCCATGCCCATCACCTCGGTGATGTGGGTGATGCGCCGCGAGCCGTCGCGCAGACGCGCAGCCTGGACGATGACGTCGATCGAGGCGCAGATCATCTCGCGGATGGTTCGCGAGGGCAGCGAAAAGCCACCCATGGTGATCATCGATTCGCAGCGCGACAGCGCTTCGCGCGGGTTGTTGGCGTGCAGCGTGCCCATCGACCCGTCGTGGCCGGTGTTCATGGCTTGCAGCAGGTCGAATGCTTCCGGTCCGCGGACTTCGCCGACGATGATGCGTTCGGGACGCATACGCAGGCAGTTGCGGACCAGTTCGCGCATCGTGATCTGGCCCTCGCCCTCGATATTGGGCGGGCGGGTTTCGAGCCGCACCACATGCGGCTGCTGCAATTGAAGCTCGGCGGCGTCTTCGCAGGTGATGACGCGTTCTTCCTCGTCGATGTAGTTGGTGAGGCAGTTGAGAAGCGTTGTCTTGCCCGAGCCGGTACCGCCGGAAATCAGCACGTTGCATCGGACCCGGCCGATGATTTGCAGGATTTCCGCGCCTTCCTTCGAGATCGCGCCGAATTTGACCAGCTGATCAAGCGTCAGCTTGTCCTTTTTGAATTTGCGGATCGTCAGCGCGGGGCCGTCGAGGGACAGCGGCGGAACGATGGCGTTGACGCGTGAGCCATCTGCAAGACGGGCGTCGCAGATCGGCGACGATTCGTCGACACGCCGGCCGACCTGGCTGACGATGCGTTGGCAGATGTTGAGCAGTTGCTGGTTGTCGCGAAAACGGATTCCGGTGCGCTGGATCTTGCCGGCGACTTCGATATACACCGTGCCGGCGCCGTTGACCATGATATCGGCGATATCGTCGCGAGCCAGTAGCGGCTCGAGCGGGCCATAGCCGAGGACGTCGTTGCAGATATCGTCGAGCAGCTCTTCCTGCTCGGCAATCGACATCACGATGTTCTTGATCGCGATGATCTCGTTGACGATGTCGCGGATTTCCTCGCGCGCCGATTCGCCGTCGAGCTTGGCCAACTGGGCGAGATCGATCGCCTCGATCAACGCCCCGAAGATCGTCGCCTTGACCTGGTAATAGCTGTCGGACCGCCGCGCTTCGACGGGCGGCGGCGGGGGGGCCGGCTTGGCCGGCGCCAGCGGAGGTGACGCGATGGCAGGTGGCGCGGCTGCGCGCGGAGCGACTGCTCCGGCAGGTGCAGCCTCCGGTGCCGCCGCGGGGGGCCGCAGGGTCCTTGAATCGCCTTCTGTTCCGCTACGCTTACCAAACAAGACGGCACTCCCGACCGGTCAGCTTACTTTGACCGCAGTTTATCGATCAGTGGTGAAAGGAACGAACCTCGCGGCTTTTTGGTCTCGCCGCGGCCGGTGAGCCGCTGCGCGATTTGCCGGAACATTTCGGTGCTGCGGTGATTTTCGGAAATCTCCGCGATCATCTGCCCGTTATTCGCCGCGGCGCCGAACATCTGCGGATCGAACGGTATCGACACGATCGGCTCGCACTCGATCGCTTTGGCGAATTCGCTTGCGTTGATTTCCGGCCGCTTGGGAACGCCGACCTGGTTGAGGCAGTAGAGCGGCATCCGGTCATTGGGCCGGGACGATTTCAACAGATCGAAGATATTCTTGGTGTTGCGCAGGTTGGCAAGGTCGGGGGCAGCCACGATCAGGATATCGTCGGCGGCGACCAGTGCCCGCTTGGTCCAGCCGGACCATTGATGCGGGACGTCGAGCACGATGCACGGCATCGTCGTGCGAAGCGTGTCGAAGATCGCATCGAAGGCGTCTGCGCCGAAATCGTAGACGCGATCGAGCGTCGCCGGTGCAGCCAGCAGGCTGAGGTGATCGGTGCATTTCGACAGCAGGCGATCGATAAAGGCGGTGTCGACCCGGTCGGGCGAGAACACCGCGTCCGCGATGCCCTGCGGCGGGTCCTGATTGTAGTCGAGGCCGGCGGTGCCGAAAGCGAGGTCGAGGTCGGCCACTACCGAATCCAGCGTCAGGTCGCGGGCGATCGCCCAGGCGACGTTATGTGCAACAGTCGATGCGCCGACACCGCCCTTGGCGCCGACGATGGCGATGATGCGGCCCACGGCCTTTGCTTCTGGAGAAGAAAACAGCCCGCAGATCGAGCGCACCACGTCCAGCGTATTGATCGGGGCGATCACGTAGTCGCTGACGCCCCTGCGCACCAGTTCGCGATACAGCGTGACGTCGTTGATACGGCCGATCACTATCACCCGCGTGCCGGAGTCGCATACCGTCGCAAGCTGGTCGAGGCCGGCCAGGATATCGTTGCGGCCCTCGGTCTCCAGAATGATCACATTTGGCGTAGGTGCGGTCCGATAGGCCTCGACCGCGGCAGCCATGCCGCCCATCTGAATCTTCAGATGCGCCTTGGCAAGCCGACGATCTTCGCCCGCCGACTGCACGGCCGCGGCCGTCTCGACCGTCTCGCAAAAGGCCTGCACCGACACCCGTGGAGCGGGCGCGATGTGGTCTTCCGCGGCCGGCGAGGCCCCGTCCGGCTGTTCTTCCGAGTTCTGACGCGCGTAACTGATCATTTTCCTGAATCGCTGAGTTTGGCCTTGTCGGCCTCGGGATAGTTGGTCGTGGTGGTCGTGCCCTTGCGATATTTCTCGAAGCCTTCCGAGCGCCGCATGGTGTAGGCCGGAGTTTCGGCACGCGGCTGCACGAGGTCTGCAGGGTTATCGACCATCGCCGCGATGTTGCGCTGATAGGAGCAGCCGAAGTTGTAATACGGCTTGTTCTCGAGGTAGCCCTTGTCCTTGATCGAAGGACCGAGGTCATCGGGCCACAATCCGCACGGGCCGGCCACCGCCGAGATTTTCGGATAGCTCAGCCGCAGCGTCGCGAGCTGGCGCGGATCATCCGGATGATAATGGCGCAGGGTGACGCCGCGCGACGGTACGCCGGCCGCAGTCAGCAGGGCCTGGGCTTCCCGGAAGGCGTCGGCGGTTGCGCGTGCGTTGGGAGTACCAACCGGAACGTCAGCCACGATCGCGCCGGTGCCCTCCTGCAGCCAGATCTGTGCGAGCCCCATCACATCGGCGCGTTGCTCCGCCGACAGGCCGCCGCGCGCCTGGCCAACGAAGATCACGACGGAGCGATTGGATTCCTGGATCGCGATCGGGTGCCTCAGGCGATAGTCATCGGGAATGCTCGACGTGCTCGCGACCTCGTCGGTATGCGTGCAGGCCCCAAGCGCGGTGGCGAGACCTAGAAGCGCCCCCGCGATGCGGAGGGCGCGCCGGTATTCGACGGGTGTCCTGGCTGTCATCGTCTTCGTCCTTGCCCCGTCTTAGTCCGTGATAAAGCCATAGGTGCCACGATAGCTCCGGGCCGCCGGATCGGTGCGGCCGGGAACGCCGTAGATGCGGTTGATGCTGCCGAGCAGATCGGATTGCGGATCGGACGCCGAGGCGAAGCCGTCGTCTGGACGCGACAAGTCCTTCTGCGCGACCGCGCGAACGACATAAGGCGTCACGATCACCATCAGCTCGGTCTTGTTGTCCTGGTAGTCGCGGCTGCGAAACAAGGTTCCGAGGACGGGCAGTTGCGAAAGTCCAGGAAGGCCGTTGATCGCCGCCTTGGTCTGGTCCTGAATCAACCCGGCCATTGCCATCGAACCGCCCGAGGGAATTTCGAGGGTCGTTTCCGCGCGGCGGGTCTTGACCGAAGGAACGCTGATTCCTGTTACCGTAATGGAGTTGTCGTTGGAGACTTCCGACACTTCCGTCATGACCCGGAGGCTGATGCGGCCTTCGGTGAGGACCACTGGCGTAAAGTTGAGCGAGATGCCGAATTTCTTGAAGGCGATTGATGGCGCACACTGGCCGACTGTGCCGTTCGTCGAGGTTTGACAGGTCACACCGGTCGGAATCGGAAATTCGCCACCGGCGATGAAGGTCGCCGACTCGCCTGAAATGGCCGTCAGGTTCGGCTCAGCCAGCGTTCGCGTCACGCCGGCGCTCTCCATCGCCCGCAAGGTAGCGGTGACCGACGGGGTGGAACCGAACGAGGTAGTGATGGCATTGCTGCCGACCAGCGGCTGGCCCGTGGCGGTGAACGGATTGGAGTTGTTGAAATTTACGACCGCGGTGCCGTAATTGAACTGGCCGCTCAGGTCGATACCGAGCTGCTTGATGATCGTGCGCTGAACTTCAGCCACCGTCACCTTCAGCATCACCTGGTCGCGGCCGCGGACCGCGATGGAATTGACGACTTTATCAGGGGCACCCGCCAGCCGCGCGGCGATATCCGCGGCTTGCTGCGCTTCGAGCGGAGTCGCTGCGGTGCCGGTAAGAATCACGCTGTCGCCAAGGCCATCAATCTGAATGTCGGAGTTCGGCAGAATTTGCTTGAGCGCGGCGCGAGCGCCATTGAGATCGCGTTTGACGGCGATGTCGTAGGCCGCGATCTGCTGGCCCGCCGAATCGAAGAATACGATATTGGTTTGCCCGATTGCCGCGCCGATGATGTAGGCGCGTTGCGCCGATCGCACGACCGCGTTGGCAATCTTCGGATCGGCGACCAACACGTCCTTGATATCGCGAGGCAGGTCGATCACGATCGACTTGCCGATACCGAGCGAGAGGAACCGCGCGTTGATCTGCCCGTCGGCGGAAACCTGCGGGACTGGATGGTAGTCGGCAGCCACCGCCGGCACTAGGGCAGGATTGAGCACCATCGCGGTCGCGGCCGAAAACGACAGGGCGCGAACCCAGAGGGCCCGCATCGGAAGCTGATTTTCCCTGCACTGCATATCGTACGGTCCTCTGGTCATTCTTGCGTCGCCGTGGAGCTGGGTACTCCGTAGCGAACGACATTGACGCCGCGCTGCCGGGGGCGTTCGTCGGCGATTTCCGTCTGGTTGATATCGGCGATGCTGCGCAACGCCAGTGACAGCGTGCCGGCCTGGCGCGCGGCGGCCATAAGCGTCACTTGCTCAGGCTTGAGTTCGAGCGTGACGGTCTTGCCGACGACGGAGTTCTGGCCGTCTTTTTCCTTCGGGGCCTGATCGATCGCGAGAACACGAATATTCGAAAGGATGATCTTGGGAATCACGAGATCCCCGGTAGCTTTCGGATCCGGGTTCTTTTCGCGCCTGGTCAGGATGATATCCACCCGGTCGTTGGGCAGGATGAAGCCGCCGGCACCAGTCTCTGCCGAAATCTCGGTCGATATCGCGCGCATTCCCTGCGGAAGGATCGCAGCCATGAAGCCCGATCCATTGGCTTTGATCAGTTTAGGTTCGCGAATCGGCTCGCCCGCGATAAAGGGCGAGCGTGCGATCGAGCCTGTAATCTCCTTGGTGGCATCCGGGCGTTCGCTGCGGCGAATGAATGAATTGCCGGCGGTAGCCGCCGGCCAGGTCTGCCACAACATGTCGTTGGGCGTGACCGTCTGGCCGAGGCCAATATCGGATTTGGCCACGAGAACATCGACAGTCGGTAGCTGCGCGACCGGCTCGGTCGGTGGGGGTCGGTTATCCGATCCACTTGCGAGATAGGCAGCGACACTGCCAGCACCAAGAGCGATGGTCAGGACGACAATGCGTGCCCTATTCATACGCTTCACTTTCCACATTACGTTGCGGCGCTTCCGCCGCCGTAACGGGAGTTGACCAGTTATTCGTCAAAGCATGGTTAATGAGGCGTATCTAAATCGCCTTAACGAGAGTTTACCTCTGTGGCGATCAGAGTGGCGATCAACCGATCATCAGGTGCGTCAGATCGACGGCCTTGATCCACTCTGTTTCCGGGTAAATCATCAGAGCACCGATGGCGAGGGCGATGCCGTAGGGAATTCCGCTCTCCTTGGCGTGCAGTTTGAGCAGCCAGGACTGACCTGCCAGCGCGTAAGGCAACGGCCATTGCCGGAACTGGAGCAATAGCAGAGTCAGCACGCCGCCGAACAGCGAGGCGTAGAGCAGATAGTTGAGCAGATGGGCAAAGCCGAACCAGAGCGCGGCGCCTGCCGCCACCTTCGCGTCTCCGCCGCCGATCCATCCAAATGCAAAGCAGGCAAAAGCCCCGACTAGAACGACGCTGCCTGCCGCCAGGTGCATCAGAATATCCGAGGGGGCCATGCCGCTAGCGAACGCCAAAGCGAGAAAGCCTGCCGCGAGCGTCAGCGATACCCGATTGGAAATCGTCATGGTGAAAAGGTCGCTCGCCGCTGCGAACGCCATCAGGGCCGGGAAAAACAAGAGGCGCGCTACATCAAGAATCATGAGAGGGGCCGCTCGCTTGGATCAGAGTGGACAGCTGTCTTTGACGCTATCGCCGATTGATGAACAATCGGGAAATGAAGATGTCCGCAGAACGCTCGCGATTTGCAGCGCAAGAAACACCAGCGCAAGCATCAAGGCGGCGCATATGATCGCCGTTGGCGAAGTCGGCCCGTCGCCGTCCGGAGCTGGCAGCGGTCTTGCCGGAACCGGCGCAATCGGAACAATACGCATGGTGTTACTACGCTAGAACTTGCCGGATGAAAAAAGGCCCCGGATCAACCGGGGCCTTGATGCCGAAAATCAACCGACGCTTACTTCAGCGAGGTGTTGATCGAATTGAACTTGGTGTTCAAGGTGCTTCCGAGGCCGTTAACGGCGGCGATAATGGCAAGCGAGATGCCGGCGGCGATCAGGCCGTATTCAATGGCGGTGGCGCCGGACTCGTTCTTCACAAAACGCGCAATCAGATTCTTCATAGATAACTCCATGTGACACGTGGCTGGTCGAACTAACTGTGGTCTCGCCGGCGTTCTCAGCACCGTGACCATGGCGGACCCTACGTGCGGACAAATTTCGGCACGGTTAATTCGACTGCGGAAAAAGCCTGAAATCGCGCTGTTCTTGCGGACAGTAAATTTCGATTTAACCCGCTTCCTAAAGTTCAATCGTTGCAGCCTGCAATATTCCGCTCCCATTGAAAGGCAAATACGAGCCGGGCATGGCGCCCCGTTTTACGGCTCCTTAAGCGGCGAGGCGTACCTCTCTAGGCAATCGTTCAAATGAGGCCGCCATGTCCAGTTTAACTTTGGAAGTCGTCGAAATGCTCGGTCAGACGATTGCCAAGGTGGTGCCGATCACCATTGCACTGTCAGTGGTGTTTTCGGTGCTGACCCATTTCTGGGCCTGTAATCCCGGAGCACCCTGGTGGCGCAAGCGGGAGCTCATCACCGATGTCTGCTACTGGTTCTTCGTTCCGCTATTTGCCCGGGTGCTTCGGATCGGCCTGCTCGTGCTTGGCGCGCAAGTGGTCTTCAACATTCATGATGCCGACGAACTGATCGCATTTTACGACAACGGGCACGGCCCGCTGTCGCTGCTGCCGCTCTGGCTTCAGGCGCTGTTGTTTCTCGTGCTCTCCGACTTCATGCTATACTGGCTGCACCGGCTGTTTCACGGCGGCGGCTTCTGGAAATACCACGCGATCCATCATTCATCGGAAGAGCTGGATTGGATTTCGGCGGCACGTTTTCATCCGGTCAATCTGTTCCTGGGAACGATTGGCGTGGACGTCATCCTGCTGATGGCCGGGATCTCGCCGAACATCATGCTCTGGGTCGGGCCCTTCACCACCTTCCATTCCGCCTTCGTGCACGCCAACCTGAACTGGACGCTCGGGCCGTTTAAATATGTGCTGGCAACGCCGGTGTTTCATCGCTGGCATCACACCTCGCTCGAGGAAGGCGGCGATACCAACTTCGCAGGCACGTTTCCGATCTGGGACATCCTGTTTGGGACATTCCGGATGCCGGAAGGCCGGTTGCCGCAAGACTACGGCACCGACGATCCGCGCATTCCTAACGAAATTGGTGGGCAACTTGCTTACCCTTTTCGTCAGTAGGATTGCCGCGGCCTACGAATCGGCCCCTCATTTGCAGTTCATTCACTAATTGACGGCAGATTTGCCACGTCGGGCGCCGGTTCCGCTGCGTATCGCTTAAGCCGGCTTGTCAACGCCCCGGGGTATCGTATGTCGCATCAATCTTTGTGCTCTTCCAGAAGCCTGCGCTTCGCGCTTCACTCGCTCATCGCGGGGGTGCTGATGTGGCCGATAGCGGTCTTCGCGGAGCCTTCCGCCAACACCATCGCCGTAAATGTCGACCAGGCCAGGCTCGTGAAGCTGCCGGCTCGCGTCGCGACCATTGTCGTCGGCAATCCGCTGATCGCGGACGTCGCGCTGCAGGCCGGCGGGATACTCGTCGTGACCGGGAAGGGCTATGGCGCCACCAATTTCATTGCGATGGATCGTTCGGGCGAGATCCTCGTGGACCGGCTGATTCAGGTCGAGGGTCCGAGCGATCAGCTCATCACGGTCTATCGCGGCGTTGACCGCGAGTCCTATAGCTGCATGCCGGTCTGCCAGCGCCGCGTCACGCTTGGCGATGGCGATGCATTCTTCAAAACGACGATGGATCAGGCCGGAAACCTCAGCGGGCAGGCCGCGGGCGCGGCGGCACCCAAGCAATAACAATGGGGCGGGCGCTTCGGCGCCGCTTTGCCTGATTTCAGGCACTACTTGCCCGCAGAGCTGAGGCGGATTGGTCCACTATGGCACCATGAAAAAGGCCGCGCAGGACGCGGCCTTTTTGTTTGCATAGAGATACTGTCGGCACAGAGCCGAAAATCGCGGCGGTCGAAATTCGCGCCGCCCTGATTTCCTGCGCGACGCCGAGCTTAGCCCGCGGCGCGTAGATTGTCGGCGGAGGATTTGCCGGAACGGCGATCGGCGACGATTTCGTAGCTGATCTTTTGGCCTTCACGCAGCGTCCCAAGGCCAGCGCGTTCGACGGCGCTGATATGCACGAATACGTCGTTGCCACCGTCATCCGGTTGGATAAAGCCGTAGCCCTTGGTAGCGTTAAACCACTTTACGGTTCCCATGCTCACGGGATAGTCCCTTCTCAAGATAGATATAACGAAGCCTACTCGCGCAGGCAGGTGAGATCGAATTTTGGAAGGGTCGTCAGCGCCTAAACCGGCTGTACCGGTGGATAGCTAATGTCGTCCGGCCGAAAATCGATAAGGTCATATTATTCCAAAGTAGCGCTTCAAACAATCCTGAGGGCGCGATTTTTTGATCGCGCCCTCAAGGCGGCGTCAGACGGCACAAGCGCCCGACACGATCCTGTCACGTGGCCAACAGCCTTGTGAGGCCTATCTGCGGCGGAATTGGCCGCGTTGCGGTGCGCCGCGTTGAGCGCCGCCAGGGGCGCCGCTTCCGCCCGGGCGTTCGTCCTTGTGACGGAAGATCAATCGGCCTTTTTCCAGATCGTAGGGCGACATTTCAATCGTTACCCGGTCGCCCGCCAGGGTCTTGATCCGGTTCTTTTTCATCTTGCCTGCGGTATAGGCAACGATCTCGTGCCCCGCGTCGAGCTGGACGCGGTAGCGCGCATCGGGGAGGATTTCGGTGACCAGTCCTTCGAACTGGATCAGCTCTTCTTTAGCCATGGTTATCTCCAGGTCGGCCGGCGGCTAGCGGGGCCGACGAGTGCGGTTGGGTTGGGTGTTCGGACGGCTTTCACGGTAGAGAAAGGCGACCCCCTGCAATCCTTCGGCCTCACTGCCACCTTGCGAGGGGCGGCTCGGCTTCTGCCGATTGACCTCGTTGTTCCGGTTCGGTTTTGAAGCGGCATTATTACCACCACCACGACGGTGTCGGCGAGGGCCTTTCGATCCCTCTCCAGCATCATTTCCGCGCGCCGCATGTGCGCGGGGTGCAGGCCGTCCACTGCGATGCTGCGCCGGCGCCGGCGCCGTGTCGCGATGGCCGGGGGTACGCCGATCTTCTCTCGGCAACGCCACGCGGATCAGCTTCTCGATGTCGCGCAGATAGGCCAGTTCTTCGGCGCCTGCGACCAGTGAAATTGCTATGCCTTCGGCGCCGGCGCGCGCGGTGCGGCCGATACGGTGGACGTAGGTTTCAGCAACGTTGGGCAGGTCGAAATTCACTACATGACTGACGCCGTCGACATCGATGCCGCGGGCGGCAATGTCGGTGGCGACCAGGGTGCGGATTTCACCGGAACGGAATGCCGCAAGTACCCTCTCGCGGTGATTTTGCGACTTGTTGCCGTGGATGGCGTCGGCGGTGATGCCGGCCCGTGCGAGACCCTTCACCACCTTGTCGGCGCCGTGCTTGGTGCGGGTAAAGACCAGCGCCCGATCGACCGGCTCCTGCTTCAGAAGCTGCGCCAGAAGCGCGGGCTTGGCCGAATGATCGACCTGGATGATGCGTTGGGTAATGCGCTCGACGGTGGAGGCCACCGGCGTCACGGCCACCCGCGCGGGGTCGCGCAGCATCGCCTCGGCCAGTTCGGCGATATCCTTCGGCATCGTTGCCGAGAAGAACAGCGTCTGCCGCCGGACCGGCAATTTGGCGACGATTTTCCGGATGTCGTTGATGAAGCCCATGTCCAGCATGCGGTCGGCCTCATCGAGCACAAGGAATTCGACCTGGCCGAGTTTCAGCCCGTTGCTTTGTACGAGGTCGAGCAGGCGACCGGGCGTGGCCACCAGGATCTCGACGCCCGGCATCACCGAGCGGACTTGGCGTCCCATCGGAACGCCGCCGATCGCCAGCGCCGAAGTGAGGCGGAGGTGGCGGCCGTAGGCGTTGAAACTGTCGAGAATTTGCCCAGACAGTTCGCGCGTCGGGCTGAGCACCAGCACGCGGCAGCTCTTGGGCTGCGGTTTGATTCGATTGGCCAGGATGCGATGGAGGATAGGCAGAGCGAAAGCGGCTGTCTTGCCGGTGCCGGTCTGGGCGATGCCGACGACGTCGCGGCCGGCCAATGCGAGGGGAATGGTTTGAGCCTGGATGGGCGTGGGCGTCAGGTAATTTTCTTCCGTGAGCGCGCGCGAAATGGGATCGGCGAGGCCGAAATCCTGAAAGGAGGTCAAAATAGGGGTACTTTCCATGTAAGACGTTGGCTGCCCGGTCCTGTCGGGACCAGCAGCGTACGGGGTGCCTGAGACACCCGCGTGTATGGGGCATCGATGTTGTTTGCTGAAAGGGCAAGCCAGAAGCCGGTGCAAACCTGCAGGGCTAAAGAACACGCAGCTCGCGCTGACCCGATGATTCGGGTTGCATCCCGCTCATATGGAACAGGAACACGGCACTTTCAAGGTCGATCTTCTTGTGCCTCCGGCCAAGGCCGCTCGAAACGCCGGCGAAGGCTGTCGGCAGTTGCCAAATTTTTGGGCCTACACCTCGCGGCGGCGCCAAAATTGGCTAGAGATTAAGCGGTTTGTAGAAGACACAAACATTTTCTCTGCACAAAAATTAGTCGATAAAACTTTTCCGGCGCGCCGATAAGGCGAATTACATAATAAAAACAAATATTTAATGCCTGAGGCGGGCGTGGCATGGTTCTTGCGATTCCGTAAACGCAGGCGGCCGTGGGGCCGTTCGCAGCGTTTCACGCCTGCGTCAGGGAGATGACATTTCATGCTTACAAAACTTATTCATGAGAAAGCGACTTTAAGCCGCCGCCGGTGGCTCGCGGCCACCGCGGGATTGGTGCTGGGCTTGTCGGCGTTCTCGACCGCGAAGGCCGCCGACGACACCATTAAGATCGGCATCCTCCATTCGCTCTCCGGCACGATGGCCATCAGCGAAACCACGCTGAAGGACACCATTCTTTTCCTGATCGACGAGCAGAACAAGAAGGGCGGCGTGCTCGGCAAGAAGCTTGAAGCCGTCGTCGTCGATCCCGCCTCGAACTGGCCGCTGTTTGCGGAAAAGGCCCGTGAGCTGATCACCAAGGACAAGGTGGCCGTCGTGTTCGGCTGCTGGACCTCGGTCTCGCGCAAATCCGTGCTCCCGGTGTTCAAGGAATTGAACAACATCCTGTTCTACCCCGTGCAGTACGAGGGTGAAGAGAGCGAGCGCAACGTCTTCTACACCGGTGCTGCGCCGAACCAGCAGGCGATCCCGGCCGTGGATTACCTGATGAAGGACGAGAAGGTGAAACGTTGGGTGCTGGCCGGTACCGACTACGTCTATCCGCGCACCACCAACAAGATTCTTGAGGCCTACCTGAAATCGAAGGGTGTCGCCCAGGACGACATCATGATCAACTACACGCCGTTCGGTCACTCCGACTGGCAGACGATCGTGGCCGACATCAAGAAGTTTGGTTCGGCCGGCAAGAAGACCGCGGTGGTCTCCACCATCAACGGCGACGCCAACGTTCCCTTCTACAAGGAGCTCGGCAACCAGGGCATCAAGGCGACCGATATTCCGGTTGTCGCGTTCTCTGTCGGCGAAGAAGAACTCGCCGGCATCGATACCAAGCCGCTGCTCGGCCATCTCGCTGCCTGGAACTACTTCGAATCGATCAAGACGCCGGCCAACGAGAAGTTCATCAAGGAATGGCAGGCCTACACCAAGAATCCGAAGCGCGTCACCAACGACCCGATGGAAGCGCACTACATCGGCTTCAACATGTGGGTGAAGGCCGTCGAGAAGGTGAAGTCGACCGATGCGGACAAGGTGATCGACGCACTGCCCGGCACCGAAGCGCCGAACCTGACCGGGGGCGTCTCCAAGATGCTGCCGAACCACCACATCACCAAGCCGGTCTTCATTGGCGAAATCAAAGGCAATGGCCAGTTCGACGTGGTGTGGAAGACCCCGGGCCTGGTGGCCGGCGATGCATGGTCGAAGGAGCTCGAGGGCTCCAAGGACCTGATCGGCGACTGGGTTGGCAAGAAGTGCGGAAACTACAACACCAAGACCAACAAGTGCGGCGGTCAGGGATCCTGATCTCCAAGGGTTGATCCAAACGGGCAAAAGTTTTGCTGCAAGACTTGCGCAGAGTCTTTGCCCCTCGGATCATGCTAAAAGTCTGCCTGCAAGACGGGAAGGCGGTGATGTCGCCGCCTTCCCATTTACTTCTGCCGGGGTCGTCCAGTGGTCGCCAATGTCTTTGACCGTCTTCGCTCGCTTGCTATTGCTTTTTTCCTGATCGCCACGTTGGCCGTGCCGGCATTCGCCGGCGCCTTTGAAGATGCGGTCGCCAAATTCGCCAACGACGAATTTTCCGACACCGAAGAGGCGATCGGAACGGTTGCAAGCTCCGGCAATCCGCTCGCGTTTCCCATCATCAGCGCGCTTCAGGACGGCCGGCTGTCCGCCGATCCCGATACCAAGAAGGTCTTTATCACCCAGGACGACGGCAAGGTCATCGATGCAGCATCAGGTGCAGCGGTCGACAAGCTGCCGGACACTGCCGCCGCTGTTCGCCTCAACAACCGCTTGCGCCGTACCGTCGAGGCGGCGCTTGGCGGCCTGACCCTGTTGTCGCCCGATCCGGTCAAGCGCATCGCGGCCGCGCAATCCGTCTTCAAGACCCATGACGAGTCGATGTTGCCTGTCGTCGACGGCGCGTTGCAGAAAGAGACCAACAAGGCCGCCAAGGCAGCCTTTGCCGAAGCCCGCGCCTCCATCCTGCTCTTCAAAGCTGACGCCACCGATGCTGAAAAGCTTGAAGCCATCGCCGCCATCAAGGCGCGGGGCGACCAGGAAGCACTAGCGTTGCTGACCGGCCTGAGCGGAGAGCAGTCGCCTCTCATCGCGCGTGCCGCGGCCAGTGCGACTTCGGCCATTCAGAGTAATCTCGCTGTCTGGTCGGCGGTGCAGAACGCTTGGTATGGCCTCTCGCTCGGTTCTGTTCTGTTGCTGGCGGCGATTGGGCTCGCGATCACCTTCGGTGTCATGGGGGTCATCAACATGGCCCATGGCGAAATGGTGATGTTGGGAGCCTACACCACCTTCGTGGTGCAGGAGGTCATCCGCACCAGCTATCCCGGCCTGTTCGATTATTCGTTGCTGATCGCCGTGCCACTCGCCTTCCTTGTCGCGGGTGCGATCGGCGTCTTGATCGAGCGGACCATCATTCGCTTCCTCTATGGCCGCCCGCTGGAGACGTTGCTGGCAACCTGGGGCATCTCGCTGGTGTTGCAACAGGCGGTACGCACCGCCTTCGGTCCAACCAACCGCGAAGTCGGCAATCCCTCCTGGATGAGCGGCGCCTTCGAGCTTGGACAGATCACGATCACCTATAACCGGCTGTGGATTCTCTGCTTCACGCTGGCGGTATTCGTGATCCTGCTCGCGATGCTGCGTTATACCGCGCTTGGATTGGAGATGCGGGCGGTGACGCAGAACCGCCGCATGGCGGCATCGATGGGGATCGCGACCTCGCGGGTCGATGCACTGACCTTCGGGCTCGGTTCGGGGATTGCGGGGATCGCCGGCGTGGCGCTGTCGCAGATCGATAACGTCAGCCCCAATCTCGGCCAGAGCTACATCATCGACTCCTTCATGGTCGTGGTGTTCGGCGGCGTCGGCAATTTGTGGGGCACGCTGGTCGGCGCTTTCACGCTCGGCATCGCCAATAAATTCCTCGAGCCAGTCGCGGGCGCCGTGCTCGGCAAGATCGCCATCCTGGTCCTGATCATCCTGTTCATCCAGAAGCGGCCGCGCGGCCTGTTCGCGCTCAAGGGACGGGCGGTGGAAGCATGATGCCGCATGCGCTCACGCGGACGCTCGCCCGCGGCGCGGCACTTTTCGTGCTGGTGGTGGCCGCGCTCGGTGTGCTGATTCCGCTGTCGAATCTATTACTGCCGTCAGGTTCGATATTGCAGGTGCCGACCTATCTGGTGGCGCTGTTCGGCAAATATGCCTGTTACGCGGTGCTCGCGCTCTCGATCGATCTGATCTGGGGCTATTGCGGCATTCTTTCGCTCGGCCACGGCGCATTCTTCGCGCTCGGCGGCTACGCCATGGGCATGTATCTGATGCGCCAGATCGGCAGCCGTGGCGTCTATGGCAATCCGATCCTGCCCGACTTCATGGTGTTCCTAAACTACCCGAAATTGCCTTGGTACTGGCACGGCTTCGATATGTTCTGGTTCGCAGCGTTGATGGTCATCGTAGTGCCCGGGCTGCTCGCCTTCTGCTTCGGGTGGCTGGCGTTCCGCTCCCGCGTCACCGGCGTTTACCTGTCGATCATCACACAGGCGATGACCTACGCTCTTTTGCTGGCGTTCTTCCGCAACGACTTCGGATTCGGCGGCAATAACGGCCTCACCGACTTCAAGGACATCCTCGGCTTCAACGTTCAGGCGGATGGCACCCGCGCTGCATTGTTTGCGCTGAGTTGCGCCGCCATCATCGTGGCGTTCCTGATCTGCCGCGCCGTCGTCACCTCCAAGCTCGGCAAGGTGCTGATTGCCGTGCGCGATGCGGAGTCCCGCACTCGCTTCCTCGGCTATCGCGTCGAATCCTACAAGCTGTTCGTGTTTACCCTGTCGGCTTGCATGGCAGGCGTAGCCGGTGCGCTCTATGTGCCTCAGGTCGGCATCATCAACCCGTCCGAATTTGCGCCCGGAAACTCCATCGAGGCCGTGATCTGGGTCGCCGTCGGCGGCCGTGGCACGCTGATCGGCGCAGCGCTCGGTGCGGTCGTGGTCAATTACGCCAAAACTTACTTCACGTCGGGTCCGCTCGCGCCGTACTGGCTATTCATGCTCGGCGCCATGTTCATCCTGGTGACGCTGCTCCTGCCCAAGGGCATCGTCGGCACCTTCAATAGCTGGTGGGAGCCGTGGAAAGCCAGGCGTTTGACCGCAAACGCCGAGAGCGCGGCGGCCGAAGACGGCGTCAGCGAACCTCATATGGCGGAGTAGAGCGATGAACGTCAGGGATACCCGTGCGACGTCCGCGCTGCTCTATCTCGACGGTGTGCACGTTTCGTTCGACGGTTTCCACGCCATCAATAATCTGTCGCTGACGCTCGAGCCGGGTGAAATGCGCGCGATCATCGGCCCGAACGGCGCCGGCAAGACCACGATGATGGATATCATCACCGGCAAGACCAAGCCGGACGAAGGCACCGTGCTGTTCGACGGCGTCACGGATCTCACGCGTCTCGATGAGACCCGGATTGCCGAGCTTGGGATCGGCCGCAAGTTCCAGAAGCCAACGGTGTTCGAGAGCCAATCCGTCGAGGACAATCTGCTGCTCGCGCTCAACGTCGATCACAGCGTCAAGGGTACGCTGTTCTGGCGCGGCAGCAATGCCGAAGCCGAGCGGATCGAGCGTGTGTTAGAGACCATCCGCTTGAAGGATGCGCGCAGCCGGCTGGCGGGAAGCCTGTCGCACGGCCAGAAGCAGTGGCTCGAGATCGGCATGCTGCTGGCCCAGGATCCGAAATTGCTGCTGGTAGACGAGCCGGTGGCGGGCATGACCGATGTCGAAACACATCAGACTGCGGAGCTGCTAAAGGAAATCAACAAGGACAAGACCGTGATGGTCGTCGAGCACGACATGACCTTCGTCCGCGAACTCGGCGTCAAGGTGACGTGTTTGCATGAGGGCACGGTGCTGGCCGAAGGCACCATCGACCAGGTGTCGGCGAACGAACGGGTGGTCGAAGTGTATCTGGGGCGCTGATCGATGCTGAAGGTCGACAACATCAGCCTTTACTATGGTGCTGCGCAGGCGTTGCGCGGCGTCTCGATCTCGGCCGAGCCGGGCAAGGTGACGTGCGTGTTGGGGCGCAACGGCGTCGGCAAGACCAGCCTGTTGCGCGCGATGGTCGGACAATATCCGATTTCCGGCGGGACGATTGTCTTCGACGGCGCCGACATCACGGGCCTCAAGCCTTATGAACGGGCGCGCAAAGGCATTGGCTTCGTGCCGCAAGGGCGCGAAATTTTTCCGTTGCTGACGGTCGAGGAAAATCTCAAGACCGGCTTCGGGCCCTTGCCGCGCCAGGACCGCAACATCCCCGACGACGTCTTTTCGTTGTTTCCGGTGCTGCAATCGATGCTCGGCCGCCGCGGCGGCGATCTTTCCGGTGGACAGCAGCAGCAACTGGCGATCGGGCGGGCGCTGGTGATGCGGCCGAAATTGTTGCTGCTCGACGAGCCGACGGAAGGTATCCAGCCCTCGATCATCAAGGATATCGGCCGCGCGATCACCTACCTTCGCAGCCTCGGCAACATCGCCATCGTTCTGGTCGAACAGTATCTCGACTTTGCCTGCGAGCTCGGCGACAATTTCGCGGTCATGGACCGGGGCGCCGTGAAATATGCCTGCGATCGAAGCCATCTCGATCCGGGCGAAATCAGCCGTCAAATGGCCTTGTGAGAGAGGCCTGTGGTGCGGCGGGCCCCTGTTACGTCCCGTGGGGATAGAGTTGGGCGGATGCAGACCGGTACCACATCTCAAAGTGCTGCGATTTTCGCCGCCAACCGGGCCAGGGGCGCGGTACGGTTCGATGTGAGCGACGTTGATGGCGTGACGCGCCGTCGTGAGTTGCACGAAGCGGGATCGCTTCGGGTGCGTTTTCCCTCGCCAGAGGATGCGGGGCTTTCGGCGGTGCTGGTCAATACCGCGGGCGGGATCGCCGGTGGCGATCGCTTCGACATCAATATTGCAAGCGCCGGAGATGCGCGGCTGACCGTCACGACCGCGGCGGCCGAGAAAATCTACCGCGCGAAGGGTCCGCCGGCGGAGTTGAATGTCACGCTCAAGGCCGAAGGCCGTTCGCATTTGTCGTGGTTGCCGCAGGAGACCATCCTGTTCGACCGCACGCGGATCCATCGCCGCTTCGAGATCGATCTGTCCGAAACAGCCTCGCTTCTGCTCTGCGAAATCGTGGTGTTCGGCCGGCTTGCGATGGGCGAACGGGTTCAGGCGGGCGAGTTTGTCGATCGATGGCGGATGCGCCGCGGCGGCAAGCTCGTTTTCGCTGAAAACGTCCGGCTCGACGGCGATATCGGTGGCAAACTGGCAAGCCCGGCGATCGCCAAAGGCGGAGTTGCGATCGGTACCGCGCTGATCGTGCCCGGCGACGAGACGCTCGTGGAGCGGATTCGCGAGCTCTCGCCAACGTTCGGCGGTGAAGTCGGCATCTCCGCATGGAATGGATTTGCAATGGCCCGCTTCTGTGCCCAAGATGCGGCGCGGCTCCGCGCCGATATGATGGCGGTGCTGGGCCGCGCTAGCGGTTCGGCATTGCCGCGGTTGTGGCTTAACTGAGCATGATCTCGAAAAGTGGATACCGGCTTTCGGAAAAGATCATGCTCAAACGGAAGATCGATTTTTTTAACACCAGAGTGCGCGCATGAATCTTTCTCCCCGCGAAAAGGACAAGCTCCTGATTTCAATGGCCGCCATGGTCGCGCGACGGCGTCTCGAGCGCGGCGTCAAGCTCAACCATCCCGAGGCTGTCGCTATCATCTCGGATTTTATCGTCGAAGGCGCGCGCGACGGGCGTACGGTGGCCGAACTGATGCAGTCCGGCGCGCAGGTTATTACCCGTGCGCAGGTGATGGATGGCATCGCCGAGATGATCCATGACATTCAGGTCGAGGCGACGTTCCCGGATGGCACCAAGCTTGTGACCGTGCACGAGCCGATCAGGTAGGAGCACATTTCAATGATCCCCGGCGAACTCTTCATCAAGGACGGCGATATCGAGCTCAATGCCGGCCGCAAGACGGTCGTGCTCTCGGTCGCCAATACCGGTGACCGCCCGATCCAGGTCGGCTCGCACTATCATTTCTTCGAGACCAATCCGGCGCTGAAATTCGAGCGTAAGAAAGCGCGCGGCATGCGGCTCGATATCGCCGCCGGCACCGCCGTGCGGTTCGAACCGGGACAGACCCGCGAGGTGCATCTCGTCGCGCTGGCGGGAAAGCGGACCGTCTACGGCTTTCGCGGCGAAGTGATGGGGAAGCTGTGAACATGGGCAGGCGGGTCGGAGTGAAATCATGTCCGTGAAAATCAAGCGTTCCGTCTATGCCGACATGTTCGGCCCGACCACCGGCGACAAGGTGCGGCTCGCCGACACCGATCTGATCATCGAGGTCGAGAAAGATTTCACGACCTATGGCGAGGAAGTGAAGTTCGGCGGCGGCAAGGTAATCCGCGACGGCATGGGGCAGTCGCAGGTGACCAACAAGCAGGGCGCTGCCGACACCGTCATCACCAATGCGTTGATCGTCGATCATTGGGGCATCGTGAAGGCCGACGTCGCGATCAAGGAGGGGATGATCTCCGCGATCGGCAAGGCCGGTAACCCCGACATCCAGCCCGGCGTGACCATCGTGATCGGGCCCGGTACGGATGTGATCGCGGGTGAAGGCAAGATCCTCACCGCGGGCGGCTTTGACAGCCATATCCATTTCATCTGTCCGCAGCAGATCGAGCATGCGCTGATGAGCGGCGTCACCTCGATGCTTGGCGGCGGGACCGGGCCTTCCCACGGCACCTATGCTACGACCTGCACGCCCGGGCCCTGGCACATGGGGCGGATGATCCAATCGTTCGATGCGTTTCCGGTCAATCTTGGCATCTCCGGCAAGGGCAACGCGTCGCGCCCCGCAGCGCTCGTGGAAATGATCAAGGCCGGCGCCTGTGCGCTCAAGCTGCATGAGGACTGGGGGACGACACCGGCTGCAATCGACAATTGCCTGAGCGTCGCTGACGATTACGACGTCCAGGTGATGTTGCATTCGGACACGCTGAACGAATCCGGTTTCGTCGAGGACACGGTGAAGGCGTTCAAAGGCCGAACCATCCACGCCTTCCACACCGAGGGCGCCGGTGGCGGCCATGCGCCGGATATCATTAAAATAGCCGGATTGAAGAACGTCCTGCCGTCTTCAACCAACCCGACGCGCCCCTTCACCCGCAACACCATCGACGAACATCTCGACATGCTGATGGTGTGTCACCACCTCGATCCTTCAATTGCGGAAGATTTGGCCTTTGCCGAGAGCCGCATCCGCAAAGAGACGATCGCGGCCGAAGACATTTTGCCCGACCTCGGCGCGCTCTCGATGATGTCGTCGGATTCGCAGGCCATGGGCCGGCTCGGCGAAGTCATCATCCGCACCTGGCAGACCGCCGACAAGATGAAGAAGCAGCGCGGCGCGCTGCCGCAAGACAAGGGCAAGGACAACGACAACTTCCGCGTCAAGCGCTACATCGCCAAATACACCATCAATCCCGCGATCGCGCACGGCGTCTCGAAGCTGATCGGTTCGGTCGAGAAGGGCAAACTCGCCGATCTCGTGCTGTGGTCGCCGGCGTTCTTTGGCGTCAAGCCCGAATGCATCATCAAGGGCGGTTCAATCGTGGCAGCGCCGATGGGCGATCCCAATGCGTCGATCCCAACTCCGCAGCCGGTGCATTACCAGCCGATGTTTGCCGCTTTCGGCAAATCGCTGACCGCTTCCTCCGTGGTGTTTACCTCGAAGGCCGCCGTCACTTCGGGGCTCGGCCGCAAGCTCGGCATCGCCAAAAAACTTTATGGCGTGCAGAACACACGGGGCAAGATTTCCAAGAAGAGCATGATCCATAATGACGCCACGCCCAAGATCGAGGTCGATCCCGAAACCTATGAGGTGCGCGCGGACGGTGAGCTTCTCACCTGCGCTCCCGCCGAAGTGCTGCCGATGGCGCAGCGCTACTTCATGTACTAGGACGCCACCCATGGTCGTTGACCGATGATCCGCGCCACGCAGGTTCGTGGCCAATATCGCTGGGATGAGCAGCCGGCCGATACCGTCGTGCTCGATTTCGACGATCGTCACCGGCGGCGGATGGCGATGACGGGCACGCGTGGGCTAGAGTTTTTGCTCGATCTCGAAAATGCGGTCGCCTTGCGTGGAGGCGATGCACTGGTGCTTGAGGATGGCCGGCTGGTCGAGGTCGTGGCGGCGCCGGAGCCGCTGGTGGAAATCCGCGGCAGCGATCCGCAGCATCTGGTTCGTGTCGCCTGGCATCTCGGCAATCGTCACCTGCCGACACAGATCACCGGACGGGGCTTGCGCATCCGGCGCGACCACGTGATCGAAGCAATGGTGAAGGGGCTGGGTGCGCGCCTGATCGAGATCGAAGCGCCGTTCGATCCAGAAGGCGGCGCCTATGCCGGTGACGGCCACGCGCATGCGGCCGGCGACACCCACGACCATGCAACGCACGCTCATTCGTCCCACGATCATGCCGGGCATGGCCATGGTCATCACCATGATCACGACCACGGCCACCATCATCACCATGACGAGCATTGCGAGCATGACCATCACCACGGCCATCCCCATGCTCATGACGACGAATAAGCCGCCCGGCAAGCGGCAAAGCGTGATGCCGGAAGCGGCTCGATCGAGCGAAGCACCGGCGCTTGGTCCGACCGATATCTCGGAGAGCGAAGCGGCTAGCCTCTATCGCCTGATGACTTGGCTTTCGCCGTCATTTCCGGTTGGCGCGTTCTCTTATTCAAGCGGCCTCGAGTGGGCGGTAGAGGCCGGCGACATCACCGATGCTGCCTCCTTGCGGCAATGGCTGGCGTCGATGTTGGTGAACGGCGCCGGAATTTGCGACGGTATCTTTCTGGCGCATGCCTATCGGGCTGCGTCGTCCGGCGATGATGCGTTGCTGGCGGACATCGTGGAGCTTGCCTCAGCCTTTGCGCCCTCGCGTGAACGCCATCTCGAGACCACGGCGCAGGGCAGGGCGTTTATCGAGATCGCGCGAGCCGCATGGCATAACGCGTTGCTCGATCGGCTGATCACCTCGTGCAAAGCGGCGATCGTCTATCCGGTTGCGGTTGGTCTTGTCAGCGCCGCGCACGCTATTCCGCTTGCGCCGACGCTTCACGCCTTCCTGCACGCCGTGACGTCGAACTGGATATCGGCCGGCGCGCGTCTTGTGCCGCTGGGCCAAACCGACAGCCAGCGCGTACTGGCGCAACTCGAACCGGATGTGGCTGCGACGGCCAAGCGCGCGCTTGTGGCCTCGCTTGACGACCTTGGCAGCGCTACGTTTCGCGCCGATCTCGCCAGCATGCGGCATGAAACGCAATATACGCGATTGTTCCGGTCATGACGGGCAGCGCGGCAGGATTGAAGGGAAGATAAAATGGCTAGTTCGCACGGTCCGCTTCGCGTCGGCATCGGAGGTCCGGTCGGGTCGGGAAAAACCGCGCTGATGGATCTGTTGTGCAAGTCGATGCGCCAGCGCTATGACATCGCCGCGATCACCAACGATATCTATACAAAGTGGGACGCCGAATTCCTGGTTCGGTCGGGATCGCTGACGGCGGACCGGATCGCCGGCGTCGAGACCGGCGGTTGCCCGCACACGGCCATTCGCGAGGATGCCTCGATGAATCTAGCCGCAGTCGCCGACATGCGTGCCAAATTTCCCGGTCTCGACGTGATCCTGATCGAGTCCGGCGGCGATAATCTTGCCGCAACCTTCTCGCCGGAGCTCGCCGATCTGACGATCTATGTGATCGATGTGGCGGCCGGTGACAAAATCCCTTCCAAAGGCGGCCCAGGCATCACCCGCTCGGACCTTCTGGTGATCAACAAGATCGACCTGGCTCCCTATGTCGGAGCTTCGCTGGAAAAGATGGACACGGACGCGAGGCGGATGCGCGGCGAGCGGCCGTTTGTCATGACCAACCTGAAGAAGAGCGAGGGCCTCGACCGCATCATCGGCTTCATCGAGACCAAAGGCGGTCTGAGGACAGCCAGGCCCTTAGGGGAGAAGCCCTCCAAGGAGCAGGGAGCCAGGCGGCGCTGATTGCCGCCCCGGTCACACTTACTTCACCAATCTGCCGTCACCCATCTGCGGAATGGTCAAGGCTTGCTGGAAACAAACAAGGCTTCCTGGAAACAAAAAAGCTCCCGGGAACAAAATCCGCCTGCGGCCGTTAGTATTCTCCGACGCCGTTAACCTATTTTGCGTGGTAGTGGCTTTGCCTGCCGTGTTAAATCGCTTTCCACCAACCGCCGTTACGATCGACAATGAGCTGTCCTATGCAGGACGGTTGGTTGTCACTGCATTCCGATTTATGGCCGTCCAGGCCGTCATCAGAGGTAGTCCAATCAATTTTCCAACGCCTTTTATTTGAGTGAACGAGTGGTTCGGCTGGGTCTCATCACCGGTTTTATCGCACTGATCGGGGTTCTCCTCTCCGGTCTTGCGGCCTATCGCGTTCATGATCAGGAGCTGACGGTCGATGGCATTGCGCTGGCGCGCGCGATCGACGTTCACGCCAGCCTGGTCCAGGACCGCCTGACCGAGCGCGAGTTGCTGGCGAGCGTCGCATCCGGCCTTTTCCGTTCACCGTCGGTGATCAAGGCCGATATGCTGCAGCCTTTGCGTTCCTCGATCTATGCCTTCAAAACGGATTTCGTGGTTGCCGGCTGGATCGCGCGGCTTCATCCCGGAGAGCTGGCAGCGGCGCATACCGAGCTCGCAAATGACGGGTTTCCCAATCCGACCATCCGAAGTTACGACGACGCTCCGCTGCAAACCGCGACTCTCTCCCGGCCGGTCGACCTGTTGATGGACGTTGAGCCCCGCAACGCGGAGACTATGAACTTCCCGGGCCGCTGTCTCGATCAGCATCCCATTCTGGGGCCGATGCTGACGCGGGCGATGTCAGAGATGAAGCCGGTGGCGTCCGATCCACTTCCGCTGTTGCGTCGCGACGGACCCGTCGGCCTCGTCCTTGCAGCGCCGGTTTTGCAGGCCGACGGCGCGCAGCCGGCCGGCTTCGTGACCTTCTCTTACGAACTCGTGCCGCTGATGCTGACCAACGACGACCTGTCGCTGTTCTCAGTGGCGCTGAAAGATCCGCGCGACGAACATGACGAACTGGTCGCAGGCGACGGGGGCACCGTTGTTTCGCGACCGGCCAACACGCAAAGCCCGACGCCGGTCGTGAGCCGGGCGGTTTCATTTGGCGGGCGCGACTGGACATTGACCTATTACGCCAAGACCAACGCGCTGAACCGCGCCCGGCAGACGGCGGCGATTGTGGCTGCCATTGGCCTTGCATTGACCGCCATCGTCTGCGGTCTGTTCGGTTATGTGGCCTACAACAACCTGCGCCTGAGCCGCGAAATCCAGGTACGGATCGGCTTCGAGCGGCGCCTGACCGCGGTCATCGATGAGCTTAACCATCGCGTCAAGAATATCCTGGCGGTGATCCAGTCGATTGTGACGCGCACGCTGCGCCATGGGGCGGATATTGATGTTGCCCGCGAACTCCTGATCGGCCGAATTCACGCGATGTCCAACGTGGTTTCGCTGCTGAGCGAAAGTCAGTGGCAGGGCGTCAACCTGAAGGGGTTGTTCGAGGCCCGCGCGATACCGCATGCCGATCGTATCGCCGTCAGCGGGCCCGACATCATCGTGAGCGCGCGGGCGGCGCAGTCGCTGTCGCTGCTGTTTTTCGAACTCGCCTCACACTCCGACGAAGGGCTCTCGCTGGTCGGAAAACATCCGCACATCGTCGCGCATTGGGAAGTGTCCGGGGAAGAACCGGACGCGATCTTTCAGTTTCGTTGGGAGGAATTCAACACCAGTGCGGCGACCCGCCGCCCGGATAGCGATTTCAGCCTCATTTTGCTTGACCGCGTGGCGCCCGAGGCGCTCGGGGGCACATCGAAACGATATTTCACCGACATCAGCTACGTCTACGAATTGACGGCTCCAATGGAGACCGTCGTCGACATGTCGGAACGAGATCGGACCGAACAATTTTCGGCGCCGCTCAAGCCGGTTCGATAGCCGCGGATATTAACCGTTGCCACCGATCACGGCGCGCACCGTCTCGTCGGGGCCGAAGTCCTCGGCACCGTCGACATAGAGCAACGCGGATAGTTTGGACCGCGCCCGGTTGACACGGCTCTTGATGGTGCCAACCGCACAGCCGCAGATCGCCGCCGCATCCTCATAGGAAAAGCCGGAAGCACCTACCAGGATCAGCGCCTCACGCTGGTCCTGCGGCAACTTGTCGAGCGCCGTGCGAAACTCCTCGAACTCCAGATGGGCATTCTGCGCCGGCTGGGCTTTCAAAGTCTTGGCATAGCTGCCGTCGGCATCCTCAACCTCGCGACGCCGCTTGCGATAGTCCGAGCGGAACAGGTTTCGCAGGATCGTGAACAGCCAGGCCGGCAGATTCGAACCCGGCTGGAAGGAGTCGATGTTGGCAAGCGCGCGCAACAACGTTTCCTGCACCAGGTCGTCGGCACGATCGCCGCTACCCGAAAGCGAAATAGCAAAGGCGCGTAAGCTTGGCACCGACGCCAGGATGTCGTCGCGGAGTGAATCGGTGAGAGGCATTATTCCCCTCCGTCTTTTTTGCCCGCATCTTTTAGTTGGGGACTACTCTCGGGGACATCAAGCCTGCGGATTAACTCGACGAACCGATCGGGAACTCCCTGCCGGACAACATCGTCATACATGGCGCGCAACTGATGACCGATTCTGGACTGGATCTCGGCATTCAGGCCGCCCTGCTTTTTTGCTTCCTTCATGTCCTGTCCCACGCTTCCCCGGGGGTTAAGCTTCTGTATTTTCACGGCTAATCCTTGAAATGATCCATGCGTCGGCTCCGTCCGTGCGTAAGGCCTAATTCGAAGTTGGCATAAAAGTTCCGCGAACCGTTGGAACTTTTCCTCAAGTCGAACGTAAATTCCCCATCTTGGGGAGTGCCGGGTCAGCCCCCATTTCGAAGGTTTGACCCAGAAGAGAGATATGGAGTGGGGATGTCCCGATCACAGCTCGTTGCCGAACACTTGCCGTTGTTGCGCCGCTATGCCCGCGCACTGACCGGAAACCAGGCCTCAGGCGACGCCTACGTCGGAGCTATGCTGGAGGCGCTGCTTCAGGATCCATCCTTGCTCGACGAAGACCATGGCCCCCGTGCCGGCCTTTTCCGGTTATTTACCCAGATCTGGAATTCGGTTTCGATCAACGACGATCCTGATGTGACGGCGTTGCCGATGCCGCCGGAGCGCAGGCTGTCGAATATCACGCCTCTGCCGCGCCAGGCTTTTCTACTGTTGTCGCTGGAAGGTTTTTCGGAAGAGGAAGTCGCCTTCATTCTCGATGTCGATGTGCCGGAGGCCCGCAAGCTCGCCGATGCGGCCGGGCGCGAGATGGCAGCTGAAATCGCCACCGATGTTCTGATTATCGAGGACGAAACTTTCATCGCGATGGATCTCGAGAGCCTGGTCAAGAACCTCGGACACAACGTGATTGGTGTCGCGCGCACGCACACCGATGCGGTGGCGCTGGCCAAGAACAAAAGGCCCGGCCTGATCCTCGCCGACATTCAGCTGGCCGACGGTAGCTCGGGTCTGGACGCCGTAAACGAATTGCTGCGGACCTTCGAGGTCCCGGTGGTGTTCATCACCGCCTATCCCGAACGCTTCCTGACCGGTGAGCGTCCGGAGCCCGCCTTCCTGATCTCAAAGCCGTTCCAGCCGGCGATGGTATCGGCGGTGGCGAGCCAAGCGCTGTTCTTCCAGCGCAACTCACGCAACCGCTCGCCTAAGGTAGCCTGATAAAATCCGTAAAAACGTCCAAGGAAAACCAAGACAAAACGGACGCGCGAAAAGCGCGTCCGTTTTTTATGCTGCGTCCGTTTGGTGTGTGAATGCCGGCTTCCGCGCGGAATGGCGCCCGACCATGATCAGAATCCCACCGATTTGCGGCAGCAACGCCAGCAAGACTAGCCGCAGCATGGCGAAGTCTTCGAGCGTCGGCCGCAGCATGCCGCGGGAGGCCCACGTCACAAGCTTGATCGCTGCGTCACTCTGAGGGTCTGCGCTCTGCCCGACAGCCGTCATTGCGGAGTCGAGGACCTGGCGGCGTTCTGCGACGGCAGCCTCGCGTTCCCTACAGAATTTCCCGACACCACCTTTGCACTCGCGGTCACGGGCAGTCATGGCGTCGGTCAGCGCGGCCTGCGCATTCGTGATCGCCGGCGTGATGCGCGATGCACGTGTGATCGCCACGTCGCTGATATTGGTGGATGCGAAGCCGATGCCCGCCGTTACCGCGAACACGAATGTCATCAACCAGATGGCCCAGCCAACCAGCGCGGTCGCGCGCTGCCCCGTCCGCCACAGGCCGGCGGCGCAGGATGGCATGACAAGGGCGACCAGGTCAGCGGCGACGCCAACGGCAAGGAAAAGCCATCCCGCGACATCGCTTGATCCCAGTGATCGGGCAAACCAGCCATTGATCGTGATGCCGACGGCGGCAAGGGCGAGCGCGGCGATCGACAAAAGAACGGGGGCCAGGTACTCGCGCGAGGGTGCCTTGTCCGGATGGGACATTATGGCCGATGGCGGCGCGACGGGCGGCTCCGGAGGTGCCGCTTCTGTCGGCAAAAATTCCGGCGGTATCAACGACTCCGAAGACAGATCCTCGGGCTCTGCTGAAGCGGGTTTTGCCCGTTTTTTGCGCGGGCGGTAAACTTTCGCGCGTGCCACGCTTTTTTTATCCCGCTTCTTCAGCGGGATTTGATGAAGGGGAATAACCGAGGCGAACGTGTCGTCAGCCATGGAACCGCTCCTGTCGGTTGCAATGGATACGCGCAGGAGCAGGTGCAACCATGCCAGCGCGCCGACACCTAAGATTAAGGGCCACGCGTCGTCTAGGAACGACGCGCAACACTCGCGGATTCATTTTCGCAATTGCTTCCACGGCGCGGTTTCGCGGGTCTTGTGGCAGGAAAAAGACGGTGGAAAACTGCCGGACGCTCGGCCAAAGGCAGCACCGCTGCCATCCGCCGTTCTCGGAACGAGGGGGCGGCTTAGCGCCTATACTAATCGAAGCGGGATTTGATCTGGATCAAATTAAGCCCAAAATCCGAGCACTATGCGCGGGAACGCGCCAGTTGCCGATTAGGCCGATAAGGAGTTCGACTGTGAGTGTTGCCTTCACCAAGGAAGAAAGCGCCGAGACGGCGTCCGAGACGCTGCTGCCCGATCGTCCGATCTCGCCTCATCCCAATCTCGTTACCGAACAAGGATTGAAGGCTCTGGAATTTCAGCTTCAACAGGCTCGCGAAGCCTACGAGGCAGCGCAGCGAATTGAGGACGTGAACGAACGGCGACGTGAAGCCGCAATCCCGTTGCGGGACATCCGTTACTTCTCGGAAAGGGTACGAACGGCGCAGGTCGTCGCTACTCCGGTATCGTCTGACGTTGTCGCTTTTGGGAGCACGGTGACGTTCAGCCGTAACGACGGCCGGGTGCAAAAATTTCGCATCGTCGGGGAGGACGAAGCCGATCCCAAAGATGGTTCAATCTCATTCGCATCGCCAGCGGCAAAGTCGCTGATGGGTAAAGTTGTCGGCGATGTCGTAGGCTCGGGAACTCAAGAGCTCGAGATCGTTGCCATTTCGTAGGCTTGTCATTCAAGCTTGCGGACCGAGTTTAGTCAGCCAGGCTGATTTTTCGCGGTCAGAAAAATCCGGGACTGAGATCCAATCCATAGGTAGCGAAGAGGACGGAGGCGAGCAGGCCTGCGCCGCAAAGGAAGGCCAGCGCCTTCAGGATTTCGGTTTCAATGTTGGTACCGGCCGAAAGCCGGGAAAATGCCTGAACCAATGCTGTCATTTGCGACCTCCATGCCCAACCCTCACGTTGGTCGCGAAAATCGTAGCCTTGGTTCAGTTCCAATAATCGAGCGGCGACCGGAGGCAGAAGGACAACACTCAGAGAGGAAGGCCTTTCGGCGCGTAGTAGCAGCGATTTCGGTACGTCGACGCCGAGCGCCGATTGTCGGCAGCTGGTCCGTCGGGGCCATGACGCCAATCTGGCCGCGATAGTTGAACAGCAACGGATCCGTGAACAGAAAGGTCAGGATGAGGAACGACGCGGCTTCGACAATGCGGGCCGGAACACAATGCCCAGCGAATCGAAAAGGTTCAGTGGCACGACCATCCTCTTAAGCGCAGAGAGTTGTATCTTTCGGACTATCGGCAAATATGCTCCAAGACGCTGGTTCAGATAATCGGCAGTAAAGTACCAGGACGGGCGAAAAATGGCGATAGGTTCCAGACCTGCATGCTGCAACGCCGCGAAAAGAGTCTTCCGTTCAAAATAGCATATATGGGCCAGCCGATAGTGCCACCAGCGCTTACCCATGACTCGAGCGGCCACTGACGCCACGTCGGGTGTGATAACAAGTCCTATACCGTCTGATGCCAAGACGGTGCGGGCCTGCACAAGCAACTCGATGGGATCAGAAACGTGTTCGATGACGTCCACAAGAGTCACTACGTCATAGGGTCCGGTGATCTCCTTGTTAGGCAGAATACCCGCCTGTATCTTCAGGCCGTGAGCCGCTGCGCTCCGAACCATCCACTCACTAGGCTCTATCCCGTCGGCGCAATATCCTAAGCGGGTCGCGACTTCGACCAAAATTCCGCTGCCGGCACCAATATCTAGCAAACGACCGCTAGGACGATAACGGCGTACCGACCGGAGAAGACGTTCGGCTTGTAAGGAGCGGGGCGCGCGGCTCGCTTCATAACCTGGATCGTCCATAGCCTGATAAAATGACAAGACGTCGGAGAAATCCGAACACTGGCGAAAGCCGCAAGCTGTGCATTGGTATACCGCCGCGCATTGACCGTAATTCGCGTCGGTAACGCGGAACGCGTTGGCGTCGACGGTTGATGGAACGTCAACCGCCTTCACGCTTGTCAGCTTGACTTCGTCGCACAGCCAACAGTTCTTTTTCATTTAGCATTCTCGCGTTGAAAGCTAGTTCAAGTACTCGCGGCGTTCAGTCTTAAGTTTCGGTTAACGCTGATATATTTTTATTTAGATGATGGGGATCAGCCAGATGTGCGGGCATAATATTTTGAGACTGCCAGGGTAGACGTGGCGTACGCGTTAAATCCAACAATGGCGACAGCTATCGCAACGATGAGTGGGTGGTCAGCCCCCACGAGTTTTCGACCTTCTTGCAATGTTAATTATGTCGCTTTGAGTTAATTGGGCTGGTGTTTGAAGAGCGAGGTTACGGTGGCACAAGTCTCTGTCAGCCCGAAAGCGGGCGCGGGAGAATCCCGAATAACGACTCAGTTGCTTGGCTACGTGGTCCCTTGGATATTGCCAACTCTGGCGAGCCTGCTAATTATTTGGCTGGCGCTAAGTCTCACAGATTTTTACTACCCATACGCTTGGGTCAGTGCACATATCGCGACAATCGCGCATTCCTTTGTCACCCACGGGATCATTGGTCTTCACGGCGTACCAATCGAGAACTTTGACCCCTTAACGACCCAGCCAGACAATTATCTGCATTGGCCGCCGTTTTTCTACTACGTCTTAAGTCTTGTTCTGCGCGCTTTTCCGGATTCCATTCGAGCAACACACCTCTTTATGGCGGTCATTGCCATCGCGAACGCTTATGTGATGTGGAGCATCGCATCACAGTTCTTCAAGCCCAGAGCGGCAATCGTTTGCGGCAGCGCTTTCTTGCTCATGCCCGCCACGCTCCGGTACGGCTTGATTCTCCTGCCGGCCAACCTAGCCATGCTGGAAGTTTCGGTGGCGCTGTTGTTTATGTTGCGTTACTTGCGAGATGCCGATGACGGACGCGAAAAGTTGCTGAACTTCGGACTCAGTGCGTTCGCCTTTTTTCTTGCCTGTATTACCTCATGGGAGCCGTTTCTGGCGCTGCCGGGATTGATGCTCGCCTACGCTTTCGATCGCCGATCGCTGATTTTGAAGATTTGCTTTTGCTGGGCCATCGCGGCGATCGCGGCAGGCGCGATCACGTTAGCGATCTATTCGCTGTCGGACCCTGCGTTTTTTAATGACTTGTGGTCCATCTTCACATTTCGGCTGGGGCTGACCGCCTATTTGCCGATGCCCACGCGAGTTCATCCCGTCGAAGGGCAACTGGACAGCCTGAATGCCGTCAACGTATTTTCTTCGCTGGCCAACTTTAATTTCTTTGAAGCTTACGTGGTTCGTACCCAGGTGCTCTGTGGTTCACTCGGCATCGTCGGCATCTTTGCGCTGATTTTAACCGCGCTCCGCCGCCATCGGGAGATTCCCAACAACCTCTTTACTGTTCTGCTGTTGCCGCTCTGCACATTCTGGTTGGGATGGGCGGTCCTGATGCAGGGACATTACATCATCCACGAGTATCAGTTTGTCCTCGCCACTCCCATCCTCGCCATCGGCATGGCCTGCATTTATTCGCTGCTGGAGGACACGATCGCGGCCGCGCGGGATTCCTGGCTGCGGGACAGTCTCGCCATTTTGACCAACCTTGCCCTGCCCTGCGCGTTGCTGCTTCTGGGCATCTCCGCGGCAGACACCACGCTTCGCGGTGACGGCGAGGCATGGGACCTTGCCAATTTTGGCCGCCGTATCAAGGTCGAGGTCCCAGCCGGCGCCATGGTCCTCACCAACGAGATCAGCATGGTTCAGACCTACTATGCCGAGCGGCACGTCATACGCGGCGTTCCGGACGGAGCTTATCTGAAGAGCAAGCTCGGAATGATCCAGGACATCTGCCGCGACTGCGAACTCTACCTCGCGGTGCGGCGCCAGAGTGCGCCGAAATTTCGCGACCTGCTCGATCGCATGCCGCCGGCCTTCGAGGACGATGATTTCATTATCAAGAAAATCAATCTGGCCGGTGCGCTCCCATGAACAAGGACAACGGCAGAGCAGTGACGCTGCAGGCAACTACTCTGGCCTACCTGGCCATGGCCCGCCTTGACCACAGCACCAAACAAATCTTCATCATTCCCGGCATCATGCTCGCCTATCTGCTTAGAGGCGTTCATACGGAATCGCTGGGAGTTTCCATCGGGCTCGGCTTGATGACAGCAATATGCGTTGCATCCGCCAACTATGTTATCAACGAATGGTTCGACCGGGAGTTTGACAAATTCCATCCGACGAAAGCATGGCGATCTGCCGTACAAAATCAATTGGAAGTCAACATTGTTCTGATTGAATGGGCCACGCTCCTTGTCGTCGGGTTGGCTTGCGCGTTTGCGAACAGCAGATCGATGTTCGTGTTTGCAAGCATCTTTGCCATACAAGGTATCGTCTACAACGTGCCGCCGTTTCGAACGAAGGACAGGGCTTATCTCGACGTCATCTCCGAATCCATCAACAATCCCCTCCGTTTGATGATCGGATGGGCAATGGTTGATCCAACGACCTTGCCGCCCTCCTCGGTCATCCTGACGTATTGGGCAGGCGGCGCATTTCTGATGGCGGCGAAGCGGTTCTCGGAATTCCGCGAAATTGTCGCCTCGCACGGCAGGGAACTTTTGGAACGATACAGAGCCAGCTTCGTCGGCTACTCGGAGAAGTCGCTGGCCGTCTCATGCCTGGTTTACGCGCTTTGCTCCGTGTTTTTTCTGGCCATCTTTCTCATCAAGTACCGGATCGAATATTTGCTCACGGTACCAATCATCATTGCGCTGTTCGCGAATTACCTCGCCCTTTCAATGGAAGCGGGATCGTCGGCACAAAAACCGGAGAAGCTGTTCAGAGAGAATGGCCTGATGGTTTTGGTCGCCTTACTAGCCGCAGTATTTCTGGCCACGACCTTCATCAATATCCCTCAACTCGAAGTCTTCACGTCGCAGCGGTATATCGAAGTTCAATAATGCCATGGATTGGGCTGGTGTTCATCTTGTCGTGTTCGATGTCGATGGCACGCTCTATCGACAGCGCCAATTGCGTCTCAGAATGGTGCGGGACCTCCTGATTCACACGGTTCTGAAACGGGATACGAAGACTATTGCTGTGCTCGCCAAGTATCGTCGTATTCGAGAGCGGCTAGGCAACGAGCACGTTCCCGATTTCGAATGTGCGTCGATCGCGCACACAGCCACAGCCACGGCCATCGCACCGGATAAAGTGCGATCCATCGTGTCCGAGTGGATTGAGCGGAGGCCGCTTGGATATCTTGCCGGCTGTCGTTACCAGGGGCTACCCCAGCTGTTTGCGGGTTTGCGGCGCCGTGGCAAGTCCATCGGCATCCTCTCGGACTATCCGGCGAAAGCGAAGCTCGAAGCGCTGGATTTAGCCGCAAACCACATCGTATCTGCCGGCGACGAGAACGTCGGATTGCTGAAGCCTCATCCCCGAGGTCTTCAGTCCCTGATTGTCGCGGCGGGCGTGGAGCCGCACGAAACCGTGGTCATCGGGGACCGCGTAGATCGCGATGGTCTCGTCGCGCGAAGGGCCGGAGCCCGAGCCTTGATCAGGTCCTCAAAACCCATTGAGGGATGGCAGACCTTCGCCCGGTTCGACGACGCATTGTTTGCTCCCTTTCTTTGAGGGTCCCGGCTAACCCGACAAAACCGTCGTTCCGAGCGATCACGGCCTCCGCGACACGTGATGCGGGCAAGACCTGGTGGCCACAATCCCGGATCGCCGGCGTGACTTGCAGGCTTTGTCGAAAACCTTCGTAGCGCCGGTTTTGTCGATCTTGTCTGGAAGAAGCGATGATGGCGGATGGGTGGGGCGATCAGGCGATAAAGCCTTAGATTTGCATGCAAAAAATTGGGGGCGCGGCTGGCATCACCACAGCCGCGCCCCGCATCGCCGGTCAATGGGGCAGGGGGGATAACCGGCTGCGGAAAAGACGCGCAGGCCTTCGGATCGTTCCAGCCCGGTCCCGTTTT
>Ga0210386_10000249_pt1 | contig 48159 bp, 40 predicted proteins | sample IncBWH32OmetaG_FD_160091 | JGI IMG/M metagenome (GOLD analysis project Ga0210386, IMG submission 160091) | Forest soil microbial communities from Barre Woods Harvard Forest LTER site, Petersham, Massachusetts, United States - Inc-BW-H-32-O ...
CGAACGGGCTCAAAGCACCAGACTGAGGTCGGCCTGATTCGCCGGCGACCTCTTCATCGTGCTCCGAATCGCTGGCGTTTTCATCCTTCCTTGTGCCGGCGTCCGCGCCGGCATGGGTGAGTCACGTCGCCATAAACTCTCTCTTTCGTTCCTATTCAGCAACTTCCTGGCTTCGACCCCATCGCCCCACTTGCTCTTGTGTTAAATCGGAGTTAAGAGGTATTTCAATGTCCGCCTCAACGGCCCCCAGTTCCGGCCCTGGGTTCGTTTTTTCAAATCACGTTTTTGTCCCCACCGCCCCGTGGCGCAGGTCTCCGACCTGCGAAATCTCACGACAATGCGTCAAGCTCCCCCAACTGGGTTCGTTTTTTCGACTCCCCTCCCCCCCATGCGGGACAATGAGGAATGCGGCCACTCCGCGGCTCCTTCTGGGTCCTGGTCCTCTACGACGTGGCCGAGCAAATCCAACTCGACAAGCTCTGCAACCTCATCGGTGTCGAGCCCGTGAAGCCGCAGCCCAGCTTCAAGCATCCCGCCCCGGAATACGTCCGCTTCGAACGGCCTCCCGTGGTCGAGTTTCCCGAGCCCATCGTCACTGCCACCGGCGAGCGCTTCGACGCGCAGATCAAGTATTTCGATTACGGTGTCTTCATTGTCGAGCTCAAACTACAGTTCGAGGCCGACTGGGACGAGCTAATCCGCCTCTCGAACCGCTGGATCCTCGCGCCCGAGACCGAGCGCCTAACTGCCGAACTGTTGCGGAAGCGCCTGCCCTGCGCGGCTGAGGCTTTGATCCAGCCTTACGAATCGCACCTGAACGAAGACTATTACATCATCCAGATCAACGAGGCTCGAAACGCCCAAGGCCAGCCCATGACCGCCGCCGCCATGCTCGAGACCCGTGGCGGCCAGGTTGCCCAAATCGTAAGAGGCGACTCTATGCCGCTGTCCGACGCCGAATGCCGCGAGATCCTGCAAACCAGCCTCTCTTACTATCCAACCGACCTGCTGGTCGTCGGCTGGGTGGCCGCGCTGGTCTACGACACCGTCGCCGGCGCCGAACCCACCATCCAGTTGCTCGAATACGCCAACACGCAGCTCCTCGAATTTCGCCACTACGATGAGGTGCTCACGCGCGTGTTCGAAAAGGTCTACGACACTCTCGAGCATCGCGGCACACTGCGCCGCTGGAAGATGGCCAGTGAAGCCGAGCGGCTCAACACGCTGCGCCTCGACGTCATGGAGCTGGCCGAGCGCACCGACAACGCCATCAAGTTTCTGAGCGACATGTTCTACGCGCGTGCATATAAGGTAGCCGCCAGCCGCGTCGGCGTCACCGATTACCGCAACCTGGTCGACGAGAAGCTGCGCACTGCCGGCGAGCTATACGAGTTCATGACCAACGAGTTCCACCAGGCCCGAGCTTTTGTGCTGGAGTTGATGGTGGTCGCGATTCTGGTGATTGAGCTGATCCAGCTTTTCTGGGGTCACCACGGCTAAGTATAAGAAGGCCTTACAGTTGATGCCTAAAGATTGGCCTGAAATCGGCCGATAAGTCGCCTGTGGGCGGCGTGTACCTCGAATCCCGGCTGAAGTTCCTGCGACAGGCCCAAAACCCCGATGGCGGCTGGGGATATTTTCCGGGTAAACAGTCCTGGTTCGAGCCAACCACCTATGCCATGCTGGCCCTTCAGGGACGGCCTGGCTCTGAGCAATCTCTCCAGAGCGCCTTCAAATTGCTCCGCTCCTGGCAAACGCCCGACGGCAGCTCGCGGCCTAACGGCCAAGTCGAGGGCGGAACCTGGGTGACGGCCCAGGCCGTGACGCTGGCCTGCGTGCGCGGTATATATGACGATAAGGTCCGCAGCTCGGTGGACTGGCTGCTGCGCGTAGTCGGCGCCGAATCGAGCCTGGCCATGCGCGCGGCCGCCTTTGTCCATCTGCTCAAGACCAAAGCCGACGTCTCGCATCAGGGATGGCCTTGGCGTGACGGAAACGCCTCCTGGATTGAGCCCACCGTTCAGGCCCTGGTGGCGCTGAAGAAGGTTTCGAAGAACTATAAGAGCCCGGAGCTCGACCGGCGTGTAGCCGACGGCGAAGCTCTCATTCTCAGCCGCCGCTGCAGCGATGGCGGATGGAACTGCGGAAATCCGAACGTGCTCAATTACGACCTGCCCTCTTATCCCGAAACTACAGCCCTGGCGCTGCTCGGGTTGCAAGGGCGAAGCCGGTCCGAGCTCGACCAGCCGCTGGCTCTGGCCGTTCGATTTCGCGCTGAAACCAGATCGTCGCTGGCCCGCGCCTGGCTGGTGATCGCGCTGCGCTGCCATGGTGGAGATCCGCAGCCGGCCGGTCAGGACGCGAGCGTATCCACCGACGTAATGCTCACTGCGCTCGAAGCGCTGGGACATCCCGACGGCAATTACGCGCTGCTCAAAACAGGAGCGCCTGCATGACACGACGCCAATTCATCCCGCTGGTCGGGATCGCCGCCACCGCCGGCTACGCCAGCCTCAAGCTTCAGAAACCGCCCAAAGTGTCCGATGGACCGCCTGGCAGTTCCGCCGTCTCGATTGTGCGCGCGAGGTCTTACTCGGAGGACCTTGTCAGCCACATGCTCGCCGGAATTCGCCAGTGCGGCTTAGACGTCCGCGGCAAGAAGGTGTTGCTGAAGCCCAACCTGGTGGAGTTCGATTCCGCCACCGTGGTCAATACCGACGCGTCCATCATTGCCGCTGCCGTGGAGGTCTTCCACCGTCTAGGCGCTTCCGAGGTCAAGATCGGCGAGGGCCCGGGGCATCGGCGCGACACCCTCGATCTGGCCGACGATGCCGGCTATCGGTCCACCATCCCCAAGTTCGAAAGCATTTTCACCGATTTGAATCGCGACGATGTTGCAGCCATCCACGGCTTTGCAGGCGAGCCGGATTTCTACTTCGCGAAAACGGTGCTGGCTGCGGATCTGATCGTTTCGCTCGCCAAGATGAAGACCCATCACTGGGCCGGCGCGACTCTTTCGATGAAAAACTTCTTCGGCCTGGTCCCCGGCTCCATCTATGGATGGCCGAAGAACAAGCTGCATTACATCGGCATTCCCGAGTCGGTAGTGGAGCTCAATCGCACCTTCCGCAACACCTTCGCCATCGTCGACGGCGTAGTAGGAATGGAAGGCAACGGGCCCATCCAAGGTACCCCCAAGCAGTCCGGGGTGCTGGTGATGGGGAGCGACCTGGTGGCCGTCGATGCCACCTGCTGCCGTATCATGGGCATCGATCCGGGGAAGGTCGACTATCTGCGCATGGCTGCCGATCTGGGCCACGTGCATCCCGAGCGCATCGAGCAGCGCGGCGAGACGATCGCGTCCGTGCAGTCGAACTTCGCGCTGATCGACGAATTCCAACACCTGCGGCTCCTGTAATGTTCGTGCGGCTGGCGCATCACAAAGGCCTGGCGATGCTTCTGGTGGGCTTTATCTCACTTGCGGCCCGCGCGTTGTTATTGCCCGTGTTACCGATCCCGAAGCCGGCCATCCAGGACGAATTCAGCTACCTGCTCGCCAGTGACACTTTCTCCTCGGGCAAACTCACGAACCCGACCCCGCCCTTCCCCGAGCATTTCGAGACGCTGCAGGTGCTGCTGCATCCCACCTATGCCTCCAAGTACCCGCCGCTTTCGGCCCTGATGATGGCGCTCGGCCAGAGCATCACGGGCGAGCCTTGGGTGGGAGTGTGGCTCGCCACCGGAATCCTGTGCGCCACTCTATGCTGGGCGCTCCAAGGCTGGCTTCCGCCGGTTTGGGCTTTGGTCGGGAGCCTGTTGGCGCTGGCCCGCATCGGCATAGTGAGCTATTGGTCTGAAAGTTATTGGGGAGGAACCTGCGCTGCTATTGGAGGCGCGCTGGTAATCGGAGCGCTGCCGAGACTACTGCGGCGGATGCAGCCAGGTCCTGCCTTGGCCTTCGCAGGCGGCCTCGCGATTCTCGCAAATACTCGTCCTTATGAAGGCCTGGTGCTGGCGATAGTCTGCTCGGGGGTGCTGGTTTTCGGGCTCGCTCGGCGCCCAGTGACGATCGGACGACTGTCGCGGGCTTTCATTGTGCCGATGGCCCTGCTGCTGATTCCGGTCTTCGGATGGATGGCCTATTACAACTATCGCGTCACCGGCAATGCGATCGAGATACCGTACGTGGCCCACGACAGGCAGTACGTGGTCCATTCGCCGCTGCTTTGGAAGACCCATCTAAACACCGGGCCGGTTTATAGCAGCGCGGTCCTTAAGCAATTCTGGACCGTTGCCGCGGCCAATGACAACCAGTCCGCGCGCGACCATTGGCTGAAGGCGCATGTTTCGGATCTGCTCACGCTCGGTCACTTCTTTCTGGGATGGCCGCTGATCATTTGTATGATCGCGTTCGCGCGTCCGCTGTGGCGTGATCCTCAGGCTCGCTGGGCTCTGTTGCTGGCCGCTGGATTCTATGCCGGAGTAGCTTGGGATGCCCGCCTCTTTCCGCATTACGCCGCTCCGGCAACCGCCCTGATCTATATTCTGGCGGCCTGTTCGCTGCGCGCGGCCAGGAACGCATGGCCTGGCACGTTCGCTGAACGCCGCTTTATGATCTGGGCCGTGCTCGGATTATTTGCGTTGACTACCGGGTTGGCGATGCTCACGCCCGAGAACAGGTATCTGTTTGGACCGATCGATTATCACGTGCAGGCCAAGCACGCCTCAATCGCCGAGCGGCTGGAGCGCGTGCCCGGCCGGCACCTGGTGCTGGTGCATTACGGGAGCCGCCACGACATGTACGAGGAACTGGTATTCAACCGGGCCGACATTGGGCGATCCCGCATCGTCTGGGCCCATTCGCTGGGTCCTGAAAAGGACCGCTGCTTGATCGACCACTTTTCAGACCGCCATGCGTGGCTCCTCGAAGATGATGGGGATCTGAAGTTGGGTGCCTATGAGCGCTAGCCGGGAGCGGCGAGGGTTTGTGCACAAATGGTTCGGCCCGCTGCCTGGCCGCAACGAAGCCCGCGTCATGAGCCTGATGGCCGTAGCGGCCGGCGTTATACTTTGCGGCCTGTCGATATTTCGCGGACTCCATGGGCAAGCCTTCATGGGGCGACCGATGGGCGGCGACTTTATCGAGTTTTATGTAATCGGAAAGATCCTCAACAATTTTGACCCGTCGCGGATCTACGATCTCAAGTTCGCGGTCGACCTGCAGCATTCCATATTGCCGTCGATGGCTGAGACGCAGATGCTGTTGTACGCGCACGCTCCCTACATCGCGCTGCTATTCAAGCCCTTCGCGATGCTTCCCTATTTATGGGCCTATCTGGCATGGCTCGCGTTCTCGGCCGTTCTGTACCTGACCGGGATTACGCTTCTGTTCCGGGCTACCGCCCTGCCGCCGGAACATCGCACTATCGGGTTTCTGCTGGCAGTCTCCTTTATGCCGTTCCTTTTCGAAACCTGGATCGGCGGTCAACTTTCGGTGGTGATCTTCTTCTTGTGGACGCTGTGCCTTTGGTTCCGGCATCAGAATCGCCTGTTCCTGGCCGGGCTCGCTTTAGCGCTCGGAATTTACAAGCCGACCCTAATTGCGCTCCCGCTGGCGATGTTGATCATCGGGCGCCGCTGGAGGATACTCCAGGGCTTCGCTACCGGAGCGGTCGCTGTCGCGGCAATATCGATCGGCCTGGTGGGCCTGGATGGATGCCGGGGCTGGTTGAATACCCTGGTGTTCGCCGGCCGGTTGGCGGCGGGTCCCGGTGAGGCGTGGCACCTCGCAAAATCGGTGGACATGAGTTCGTTCTTTCATCTGCTGCTGTACAATGCTTCGCCGCTGACGGGGATCGTAATCGCGGCTTGCGGAATAATCGGCTTCGCGGTTTTGGCCCGAGCCTGGTGGCAGTCGAGTGGGCTGAGCGCCGATCCCCCCGCTCACGCCGCCGAAAACTGGCTGTGGGCGGCGACGCTAGGCCTGACACTGGTGGTCAATTCGTACGCGCCCATCTATGACACCATTCTGGTGGTCGCTGCTGTGGCCTTGGCGGCCGGCGCGATGGAGGGCCGCAGTGCCGCAGAACAAGAGGCTTTCAGGGGCTGGCTGCTGCTCCTTTATATGGCGGCCTGGATTACCCAGTCAATGGCGGAGTTCTTGCATTTGCAGGTATATACGTTGGTACTGGCGGGCTTCGCCGGCTGGGCCCTCCAAATGGCACACAGAACCGGCTTATTAACCGGATCTTGGCAGCCGATAGGAGTATTAGGAGATGGTGCTATATGCATGTCCGGTAAGAAGGTACTACGCCACAGAGTCTAGAACCCCCGGTAGCTGGGCGATTTTACAGGCGTTCTAGGGGCAACCCCTGATTTAACGTACCGTCTTCAGATGATAACTTAACCATAGCGGTGGCTTAAACCATCGCAGGGAGAGAGGAGAAGCAAAAATGACACGGATCACCAATCTAGTCTGGAAGCTGAGAATCTGGAAGGATACCCGAGGCCAGGACCTCATTGAGTACGCATTGATGGCCGGCTTCGTGGCAGTTGCCGCGGGCGCCATTATGCCGGGTGTTGCATCCAGCATCAGCACGATCTTCAGTAAGATCTCCAGTGTGATGACCGCTGCTGCATCGCAGAGCTAACCCCTTGTGGTGGGGTAGGCGAGTGGACGACCCTCTTCCTCGCCTGCCCTCCCTAAGGATTTCTCTGCCAGTATTAATGCGATAAGGCTTCGGCCTTCTGCGTTAGCCCCTTCAAATTGCCCGCCTGATCGAATTCCATTTCTTCGGCTTCACCCACAATTTCCAGCATCGGATTTTTCCGGATTTCCCCTCGCAGATTCTCGCTCAATTTCAAGAAACCCAGCTCCATTGTGTTTTTAATCCAGCCATAGGTCACCTCCGCCAGGTCCACTTTTCCGACCGTGGGCGCGATCCGCTCCAGGCACTCGCGGTCGCTCGCGAAATGAATCGGAGTCCGGATCGCGGTGGGCGTGGATGCAGTCAGCGAATTGATCTGGGTCGGATTCCAGTCGATTTTCTGCAGCAGCCGGTCGTGGATCACTTCCGCCATCCCGACGCCGGCTGCATTGCCGTAACTGTTGGCGCTTAGATCGCGGGCGAAGATCCGTTCGATGCGGGCTTCATCGGGCCAGGGATTCGATTCGCCGTTCACGCTGCGATTCACCACTTTGGTATCCATCCCCGCGCCGCTTATATCCTTGCCGATCTCGTCCAGTATCAGAATGTCGAGCGGCATGGGGATGCGGCCCATCCAGCTTTTGACCAGCGCCAGCAGCTCCTCTTCGGCGCGCTCCATATTTTCAACCGGGACCGCGGTCAATTGCGCGGTATTGTGATTGGCGTCTTCGAGGATCGCCAAGCCGCCCAGGATTTTTCCGGACTCCAGCACTTGCCGGCCCACGCTGCGGATCACATGCTCGAGGCCCAGCTTATAAGCGTAGGTGTGATAGCGCTGCGCGCCCGCGAATTTGCCGAGGCCAATGGCCATCATCTTGAAGAGGCCGCTTTCGATCTTTCCCGAGAAATCGGTATGCCACTTGACGCGGCCGATGAGCATTACGCCATCACTGCCGAAAGCATTGCGGTCCATGAAGGCTTCGATGCCGTCGGCGGTCTTGCCGAGCGAAACCACATCCAGCGCGCTGACGATTGGGCAGCCCATGCCGGCCTGATGAACGCCGTACTTGGCCAGGACTTCGGCCTGTCCTTGCGCGGTGGCCGCGCCGTGACTCCCCATGGCCGGGAAGATGAACGGCTGGCAGCCCTGCGATTTCCAATAATTCACCACCGCACCGGCGATCCGCGCGATATTGGCGATACCTCGGCTGCCTACGCCGATCGCGACGCGAGATCCGGGCTTCACGCGCGATCCAAATCGGGATGCCGCGAGCTGCCGTTCGACCTCGCCGGCGACGTCGGGAATCGCGCGATCCGGGAATTTCTGACGAACCGGGAGCAAGCGGGGAATCTGCATGTTTTCAGGATACCCGAGTGGCGCCGGGGCGAGGCATTTTAGATAACGGCCGAGGCATGGTACGCTTTGCTTTGCCGAAGACCTCCGCATGCTCGAACTCGTCATCTATCTGATCTCGGGAATCGGATACGGCTTTTACTTCGATCTGAACCCGCTCGAAACTTTGCTGGTGGCGCTGGCGATCCTGGGCGTATTCCGGGGATGGTGGCCGCGCCTTCGAATGACACCGGTTTGGCGAGGATGGACCCGGCTGGCGTATCGAAGGAAGACCGCAGTCGCGGCCTTGTTCGTATTCGCGCTGCTGATTCGCGCCGCGCTACTGCCCCTCTTGCCGGCGCCAGATCCCCTGGTGACCGATGAATTCAGCCACCTCCTGATTGCGGACACCCTGGCGCACGGCCGGCTGACCAATCCAACGCATCCCATGTGGGTGCATTTCGAGAGCATTCACATTATTCAGAAGCCGACGTATAACTCCGACTATTTTCCGGGCCAGGGCGCCGTGCTGGCACTGGGAAAGCGGATGGGCCATCCCTGGGTCGCGGCCTGGTTATTGTGCGCGGCGATGTGCGCGGCCCTGTGCTGGATGCTGCAGGCGTGGGTGCCGCCGGCGTGGGCGCTCTTTGGCGCGATGCTGGCGGTCTTTCGTTTCGGGATTGCGAGCTATTGGGTGAATGGCTACTACGGCGGCTGCCTCGCGGCGCTGGGCGGAGCGCTGGTTTTGGGCTCATTTCCTCGCTTGCTTCAAAAACCCAGGGTCTCTATCTCGTTCCTGCTAGGACTGGGAGTCGCAATCATTGGATACACACGCCCCTTCGAAGGTCTGGCCGTAGCGGTTCCTGCCGCCGTCGCGCTCGCGATCGCGATGTTGCGCGGAAAGACTCCGGCCTGGGTTGGCGTTCCCGCGACGGCTGTGGTCCTGATGGCAGTGGCCGGCCTGCTCGCGTACTCGAAAGCGGTGACTGGCGATCCACTGAAAACGCCCTACGCGGTCAACCAAACTACCTATGGTTGGCCGATGACGTTGCCCTGGTTTCATCCGCCGGTCGTGCAGTTCCGCAACGAAGAGCTGCGCCGTTATTACGACTATGAAAAAGACGTGCACGATCGCAACCGGACGCCGCTTGCCGAACTGAAGAACAGCACCCTCAAGGCTCAGGAGATCTGGCGATTCTATTTCGGCCCGGCGCTGTCGATTGGTTTTATCGCGATTCCCTTAGTGTGGAGAAGCCGGCGGCTGCGGCTGCTGTTGATCGCTGGCGTACTCACGGCGCTCGCCGCGCTGATCGAGACAGGGAGTTCGCCGCACTATGCTGCGGCCGGTACGGCGGCGTTCCTGGCAGTGCTGGTGGAATGTTTCCGGCGGCTGCGGACAGACCGCCGCCAGTTGGTGTTTCTGGCTCCGCTAATCATGCTGCTGATTCTGGGCGTTCGCCTGGGCCTCGGAGTAATGCATCTTCCTTTCAGCCAGAAAGCGAATTTTCAATCCTGGTGCTGCGTGAAGCCAGGAAATCCGAACAAGGCGCGAATTCTCGCTATATTGGATCGAATCGACGGCCGGCACCTGGTGCTGGTGAAGCCGAAGATCGATCCGGACAACGTCTTCCAGTGGATATACAACGACGCCGATATCGACGGTTCGAAAGTAGTCTGGGCGCGTGATATGGGCGTCGAAGGGAACCGCTCGCTGCTCGAATATTTTCGCGATCGCAAGATATGGCTGCTGGACCCGAATGTCGAGCCAGCCACGATCTTGCCGTTTGCTCCCCGGCGGTGACCGGACAATTATGATATGAAGGAATCCATGCAACGATTTTGGGGTGGTCTGCTTTTAGTGCTATCGATCGGGACCTGTTCGGCATCGGGTCAGAGCGCGACGGAACTCGAGAAGGGGAAACAGCTCTTCCTGGGGATGTGCTCGCGCTGCCATGGCGTGGAAGGGGGCGGTGGTGAAGGCCCCAATCTCAACCGGCCGGTGTTGAGTCATGCGCCGGACGACCAGGCGCTCACGGCTGTTATCCGAGATGGAATCCCCGATCGGGGCATGCCGAAGCTCCGGCGATTTACGGATGCCGAACTACACGCGATGGTCATCTATATTCGATCGCTGAGCCAGAACACGACGGCCGCAGTTACAGGCAATTCCCAGAAAGGCCGCGCCATTTACCAGCGGTCCGGTTGCTCGTCCTGCCACATCGTTAACGGAGAAGGCGGCAGTCTCGGTCCGGAACTAACCAGTATCGGCGCGCATCGTGCTCCCGATTATCTTCGTCAGGCCATCGTCGATCCGGCTGCGACGCTGCCGCGGGGAGTGATGGCTTTTCCGGGCCACGGCTTTAACGAGTTTCTTCCGGTGCGCGTCGTCACCCGCGACGGCCATGAAGTGCGCGGCCTGCGAGTGAACGAAGACTCGTTCACCATTCAAGTAAAGGACGCCGGCAACCAGCTCTATTCTTTTCGTAAGTCCGATCTCCAGACCTTAGACAAACAAATTGGCCAAAGCTTGATGCCGGAATACAAGAGCAAGATCGCAGGATCTGATCTGGATGATCTGGTCGCCTATCTGTCCGGATTGGGAGGTGCAAAATGAGAGCGGCAATCGTCCTGATTTTCGCGGCGCTAAGCACTTACTCTCAAGTGCCGTATCAGCGCATCGCCGGCGCGGACAGTAATCCTGGAACCTGGGTGACTTATTCCGGCAATTACCAGGCGCAGCGTTACTCGCAACTGGACCAGATCAACCGCCAGAATGTGACTCAATTGAAGCCGACCTGGATTTACCAGATGCGGAATCCGGGAATCGTGGAAACTTCTCCGATCGTCGCCGACGGCATCATGTATATCACCGAGCCGCCCAGCACCGCGACCGCGCTGGATCTTCATACCGGCCGGCCGCTGTGGACCTACACGCCCAACATTCCGCCGGATGTCATCATCATCGGATCGCCACCCGTGAATCGCGGGGTGGCCATCCTCGACAACACGGTTTTCTTTGGAACGGTGAATTGCCATCTGATCGCGCTGGACGCGAAGTCTGGAATCGTCCGCTGGGATGTCGCGGTGGATGACAACAAGAAAGGTTATTACGTTACCGGCGCGCCGCTCGCGATCGACGGCAAGATCATCGTCGGAGTTTCCGGAGCCGAAACCGGTATCCGCGGATTTCTGGACGCGTTCGATGCCAAAACCGGCAAGCGGGTGTGGCGCACATGGACCGTGCCTGGTCCCGGTGATGCGAATGTTGAATCCTGGGGCGGCACGAGCTTTCAGCACGGCGGCGGTTCCACTTGGGTGACAGGGTCGTACGATCCGGATCTGCACCTTGTATATTGGGGAACCGGAAATCCGGCGCCGGATTGGAACGACGATACGAGGCCGGGCGACAATCTTTACACCTGTTCGCTCCTGGCGATGGATGCGGACACCGGAAAAATCAAGTGGCACTTCCAATTCACTCCGCATGACGTGCACGACTGGGATTCCACCGAAGTCCCGATCTTGTTCGATGCCGACGTCAAGGGCCGCCGCCGCAAAGTGGTGTCGATGGCGAATCGCAATGGCTTCTACTATGTGCTCGACCGGCAAACCGGCGAATTCCTGGCGGGCGCTCCATACGTGAAGCAGACCTGGACCGATGGGCTGGACGCGAAGGGCCGGCCGTTCGCCCGCCGCGACGCGGATCCGAAAGTGACGGGCACGATGGTCTATCCGGCTATTTCGGGAGGCGCGAACTGGTGGAGCCCCAGCTACAGTCCCAAGACGCATCTGTTCTACCAGAACACTCGCGAGATGGCCGGTATCTACTACAAAGGTGACGCGGAATATAAGGATGGCACCGCCTACGCCGGCGGGGGCGGGGAAGTCAAGAACGGAGACGACGCTTATGGCGCGATCCGCGCGCTCGAATCCACCACCGGGAAATTGCGGTGGGAGTTCAAGCTGCTCACGCCTTCTTTGACCGGCCTGTTGTCGACCGCCGGCGGTTTGGTATTTGGAGGCGCGGAAGAAGGTAATTTCTTTGCGCTCGACTCCGAGACCGGCAAACCGCTTTGGGATCTGCAGCTCGGGGCCGCGGTTCGTTCGCCGCCAGTGTCGTTTATGATCGACGGCAAGCAGAAGATAGCGGTCACGGCCGGCTCATCGTTGTTTGTCCTCGGAAACTAGGGACAGTGCACTCAATCCCCGATTTCGACGTCGCGCCGGCCTTGGCGCGGCGGATCAGTTGCGCTCGACCAAATAAAAACCCGAGCGAACTCTTAATGCGCCCAACCTACTACTCACGCGAGCGCCAACCGCTTTTGATGAGGCCCGCTTTTAGCAATCGTGGATCTCCACCAATTGGGTTTTATGGCCCAGTAAGTTAGTGGGTCTAGTGGCGCAGCGATCGGGTGTCACGCAGCGATTGGCCAACATTATCACCTGTCGTCATGTGGTTATCCACATGCACGTTAATCGACGGAGGTTCCTGTTATGTCTCAAGATCTCAGTCTGCGCGAAGAGGTGGAGCGAGAACTGGGCTGGGAGCCTATCGTCCGCTCGGCTGAAATAGGCGTCGGCGTGAAGGATGGGGTTGTAACGCTGATGGGAACGGTGGCCAGCTACAGCGCCAAGCTCGCCGCGGAACATGCAGCCGTTCGCGTGCGTGGTGTGAAAGCCATTAGCAGCCAGTTGGAGGTCAAGCCCGCGGGGCCCGCTGAAAGGAGCGATGCCGACATCGCTTGGGCCGCCGCCAATGTTCTGGCCTGGAACACGTTGGTGCCCTCGGGCCGCATACACGTGCATGTTTCGCATGGCCACATTACACTCGAAGGCTCGGTGGATTGGCGCTTTCAGCTAACTGCCGCCGAAGAAGCCGTGGTGAATCTCGCCGGAGTGACGGGATTGACGAATTTGGTCACTGTGTGCCCGGCAGTCCCCGCCGAGGATTTGAAGAATGATATCGAGACGGCTCTCGCGCGCGAAGTGGAAGCAGTGGCGCGCCGCATCATCGTCGAAGTGACGCACGACCGCGTCAAGCTGTGGGGTTGCGTCGGCTCCTGGGCCGAGCGAGAGGATGTGGAACAAGCAGCGTGGTCGGTTCCCGGTGTCCACGAGGTCTCGAATCACATCACGGTGCAGAGCGCATTGACGGCGATCGCAGCCATTTGAAGGGCATGATCGGGGCTTGTCCTACTTGCGCGGGTCCGCGATTGCCGGGGCGGCACTCTGCGCCGATCGCCACCAGAGGAACATCCGCCGCGGCGGCCAGAACCAGCGCTCCGGCGCGCGCTGTACATCGCGGACCTCCGCTATCGGGAGTGATCACTGTGGACGAACCTTTCGCCACTAAGTCCGCCATGCGTGTAACGGCGGCTCGGATTTTGCCAGAGCCACCATTAAAGATGGAGCGTTTCCGTGCCAGGTGCGAGCACGCAGTGCTCAGGAATGTCCCGCCATTTTCGCCCGCCGGCAGTTACTTAAGTAGCGGCGAACCGTTACCAATAACCGGTCCAACGTGCGCATTTCCAGGCGTCAGATTGGCTTTGAGCGGCGCCGATTTCGTCATTGGATCGGATGTTTGGGAGCTCAGTTCGATTCTGCGCGGCGCGCCGGATGTATCCGGCCCACTATCGGAACTCGCTCCGGCACGCCGGTGAGCAAGCCGCACGGCATGCGCTGCAGTCCGCTACTGAGCGGCCGCGGCCAATCTTCGCAGCGCCTCTACCCGCGGCGCGCGGCTCCTCGGGCTGTCCAGGCTAAAAGACCGCGCGTCGCCCAGTTGCTCGCGCACATACTGCTCAGTCCGCGTCACGGCCTCTTGCAGCGCCTTGTCCTTTTTCACGAAGGCCATCCAGACGATCGAATTGGTGGCTGTGTCGTACTCCCAGAGTCCCACCACGCGGCCGCGGTCGACAATCGCGTGACTCGGCAAGTCGGCCAGCCCACCCAGCGGCTTGGTGTCTTTATCCACGAAAACCTGGCGGTCCATGTCTTTCCGATCCAGTATTCCCTTCAGATCGCGGCGCAGTAGCACGATGGAATCGAGGCCGGCCACCAAAACATAATGCGGCTCTTTTGGTGTTTTGAAAGCATCGAGTTTCGCGCGATCATCGGGCAGCAGCAAGCGATCGTCACCGGTCTTGACCGGCTCCAGTTTTAGAGGCTCGACGGCCGCGTTTGCCGCCTTAGCTCCCAGGCCGGAAAACCATTGGAACTCGGCGACGGTCGCGGGACCGATCCAGGAAAAGTATCGGTGCGCCAGTTGGGTGTAAGCTTCCTCGGCCGGCAGCTTGACGCCGCGCAACGGGTTCGGCCGCCACAGAGTGTACTTGTAGCGCTGCTGATCAAGGCGGCCATTGATCGGAATTCTTCGGATATCGCCGCTCGCTTGAAGCCTTCCCAGCGCCACGGGAAGAGTAGTAGTGAGACCTTTCTTCTGTCCTTCCGCGCCTAGATTACGAGCCGCCTTTCCGGTCGCCTCCCGCAACCCTTCTGGATCGAGCGGGCCCTTGGCAAGCGCGGCGATCACGGCGCCGCACAGCTGGTCGATCTCTTTTTCCGTGACCCCGAGCTTTTCGGCGGTCTTCATCTCGCCGCTGAATCCGCGCCCCACCGTCAGGCCGAGAGCGAAGTCGCTGGCGGGCAAGACGTACGTGCAACCGCGCGCGCTGGGAAGTTCGTGGATCTCGAGCTTCGCGACGGAAGCGTCCACCTTTTCGCGGCTCAATCCGGCCCGCGAAAAAAGCGTCAAGTATGGGCCGGTGCCGCCCACCGATCGTGCCCAGCCGGTTCGCCCTAATACTTCAGCAGCGGATTTTCCGTCCAAGCTTCCGTCCAGGCCCTGGCGATGCGCATACCAGGCTCGAATCTTGGATTGATCCATAAGCAACGTTTGAAACTCTAGTCTACCGGAGTTCTTTGCGGGTGAGGACCAATCAGGTCGTAAAATAGTGCTGGAAGAGCATGCCGGCCAAACCAGTCCTGCTTCTCGTTTGCACGTTCGCAGTTTGCCGGGCCCAGGAATATCTTCCCGCAATTCCGGTTGAACATCCTGCTATCCAGTATTCTCAAGGGACGCTCGACGATCCGGTAACCCGCCTCGCTAAGCAGCTACAAAGCGGCATTGTGAAACTCGAATCGCGCAGCGATGCGTCGGGATATCTGGCAAGCTTGCTGGAGCACTTGGGAATCAAAACCGATTCGCAGGCGCTGGTATTTTCAAAAACGAGTTTTCAAGCGCCGACCATTTCCCCCTCGAACCCGCGAGCGATATACTTTTCCGACGACGTCGCCGTGGGATACGTTCGAGGGGGCGAAGGATTCGAAGTCGCGGGCACCGATTCCAAGCAAGGCGTGGTCTTCTACACGTTTAATATCGATAAGTCCGGCGCGCCGTCTCTTGCCCGACGCGACGTGTGTTTAAAGTGCCACCAGGGGCCGGCGACGCTCGGCGTGCCCGGCATATTTGTCGGCTCCGTGTTTCCCAGCCCGTTGGGAGTGCCCCAGCGCGATGGCGCGATCATTACGGATCAGCGCACTACGTTCGAAGATCGCTGGGGCGGCTGGTATGTCAATGCCAAGCGCGGCGAACAACCCGACCGGGCCAACGCTGTGGCGTCGAATCCCGCCGAGCCCGACGTTCTGGATACCGACGGCAAGCAAAACCTGACTAACTTGGTGGGACGGTTTACTCCCACCGGCTATCTAAGCACAGTAAGTGACATCGTGGCTCTGATGACTTTCGAGCATCAAACCCAGATGACGAATTACTTCACGCGCGTGGGCTGGGAGGCGCGAGTTATGCAGCACGATGTAAAAGTGGATGATCCTGCTCGGCTGCAACTCGACGCGGACATCGAAGCGCTCGTGACTTACATGCTCTTCGCAGACGAGGTTCCGTTGAAGGAACCTATCGAAGGCATTTCTACCTTCACCAAGTCGTTTCCCGAGCGTGGCCCACGGGATTCAAACGGACGCTCGCTGCGAGATTTTGATCTTCAGAAACGCCTGTTCCGTTATCCGATGAGTTACTTGATCTATAGCGCACAGTTCGATGGGCTTCCCGATAAAATTCGGGAGCGCATTTATCAGCGGCTGTACGATATCTTGACCGGTCACGATCAAGAAGCGAAGTTTGCCAGTCTCTCGGCTAATGACCGGCGCGCGATTCTGGAGATCCTGCGCGACACCAAGCCCAGCCTGCCGGCCTATTGGCTTGCCAAGCCCCGTTCGCGAACCATCGCCGCCGTGTCATCGAGCGCGCGCGAGAACCGCTCGAACATCAGATCGATCTCGTCTTCTTTGATAATCAGCGGCGGACAGAACGCGATCGTGTCAACGAGTGGCCGGATGATGAGGCCATGATGCTGGGCGCGCTTGGCAAGAAACCCACCGACACCTGCCTTGGGATCGAAGGGCGTCTTCGCGGCTTTGTTGGCCACCAGTTCAATGGCGCCGATTAATCCAATTCCGCGCACTTCGCCCACCAGCGCATGATCCTGGAAGCGCCGAAGCCAGCCTTGCATTCGCGCCGCGATTTCGCGGACGTGTGAAACCAGATCCCTCTCTTCGTAGATCTTCAAGGTCTCAAGCGCCACTGCCGAAGTCACCGGATGCCCACTGTAAGTAAAGCCATGCGCAAACACGCCGATCTTTTCCGACTGTCTCACTAACGCATCGTAGACATCGGCGGAAACCATGACGGCCGCGATCGGCAGGTAGCTCGCCGACAGTGCCTTGGCGCAGACCACCATGTCGGGTTTGAGACCGTAGGTGGTGCTTCCCCACATATTGCCGGTACGGCCGAACCCGCAGATCACTTCGTCGGCAATCAACATCACGTCGTATTTCTTTAGGACCGCCTGGACTTTTTCCCAATAAGTGGCCGGCGGAAGCAGCACTCCGCCCGCACCCATGATCGGTTCGCCGATCATAGCCGCCACCGTCTCCGGACCCTCGCTCAGAATGCGCTGTTCCAGCGCCTGCGCCATGCGGCTTGCGAAGGCCTCCTCGGTTTCGCCCGATTGCGCGAAGCGATAATAGTGTGGGCAGTCGACATGCAGGATGTTGGCGATGGGCAGATCGAAATCGCGATGATTGTTCGGCAGCCCGGTCAGGCTGGCGCTGGCGACGGTCACGCCGTGATACGCTTTGGCGCGGCTGATAATCTTCTTCTTTTGAGGGCGCCCGAGCGCGTTGTTGTAATACCAGACCAGCTTCACCACCGTGTCGTTGGCTTCCGATCCCGAATTCACGAAAAAGACTTTGGTCATGGGAACCGGCGCGATGCTGAGCAGTTTCTCCGCCAGCTCGATGCCGATGTCATGCGCTTTGTGCGCGAAGGTGTGATAGAAGGGCAGCTTGATCATCTGCTGGTAGGCAGCGTCGGCCAGGCGCCGCTCCGAAAATCCGAGGCTGGCGCACCACAGCCCCGCCAGTCCTTCCAAATAGCTTTTTCCGTTTTCATCGCGGACGAAAACGCCGTCACCTTCCGTGATGACCAGCGGGCCTTCAGTCTCGTGCAGCTTTAGATTGGTGTAAGGATGAATCGCGGTCGCGATATCACGTTTGGCCGATTTGCTCGCGACTTCGGCTGTTGCGTGCGATGCGGATACGTCAGGCATATCCGACTATTGTGACACCTTACCAAGTGAGAGGAACTATTTGCTGTCGGTGAGCGCTAGCACCGCGTAGGCAGTGGCGGCATCACTCATGAAACGTCCGGCGTCGGAGGCGGGGTCGCGCTGCTTGTTCATCGAAGTCGCCCGCCACTGGCCCTCGGACTTATCCTGATTTTGGGCCAGCCAGCCTAGCGCCTTTTTCATGTGGCTGTCGCTGCGTGAAACGCCGGCGCGCTCGAGAACGAATGTTGCCAAACCTGTGCCGTAGCCGTCGCTCTTCGATTCGAGCGGTGTTCCATCTCTTCGTTTCCAGGTCGCGATGACGATTGATGTCGTGCTCCAGCCGCCGTCTTCCTGTTGCTTGCTAAGCAGTTCATCGATGATCGACTTCTGCTGTTTGGGCGTCAGCAGATTCGGAAGCTTGGTAGAGGCCCAGAGCAGGAACGTGCGATTCACCAACGATTCGGCTGCCTGTTCGCGCTGAAAGTATTCACCGAGCAACTTCAGATTTTCCTGAACGGCGGGTGTCGACCGGTAATCTTTCGGTGTGTTTCCGGCAGCGAGTGCTCCGAGGGTCGCTCCCCAGAACTGCGAGTCATCCGCTTCCCAGGGCTCGTTGTGGAAGTTGAGCCAAGTCCACGCGCCGGTCTTTTCACCTGTTTTTAGCTGAAGTCCCCACATGTTGTCCAACGCGAGGCGGGCATCATCGCTGAGCTTGCCGTCGCGCGCGTCGTAGCTCGAAAGAATGAGCGCGTTGAGAACTACTTCTGTCCCCCGAGCTTCCGCGGTCTTCGGTGCGCCGTTCTTCTCATCGTTATAGAACGGCAGAACCTCGGACCAAAGCCGAACGCGTTTCTTCACGTTATCGAGAAGTTGACGCTCGTTCGTGGAGGGGACTTGCTCACCCAACGCCGCTCGAAGCGCCGGACGGCCAAGCGCGTACGGCAAGGCGGTGTGACAAGAAATGCAGAAAGTGTCGTGATCGCGAGCAGCGGGCTGCCAGGTGATCCACCAACTTGATCGCTGATCGAGGTATGCGGCAGCACCTTTGCTGTTCCAGGTGGCCGCGTCATTAGTTTCAGCATGCAAACCGACTGCGACGAAACAGGTGGCCAAAGCAAACAATGTCGTTTTCATGCGCCTCCTGGGATGGTTCTTACTCTATCACATCGCCGAACGCGTTCATGTAAGCTTGTTGGAATGGATCGGCCGATCGCACGTCGCGATTTCATTAGCGGTGTAGCCGTGGGGATCGGTGCGCTGGTGGCTCCCGAAGCCGCAGCTCAAGCCGGGCCCGAATCGTATCCGCCGCTTCGCACCGGCATGCGCGGAAGTCATGCTGGCTCGTTCGAAGTCGCGCACGGCCTGCGCGATCAAAAGCAGTGGGATCTCTCCGGCGCGGTCAATACGGGTGAGCTTTTCGATCTGATTGTTGTCGGCGGCGGTATGAGCGGCTTGGCGGCGGCCCATTATTTCCAGAAGAACATGGGACGAACGGCGAGCGTCCTGATTCTGGATAATCACGACGATTTCGGCGGGCACGCCAAGCGCAACGAATTTCGATATAAGGGCCGCACGCTGGCGCTCAATGGCGGCACGCTCAACATTGAATCGCCGAACTTCTACAACGCACCAGCTAAGCAACTTCTGGCCGAAGTAGGCATCGATCTCGATCGGTACCAGAAATTGAACGCAAAGAACAGCGAACTTTACCGGGCGCTTGGTCTCGGGGGCGCGTACTTCTTCGATAAGGAAACCTGGGGATCGGACCGCCTGGTGCTAACGGGCGGACGAGGTGGCGGGGGCGGCGCACCGATGTCGGCCGAGTTCCTGGAAAAGACGCCGCTCTCCACCAAGGCTCGTGAAGATGTTCTGCGCCTCTATGATCCGAAGCAACCGGATTACATGCCCGGACTTTCCTCGGCTCAGAAGAAAGAGCGGCTGGCGAAGATCAGCTATGACGATTTTCTGCTCAATGTCGCGAAGGTCGATAAGCAGGTGTTGTGGTTCTTTCACACCCGGACGCACGGATTGTTCTGCATGGGCGCCGATGCAGTCCCGGCGCTGTACTGCTGGAACATGAACTATCCGGGCTTCACCGGCATGAATCTCGAACCGACGCCCGAAGGCGTGCTCGCGGATCTTCCCGGTGGTCAGCATGGCCGTCAAAAGCAGTCCCGGCTGGGCGGAGGGGCCGTACATTTTCCGGATGGGAACGCGACCATCGCGCGCTTGCTCGTCCGCTGGCTCATTCCCGAAGCCGTGCCGGGAAAGACGATGGAAGATTCAGGCGCGGCGCGGGTCAACTACGCGATGCTCGATCGGGCCAGCCAACCGGCGAGGATTCGACTGAGCAGTACGGTCGTTAATGTTCATCACGACGGCAGTCTACAAAACCCGAAGGGCGTAGTGGTCAGCTATGTGAAAGATGGCAAGACTTATCAGGTGCGTGGTGGCGCGTGCGTGATGGCTTGCTGGAACATGTTTATTCCGTATTTGGTTCCCGACCTGCCGGCGAAACAGAAAGAGGCGCTAGCGTACGGAATCAAGGCTCCGCTCGTTTATACCAGCGTCGCGATTCGAAACTGGAAAGCGTTTGAGAAGTTGGGCATCAACAACGTCAATGCGCCTACGATGTATCACTCGAGCGTGTCACTCGCGGAAGCAGCCAGCCTAGGCGATTTGAAGCACGCCGAGTCGCCCGACGATCCGATTGTTCTGCATCTGGTCCGGGCTCCATGCGCTCCTGGCAAACCCAAGAACGATCAGTTCCGGATGGGGCGCGCGGAATTACTCAGCACGCCGTTCGAAGTTTTCGAGCGAAAGATTCGCGATCAGTTGGCGAGAATTCTAAGTCCTGGCGGATTCGACCCCGCGCAAGATATCATTGCCATCACGGTGAACCGGTGGCCGCACGGTTACGCCTTCGCTTACAACAGCCTGTATGATCCGATGGAGTGGGCATTTACGTCGACGAATACGCGGCCGTGCGTGGCCGCACGCCAGCCGTTCGGTTTGATTACCATCGCTAACTCGGACGCCGCCGCGAGCTCCCATACTGACGCGGCATTTCTGGAGGCGCATCGCGCGATCGGTGAAGTATTGGAGCAGCGCGGGATGCCGATGCTCAGCCCGCACAAAGGAGTCTCGTAGTCGATGCTGCCGACTGCTACGGCGCAAAAGCACGGTAGCCCGAGCGAGGAGCTGACTCGCAGCCTCGGGCTGTTCGATTCCACGATGATCGTGGCGGGGTCCATGATCGGGACCGGGATCTTCATCGTGTCGGCTGAAATGGCGCGCGAACTCGGGAGCCCGGGCTGGCTGCTGGTTGCGTGGGCGATCACCGGGGTGTTGACCATAGCCGCGGCACTGTCGTATGGAGAACTGGCCGCGATGATGCCGCGCGCCGGCGGGCAATACGTTTATTTGCGCGAGGCGCTGTCGCCACTGTGGGGATTCCTGTACGGCTGGACTCTGTTTCTGGTGATCCAGACCGGAACGATCGCCGCTGTGGGAATCGGGTTTGCGCGATACCTTGGAATTCTTTGGCCGCCGGTTTCTGAGACCAGCTATCTTATTCCGCCGGTCCATATCAGTGCCAACTACGCCATCTCGCTTTCCATCACTCAACTGGTGGGGCTGCTGGTGATCGCATTCCTGACTTGGACCAATACGCGCGGCATCCGTTGGGGCAAGGGAATCCAGAATGTCTTTACGGTGGCGAAACTCGGGTCGCTGCTGGGAGTGATTTTCCTGGGGATCGTAGTCGGCTGGAATTCGGAAGCCGTGCGAGCGCATTTCGCGGATACCTGGACACCGCGCGGTAATTCGCCGATCGCGCCTGGACTTTCGGCCGGTACGGCTTTTGGATTGCTGGTGGCGTTGTGCGTGGCGCAGGTGGGATCGTTGTTCTCGGCCAAAGCGTGGAACAACATCACGTTCACCGCCGGCGAAGTACGCGAGCCGCGCCGCAATGTGCCGCTCTCGCTGGCGTTCGGAACGATCATCGTCATCGGCCTGTTTCTGTTGGCGAATGTCGCGTACCTGGTGGTGCTGCCGATCGATCAGATCCAGCATTCGCCTTCCGATCGTGTGGCGGGCGCGATGCTGGAGGCGTTGTTCCCTCGGATCGGAGCGGGGCTGATGGCGACGGCGATCATGATCTCGGCCTTCGGATGCATGAACGGCATGGTGCTGGCGGGGGCGCGGGCCTACTACGCGATGGCACGCGATGGGCTGTTCTTTCGACCCGCGGCTGTGGTGAACCGAGCGCGTGTCCCCGGCACAGCGCTGGTGATGCAAGGCGCGTGGGCCGCGGTTTTGGTGCTGCTGCGAACGTACGATCCGGCGACTGGCGCGTACGGAAATCTCTACAGCGACCTGCTCAACTATGTGATTTCGGCGGCGCTGATTTTCTACATTCTCACGATCGGCGGCGTCTTTCTGCTGCGGCGCCGGCTCCCGAATGTCGAGAGACCGTATCGGGCATTTGGGTATCCGGTGGTCCCGGCACTGTACATCATCGGCGCGGTTGTGATCCTGGTCCTGCTCTTTTTGTATCGCGCATCGACGACCATTCCGGGCCTGGTGATCGTGCTGCTGGGAGTGCCGGTTTATGCGGCATTCATGCGCTGGCCGGGAAGTTGAAAGGATATAAATATGATGCACGGATCGAAGCGAGTGCTGGCAATAGCGATCGTGTGCCTTTTGGGTGGGACGATGGCGAGTGCGCAGCGTACTAAGAAAACGCAAAAACCGCCCTCGGAGCCGGCGCCTCTGATGGCGGACGACGTGTTCAAGAACATTCAAGTGCTGAAGGGTATTCCGGTGAATCAGTTCATGGAGACGATGAGTTTCTTTTCGGCGTCGCTGGGCTACAACTGCACCAATTGCCATGTCGCGGCCAGCCTGGGGAATTGGGAGAAGTACGCTGAAGACGTTCCGGCGAAAAAGACGGCGCGCCTGATGATCGCGATGGTGAACGCGATCAACAAGAGCGATTTCGGCGGCCGTGGAGCAGTGAGCTGCTATTCGTGCCATCGCGGAGCGGGGCATCCCAGAATCATTCCGAGCCTGGCGGAGCAGTACGGGACTCCACCGCCCGAGGATCCGAATGAAATCGAAATTGCGGCGCAGGGTCCGGCGGGGCCTTCGGCCGATCAGATCCTTGACAGGTACATTCAGGCGGTGGGCGGGGCGGAGCGGCTGGCCAAGCTCACGAGTTTCGCCGCTAAGGGAACTTACGGAGGGTGGGACACGGATTTTCAGAAGGTCCCGGTGGAGATTTTTGCGAAGGCGCCGGGGCAGCGCACAACCATCGCGCATACTCGACTGGGAGACAGCACGACGGCGTACGACGGGCGCGCGGGTTGGATTGCGGGGGCCGACAAACCGGTGCCGGTGCTCGCGGTTCCGGCGGGCCAGGATCTGGACGCCATCAAGCTGGACGCGGATCTGTCGTTTCCGGGACGGATCAAGCAGGCTCTCGACGGATGGCTGGTTGGCTTTCCTGAGACGACGATCGACGATCACAATGTCCAAGTAGTGCGGGGAATCACCGCGAGCGGGTCGCGAGTGAAGTTGTTTTTCGACAAAAAATCGGGATTGCTGGTGCGGCTGGTGCGGTATACCGATACGGTGGTAGGGATTGTCCCGACGCAGATTGACTACTCGGACTATCAGGAGGTGGCGGGGGTCCAGATGCCGTTTCACTGGACGGTGACGTGGACGAGCGGGCAATCGACCACGGAGCTGAGCGCGGTGCAGGGGAATGTTCCGATCGAAGCGGCGAAGTTTGGGAAGCCCGCCGCGCCGGTGGCGCCGAAGCCGTAGCAGCATTCTTGCGGGTATACTGGAGTCCTATGACCGTTAGACTCGATCCCGACAGTGAGCGTCTGATCGAGCAACAACTCCGCGCCGGGCGCTTTCGCTCCGCAGAGGAGGTTGTCGCGCGTGCTCTCGAAACGCTGGTCGAGAAAGAGTCTGCGCATTCGGAGGAGCAGGGAAGGCGCGGGGCTGTGCAAGACATGCTGGAGTTCGCTGGAAAACAGGGTTTCACACTTGGAGATGATCTTGAGATTCGAGACTTGATCCGTGAAGGCCACAAGCATTGACCGGTCCGTTCGTGGTGGACGCGTCGCTGACGCTGAGCTGGTGTTTTGCGGATGAGGCGACGCCGTACAGCCGAAGCGTACTCGTCTCACTTCAGACCACCTTCGCCGTCGTCCCGGCATTATGGCCATTCGAGGTCGCTAATGCTCTTGTGTTTGCGGAGCGTCGCCAACGCATTACGCCTGAAGGCATCCGCCGGGTTCCTGGAAATACTTTGGCGACTTCCGATTCAGATCGAGCGTCGCGATGCGCTTTGGCTTTGGCAGACGGTTGTGCCCCTTGCCCGAGAGCGTCACCTGGGTGCATACGATGCGGCTTATTTGGAATTGGCGAAGCGAGAGGGGATGCATTTAGCCACGCTCGATCGGGACCTGCAGGAAGCTGGTAACAGAATCGGAGTTCCGATCCTTCAGATCTCATAGTCAGTTGAGAGAGACTTTTGACGGATCCTGCGATTTGTGTATGTGCGAGAGTGCGCTTGTAAGCTGCTCGGTAAGAAAGGGATCCGTTTGCGCGGACGCATGGCTGATGAACATGCGTCAAAGAGTTGGCCTGCGGATTTGCGAAATCGTTGGGTTCGTTTTGAAATTTCGAGGGCGGCGCACCGAGATGCGTGTTCTTTGGTTAAAGCCGTTGGCATGATTGCACCATCAATTCGAGTGTAATGGGGCGAGTCAAGGAAAACGGCCGATTGGGTTGCGAAGGTGTTGATTTAGTTGGGTGGCCAGGGTTGTGACTAAGCCGGGACGCTGGGCAATTCCTTAGCTTGACAGCCCCTGCGCAGCATTGTCGCGCTGCCAGTGTCCCGCTATGGCGAACGGACGATACAGGCTCTACGGCGGCAAGAGCACTGGCGCCCGGACCGCTGCCGGAATCGCGCCGATTCAAAACGCGGTTACCAAGCATAGAGACTATACGAAAGAGCGTCGCCAGGAAATGGCAAGGTTTCGCGCGTTGGCAAGAATGGCGCGGGCGATGTGTTCGAAACCTCGGCGAGTCTGAATAGCGCGAATGCCGGATGACAGGCGAGAATGGATCGTTATCGCGTGCCAGCCAGTGCGCATTTTGATGACCTTTTTCGCCAGCTTGCCTTTCACTTTCTGATCACATCTGCCACCGTTGGGATTGAACCACGGCGAGCGATCCAAAGATTTATCGGATCAGCGAGCATCTTGATTCCCCGCGGATGTATCGGGATATTCACGTGGCTGGTTTTTTTTGGCTCAGAACCTCATTGAGCGGTTCGAACTCTTCAGAAAGGCTGCCGTGTATCTGTTTGCGAAGAGCAGCCCAAGCGATGACATTAGCGGCTTGGAGAGCAGGGAACCGATCGTCAGTGTCGAATGTAATCGTCCCTGTGTAGCAGAACTCGCCAGGCGTCTTTTCTACACTCGCAATGACAGCGTGTGCTGAAAGCAACTGCTCGGTGTGGCTTGAGCCTTCATCAATCAGGTACGCTACTCTGTTTCCTGGATTCTGGCGTCGCGCCCATTCGTTGTTCACGACAATCGTCAGAAAAGAATGCCAGCGCGTACGGCCCAATCAGGGTTTTTTGAGCCTCCTTCGTCAGTTGACTTGTGAAATCTGCTTGCGAAACCATCACGGAAATGCTGTAGGACTTGTGCTCGTTTATCAGGTTCACGAGTCCCTGAAAGAGCGCTAGTTTCATCTCGGGGTACATGCCGCGGTGTTTACCCATCGGGCCAGAAAAATCGGTCATGTGCAACGGCTCGTCGACGCGATGCTTTCCAAGCAGCGTTTTCCATCTATTAGAAAACGCCTTGGATTGGATGCGCGAGAAGACTGGGCCTCCAATGGTGACCACGCCAGAAGCACCATCCGTGACGCTATCGTCCAGATAGGATGTCATGCCCAACACAAGGCCATCTCCGCTCTCTGAACCGTGCGGCAGAACCACAACTCATCGATGTAATCCTGCTGTTCTTTGTGCTTTACGCTCGCCTGCTACACTCATCGTGGAGTCACGGAAAGCCGCACGCGATCGGGCAGCAGAACCTCGGCCAAGGAAGCAGAAGGGAAGTGCGCTCGGTTTCGCGAAAACTGATGTCTTCGATTCTACCGATAGCCGAGTGGCCGTCGTTCAGCGCTAAAGCTCGATGACACCGCCTTACCCGAACTCAGCCAGCACGGCACTCCGGGAGCATGTGGCTAATGAGGGAGTGCAGCGAGGTCGCTCAAATACCATTGCTTGTGAAAATCGTTGAACTGTTCCATCTCTTTTCCAAGAACACCGATCAGACCGCCGGTCCAAGTCGGATAGGCGGGTGATCCATTTCGTTTGAAAACGTTTTCGGAGAAAGTCCGCATGGTATACACGGGATTTTGCGAACCGTACTCTTCCCCGAGCTTCCTGAAATACCGACCGGTTAAGAGGAATTTCGTCTTCCCGCGGAAGGCGAGCTCGACTGAGGTGAATTCTCGTGAGTTCACCGAATGGGAGAACTGGAGTAACACGCGGAACACGTCGGCCATGCTGTTCGTTGGTCCGAGTGCCTTCAGGTCGTACACCAAAATGGACCGCTCCACATAGTGACTAAATCGAACCGAAACCTGAACCCCATTGTTCCTGGAATCTTCCTTCAAAACGGCGTCCATCTCCGATTGAAGCGAGAAATAGTTATCGGCCGCGGTCGCCGTGAGCACAAGCACTGCCAGAATCGGGACGACGACCCGCAGCGTTTTCATGGAGTCTCTCCTTCCGATTAGAGCGATCGACGTTACAAATCAGCGAGGAACGCTGCCACTGGCTGTGGCGATACCGTACTGAGTAGATGAACTTGCCTGTTGCAACTGTCTACCATCGATTGAAATGGCAACGTGAACTGTACCGTTGTCGCTTTTGTTCTGGGCTGACAGATAAACGAACGAGCCAGCCATTGCGTAAAAGCTCATGTTGGCCGGCACAGCAGCGTCGTTTTGCTCGGTACCACCTGTTGCATTTCTGTAGGTTGCGCCGACAATTCGAGCGGAGCCATCGATCGTATATTCTACATGATGGAGACCCGATGGAAGCTTCGTCCGCGCAGGAGTGCTCGGCTGGGGTGAGATGTAGTTAACACGAGTTTCGGCCGAAACAGCCGGAACCTGGGGTTTGGGCGCACAAATGACGTTTACGCTTGCGCCGCCATCGATTTCGTTGATGCGAACCACGCAAGCTTGCTGGTCCGACGAAGCTTGAACGGTAGTCCCAATACCGTTGAAGCTAGTCTGGAAGGTGACGCCTGCATTGCGGAGTTGGTCTTGATAATAGGTGACCACGGCTGTTGGGGTAGCAAGCACGCGATAAGACGAAAAGGGCGAAACGTCGGTTCCTTTTGTTTGATCTGTTGATTGTGGATAATGGCTCAGCCAATCAGGAATCTGTAAGCTTTGATGCATGTCGTGGGAGACCTCCATCGGTCCGGGCTGGGATGGGGCTGCCACAGTAGGCGTGAGCGGCGCCTCAGGCGTGTTGATCTTCGGCGCCGGTGGCGCTGCTTCTGGCAACGGCGTGGCCGCGATGAGACTATTCAAGTACCACTGCTTATGAAAATCGCCGAATTGTTCAACCTGTTTCCCTGCAACACCGAGCAGCCCGCCTGTCCAAGTTGGATAGGCGCGCGAGCCATCGGGCATGAAAACATTCTCCGTGAAAGTTCGCATAGTGTATACGGGATTCTGCCAGCTATACTCTTCACCGAGCTTCTTGAAGTACTCACCGTTAAGAACGAACTTGGTTCGTCCACGAAATGCTAGCTCGACTGACTTAACGTCTCGCGACTTTATCGCCTGAGCGAACTGCACCAACACCCGGAAAACATCAACGATGCTGTTCGTCGGTCCAACCGCCTTCAGATCGTAGACAAGAATAGAGCGGTTGTATCGGACCGAAACCTCAACGCCATTGTTTCGCGGATCTCCTTTGATGACCTCCTGCATTTCCGGCTGGAGCGGGAGATAGTTGTCGGCAGCGAGTGCCACGAACGCCACCGCAAGCATTGCAGGCGTATTCGACAGCGCTATAAATCCCCGCAAGAATCGGCCGCGGAGAATGAGTGGAGCACACTTCATACCCCTTACATCGGCACGTTGGCAGTAGTCCTTAAGGTTTCTATGCAGAAGCCTTGTCGATCTGCCGATGAGAACACGTAGGAGGCTATTTTTTATGCGGCTTGCGTTCCTGTTGTCGCTCTCCACGCTGGTCTACGGCCAAGCGTCCCATCCCGTTGAAACCTCCTACGACAGATCCGCAAATCAAACGCTATTCACAGCGTCCTCGCCCATCCATTTACAGCCTTCGGCGGAGGACAGACTGGCGGAATGCCGACTTCGCCATCCAGATGATCTGCACCGGTTCGAGGTGACCTATCGGTGCCCAGGGGAGGTGTCAGGATGTTCAAATGGAAATCTCGTCATCAAGTTCTCCTTTTGTACAAGCTCATGGACGTTCAACACAGTTCAGGTCGGTATGACAATCAATGGAAAACCGATCATGCTCCCGCCATCGATGCACCCCAATAGCGTTCTCGCGGCCTGGGTGCTCGACGATGCCGTCTCGGTAGAGTTGCCGGTCGCTGCCGTGCGTGGGCTTTCAGCCGACAGCGAGATCCAAGCAACTTTGGGAGCCTATAGCTACCGACTGTCTGGCGCAAACCTGGACACATTGCGCAACCTCGTAGAACGAGTCAGGTAGGATAAATGATCACGGTCCCTATGTGGCCAGTCTTTTGAGAGCTTCCCGAGGCGGATCTCGAAACATAGTGAGCTTCACTTGAGGGCCGGCCAGGGGCCGACCGCGGACCTGGGGATCTGCCCTACGATTTAATATGAAGTGATATGTTGACACGACGCGAGGCGCTGGTGGTTTCGGCAGGAGCGCTGATATCGAGCCGGGCAGGATTCGGGACGGCGGCGCAACCGCAGACGCCGGTGAGCTTTGGGGTTCCGGCAGGGGCGTGCGACTGCCACACGCATATCTTCGGCGATCCGAAGAAGTTTCCGTTGTTTTCCGGGCGCGCGTACACCCCTGAGACAGCGTCGCCCGAGGAGATGTCGGCGCTGCATCGAGCCCTGCATATAGAGCGCGTGGTGATCGTGACGCCGAGCGTTTATGGGACTGACAATTCCGCGTCGCTGTTCGGAATTAAGGCTCGAGGCGCGACGGCTCGGGGCGTGGCCGTGATCGACGACAAAACCCAAGATAGCGCTCTTGATGCGCTGAATCGGGCGGGATTCCGCGGCATCCGGATCAATCTGGGAACCGTCGGGCCCAGCGACGCTTCGCTGGGGCGGCGTCGTTTCCAGGCGTCGCTAGAACGCGTGAAGAATCGCAACTGGCATATCCAGATGTACGCTAGCCTGGCGGTGGTGGCCGGCATCAAGGATCTGGTGCAGGCCTCGCCAGTGCCGGTAGTATTCGATCATTTCGGGGGTGCAGAGGCTGCGCAAGGATTGCGGCAGCCGGGCTTCGCGGATCTGGTGCAACTGGTGCGGTCGGGGAAAGCATACGTCAAGATTTCGGGAGCGTATCGAGCGTCGACCGAGGCGCCGGACTATCGGGACGTCGCGCCATTTGCGAAGGCACTGATCTCAGCCAATCCGGATCGGGTTTTGTGGGGCACTGACTGGCCGCATCCGAACTCGACCACGCCGGAGGGGCATGAGAAGACGGAGGTGACGCCGCTGTTCCAGATCGATGATGGACTTTTGCTGAACCAGCTTGCGGTTTGGGCGCCAGATGCGGAGATCCGGAAGAAGATTTTAGTGGATAATCCGGTGCGGCTGTATGGATTTTGAAAGTCGCTAGTCTTTGTCGGGCAGGCGGAAGGCGACTAACTCGCCGGAGTATGATGCGCCGCTGATGGCGAGTACCAGATACTGCTTGCCATTAAGCATGTAAGTCATCGGCGACCCGCTCTGCGGCGCGGGCATGTAAACCGCACCGACCTCTTTGCCGGTGGCTTTGTCGTAAGCGCGCAGCATTGCTCCTCGCGCGCCGGAGGGCGTCGTGAAGAAACCGGATTCACCCGCGATCACGAGCGTCTTCGTAGTCAGCACTCCGATGACGCCGGGGCGGCCGGTGCGCGGAATGTTCAGACCTTTGAGCGCGGGATGATTGCGGATGTTGTCGGGCGTCTCGCCGTGCGCGATCTGCCAGGCGATCTCGCCCTTGTCGAGATTGATGGCCGTGATGCGACCATACGGCGGCTTCAACAGCGGCAGGCCTCGGATACTCAACGGAGGCGCGCCGCCACCTTCGCCGGATGGATTACGCGGCGGCCGGGGAGCATCCGCGCCAGCGCCTGCACCTGATCCTCCCGTGTTGCGGACCCCACCGATCGCGCTTCCCTGAATAAAGTTCATGTCCGAGATTTTAGGATCGGGTGGGGGGACGAGCCCCAAGTTGGCGATGATGCTTTGCGAGTAGACGTAGACCATGTGTGTCTCTGGATCATAGGATCCACCGGCCCAGTTGGCGCCGCCAGTGGCGCCCGGCGCTCCGAGCGTGGCGAGCGGGCCTTCCGCTTTGCTGACCGACGGAGGGGTAAAGAGCGGACCGATCTTGTATTTCGAAACGAATTTGATCGCTTCGGCCCGGAGCTCGGGAGTGAAATCGATCAGATCATCGATGGAGATTCCCTGCCGATCGAAGGCCGGTGGTTTAGTCGGAAACGGCTGCGTAGGCGAATACCACTCGCCGGGAACGTCGCCTTGCGGGACGGGGCGTTCGACGATGGGCCAGATCGGCTTGCCGGTCGCGCGATCGAAGACATAGAGGAAGGACTGCTTGGTTGGTTGCGCGAGCGCCTTGATCCTTCGGCCATTGATAGTGACGTCGACGAGAATCGGCGCGCAGGGAATATCCATGTCCCAGAGGCCGTGGTGAACGAGCTGGTAATACCATTTGCGCTGGCCGGTTTGAAGATCCACCGCGACGACGCTCTCGCCAAAAAGGCCGTTGCCGGGGCGGTGGCCGCCATAGTAATCGCCGGTGGGCAATTCGACCGGCAGGAACGCCATGCCGAGTTCCTCATCGACGGTCATCTGCGCCCAGACGCCGGCATTGCCGGTGTAGGATGCGGAGTTATTCAGCCAAGTGTCTTCGCCGAATTCGCCGGGCTTGGGGATGGTGTGGAAAATCCAGAGGCGCTTGCCGGAATGGATATCGAATCCGCGGACGTAGCCTTTCACATTGTTCCGGCTGTGCGGAACGCCACCGGATCTGTGGGCCGCGCCGACGATCACGACGTTCTTGGCGACGATGGGTGTGGCATGCAGTCCTACTTCGCCGGTGACAGGATCGATATCCTGATCGTCATCCTGCTTCAAGTCGACGACGCCGTTGTCGCCGAAGGTGGTTGCGAGCGCGCCGTTCTTGGCGTTGAGAGCGATGAGCCGGTAGCCGGGCGTGACGTAGAAGATTCGTTCTTCCTTGCCGTCGGTCCAGTAGGCGAGTCCGCGGCCTGAAAGTTGCCTGGGAGCGGCCGCGCCACGCGGGCCTTCATGCTCGCCATGCGTCCAGAGCAGCTCGCCGGTGGCGGCGTCGAGCGCGACTACCGATCGCCGCGTTCCGCCGGTGGAATAGAGCACACCTTTGATCATCAGCGGCGTGCCTTCGAGCTGAAATTCGGGCCGCGGGCCGAGATTGTCAGTCTTGAATCGCCAGGCGACCTCCAGCTTGTTGAAATTCTCCGCGTTGATTTGATCGAGCGGCGAGTAGCGCGTGTTGCCGAGGTCGGCGCCATAGGTCGGCCATTCGCCGTTCTTAGCTCCGGTCTGGGCATCGGCGGGCAGGGTGGCCCAAACGAACAGAAATGCAATCGGCGTGAAACGGGCAAACCAACGAACGAGCATGGAAACCTCCCTATTTGCCGATACCTCGTGCAAAGCGAAATTATATCCCTATTTCGGCGGCAGCAGTTTGTCGGGATCGACGCGTACCACCGAATATCGAATGGCTCCGTCGATAGAGCTGAACCAGTGCGGAACTCCTGGCGGAACGATGATCATGTCGCCGGGACCGACTTTGCGGCTCTCGCCACCATCCAGCGGGCCACCGCGCATGCTGGGACCGACCAGCACTTTTACAGTGGGGTCGTCGGGCTTGAGGCGATCGGGATTGGTCATTTTGCCGCCGGTCACCATCGTCCCGGAGCCCTCGATGATGGTATAGACCTCGGTCACCCGGTCATGCTCGATGGAAGTGTTGTTGGCTTTTGCGGAGCGATAAACGGCGGCAATGGCGACGTTCACTTTGCCCACGCTGACGGCGCGAATCTGTTTATCCGAGACGCCGTTTTCAGGAGCTTGTTTGAAAATGGCTTGGATGTCGGAGTTGGTCACATAGGTGGCGGGGGTTGGTTTCGTTTCCGCCGCGAAAAGCGCGAACAGCACCAGAAGCAGGCCTGGCATCAGTTTGTGCATAGAATCTCCTTTTAGAAAACTCAATCGATTGCTTCGAGCGCGAATCCGCTCAGCCGGTAGCGGAATGCAGGGGCGCTTTCTAGCCGACGCGCGCACCACGCCAATCCACGATCCAGCGAATTCAGTTCCTGATCCCACCAGGGTCCTCTGTGGCCCGCTTGATAAAACTCGCGACAGGCTTCCAGGTGCCGTTTGAATCCAGCCATGAGGCGGGCCCGGTAGTGCGCGACCAAGGCGTCGACATCCGTGCCATCGATCCCGGCGCGGACCACGGCCGATGCGAGAATGGCTTCGCGGATGGCGTGGCCAGTGCCGTCGCCACAGAGCGGATCGAAGCCGAGCGCGGCGGTTCCACATGCCAGCCAACCAGGCTCGCACAGCGGCTCGACGATTCGCGGGTGAGATGGAAAAGTTCCGCGCGACGCGCTGATTTCGGCGATCTGCCCTGAGATCAACAGGCTCTGCGCGAGCAATGTTTCCGGTGAATCTCCTACTGACAGGAGCCAGGCGCGGTCGTCGCCGGGAAGCAGAAACAACCATCCATGGTCGAGCGATTCGATCCAGCAGGCGCCGGAATCACATCCGTTGTTGAGCTTTACTGCCGACGCGGTGGCCATACGGGAGCCAAAATGATGCTCCTCGGACGATTGGGGCAGGGGGCGGACGGCGAAAATCGTCCATGCTGGTTGACGGCCGGAAGAAGGGTGAGGCTCGGGAAGTCGCGACTGGATTCGATCCAAGAGAATTTCTTCGGAGACGACCACAGCCGAGTGAGGAAGCGCCATCGGAGCGGAGCTTTTGCCCCAGGCGACTATGCGTTTATTAATGCGGGGCAGGCCGTCAAACAAGTCTCGACGATCGAAAACGTCGGCGAGCAGTTTTTGCGTGGCTTCGCCCAGCATGATGGCGGGGACTCTGGGGCGATCGCCTGTTTCGACGATCAGCGGCAGACCGCCGCGGGTGAGTAAGTGCAGGCAGCAGCAAGCCGCTATGCCCTCGCCGCGGATCAGCACGCTGGGAGCCACGGCATCCTCATGAGCACGTATTGTAACGTAGTGGCCTGGGGAGGATAACATGGACACGACTCGCCGTGGTTGCTTAAGAACCGCTCTTGCCCTGTCGCTGGCGCGTCCGGCTTCACCGGCACCAGAGCCGGCCGAGCCAAGAGATTCCTCATTTGATCCGTGGGTGGAGGTGCATCCGGAAAACTTGCGCCACAATGTGCGGGAAGTAAGCCGGCGCGCGGGCGCTCGGCCGATTCTGGCGGTCATCAAAAACAACGGATATGGTTTGGGGGTCGCAAATGTCGGCCGAGTCTTCGATTCCATGGACGAGGTGGCGGGCTTGGCAGTGGTGAAGCTGGACGAAGCGGTCCGGCTGCGCGAGGGCGGGATTAGAAAGCCGGTGCTGCTGATGGGTCCGTTCGACGAGAAGAATCTCGAGGATGTTGTTGCCAAGAATATTCTTCCGATGGTGTACACGCCGATCGGTCCGGCTTTGGATCGCGTGGCGAAAAAGCTTCAAAGGCCGGTGGACCTGCATGTCTGCGTGGATACGGGGCTGGGGCGGGAAGGCGTTCCGTATCGCGCTGCTGGCACGCTGATCAAAGAGCTGGCCGGGCGCAAGAGCACGCAGATCGTGGGGACGATGATGACGTTCGCCGAGGATCCGGAGTTCGATGGCGAGCAGTTGCGCCGCTTCAATATACTGTGCAGCTCGCTCGAAGCCGAGGGCGTGCGGTTGGGCCGGAAGCATGCGGCATCGAGCTTCACCCTTTTTCAGCATTCCGACGCGTTTCTTGACATGGTGCGGCCCGGGATGGCGTTGTTTGGAATTTATTCCGAAGCCCAGTTTCGCAATCAACATGTTCTGGAGCTGCGGCCAGGAGTGGCGCTCCGAACGCGCGTAGCGTACGTCAAACAGCTTCCGAAAAACGAGAGCGCGGGATATGAGCGGGTTTATCGCGCGAAGCAAGACACGTGGGTAGCGACGCTGTCGGTTGGACATGCCGATGGAGTGCCGCGAAGCGCTGAGAAAGGCGCGCGTGTTCGCATCGGGAACGGGCTGTTTCGAGTGGTGGCGATCTCGGCCAGTCACCTGATTGTCGAAATCGGGGACAAACCGCTGGTGAAAATCGGCGACGTGGCGACGGTGTTCGACTGGACGGAAGGGTCGCGACCGGAGGATGTGGGGGCGGCGTGCAATGCATCGGTGTATGACTTGACGATGCATTTGAATCCCCTGCTGCGCCGGCGGCTGGTCGAGGTATAAGATGGGCTGTTATGAAGCGAACTTTTTTGGCTTGTATTTTCGCTGGCCTCGCGGCCATAGCCCAGACGCCACAGGCACCTCCGCCGGTGGATTCTCCCGAGGTCCATTCCGACAAAACCGTTACGTTCCGTTTTAGGGATCCCAATGCCAAGGAGGTCATGCTGGCACGCGAAGGCGCTCAGCGGGTGCCGATGCAAAAGGACGACCAGGGCATCTGGACGGTGACCACCGATCCGCTGGAGCCGGATCTTTACGGCTACTCATTCGTGGCCGACGGGGTGGGCCTGATCGATCCTTCAAATCCGGGGATGAAGCCGAACCTGCTGAACACGACGAGCGTGGTGCACGTGCCTGGGCCGTCAACGCTGGCTTGGGAGATCAACGACGTGCCACGCGGCGAGGTTCATCACCACTACTATCGATCCGCTGTGGTTGGCGACGACCGGGATTATTACGTCTACACGCCGCCGGGCTACGATCCCGGCGCGAAGAAGCTCTATCCGGTGCTGTACCTGCTGCATGGCTTCAGTGACGACGCGAGCGGTTGGACGGCGGTGGGGCGGGCGAATGTGATCCTCGACAATCTGATCGCGGAGGGCAAAACCAAGCCGATGCTGATCGTCATGCCACTGGGATACGGTGCGCCTGAAGTGTTGGCACGCGGAGGGCCGACGCTGCGCGATCCGAATTTGCGGATGCGGAACTACGATAAATTCCGTGATTCACTGTTTACTGAGGTAATCCCGCAAGTTGAGAAGTCGTACAAGGTGGCGAAGGATCGCAACTCGCGCGCGATTGTTGGGTTATCGATGGGCGGAGCGGAATCGCTTTACATTGGTTTGAATGCGCTGGACCGCTTCGGATGGGTGGGATCGTTCAGCGCGGGCGGGACATCGGAAGATTTCAACGCGACTTTTCCGGCGCTCAATTCGAGCACGGCGGCGCAACTCCACCTGTTGTGGATCGCTTGTGGCACGGAGGATCGATTGATCTCTTCCAATCGACAGTTCCGCGAATGGCTCACGTCGAAGGACATCAAGCATACGGATGTGGAGACGCCAGGAGCGCATACCTGGCTGGTGTGGCGTCGCAACCTGGCGGCGTTCGCACCGCTGCTGTTCCAGGAAAAACACGGGAACACGCCGGCGAAGACGACTGATTAGCGACGGGCTTCAGAAGTTACGGGCCGCTGCAGGTCTTGGAGATCGATCGCGTTGACGTCGGTGATGATTTTCGCGTAGGCGCGAGTAATGGCGGCCAAGCCGGGCGCGGGAATGACATCGGATGTTTCGTGATCGGAATGCCAGTAGAGGCCGGTATCGATTACCTGGAGTGACGGCGCATATTGAAAATAGCGGCCCATCTCACCGCCGGGTCTCTGCTCCGGCTCGGCATAGGTGGCGACTCCGAATTCGTCGTAGGCTTTGATGGTGATCTGTTCCAGTCGCGGGCTTCCGCCCACGTACCACATCACCGGCGTCGGCATATTGGCCTTGCGCATGACACCGTTGTAGGAGACCAGCGTGCCCGCGGCGGTGTGTTCGGTGTTGATCAGCAACGCCGTTTTTGCGAAGGTTTCCTTGTGATCGGCCAGCCAGCGGCCGCTCATGGCAGCGTTATCGTGATGACCGCTGGTCCCTAGAAAGTAGATCGTTCGACGGCGCTGTTCTTTTGGAATCTTGGCGAAGTACTCGGCCAGCCCGAGCATTGTCGCTACGCCAGTTCCATTGTCGTTGGAGCCCTCGAACCACCCATCTCGATGAGCGACGATGAAGATATTTTCGTCGGTCGTCCCAGGAAGCGCGCCCCAAATGGTGGCGGTCTTGAGGTTCGGAACCATCTTGACGTCCAGTCGGATTTTGACGTGTGGCTGTTCATGGCCGCGCGCCTGGCCGATTAATTCCCGCATAGCCAGGCCATCCTGCTGGCCAAGGGCGAAAGTGGGGACCTTGCTGCCGACCGGATAGAACTGGAATTTCAAATTGCCGGGAATCATCAAGGTCACGAAGATTGCAGCCGCGCCACGATCTCCGATGCGCTTGATAGCGCCCTGCGAGATAGTGCTATGGCGCGACATGAAATCCGTGCTGTAGAAAAAGACGGCTTTGCCGCGCAGATCACGGCCGGCGAGATCGCCATCGGTTGCCAGATCGACGTCCACGGCTTCAAGGTCCAGGCCGTCGGCGGGAGTGGCTTCGGCGAGATAGGTTGGCTGCGCGCTCTGAAGTTCGAGCGTCTTTCCAGCGCTGGAAGCAGCGACACTCCAGGACTGGGGCATCCACTGCGTCGGCAAATTAAACGATTGCTCGTGAACATCGGAAAGGCCGATCTTGCGGAAGTTTCCGAGCAGCCATTGCGCATTTTCCGCGTCGGCATCGGTGCCGATGATGCGTCCCCAAAACTGATGGCCGCTATCTCGATAACGTCGTGAAATGGCGGTCTGGTCGTTGACGTATTCTTTGAGATGGCGACCGTCGATTGACGCGAATGGCTGTTCCGATGGCATCAGGCGCCACTTGAGGTACGAATCTTCGAGGACGTAGAGGGGTTTCACCGGGCCGGGGCTCTGAGCCTGTCCGGCCGCGATCGCTGCGACTGCGAGAAACGCGATTCCTTTCTGCATTGCAAAGCCTCCTTGAAAGGGTTATGCCGTCTTCAATTGCGCTGCGGTCATTTTATCGAACTGGTGAATGACCTTGGCGAAAACTTCGATCTGGCTGTGCAGCAGCTCCGGGCTCACTTTTTCAATGCACCCGTTCTGAGGACCTGCGAGGAGATAATTCGGCATGGGTATGTAACCGATGGTGGGCACGCCGGCGCGGGCCAACGCACTGCCTTCGCCGAGGAAACCGCCCTTGACCGGATTCACTACGGCATCGCGGCGATTCGCGCTGCCCTGGAGACATTCGAGCAAAACATTCGCAGTGGACTGGTGGGGAGAAAGCGCGACGCTCAGCTCATTTTCGCCCGTTGCCTTGTAGTTGAAGGAGGCATCGTCGGCCCATTCGCGGCAGCCCAAGTGTTCGATGGTAACGGCGGCAACCGCCTTCTTGATGAGTTCCGGATGCTTTTCGATAACGCCGCGGATCGAGGGTACCCAGGGGCCGGCGAAATGGCCGGTAGTGAGGGCGAAAACGAGTGTTCGGCGACGTTGATTCTTGGGGATCTGCGCGAAATATTTGGCGAGCGCGAGAATACCGAGCCCTCCGTTTTCCTCAATCGCGTTGGGGCCATCGGTGTGAGTATTGATGATGATTACTTCATCCGTCGAGGTTCCGGGCAGCGTCGCGATGAGAGTGTCAGTGGGGGTATCGGGGATAATCTCGGCTTCGAGCGTCAGTGTTGCTCTAGCTCCATCACGGGCCAGGATGCGCAACGTAGCGCCAGTTTCGCGGCCGACCCAAAGGCCGGGGATGTTCTGAAGTGGCCGAGAAAACGGTGTGTATTGATCGGCGGCGTTGGCATCGGAGATATCGGTCCACACCAAGATGACTCCCAGCGCCCCGGCCTTTTGAAACTCAGTCAACTGATTCAATGAGGACCGCGCAGGACGAACGGAGGAAGGAAACTTCAGGTCGGCGGGATAGACTCCCCAAACTTTGTACCACTCGCCATAAGGGCGCTCGGAGATGGGACAGTCGATGATGGCGATGTTCCCCTTGAGTTTGCCGGAAAGGTCGAAATGCGGAGACGTCCCGGCGTAGACAAGGTCGCCGGTAACGCCCGCTGCGGGAGTCTGTCCGGAATACGGGAAATACGAGGTCACAGGCGCAGTGAACACTGATCCAGTTTGCGGAGTTACCATGATTTCCCAACGGCGCGCTTCCCAGCGTGGGAAAGAGAAATGATCGCGGCTAACATCCAGACCGGTATCGCTGAGATATTTGGCCAGGAATTCGACGAACGTCCGGTGGGCTCGATTGCCCGTGTATTTAGGACCCAGCTTAGCCATCCAGACTTGCCATTCCCAAACTTCATTCTTGGACGGGAGCAAGCTGGCTTGATACTCTTCTGTCGCTGCACTTGCGGGGATCGACAGCAAAGCTTGCGCGGCGGAGGCGAGCGCGGGAAGGGTGGACGCGGACTCAATGAATTTTCGGCGAGTAGACGACATAGTTCCTCCCTAGTTCAACTGGTTCTCTTCTAGGATCTCTCTGGCAGGACCTCACTGGTATGTTCGCCGAGCGTGGGCGGCGGCCGGTATATCGTGGTCCGGTCGACAAAACGCATGGGGCTACCGATCAGCTTAATCGGCCCGAGTTTGGGATGATCCACGCTGACTACAGTGTCGCGCGCGACCACCTGCGGATGCGCGAGTATCTCGGCTATCGAAAGAAGTGGCCCGCTGGGAATGTTATGCGCTTCCAGAATTGTCTGCCACTCGGCGGAAGAGCGCTCGCGGAGCACTCCTTCTATTTCGGCAAGCAGGCTGGCGCGATGCTCGATGCGGCTTTGATTGGTCGCATAGCGAGGATCCCCGGCCCATTCCGGCTTGTTGAGGGCCTTGCAAAAACGACTCCAGATGCGGTCATTGGGGACGGCTACGGCGATCCACGCATCCTGGCATCGCAGCACTTGATAAGGGACGATGCTGGGATGACCGCTGTAGAGAGCTTCCGGGTTCTTGCCGGTAAGGAGGCAGGACGCGGTAAGGTATGACATCGCAGAGAGCAGCGAATCGAGCAGGGCAACTTCAACGTGAGTTCCAAGGCCCGTTTTCCGCTTCTCAAACAGCGCCGCGAGGATGCCCTGACTGGCAAACTGCCCGGCCAGAATATCGGCCACAGGAAAGCAGCACCGCACCGGATCCTCTCCCGGACGGGAGCCGGCCAGCATCATCCCGCTCATGGCCTGCATGATCAGATCGTATCCAGGGCGCTCGCTGTAGGGACCGGTGAGGCCGAAGCCGGAGATGGAGGCGTAAACCAAACCGCGATTGTCCGCCTGCAGCGTTTCGTAATCGATGCCCAGCCGCTCGACGACTCCTGGGCGAAAATTCTGAACGATGACATCGGCTTCGCGCGCCAACTTGCGGAGGGCGGAGAGGTCGCTGGCTTGTTTCAGATCGAGAGCGATACTTTCTTTGTTTCGATTCAGCGCGAGAAAATATGCGCTTTCACCGCCTTCGGAGGCTTGCCCCCAATGGCGAGTCTCATCGCCGCCATCCGGCTCTTCGATCTTGATGACTCGCGCACCAAGATCGCCGAGCAGCATGGTGCAGAAGGGTCCTGCAACGGCGCGCGTCAAATCGAGAACAAGAAGGCCGTCGAGGGGGCCGGGTTTAGAAGTGGAGCGTTCCACTCCCGCAATTGTATGCTTTCGCGGCGGTTCGCGTAACCCGCTCGGCCGCGTATAGACTGGGTTTGTGAATCTTTCAAAACTGATTTGGATCTTGATGCTGCTGGCGGTTGCTGCGTTGGCACAGCCTTCCTGGGAGCCAAAGGCGTCGGCCGATATTCTGGAGGCGCTCAAGAAGACCGGCGCGCCCAGCGTTTCCGTGGTTATCGTTCAAGACGGAGCAGTGGCCTTTTCCAAGGCGTTCGGCAAAGCGGATCTGGCGAGCAACCGCGCGGCGGAACCTGGCACGCGTTACGCGGTCGGGTCCATCAGCAAACAGTTCACCGTCGCCGCGATCCTGCTGCTTCAAGAAGAGGGCCGGCTGTTCCTGGACGACAAGGTGGCGAAGTTTTTTCCCGACCTGAAGCAGGCGAATCAAATCACAATTCGCCAACTGCTTTCGCACACGGCGGGCTATGAGGATTTCGCGCCGCAGGATTATCTCATCCCGGAATGGACGCATCCCACGACGTCCGCGGAGGTTCTTGGAAAGTGGGCCAAGAAGCCGCTCAACTTCGATCCCGGTACGCGCTGGCAGTACAGCAATACGGGATATGTATTGGCAGGGTCCATCGTCGAAAAGGCCTCCGGCAAACCGCTGGTCGCGTTTCTGCGCGAGAAGATTCTCGATCCGCTGGGCATGGCTTCCGCGGGCGATTGCAATGATCGGAGCGCCGTGGATGCGACGGCATATACTCGATTCGCGCTCGGTCCGCCGCGTCCCGTTGGACGTGAAGCAAGAGGTTGGTATGACGGCGCCGGAGAGCTGTGCATGGCCGCGCCCGATCTCGCCAAATGGGATCTGGCTTTTCTCCAGCACAAGATTCTTTCGCCGTCCTCTTATGAGCAGTTCACGCGCGAAGTGCCTCTTCAGAATGGCGACGTAACCCACTATGCGCTGGGCTTATCGGTACGCGATTTTCGCGGCATGCCGATGCTTTCGCACGGTGGCGAAGTCTCGGGTTTTCTGGCGCTCGATCAGATGTTCCCGACGCGCAATGGGGCGGTCATCATTTTGTCGAATGAGGACGGCGTCAATCTGAACGAGCCGCTGGCGGATCAGCTCGCACAACTCGTGTTTCTTCCCGGCCAGCCAGCGGAGTCGGCGGCCGATACGGCCCGTGTTCGTGCGTTTCTAGAAGACCTGCGCCGAGGGAAGATCCAGGCCGATCAGCTTACCGAAAACGCTCGCACCTATTTCACTCCGGAAGCTTTGCAGGATATCCGCACGTCGCTGGCCGGTCTGGGTGCGCTGAAATCCGTGACCCGGTCGAACGAAGCTCTGCGCGGCGGCATGACCTATCGCGGTTATCGGGCGCAGTTCACTAAGAAGACCGTGGGACTCAGCGTGTATGTCACAGCGGACGGGAAGTTCGAGCAGTTCATGGTTCTGGAGTCGTTGTAGCTTCGATCGTTACGCGATTGTAATGTGCTCGTAGTAAAATCTGAAAACATGGAAAACATCGAGATCGTCCGCACGGCGGGAGCGCGGAGCGAGACAACGATTCTTCGCATTCAAGGTCCGCTGACACTGCAGACGCTCTTCGATTTTCAGAATGCGATTCGGCAGCCCGACATCGGGGACACGATTATCGATCTGACGGGAGTGCCGTACATCGACTCCGCCGGCCTGGGGGCGATCCTGGGTCATTGGGCTCACACGCAGCGCATAGGCAAGAAATTAGCCATCGCGGGTATATGCGAACGAGTTCAAGTGTTGTTTAATCTGACGAAGGCTAATACCTTGCTGCCTTGTTTCGCTACGCCCGAGAAGGCCGAGGAGAGTTTCTCGGCTAGTTCCGGCACGGCTTCGGCGATCTCTGTGTAAAGGAAAAAACACCCGCAGGACGGGGACCTGCGTCACGTGGGCTGCTTCGACTTCATTAACCCTACCTCCAAGAGTCGATCGCTTTCCGCTGCAGGGAGTCGGGCAGAATATTGAGCAATTCCAGCCGGACCCCATTCGGATCGACGATGCTGGTGATGCTGCTCTTGCTCGAAGTAACACGAGGATCGTCTACTTTGACGCCGCGCTGGCGGAGTTCCAACACAGTAGCATTCAAATCGTCGGGCCAGATTCCGACGTGGCTGAGTCCGGCGGGTCGCTGAGCGTTAGCGGGCGCCAGTTCGAGAAAAGTGTCCCGGCTGATCTGCAGATAGGTGAGCATCGGGTTTCCGTCTTTATCCTTGAGGGAGAAGGCTTCGCGAAAACCCATGGTTTTCGTGTAGAAGTTCATAGACTCGTCGAAATCTTTGGCGTAGACGCCGACGTGATTCAGCCGGAGGGCGGGCGCTGGGCTCTGTTGGGCGCTGCCGGGCCGCATCAAGAAAACTCCTACGACGATTCCCGCGGTAAAAAATGTGAGCTTACCAATGAAGTTGTCCATGGACTGCTCCTTTAAAATTTCTGTGTGCTCACTACTTGCGCGATCGAGTGGCCTTTTGTTTTCGAACAGTGCGTTTGCGGGCGAGCGTTTTCGCGGTTGCAAAGCGCCACGCCATGCCCAGCAGATCGCGCAGGGCGTCGAGCTGGATGCGAGACAATCGCACGAGCACGACCGGATAGTTCACGTAGTGGTCAGTCAGGTAGTAGACTTCCGGGGCTTCCGCCAGGAGCTCCGCGCGCCTATCAAAATCGATGCGAACCGCAAGTGTGTCAGGCTCAGCAGATTTGTTAGTGGCAATGCACGTTAACAGTTCTCCGCGAACTTTGAAGGCCGGCGACCCGTACATTGTGGATTCATCAACGTCAGCTAACCCGAGTGCGATTGTTCGTACGGTGTCGAAATCAATCTTGTTCTTTGGCATTATCTAGCGCCGCGGCTGGAACTCCGGGTCCCAGCCTGCCATAACAGAAACGGCGGCTCCGGCGCCGATTTAATTCGTCGAAGTGCTGGCTTTAGTCGGGTGCAGAAGCAGTTTCTGTACTCGCCAATTCAAGATTTCAGCGACGTAAAGCTCATTTTCAGCCGGGCAGGCCATCTCGTGAATCCAGCCAAACTGCTTCAACTGGCGCCCCATGCTGCCTATTGTTCCGAGCACCTGGCCATCCAGCGATAGCTTATAAATGCGTCCCGGGTAGGCGTCGGAACTGTAAAGATACTGCGTCGGCCCGGGCGTAATGCAGATGGCCCAAGGCGCGCCAGATGCCATGGTCGCATTCCCGGCGGGCGCATTCGGATTGGGCGGGTTACCCATCCACATGTGAACGACCGGTGGCACCGGCACGTTGATCTTGATCTCGCGCAGGAAAGTTCCGTCGGGGTCGAAGACCTGAATTCGGCGGTTGCCTCGATCCGCGACATAGATGTTCCCCTTGGCGTCCGCGGCGATGCTGTGCGGCGTGTTGAACTGGCTTTGCGCGCTCCCAAAGGCGCCCCACTGCTTCACCCAATCGCCATTTTTGTCGTACTTGGCCACGCGCGAGTTGATATAGCCGTCGCTGATAAACGTGTTGCCCTGTGTGTCCCATGTCACGTCGGTGGGCTGGCGGAACTGCCCGTCGATTGCGGGAAGCGGGGGTCGGGGATGCTTCCACGCTTCGGCGCCTTCATCGGATGCTTCCTTCTTGCGGCCAAATACCATGACGACACGGCCCTCGGGATTGAACTTGATGATCATATCCGAGCCTTTATCGACGGCCCAGACATTGTCATCCTTGTCTACGCGCACCGTGTGCGCGAACGACCAGGCGTAGAGATTGCGGCCGATCTCGCGGATATATTTGCCGTCGGGGCCGAACTCCAAAAGCTGCGATGCTGTGGCGGCGTAAGCGGGTCCAGTCGAGTTACCGCGGGAATAAACGAAGATGTGTTTCTTCGAATTGACGGCGACTCCCGAAGCCTCGCCGAGATAAAGGTCGGGTGGGAGTTTCAGTAGATTTGGAACCGAATCGAACGGAATTTCGGGCGCTGCCGCATCTTGGGCAAACGCGCACGCAGCGAAACATACCAATGCAACGAGGGAAAATGGTTTCACGGGGCCTCCTTCCGGCACTCCAGATACGATACCAAAAGCCGCGCCAAAAAGGGCTAAACTTAATTCGACAAGGAGGACGTATGTTGGAGTGGAAAATCGCAGCGTTTCTGGGATTGGCATTCGGCGTGGCCGGGATGGCTTGGGGTTTCGCTCAGGAAAAGAAGGCGGCCGGGTTCTTTGAGCTACGTGTGTATACGGCGCAACCAGGGAAGCGCGATGCGCTGGCCGCGCGTTTTGCCGACAGTACGGCGGCGATATTCGCCAAGCACGGAATCACGAACGTGGGCTACTGGATTCCGGTCGAGAGCGACCCCGAACTCGGAATCAGCGCGGAGAACACGTTCATTTATATCCGAGGCTATCCCTCCAAAGAGGAGCGCGACAAGCGGCTCAAGGCGGCTCACGACGATCCCGAGTTTAAAGAGGTCGTTACGAAGCAAGAAGAAAATCCGAGCACTAAATTAGTCGTAAAGGCTCATAACATCGATATGGTGCCGAACGGGAACCATACGACAATCACACTTACTAAGTAGATTCCCCGTTACGCCGGCGGGCTTTCGTCAACACTTCTTCCTTCGACTGAATCCACTGTTCGAAGATTGTCTGATCGTTGCGCGCGCGGGATAAAGCGCCGGTCACGATTTCGGGCGCCGGACCGCCGATGACTCGCCTCACGTTCACGAAGTTCCGGGGATCGAGAGCGCGCTCGATTTCGTACTGAGTAAGCGGAACGGACGGATTCTCGGCCAGCAGGGCGGTGGCAATCGCGCGCGGGCTGTCATCTCCTCCAGATGCTTTGACGGCTTTCGATACCAGCCCATGGGCTTCGCGAAAACTCATGCCCGCCTGGCGAACCAGCGTGTCGGCGAGTTCGGTGACGGTCATGAAATCGGCGCCGGCACGGGATGCCAAGCGTTCGCGATCGACCTCAGCGCTTTTGAGCAGGCCGGCAAGCAGACGCAGGGCGCGCGATGCATCGGCGAACAGCGTGAACACCAGAGGCTGCAGATCATCCTCGCTGTCGTTGATGTCGCCGAACGGGGTGTTATGCGCGCATGTGAGGACGGCTTGTGCTTCGCCCAGCGCCCGGCTGGCCAGAATGCGGGTATGTTCGAGCGCCACCGGGTTGCGCTTTTGGGGCATGATGCTGGAGGACTGCACGAATGCGTCGCTCAAGCGCAAGAATCCGAATTCACGGGTCGACCAGAGCAACAAATCCTGCACGAACTTGCCGGTGTTGACCATGGCAACAGCCACCGTGGCGGCCGATTCAGTCACGTAATCGATGGAGGCAATGGCGCCGTAGGAGTTCTCCGCCAGGCCCTCGAAGCCGAGCAGTTCCGCGGTCATCTGGCGATCGATGGAAAAGCCAGTGGTAGTGATGGCGCATGCGCCGAGGGGGCTGAGATTCACGCGCGTGAACGCCACCTGAATACGCGCGAAATCACGGGCCAGAAACTCGGCGACGCCGAGCAGGTAGTGTGCCAGCGTGGTGGGCTGCGCCGGCTGCGTGTGGGTGTGAGCCGGCATGATGGTCTCTATGTGCCGGAAGGCGAGATCCAAAACAACCGCACGGGTTTCGATCACGGCTGTGGCCAGAGCCAGCAGTTCCCGGCGCAGCGTCATGCGGTAAAGGGTGATGGCGATGTCGTTACGGCTGCGCGCGGTGTGCATCTTGCCGGCCAGTTCGCCGCAGGCGTTTTCCAGAAGATTTTCGATAAAGAAGAATAGATCTTCGCACGAGCCGTCGTAGCGAGCGCGCGCAATCGCTTCACGATCGAGACGATTCAGGGCCGCGCGGAGCGCCTGTTCATCGGTGCGAGCAAGAATTCCCTGCTGCGCCAACATGCGGCTGTGAGCGTAATGAATCTCGATTAATGCATCCAGAAAATAGCGCTTGGCATCTTCGAAGTTCGGCCCGAGAACGGTTTCGGCGTAAAGCGGCGCTGGAAACGAATCCGGACTCACTAACTACCTTGCTGCCGCGGCGCGTTGGCCCGTGAACGCGGGATTCTTGCCAAGACTTACTAAGTTCGCCAGGATGCGAAAAGCGCCGGGCACGCCCGACGGCAGTTGCCGGTAAAGAGCGAATGCGTCGTAAATGTAGAAACCTTTCCCGTAGCGAGCCAACAACAGGCCGCCTTTTTGAGGATCCTGCTCCGGATCGTGAGTCTCCACCAGCGGCTGATAATGCTCATCCCAACTTTGCAGGAAACCGTGCCCGCGCTCTTCCACCCAACCTTTGAAGTCAGCTTCGGTGATCCGGTTGGGCCAGGTTAACGCCGGACTCGTCGGCTCCAGCAACGTCACCTCTGAGTTCTCGTCGACCACCTTCTGGGGGTTCTGGCCGAGCGTGAATGGATAGGGGCCGTAGTTGTGATCGAAATCCTGCAAGTTGTATTGAACGATGAGTACGCCGCCATTCTTCACATACTCGATCAAGCGTCCATTCGCCGCCTTCAGATCGGTGCGGGCGGCGTAGGCCCGCGTGCCCAGAATGACCGCATCGTATTCGCTAAGATTGCCGCGTGTAAGATCGCTGTTTGCCAGGATGCGCACGTTCTGGCCGAGATCGTCGAGCGCCTTAGGAACCTCATCGCCTGTGCCCGGCAGAAAGCCGAGGTGTAAGCCGGGTGCTGTTTTCACGTCCACACCGACCGCGCGATAAGTTGCGGGCCGATAAAACGGATACGGACGGATGCCGGGATATCCGGTCAGGCGATAACCCTCGCGGTAGGAATGTCCAGCGTACTGCGCGATCGCGGTGATCTCATACTCAGCCGGCTTGACGAGGTCGGGAGAAATGGAGAAGGTGATAGTTTGATCCTCGCCGTCGCGCGCTAGAGAGAACTGCGCCTCGGCTGGATTCGATCGCCATCCGCGCGGCAACTCGAGGCGAAGTACGCCCTCGGCCGGACCTTTCACGTTACTGTGAACGGTGCAGGAGAATGCGAACGACTTAGAGGTCATGGGAACCGCGCCGGCCGATGGATAAACGGTTACCGAAATCGGGGGAGCGACCAACAGCGGATTCTGCACCATGCCGATTCCAGGAAATCGCTCGTTGGTTTGCACCACCTGCTGCACTTCGAATGGCACGCCATGGTATACGATTCGCGCGCGAGTAGCCAGCGGATAGGGCGCCAGCGGGAGATTGCGGTAGCGCTCGTCGATGAGGTTGTAATACGGCTGCTCTTCGTTCGGGCGCGTGAAATAAGGGCGGGTGTATGATGCGTCGGCCGGCGCTGACACTGCGAACCGCCACTGCACTTCCTTGCCGGCGGCGACTTCATGATCGACTGTGCCGGTGGGTTGAATAGTCCAGTTTTTTCCGTCGGAAGCCTGCACGTCCACGCTCTCGACCGTCAGGTTTTCGGGACTCTGGTTGTAGATCTGGGCTTCGACCGCGAACGATTGGCCAGGGATAGCGATGGTGAAGGTAGGTCCTCCGCCACGTCCGCCAAAAGGTCCCCGGCCGGGAGTTGGAGGCGCAACCGCAGCGCCGGGGGTGCCTGGTGGCGGCGTTGTTACAGCGGCAGCCGTGCTACGTCCTCCACGACCACCTCGGCCTCTTCCTCCCTCTTCGGAAGCAACGGTGGTCAGGAATGAGATCTCGAGCGAGGCCGCCAGTGCTTTCTCAAACTGCTGCTCTTTATTACGCAGCTCGAACTCGACGTCGCTCTTGCCCGGCTCGGCTAACTGGCTGCTGCGTACCTGTTGGCTGAGCGCGCGGGTGGCCTTGAGCCCGTCGGCGAGAATCGGCGCTATGGCAGCGGGCCGATCGGCCGCGTATTGCTTTAAGGCATCGGCCGCGAGCCGCGAAACCTGACCGAGTCCGTCTTTCAGGAACTGCGTATCGCCTTGGGCCAGGGTCGCGATGCCGCCGAGTGTCACATCGATTCCGTCGAAGAAAGAGGTTTCGTGCTCCGCGGCCTGAACACGCGATCCGTAACGATGATAGGCGCTGTTGACAGGAGCGGCCGGGGGGATGGTGCCGCCGCCGTTCTGCGATCTCTGGTACCCCAAGCCTTCACGAGCGATCTGGAGATAGGTGAGACCGGAAGCGGGCTCGGGTAGGCCCTCGGGAATTTCCACCGTGACGGAGGGCCGCGAGTTGGACGAAGTTTGATTTACATAGTCGAAGAATTTAACCGGCACATATTTGTCGATGGCGTAATCGTACATGCCTTCCTTGGTCTCCTCGAAGAACGGCACGCGCGCGTAGACTTTCAGCGGCGCCCAGGGCCGCAGCCCCTCGCGAATCTGCTCCGGGAACCGGTTCGGATCGCCCGACGCGACGTAGGCTTCTTGTGCCATTTGTCCGGCTGCCTGGTGATTGCCATGGCCGTCGGTAGCCGCGCCGACGAACACCGACGCCACTATGAGCGGACGATACATCCGCAATACGCGGACGGAGTCGGAAAGAATACGCTCG
>Ga0210386_10000251_pt1 | contig 48087 bp, 43 predicted proteins | sample IncBWH32OmetaG_FD_160091 | JGI IMG/M metagenome (GOLD analysis project Ga0210386, IMG submission 160091) | Forest soil microbial communities from Barre Woods Harvard Forest LTER site, Petersham, Massachusetts, United States - Inc-BW-H-32-O ...
TACAATCTGACTCGTTAACCTGCATCGCAGAATAATTCTTACATATTTCTAATTTTCAATTCCCTTCCACGCTCCCAGTATCCCTGAAAAATACGCTGCAACTAATTTGCGGCGCGCAGGACGCGTGCCAGAAATTCAACCAGGCGCAACTGATCGGCCCAGACGGCATTCTTTTCTGGATCCACGTGCGAAAACGCCGGCGTGATCAGCGCATCACGCAAATAGGCGTGCGGAATATCTTTTTCCAGCCACAGGCTTTCGGTGGAGGGAATAATGTCGTCAGTGGAGCCGTGCAGAATAAATACTGGCGCGCGCAGCGCGGCCAGCTTGCCCTCGGGCGAAATGGCGTTGAGCTGCGAACCGTCTGCCTGAATCGATTCCAGCAATTGCGGCTGCAGCTGGGCGATTTTTCGTTCCAGCAGAATTTCCATTTTGGCGCGGCTTGGAGGGCTGAGCCGCGAGAATAACGCTTGCGCCTCTGTGGGCTGCTCCCAGAGCCAGTCACGGAGTGCGTCATGCGCGACTCCCAAATCGCTCTCCGGAAAAAACTGATTGAGATGTGAGTACACGTATACGGCGGCCCCGTAGTCGTGCGCCTTGTACGGCTCCATGCGTCCATCGGGAAGTTCCGCAGAGCTGGTGGCCAGGAATCGCGCCACGCGTGACAGATTGTCATAGGCGCCGATCAGAACGAGCGAGCGAATGTGAGGCGCGTAGCGCGGATCGCACGCGGCAAGCAGGGAAAGTCCTCCAGCGAAGCTCACCCCGACCACAGTCACAGGTCCGGTGTTCAGATGATGTTGCAGCCAGGCGCTCGATTCACCAATTGTGCTGATCGACGCGCCATCGACGTGGTAGTCAGCGAGGGCAGTGACTTCCGGCGTCAACACTGAAAATCCGTTGCTCGCAGCCGCGCGTGCGAAATTTACAAGACGGGGCTCGTCCATTCCCAGATGATGAATCCCGTGGACCAGCACCATGCCCGGCGGGCGCGCGACTCCTCGAGGTAAGTACAACCTCGCGCGGACAGGCCCTTGCGAAGCGGAAAGGGTTAATTCCTGCGTATCGAATTCATGGCGTTCCAGCCGTACCAGTAGTCCCTTCGCCTTGGGATCGAGAAATTGGATCAGGAATGCGGCGCTGCGAAGTTCAAAGCGGAGAAGATAAATTCCAAAAGCAATTGAGATGATCAAAAAAGAGAGAATCCAGAAAAATCTTGACCGCAAAAATGGGCGAGTGGTATCGGAGCGCGCCGGATTTGTCATCATGGCGAAGTTGGCCGAAGAATGCCGCTCACAGCGAGCCGCGACTATTTCGTTTCAATGTTGGATTTCGGAGCCGTGTAGCCCTGCCGCGCATAAACCAGGAATTTGACTTTCTTGCCTTTGTCATTGAGAACGGTCAGGGGGCCGCCGTCGGGCGCAACCAGGTCCACTTTTATTTTGCGGTATTTGCCGTCCAGCGTTCCATTCGTGGGGGAATAGGCAAGGCTATATTGATTGCGCAGGCTTGCCGCCACATCCTGCATGATGCTGGGAATCTCACCATCAAAACGGGGCAGCCAGGCACGTCCGCCGGTCATGGCCGCAAATGTTTTCAACTGATTTTGCGCCTGGATGTAAGTTAACTGCTGACCGAATGCTCCCGGGGCCTGATTGATAAAAAGCTGCTCGCCAACGCCAACTGTAAAAATCGTGGCATCTGTTTCCCGAATGCGTTTCAACGTTTCGTCAAGATTCAACTTGCTGAATGTATCGATCCCCGATGCAAGGACGAGGACGGCTTTCTTACCTTTCACGTCTTTGGTGCGGTCCAGCACGTCGCAAAGCGCATCGAACAAATTCGATTCGCTGAACGGCGGAAACACCATCGAGTAAAGTCCCTGCATGATTTCATCGCGGCTATGGGTGAAATCCACTTCGACGTTGGAGCGCATATTGAAAGATTCGAGCGCCACCCAATCGTTTGGTTTCAGATTGCTTAAAAATGCTGCGGACCAGTTGCGCGCATTATAAGAAAAAAACTGGTAGCCCAGCTTGCTGAACTCGAGCAGCAAGACGATTGTAATCGGCGCTTCCGAGGGCGCGAAACTCGTAATAGTTTGCACCGTCCCATCTTCGGTGACGCGGAAATTTTCCTTTTTGAGGTCCTTTAAATAATTCCCATTATTGTCGGTCACCACCACGTCCAGGCTTACGACCGGAACCGTGACGGAAATCGAAAAGCCTGGCCCGGTCTGATCGGGAGGCGCCTGCTTGTCCTTGCCCTGATCCTGCTTACCCTTGTCCTGCTGGCCCTTATTCTGGTCCTGCGCCCAAGCGGAAACAGCGCCAGGAGGGACCGCAAGGGTCAGAATAACGATGCCTAGAATAATTCTTCGAAGCATGTTTGGGGCAGTAAACGATCGCATGTCTAGCAGAACCTCATGAATATGGCGCTTAACACCATAAATTATGCACCCGGCCGAAAGCCTGTTTGAAGATGTTTATCTTGCACATTCGATGCTGCCACGAAGCTTCGGGATGTTCAATCAATTCGGCAATTCCGGGCGCCATTTTCAACCGTCCTGGTTTTGATCGCGGCACATGCTCTAGCAAGCGCCGGCTTGCAATTCAAGGACGCATGGTACGATGAATAAGTTGCGGCCGTGAATGAATTTTAGTTCGGAGGATTGCGAAATGTTCCATCGTGCAGGCCGGATATTTTTGATATTCGCGTTGACCGTGCTCGCGGCCGTGAGCGCGCAGGCACAGACGTCCGGGGCAACGCCTGACCTGAGCAGGCTGGCCGATGAAGCACAGGGCTGGCTCAGCGATCTGGTGCGCATCAATTCCGTAAATCCGCCTGGCAACGAAGCTGTTGTGGCGAAATATATTTCCGCCATATTTACGAAGGAAGGCATTTCGAACGAAGTGCTCGAAATGGCGCCGGGCCGAAGCATCGTAGTCGCCCGCCTCCAGGCTGGTCCTCTACCCGATCCCACGAATGCTCTGCTGCTCGTCGCCCATCAGGATACGGTTGGCGTCGACGCCTCAAAATGGACCGTCGATCCTTTCGCTGCAACTATCCGCGACGGCTACATGTGGGGACGCGGCGCGATCGATGACAAAGCGATGCTGGCCGCGAACATCGCGACGATGGTTCAGTTGAAGCGCGGCAAAGCGCGCCTCGCGCGCGACGTTATTTTCCTTGCCACTGACGATGAAGAGCAGGGCGGTTCGGCCAGCATCAAGGTCGCCGTGCAGAAATATTGGGACAAGATTGCCTGCGCCTACGCGTTGAATGAAGGCGGGCGCGTAATTATCAAGGACGGCAAGGTGCAATACGTTGGCGTGCAGGCCAGCGAAAAAGTGGCGTACAACGTGATTGTCACCGCGACGGGATCCTCAGGACACGGTTCCCTGCCCAAGCCGGACAACGCGGTCGTTCATTTGGCTGCGGCCGTGCAAAAATTGGGAACATATCAAGTACCCGCGCAGCCCAGCACGATCACGCTGCGTTATTTCGAACAGCTTTCAAAAATTGAAGACGATGAAATTGCGAAATGGATGCGCGCGCTGGAGCAACCGGAACGCGCGGACCTTGCCGTAAAGCACCTGGCCGAGCAAAGCCCCATGTGGAATTCCATGCTGCGCGATACGATTGCGCCCACGATGTTGCAGGCCGGCGTGCGCGTGAACGTGGTTCCCTCGGAAGCAACGGCCAATTTGAATATCAGAATGCTTCCCGGCCACTCCATAGAAGAGCTGATGGGGCAGTTCACAAAAATCGTGAATGATCCGCAAATCAAGTTCCAGCTTGCGCCGGATGCTGGAGAAAATGCGCCGCCCTCGGATCTGAAGTCGCCATTATTTCAGACCATCGAGCGACTCACGCCGCAGGAATTTCCCGGCGCCATCACCGTGCCAATCCTGGGAACGGGCGCGACGGACTCCGCCAGTTTGCGATTGCACAAAGTGCAAGCCTACGGACTCGAACCTTTTCCCATGGTCGAAGATGATAGCTCGCGAGTGCATGCCGATAACGAACGGATGCCCATCGACGGATTTCACAAAGGCGTGATCTTCCTATATCATGTTGTTGCCGACTTCGCGTCGACGAAGTAGCGAACGAAACATATCGAAACGAAACGAAATCTTACCCCCCTTCCACGCTGATCGGGATCGGATAAAAAACAAACATGATTTTTCGCTCCGCTAAAATTGTATGCACTCTAGGACCCGCCAGTAATTCTTCAGAAATGATCGAGCGCTTGATGCGAGCCGGGATGGATGTGGCACGGCTTAATTTTTCACATGGTACGCACGACGATCATGCACTGGTGATCAAACGAATCCGGGAAGCTTCCGCGCGTCTCTCAAAGCCCATTGGAATTCTCGCCGACCTGCAAGGCCCGAAGATTCGGACTGGCCTGCTAAAGGGAAGACAGCCGGTGCAATTGGTCTCGGGCCAGCGCTTTACGATTTCGATCAAGCCCATTGCCGGCACGGCGGAAGGCGTGAGCACCACGTACAAGCGAATGGCGCGCGATGTTTCGCGCGGCGATCGCATCCTGTTGGGCGATGGCCTCATTGAATTGCATGTCCTTTCGACGACTTCAACGGAAGTGCAATGCAAAGTAATCAATGGCGGATTGTTGGGCGAGCACAAGGGCATTAATTTGCCCGGCGTAAAATTAAAGATTCCAGCAGTAACGCCGAAAGATCACAAAGATCTTATTTTTGCATTGGAGCAGGGCGCAAATTTTATTGCGGTCAGTTTCGTGCGCGATGCAAAAGATGTGCTGCAGGCGAAGAAAGCCATTTTGGCGGCGAAGCACGATATTCCGGTCATTGCCAAGCTAGAAAAGCCCGAGGCCATCGAACATCTCGACGAGATTTTAAATGTGTCCGACGCAGTGATGGTGGCGCGCGGCGACCTCGGGGTTGAAATGAGTCCGGAAAAAGTGCCGGTCGTGCAAAAGCAGATTATCGCGCGCGCATGCGAAGCGCGCCGCCCCGTGATCACCGCGACACAGATGCTCGAATCCATGACGCTGAATCCGCGACCTACGCGCGCGGAAGCATCCGACGTTGCTAATGCTGTATTCGATGGCAGCGACGCGCTGATGCTTTCCGCCGAGACCGCGTCCGGCGCCTATCCACTAGAAGCCGTGGAAATGATGGACCGAATTATTCGTGAGGCGGAAGCCAATAATTCGCATGTGCTTCGTCCATGCCCCGCGCAATTCAACATTGCGGAAACCGCATCGGAACTGATTTGCCATGCTTCCGAAGAACTGCACATGAAAGTGATCGTGGTGTTCACCGAAACGGGCTCGACTGCGCGACTCGTTTCCAAGCATCGCCCGCGCCGCCCAATCATCGCCTTTTCGACAATTCAGGAAACGCGCCGCCGCATGTCCCTGAATTGGGGCGTCGTTCCGCGCACCATCGGCAAAGTGCAGGACATCGAAGAACTGATTCAAGTCGCGGAGAAACGACTGGTCGAAGAAGGCTTGGTGAAACCGGGCGATGTGGTGGGAATCGTGGCGGGAACTCCACTTTTCGTGGGCGGCACGACCAACTTCATGAAATTTCTCGTAATCGGAAGCGACGAAGGGCGGACGCGTCGCGGGATTCGGTAGGAAGCGCTTTTAGTAGCACAGGCTTCAGCCTGTGGATTTTAGGCCTTGCAAGGACGAAACCCCACAGGCTTAAGCCTGTGTTACTTAAAACCTAATTCACCCAACGATCGTCGGAATCGCGCGGCGGTTCATCTTTGTGATTGCGCATGTAAACTTCAAATTTGCGCCGCGCGCGGCGGCGTTTCCAATCCAGATAATCGTTGCGGAAACGATACAGAAACAATCCGCGCCTCAGGTACAAATAGCCCACCAGCGCTCCGCCCAGATGCGTGATGTGGCTGACGTTGTCGCCGCCCACTTCCAGAGATAAAAAGAATTCGATGGCAATCGATCCCGCCACCAGAAGTTTCATCGGTATCATGATTGGAAATGGAATGAGCCATACCTGACGATCAGGAAACATGATTCCCGCGGCAATCAGCACTCCGTAAATAGCTCCCGATGCGCCGATCGTAGGGATCGTGAACGAAAATCCCGTGCCATGCGGATCAATGATTGATTTGACAAGAACGTTGATGAAACCGGCCCCGATTCCAGTCAGGAAATAATATTCATAGAAGCGGCGCCTCCCCCAGGTCTTTTCCAAATCCATTCCGAAGAAATAAAGGAAAAGCATGTTGAAGAGCAGGTGCCAGATGGTGGCATGCAGAAAAAGATAGGTGAAGAGCTGCCAAACAAAAAAACGCCGAGTGACGTACCAGGGAACCAGCCCGAAAATATGGTTGAACTGTGCCGTGTAATCCAGCGGCAAAACCAGTTTAATGATCGATTGCAGAAAAAAAACAGCAGTGCAGGCGATAACGATGTTACGGATGGCAGGAGTAAGCATCCCGCCCCAACTGACGCGAGAACCGAACGAGCCCGGATACCGAGAGCGTGAACCCATCCCCGCAAGTGTAAGCGCGGCAGGAGCGGTAGTCAAAGATTCGGAGGGCCAAGGTATGCTGCCGAGAAATGCGCATTCTCAAATGTCTCGACCCGACAATCAACCTCCTGGCATACAATCACCGCCAATGCCTTTTCCGATCTATCTATCAAATCAGGCTCATTTCTGCTTATTGGGTTATATGAGTCGCGAAACGCTGACGAAATGAGGACTGCACTTTATCTATTGGGAGTTCAGGGACTCATTGGAGCCTTTGACACTCTCTTCTATCACGAATGGAAGGCTCGTCTTCCTGCACGCGGTCACCGGGCTGCGCCGGAATTGTTTCTTCACACTGCTCGAGATTTATTCTACGGGATTCTGTTTTGTACTCTTCCATGGTTAGCATGGAAGGGCACTTGGACAGTCGCCCTTCTTGGAGTAATCGTCGCCGAAATTATTTTGACGCTCTGGGATTTTGTCATTGAGATTGCAGTCCGAAAAGACCTTGGCGACGTGTACGCGGGTGAACGCGTGACGCATGCGGTTATGGGAATCATGTACGGAGCGATGTTGGCGAGTCTTGCTCCTACTGTTGCCTCATGGTGGGGCAGCCCAACCGAGCTTTCCATTGAACCCGCGACGATTTCGGAATGGCTGCGCATCTTTTTGACCGCAATGGGCGCGGGGGTTCTTCTGTCGGGGTTGCGAGATTTCTACGCAGCTCTTGGCCTTCCCGGCGGTAGCTGGCCTTGGGTCAGGTACCGATGACGCCGTTTCTCAGAACTTGGCACGCAGGGCCGCTGGTGAATCATCCACTTTGATTGGGACACCACTCAGGGCATTGATTCACAGGCAGCGCAACAATAAATTCGCTTGGAGAACAATCCTGTGGCCCATAGAATCTGGCCAGCAGATCCGCCTTATACGTAAATCGATTTTCTACTCCCCATGAGGAGAGGCAAATGACGCGAAAGCTTCGGTTTCTTGCAGTATTTTTCGTTGCGCTCCTTTCACTGGGCGCCAGAACGACGTCCGCTCAGGTTGTGGACGCCCGGAAGGCCATAGAGGCTGCTGCAAAGGCCATGGGCACCACGAATCTGAAGTCGATTCAATTTACCGCCGAAGGTTTTTTATCAAAAGTTGGCGAGCAGTACGATCTGACAACGGACTGGCCGCATTTTGACGTTACCGAGTACACGCGCACGATCGACTTTGAAGCCAAGTATATGCGCCTGGACTATAACCAAAAGCAGGGAAACTATCCTACCAACGGCTACGCGCCCGTGCCGGAGGAACACGTCGTAAACATCCTGAGCGGCGATTACGCGTGGGACATGAAGGGTGAAACGCCCGTGCCATTCACGCGCCTGTATCTCGATGGCATGCCCTACGGGGAACTGCGAAAGCTCGAGATGGTGCTCACTCCGCACGGATTTATAAAAGCGGCGATGGCCGCCACTGACGCGACCGCCATCAGGCAACCCATCGTGGGTCCCTCGGACTTTGGTCTCTCGATGTTTGGACAGTGGGTGACGATCGTCTCCTTCCACTATGGAAAATACAGAGTCAACGGCACGATCAACGATAAAAATCTTGTCGAATTCACTGGCACATGGATTGCAAATCCTGTCTATGGCGATATGCCCTATGAAATGCGCTACACACAATACAAGGATTACAACGGAGTAATGTTTCCCGGATTAATCCATGTCCATCAGGGCGATCCCAGGATCAACACCGCGGAAAATTATTTTCAGGTTTACATAAAAGATGTACATCCCAATGTAGATGTAAACAAGATTCCGGTTCCAGAAGTGGTGCGTACGGCAAAACTCGATCCCGTAAAGGTGGACACGCAGAAGCTTGCGGACCATGTCTGGCTGCTGGGCGGCGGGCCCATGAACAGCGTGCTCGTCGAGTTTAAGGACTTCGTTGCGGTGGTCGAAGCGCCGCAGAACGAAGCGCGGTCGCTGGCCGTCATGGAGGAAGTTCATAAACTCGTTCCGGGTAAAATGATTCAGTATGTAGTCAATACAAATCACCACATGGCTTATGCTGGTGGTCTCCGCACGTATTTCTCGCAGGGAACCACGGTCGTAACCCACCAGACGAACAGAGACTATTATGTCGGAATCCTGTTCAGTCCGTTTCCCAGAACAGTGGACCCGGATCGCATGACAACCTATAACCCGATGTACATGATCAGCCGGCGGCCACCTCCGATTGAGACGGTGGGCGGCACAACGATGATCGGAAAATACGTGGTCAGCGATGACGAGCGCCAGTTACAGGTGTGGCATGTGCAGGATATGGCGTACGAAGTGGGAGAAACTTATCTAAAGATCCCCGGTCCTTCTCTCGCAAGAGGTAACCACTCTGCTGACATGTTGATGGTCTATCTGCCAAAAGAAAAAATCCTGATCAACGCGGATCTCTATGTGCCGCCAGAAGCGGGCGCAAAACCAACCCCTCCGACTGCCGGCATGCGAACGCTGTATCTAAATATGAAGAAGCTGGATCTCGATGTTGCACAGCACGTCTCGATTGTGGGGCAGCGCGTCGGGTCAAACGACGAGTTCGTCAAGCTTGTTGGCAACGCTCAATAGAAAAATTTCCTTAAAGCGACACGCATCATTCCGGCAGAACGACATTCTCGCCGTTGACTCGGGACAACTCCACTGGAGTTGTCATCTGGGCGGGCAAGGTCCATCGCGTCATTTGTATCGTCGGCTCATCAATAATTACGTGGCTACATCAAGTTGCTTACGATACTAGCTTGTTGATCGTGTCTCATTCGTCTAGCCATTTCACGCTCGCAGCTCAACTCCGGCGCAATTTCAGTTCTAACGTCGATTGAAGCATTGAATTCCAAGGAAGCATTGGTATACATTATCGGCCAGTCCGGAGCCGCACCGTGGCATTTCCGGCACATCAAAAAGTTATATTTTCAGTCGATTATTTTGCCGCACGGCCGCGCCCACGGCCTAAGTGCCTTCCATTTCGCTGAATAAATAATTGAAGAGGAGTGCGTTCCCTTGAAAACTACGTTCCGAAACTTTGCGTTCCTGCTGATTTCTATCGCCATACTCTCCCCTGTGATTTTCGCAGATACCATTTCGCTGAAAAATGGCGACCGCCTGACCGGTACGATTGAGAAGTCCGATGGGAAAACGCTCGTCCTTAAAACCGAATTTGCCGGCGAAATTACACTGCAATGGGCAGCCGTCGATACAATCAATTCCACGCAGCCTCTTCATGTCGGACTTGCAGGCGGCCAGATGGTCAACGGCCCGATTGCCACGAAGGACGGACAAATCCAGGTCACCACGACATCCGCCGGCGTCGTGACCACTTCAAAAGATTCGGTTGAAGTCATCCGCTCGGACGCCGAACAAGCCGCTTACGATGCGACGATCGAACGATTGCGGCACCCGCACCTGGGCGACTTCTGGAGCGGAACGCTGGATACCGGGCTGAGCGTTACGCGCGGAAATTCGTCCACGCTTTCTTATACTCTTTCGGGAAGGGCCGTCCGGACAACCGATCGCGACAAGTTCACTGTCTACACGACCGCGGTGTATGGAAAGACGGACACGCCACCGCCGTCTCAGGTGATTGCGCACCAGATTACGGGCGGGATACGCGCCGATATCAACGTCAATCCACGGTGGTTTGCATTCGCCGCAACGGATTTTAATTCCAATGCGCTGCAACATCTGGATCTTCAAAACGTGGTGGATGGCGGCTTCGGCGGGCACGTCATTAAAACAAAAACCACTCAATTCGATGTCTATGCAGGCGCGGGATACAATCAGGAATTTTTCGGTGCATTCACCGAGGCAAATCCGACGCCGCCGCCAGCCACGATCACGATCGCAGCCGTCACACAAAGAAACGCGGAAGCCAATGTGGGCGAAGAGTTCGACGCTAAACTCGGAGGCCGCTCCACTTTTAGCGAAACGTTTAATTATTTTCCAAATGTCAGCGGCCCGAGCGGCTACCGGTACACATTCAACACTGTACTGTCCACGGCGATCAGCAAATGGCTGGGCTGGCAGTTCACTCTAAATGACAATTATCTCAGCAACCCACCGGATGGAATTTTGAAGAATGATCTGCTGCTTTCCACTGGCCTGCGGCTTACGTTTGGCAACCCGAAATAACCAACAGCTTTAATTTTTGATTGAAAGAAGAGGGCGGCATTCCCGAAACCTCACGGTAACACGGTGAAAGGAATCGACGCCTCCGTCGTTTCCCAATCGAGCGCGAGAGTTCCCTGCTTGCCGCCGTCATCCCTCAAATTAATTTTGAAGGTTTCGACGGGGGCAGGGAGCGTTTTCAGATTCATCTTCGTGCGGCCAAAATCCGTCGAGGAATCGTAGTCTTTGTGAAATTGCCCTGTCCTCCTGTTAATGATCAAAGTCCATTCGTTCGCGTTTGGAAGGGTCCATATACTGTAGCTTCCTGCTGGTAGTTTTAAATTGCCCACCTGCAGGGGCGCTTCGGTCGTGATCTTGGTCGCCCAGTTCGCACCGGTGCACCACACTTCTCCGAATGGAACCAGCCCTCCCATCACTTTGCGGCCGTGCATGGATGGCGCGTAATATTCGATTGTGATTTTCTTGCCGGCGATTGTGGCTTCAGTCTTGGCCGGCGGGCTCGTGTATTTCGACTGCCCAAACTGGCCGTAGGACCTAAGCACGAAAATACCTGCGAAAATAATTGCAACTCCAATGAAACTAAATAATAGAACTCGATTTCTTTTTTGAACTGGCATGCTGTGACGCTCCTACTTGCCGCTGTTCTTCGCGATTGTGCCCTGCCCGGCCACGTAGAAATATCCCACTTTGTTGTTGGACGGCGTCGCGTACCACATGCGTCCTTGCGCATCGAGAAAATATTCCCGCGACGTAATTTCGGAATGGGGGAAAGGATATTCCGTGACATTGCCGGTGGTCGTGTTCAAGCGGCCCACTTCATCCAGATATTCGGACGAATACCAGACGTCATGATTGCGATCGAGGTTCATCGCATACGGGCTGGCATTCGGTCCAGGTAATGCGTAGTTCTTGAAAGTTTCGGTCTTGGGATCGAATCGCCCAATTTGTCCCGCACCAGATTGACTGAACCAGACAATTCCGTCCGAATCGATCTGAATTCGCCGTGAGTACACCGTATTGCTTCCGGGCGGGTCCCAGGTTTTTATTTCGAGAGTTTTTCCGTCAATTTTTCCAATTTTGCCGACCGCGTTGTATTCCGAGAACCAGCAGTTGCTGTCTTTGTCCACCACGACGCCATAGGCGGGTTCATTAAAGTCCGTGAATTTCCCCGTCTTGGGGTCGTAGCGGCTTACTCTCGTGCCGCTGGCACATGCTACGCCATGCGGACCCACGCGCACGGTGTGTTTGCTTCCGCCCGCAACCAATCCTTCCTTACCCGGAGTGTAGGCGTCCGCAAATTCCGAAAGTTTTTGCGTCTTCGGATCGAACTTTCCCAATCTGTTCAGTCCGAATTCGGCAAGCCAAATGCTGCCGTCCGCGGCAGGATACGCGGAGTGAATGGCCACCGCATTTTCATTTGGCACATCGTATTCTTTGACGTCTCCGGTCTCCGGATCAAGCTTTCCAATCCGGTTGGCGCCGCCGTAATACGGCATCCAGATGTTCCCTTCCTTATCCGGGGCCGCGCTCCACGGCATGCGATTCGGGCCGGGCAAATCGTATTCGACGTAAACGATATTCATAGCATCATCGTCGAATGTTCGGACGGTGTTTTTATATTCCGGCAAATCCGCTGGCGATTTAGGCAGCACGGATTCGGGGCCAAATGCCGTCGAGATGAACGACGCCACTTTGTCCGCCTGTTCATCGTTCACCATCGTTCCCAACAGAAAATGCATACGGGTTCGCATGTAATCCACGCGGTCTTTTGCGCCATCCGAATCGCGCGAGATCGCGGCCATCCTGGTTTGAAAGCCGTGGCAGATTTGGCAGGGAGCATCGCGAAAATTAGCCAGGGGACCGAACACCATTTCCTTGCCGCGAATATTCGGAATTAATTTTTCGCCCTGATACAGCGAAAGATCGCGCCATCGCACGGGCCCCGCCTTCAAAGCCCAATCCATAGATGCAGATTGATTTGTGGTCAATGCAACACCCGTGCGCGGGTCAGCCTGATATCCAACGGCTCGAATGCGCAGAACATATTCACCCGCGGGCAAATCATCCACTCGATAAGCGCCATCCTTGTGCGACAGCACATTCACCGTAATTTTAGTTTTTGTATTTTGCGCCGACACGAAGGCGCCCTTGAATGGCACGCCATCCGGACCTTTCACTGTTCCGCTAATCGTTGCTCCATGCACTAGAGCAGCAAGGAAAATCGTGGCGCCAATGAATGCGAAAAGTTTTTGTATCCTATGCATGGAGTCTCCTTACCGGCCTAGCGCACTTCGCAAATCTCAAATGGAAAAAGTCAAAGTTCGGCTCCCAATCCGGGCAGCCTTTGTTGAGGGAATCGTACTCCAGAATTGGCCGTCCAAGCCAGCCTTGTTCGTGGCCATTCATCGAAGTGCGCGGTAAACTTGCGACGATGAATAAAAATCCAAAATTGATTGGTATAATCTCGGACACGCATGGCCTGCTGCGGCCGCAGGCGCTCCGCGCCCTTGAAGGCTCGGATCTGATTATTCACGCCGGTGACGTAGGCGATCCGAAAATTCTTGACGCGCTAAAAGCGCTGGCGCCCGTATTCGCGGTTAGAGGAAATGTGGACACGGACGCATGGGCTCAGTCCTTGCCTGAAACTGAAGCCATCGAAACGGGTTTAGCGACGATCTATGTTCTGCACGACGTTCACGCGCTCGACCTTACTCCCGCTGCCGCGGGTTTTCAGATCATCGTGAGCGGGCATTCCCACAAGCCGGGACAAACGGAAAGCGACGGAGTCCTGTTCCTTAATCCGGGAAGTGCGGGGCCGCGACGCTTTGATTTACCGGTGACCGTAGCGCGCCTCGATCTAAGTCAAAAGCCGTGGAAAGCCACCTTTATAAATTTGCTGGAAACAGGGATTTCGTAGCGCCGGCGTCTCGCTGGCGGTTTTTGCGCAGCTTTACACCACTTTCAAACCCGTCGGCGAGACGCCGGCGCCGCAAAATTCACGTCTCGCAACAGGATTATCTACCTAAGTACAGTTTCAATTTTACTGAGACATCAGACCAGTTGCTCCTAATCTGGACGTGGGGCCAGTAGTATCCATCGATGATCCCCAGTACCCTCCTACAACCAATCACGCCGCAGTTTGAAACGCCCGACGCTCAGGATGGCGCTGGGGTGTACGACCAGTAGGCTTGTAAGTATCACCTTGTAACCTCTGAGGAGAAGCCGTGAATCGTTCCGCACTGGTGACGCTAACTGCATTGGTTTTGTTGCTGGGCGGTTGCGCCCAGGCAATTCTACCGAGCGGCCCGGGAGCTGCGGGTGGCCCGGGGCTGACAGCGTTGACCGTTACACCGCCGAGCGCGTCCATCCCCGGCGTGGCGCAGCAACAGTTTACGGCGAAAACTGGTGACGGGTCGAAGCCGTCAGTGATTTGGTCGATCAACGGAATCGCGGGCGGAAATGCGAGCATCGGAACAATTGCCGCGAACGGAATGTACACGGCTCCGGAATTTCCACCAACTGCAAATTCCATCACCATCAGCGCGGCCGAAACCTCAAACAGTAAAATGCTCGGGAATGCGAGCGCCACGCTGAATAATCCAGTGCCGCAACTGACAAGCTTGATGCCATTATCCGTTAACCAGGGCCCTTTCACTTTAACGCTGAGCGGGTTGCATTTCGCGCAAGGCGCGGTCGCGTATATGGGAAATGTCGCCCTCGCGACGACCTATGTTTCGTCGACCCAACTGATGGCAGCGGGAACGGCGACGCAAGCGCAAGCGGGCACGCAGATAATCACCGTGCATAACCCGGACCCCGGCGCAAGTAATTCCGCGGGCGTGAACCTAATCGTAAAAGGCGGAGTCGCAGTGCTCGTGGCTCCGGCAACAGCCATGGTTCGCACGGGGAATACACAAGCCTTCACGGCCATGGTGACAGGAGCCCTGGACCCGAGCGTTACGTGGAGCGTAAACGGCGAGGCTGGAGGCGACTCCACGATCGGCACCGTTGCTGCGAATGGGACTTACACCGCGCCACAAGTACTGCCAACACCCAACACAGTCACTGTCACCGCGACAAGCGTCGAGGATCCCACGAAATCAAGTAGCGCAACTGTGACGCTGGAAAACGCGACCCCCGTGATCACGAGCGTGACACCCACAACACTCACGGCGAACATGGCATTCGAATTGACCGTAAACGGAACCGGCTTCACTCCCGGATCCATCGTGAATCTCGGCACCGTGGCGCTCAGTACGACTTTCATTGCGCCGACGCAATTAATTGCCGTTGGCACGCCCGCACTCGCACAGGTGGGAACTGTGCCGGTCACCGTCGTCAATCCCAATCCTGGCGGCTCAACTTCCGCGCCGGTCAACGTGCAGGTGGTCGGTCCGAATTCGAACATCACTGTGACGATTTCTCCGAAAACCGCAACGCTTGGCGCGGGTAACGTGCAGCAATTTGTGGCGACAGTGACGGGATCGATCGATTTGAGCGTGACCTGGTCCGTGAATGGAGTGAGCTTCGGAAACAGCACGGTGGGGATGATCGATTATTCGGGTAATTACACCGCGCCGAATAACATCGTAGGGCTGGGAAGCGTTACGGTGACAGCGACCAGCAATGCGAATTCGGCAAAATCGGACAGCGCAACTGTTACGCTGACCAATCCCGTGCCCACTCTTTCGTCGATCACTCCCTCGACCGTGGGACTCGGCTCCTTTCAGATCACGCTGAATGGAACTGGATTTGTGAGCACGTCCACAGCGACATTTGGCGGGCAGCCGTTGCAGGTGACTTACGTTACGCCAACAATGATCACGGCAATTGGCAGCGCGTTAAACACGCAGGTAGGAACCGTTCCCATAATACTGACGAACCCTGCGCCGGGCGGCGGAACTTCCAACAGTGTGAATGTTACGGTGACGACTGCGGGTACGCCCGAAAGTTCGGCTGCGGCAGTTCGTTTTCTGGAGGAGGCTTCGTTCGGGCCAGACGCCGAAAATGTGAACCAGGTGACGGAGATTGGCTTCGATAAGTATCTTCAAAACCAGTTTGCCTCGGCCGTCACTCCTTATCCAAACCCCAGGACAAACGACAGTATCAACAATGTGCAGCAGTCGTTTTTCTTGAATGCAATTGCCGGTGGGGACCAGTTGCGCATGCGGGCAGGCTTTGCACTAAACGAACTTTGGGTGGTGAGCGCCAACACAGTGAACGACCCGCTGGGATACACGAATTACCTGCGCGCTCTGGACAAGGATGCGCTGGGAAATTACCTGGACGTGATGACGGATGTGACCTTGACTCCGGCGATGGGAACTTTCCTGAATATGGTGAACAACGACGCGCCGCCGCCGGGAGAACACGCCAACGAAAACTATGCACGCGAAATCATGCAGTTGTTCACCCTGGGATTGAACCAGCTGAATCCGGATGGATCGCCGGTTCTCGACACCAGCGGAAATCCGATCCCGACGTACGCACAAAGCGATGTTATGGACCTGGGTCGCGCGTTCACGGGATGGACATATCCGGTGACGCCGGGCAAGCTGTCGCAAAATCACAATCCGCAATACTACGGCGGGCCGATGGTGGCAGTGGAAAGTTTGCACGATTCCGGACAAAAAACAATTCTGGGGCAAACGATTCCGGCGGGGCAAAGCGCTGAGCAGGATTTGGCGTCGGCTCTCGGAATCATTTTCAATCATCCCAACGTCGGGCCGTTTGTGGCCAAACAAATGATTGAGCACCTGGTCACCAGCAATCCCAGCCCGGCATACGTGCAACGTGTGGCCACGGCATTCAACACCGGGACTTTTAACAGCTACGGTTCTGGGAAACGCGGCGACATGCAGGCGATGATCGCGGCGATCCTGCTGGATCCGGAAGCGCGGCGGGGCGATAACCTTGCGACAGTTGTTGTGACAGACGGCAAGCTGCGTGAGCCCGTGGTGCTGATTGCAAGTATTGCACGAGCCTTTCATGCCAAAACGGATGCGAGCGGATTGTCGAATTGGAGCGCCAACATGTCGCAAGATCTATTTAACGCCTCAACAGTGTTCAATTTCTTCCCGCCCGTCAATCCGATTGCGGGGACGGCGCTGAATGGACCCGAGTTCGCGATCTTCGATACGAACACGAGTCTGGCACGCATGAACTTCATTAACGCAACGGCATACCAGGCGCTCGGGCAGTTCACGACGCTGGATTTCAGTTCCGTGATCGCCGCCGGCACCACGGACCAGATGGTGGCGTGGCTTGACGCACTATTCCTGCACAGCAGCACGCCGACACAAATGAAGCAAACGATTCTTACCGCGCTTGCTGCGCTCGACCCCGCGGACACCACGGGTCAGGCGAGGGCGGCAATTTATCTTTACCTTTCGTCTTCCATGTACCAGACGCAGCACTAAATCAGCGCAGCACTAAAGTTGAGGAGCCCGGGATGACCAGACACACACGAAGAGACTTGTTGCGATTGGCATGCTGCTCGGCAGCAGGCGCAGGCCTGGTGGGCGGACTGAGCAAATTCGGGCTGGTGAGTGCGCTGGCACAAGGCACAACGGATTACAAAGCGCTGGTGTGCATTTTCATGTTTGGCGGAAATGACAGCAATAACATGCTGGTTCCGACCGACTCACGCTACACGCAGTATTTGCAAGCCCGCAGCGTGCTGGCGCTGCCGCAGAGCCAGTTGCTGCCGCTGCAGATAAACGGGCAATCGATCTACGGGCTGCACCCGAACATGCCGGAAATGCAGGCGTTCTTCAATAATCAAAAATCACTGGCGATTGTTGCGAACGTCGGCACGCTGGTGCAGCCCACGACGCAAGCGGCCTACCGCGCATTTCAAAATTTACCGGAAAATCTCTTTTCGCACTCCGACCAGCAGGATCAGTGGCAGAGCGCGCAGCTCGCCGGAACGCCCGTGTCGGGCTGGGCCGGCAAGATCGCCGACAATGTCCAGACGTTCAACGCCTCCGCGCAATTTCCGCCGATTCTTTCAATCTCCGGCAGCCCCGTCTTCTGCACAGGCATCAGCACGCGGCCGTTCTCGATGGACCCTGGTCAGGCGCCTGGATTGGTCGGCTTCGATTCGTCGGCGGCATCGCAAGCCAGGTATGCCGCGACTCAGCAACTGCTAACTTTTGACAGCGGATTGTCCATGGTGCAGGCGGCGAACGCTGTAACCGGACAAGCGGTGAAGTTCGCCCAGGTTCTGTCGGATGCGCTGAAAAATATTCCGCCGTTGCAAACACAATTTCCGGGCAGTTATCTGGGCCAGCAATTGCAACAGATCGCGCAAGTGATTTCCGCGCGGAGCGCCCTGGGCGTGCAACGACAGATTTTCTTCTGTGCCGTCGGCGGATTCGATACGCACGCGGACCAATTGCCACAACAAGTGCAACTGCTCTCGGACGTCAGCAAGAGCATGTCGTCGTTCTATCAGGCGACTCAGGAACTGGGAGTAGCCAATCAGGTGACCCAATTTACGCTCTCCGAGTTCAGCCGCACGCTGGAGCCGGGATCCAGCGGAGGTTCGGACCACGCCTGGGGCGGCCACCAATTCATTCTTGGAGGCGCGGTGAAGGGGAACGCGATTTATGGACAATTCCCAACTCTTGTCCTGGGCGGACCGAACGATGCCGACCAGAACGGCCGCTTTATCCCCACAACCGCGCTGGATCAATACGCAACGACTCTGGCGACGTGGTTTGGAGTCAGCGCGGCGAACCTGCCGTCCATTTTTCCGAATCTTGTAAATTTCTCAACCAGCAATCTGGGATTCCTGGGCTAGTCGCTGAAGAAAATGCCGGAGAAAAAATTGCGATGACTACAAAGACAAGATGGGACGTCCGGCTTATGCGAACGATTCTCAATTTATCGCTCCTGCTGTTCACACTGGGACTGGCGTCGCAGGCGCGCGCACAGGGACCCGTCATTGCCGGGGTTGCGCCCGTTATTGATGGTGGCATTGGTTACTCGTATGTGCAGTCGAACATCCCATCGCAGGGTCATCTGGCGATGAAAGGAATTCTCTTATCGGCTAGCGGGGACTTGAATGCGCGCTTTGGAGTGAAACTGGAAGTGGGCTATTCACGTTCTCCCGATGCGTTTCAAACGGGCCGCGTCGCAGACGTGTTGACCTACATGGGCGGACCGGTTTTCTATCCGGTTCGGCAAAGAAAATTCGATATTCATGTGCAGGTGCTCGCGGGCGGTGCGAGAGTAACCGGAGTGACATTCGAAAACGATGGAACGCTGGTGCGGGGATTCGTAAACCACCCTGGCTGGGCTGGCGGCGCAGGATTTCAAGTCCGGATTTCACCGGCATTCGCAGTGCGTCCGGAAATAGAATACGTACGCACTTCCTTCTTCAATTCAAACGTAGCGTTCGAGGGGCAGACCAACTTCAGAGCAACAGTCAACTTGATCTACACATTCGGGCGGCGCGAAAAGTAACTGCCCGCCGTACAGAAAATTTGACAGTGTAGCTTTGACGGGTTGAGCTGGCATACTTTCTCGGAATATGAGAATTGCGAAATTCCCGGTTGACGATGAGACCGTTTATCACGACTTGACTGAACGGCTATACTTTCGTTCAATCCGGCAGCTACCACCAGGAGTCGCAATGCGACATTTCAGAAATTCAATTACGTTCGTGTTGCTGCTGCCACTCATCTTCGGACAAGTAGTCTTTGCTCAAGATAAAACACGGTCGTGTCCCGAGCCTACAGAAAGCAGCGATTCAAAATTTCGACCCGGCCAAGTGTGGCAATACAAGACCCGTCCGAATGACGACGGTTCCACACTCACGATTTTAAAGATCGAAACGCTTCCCAAGCAGGGAGTGATAATCCACATCCGAATCGATAGAATTCGGATCAGGAATTGTAAAGGCGGACCTGAGCCTGACGAATTGCACATGCCATTCACGCGTCACGAGGTCGAACGAAGCGTCACGAAGCTGGTGAAGGAAGGTATCGTCCCCGACTTTCAAGCAGGGTATGACGCTTGGAAAAATGCTTGCGGTGGCGTGTATACGACTTCGGTCGCCGACGCAGTTCAGGGTACCGAAGACGGTTTCAGAAATAGACTTGGATGCGGGCAGGGAGGTTAACACCGGTCTGGTCCTCGTTCACGATGCACAAGATTTTCCCCAATTTCCCAGTTGGCGATAAGGCCGTTTATCAGGCCCTATCCGGTCAAGGTGGTGGATTACTTACGGATTGTCTGTGATTCAGGACCCATTTGCATCTTCATGGGGTAAACTTTGCCGAAGCATTCAAATGCCACCCTCTGTAAGTACGTGGCCCGAACGCATCCTACGTTTTCAATGAGGAGCGAAGATGGAAATCCCGAATGAGGTGACCCGTCGTAGGCTGCTGCGTAGCGCCGCCCTTGGGACGGTCGCGCTTGCATCAGGCGTTGACAATGTGTTCGGGCAGCGAGTATCGGGACCTCCGAACATCGTCTTCATAATGGCCGATGATCTCGGTTACGCCGACGTATCGTGCTACGGACGACCCGATATCAGCACACCGAACATCGATGGCCTGGCGGCGAAAGGTGTGCGGTTCCTGCAGGCATACGCAAACTCTGCAGTCTGTTCAGCAACGCGCACCGCGCTGATCACCGGCCGTTACCAATACCGGCTGCCAGTCGGGTTGGAGGAGCCGCTGGCCGGCCGCGATGTCGGCCTGCCTCCGAATATTCCTACCTTGCCGTCCCTGTTGAAGAAGGCTGGCTACGGAACGACGCTTGTCGGGAAGTGGCATCTGGGTGTGCTCCCGAAATTTGGTCCTCTCCAGAGCGGTTACGACCATTTCTACGGATTCCGCGGCGGTGCTGTCGACTACTATACGCACTCATACCAAAAAGACGATTTGTGGGACGACGATGTGCAGGTGCATCAGATGGGTTACCTGACGGATATGCTCGGTAGCCGTGCCGTGGACGTCATCAATGGATATGCGAAATCAGGCCGCCCGTTTCTGATAAGTCTGCATTTCAACGCACCGCACTGGCCGTGGGAAGCACCGGGTGATGAGGCGGAGTCAAACCGCCTCCGCTCAGCGAGCAGTCTGTTTGATTTCGACGGCGGCACGCAGAAGACCTATCAGCGCATGATCCAGGAAATGGATCTTCAGATAGGCCGCGTTCTTGAGGCGCTGAATGCGAATGGTTTGGCGGAGAACACAATCGTAATTTTCACCAGTGACAACGGCGGGGAACGATTTGCGGATACGTGGCCTTTCACTGGCCGGAAGACTGAACTTCTGGAAGGTGGCCTGCGGATACCGGCAATCATCTCTTGGCCAGCACGCATTCCGCAGGGTCGAACCACCGATCAAGTGGCGGTCACCATGGATTGGCTGCCAACTCTATTGGCGGCCGCAGGCGTCTCGTCTGATCCCGCATTCCTGCCCGACGGCCTCAACTTATTGCCGGTGCTCGCGCAGAATGCAGCGCAAGTCACGCGCAAGCTTTTCTGGCGTTATAAGGCGAACGCTCAGCGTGCGGCGAGAGACGGCGACTACAAATATCTGAAGATCCTCGACAACACGTTCCTATTCAATGTCGTTGAGGACCCGATGGAGAGGGCCAATCTGAAGGAGCGGCGGAAGGATGTTTATAACCAAATAACGGCGGAGTGGTACGACTGGAACGCAACCATGCTGCCGGAGATTGATGAGAGTTCCACTGATAACTTCACCGGTGGTCAGCTTGCCGACCACATCGGTACGGTGAAAACGAGTGGCAAAGCGGATAATCCTGTGTCGCCCAGAACACCGCCGGCCCAGCCTCGCTGAGGAATAGGAGACCACTTCCCCTGCCATACGTCTTGGACCTTAATGAGGTCCATTAGCAACTCACTAAGGGCGGCGAGGCGATTGTTTCCGAATAGTCGGCAAGCCGGAAGTAATCCTCGGACTCCGCATCAATTCACAAATCGCGCCAAGTCTTGATAATTCCTGCCGGTTCAACCGGTCGGCGCAACACCTTATAATCAGTTCATCTGACAATACTTCCGAACGCGAATCAATCCGTGCGGCGGCCCTAATTAAAACCTTTACAGGGCTGTTGCTTTGGTTAATTGGATCCTGTGAACAAAATCGGCATCCTGGACACGTGTAAGACGACCTTGAGCGAGTGTTGCGTCGACCCATTGAGACCGCCCCGCTTCTCGGAAACTGGCACGGTAATTGGCAACTTTCTAGAACGGGGGTAGTCCACCCTCGATAAGCTCGCTCAAAACGAGCAAAACGGCGGTCACAACGAGTCCCACAATTATATTCCAGCCAAAACTGAACGGATTGATCCAAAATAGCGCAATCATTACAACCATTCCGATGCACATCGCGTAACGAGAGCGCAAGAATGGGGACATACCACCAACCATATATATCCTGCCGACAGATGCTTCAACTTTTGGAAGCTGGCGAACTTAGGAGCAGGATAGTCGGCGCGAACGTTTGCGAATACGGAAAGGAGTTCGAACTGCGAAGAAACTTGGATCAGGCGGGATTGCTTGCCGAAGGACTGATCGAATTTACAGTCCTCCGGCAAACGATGATGGAAATTAGTTTTCCAGCTGAACTTCCATGATTTCACCGGGAAGGCGAACCATCCCCGAAATGGGCGCCTTTGCGGACGCTAACGGGAAACGTTGCACCACGGGGGTGGTGCGTTCCTTTTTTTCAGGAATGCTGGTGCCGTCCGCTTGCATACGCTCCATGCGAATGCCGAGCGTGCGTTCCAGGTGAAGCATTTCGGACCGCTGTTCGCGGCCATAGAGTGTGGAAGCGACGCCACTCTTGCCCGCGCGGCCAGTTCGGCCGACACGGTGGATGAAGTTTTCCGCGATATCCGGCAGGTCGTAATTAATCACGTGTGCGATATCCTGCACGTGAATGCCGCGTGCCGCCACATCCGTGGCAACGAGAATGCGATAGCGTCCCTGTTGAAAGCCTGTGAGAGCCGCAGTCCGCTGAGATTGCGACCGGTCGCCGTGAATCACGGCAGCAGCGTATCCATCGCGAATCAGGTTGCGAGCCAGCTTGTCTGTTCCGCGCTTGGTGCGCGCGAAAATCAGGCAACGGCCGGTTTCTTTTCCGAGCAAATGCTGCAGCACTTCGTGCTTGCGGTCGCCGGAAACTTCAAAGGCCTGTACGCGGACATTTTCCGCCGGCTTGAGAATATTTCCGAATGCGAGACGCACCGGGCTGCGCATGTAATCCTTCACGAGGTTCGCGACGGAAGCTTCGAGAGTCGCCGAGAAGCAAAGCGTCTGGCGATCCTTGGGTAACACGGCTGCGATCCTGCGAATGGCGGGAAGAAAACCCATGTCCAGCATGCGGTCCGCTTCGTCCAGCACAAGAATGTGCAGCGTCTTGAAGTTGAAAAGATTGCGGCCCAGGTAATCTTCCAGGCGTCCGGGAGTGGCGACGATCAGTCGTGCTCCAGCGCGAATCGCTGCAAGCTGCTTGGCCTCGGGCAATCCGCCCACAACCAGCGCCGCCGGCGGCAATTGCTTTCCGCGCAACGCGTTATATTGATCCACAACCTGCATCGCCAGTTCACGCGTGGGAACGAGCACGAGGGCTTCGATTCCCTTCGTCTTCTGCGCGAGCAAACGCTCGAAAATCGGGATCAGGAAGGCCAGCGTCTTGCCGGTGCCGGTCTGCGCGGTAGCAAGAACGTCCTTGCCTTCGAGCGCAACAGGAATCGCAGCGGCTTGAACCGGAGTCGGCGTCGCAAATTTTGCTGACGTCAGACGCTCCTTGATGTAATTGGAAATCTGTAATTCTGTGAAATTCTGCATGTTTCTATTTTGTCTTTTCTGCTGGCGGAAGCTGTTGCCATACACACGCACGCTAAGGCAGTGAGCTCTCAAAAGAGCCTGCACCCGTGCGGGCACACAACTGGCATGGCCAGTCCTAGTTTTAATTACGCTGAAAACGTACGGAGGACATAAGAGGCGGGGTTATCTCGAATCGATCTCTACCAGAGGAACCACACCAAACAACCGATGTATTAAGCGCGAATGCACTATACCACATCTCGCACTGAAATGGTTGAAAAGATTATGCGGCGAGAAACTTTCAAATTTCTCGCCGCATAATCAGGCCAAAAGCTTTATTTCACTAATTTTTCCGGACTTCCAAAGATGAGGTTAATCTAAACCGCAGCCTCGTTTCGGGGCGAATCTCAACGTCGCGGTCTCCTGTGAGTGCGGTTCCAGCTGTCCCGGCTCCAGCTCCCGCTCCTGCGCCAATCGCCGCGCCCCTGCCGCCTCCGGCCAGCGCGCCGATCAGACCTCCGACAACAGCGCCTCCACCGGCGCCGATTGCCGTGCGCTTTCCTCTTCCTTTGCCGCTTTCCGTGACTTCAGACGCATTTACCTCATACTTCTTGCCATCTACGGTTACGGAAGTCAAAGTGACGCTGATCGCCGCATTTCCCTTAAACCGGCCCGCGGATTTGGCGCTGGTTACTTTCCCGATAGCTCGTGTACCCCTCGGAAGAATTACCCTGTCGCCTACGACGACGGGTTCGGCCAGGGAAGCTTCAAAATGGTCCCCAGGATTGCTATCCTTGGAACTGACGAGCTGATCGACCGTAACCTCAATGCCAGTTCCCGCTCTGATTACAATAGGTTTAGGCTCAAACACTTGAGCAGGAGGAGCTTCCGAATTCTGCTGCCCGTTCGGATTGTTTGCATTGCTGGGGTTCGAGCCCGATGACATTGGAGCGCTTCCGGTACCTCCGTTGGCGGTCGCGGCTGCCGAGTCAGTAGATGTGCCTGTTTTATTGCAACCGATTATGGATAAAAGACTTAGAATAATAATATAGCGACCTAAGGCTTTATGCCTCACGTGGTAAAACTCCTTTTGGGCTTGGGCGGTAACCTAATACTACCAAAGCCTTAAACTGGGAAGTTCCTGATATTTTCCCCGATGTGTCCAACATTTCATACAAAATCAGATGCTTGCGGTTCATGAAAAGTCGTGGCACGCTAGCTGTATTAAGGCATCTAATACCCTGAACAATTAACGATTAGATAGATTGAAGGATTGGAAGCTGAGGGAGGCATGCAATGACGATTGAAAAAACAATTACCCTGATGCCCGCGGAAGCTCCTGCACCTATTAAAAGACACTCCCGCGCACAAATGGCCGCTGCATTTGGTATTGCCGCTGTCTCGGATGTTTTTTCTATCTGGCTTACGTTCGCCCCGCCGTTTCAATGGGCGCTGGACGTTGCCACGGCCTTTGCTCTCTTCCTGATCCTGGGCAAGCGCTGGGCGTTGCTGCCTGGCTTGGTTATGGAAGCCATTCCCGGCATGGGAGTTTTTCCTGTGTGGGTGCTGGTTGTGGTGTCGATCATCGTTTATGACGGGATCAAGAAGCCTGCGCACGCTTAATTTGCTAATTCAAAATCGAACGACTTAAGTGGCGCGGGCTTCAGCCTGCGGGGGTTATGGCTTTGTAGCGCTGGCGTCTCGCCGGCTGGTTTCAGCTCCCGACACGCGGCGCAAAACCGCCGGCGGGACGCCGGCGCTACACGGACTAATCCCCACAGGCTGAAGCCTGTGCTACTCAATTCCCCCCTGAGAAGTTTATTGCCCGCCAAGAATGAAACCAGTATGCTTTCCTGAGATTCCTGGAGATTCACATGAATAAATTTTCGAATTCACTTTCGCGGCGAAATTTTCTTGCGGGCGCATCATCCCTGGGCGCGCTGTATGCAGCTTCGCGCTATGCGATGCCGATGCCATCGCTGGCCGCGCCGCTGATCGACGATCCGCGCATCGCTCCGCAGCCTATTGCCAACAAGGGTTTTGCATCCGTCAGAAAAATTGGCAACGGCCTGTACGCAACGATTGCGGATCGGTCAAAAGGTTTGCAAGCGCGCTGCAACGGCGGATTTCTGATTGGGCGCGACTCGGCCATCATGCTGGAGGGATTTCAGACGACGCTGGGCTCCGCGTTTCAACTGGAAACGCTGCGCTCGGTCACGCAGATCCCGATTCGCGCCGCGATCAACACGCACTGGCACTTTGACCACACGCTGGGCAATTCCGTTTATGGCGGCGCGGGAATTCCCATCTGGGCGCACGCCGATGTCCCTGCGCGCATCGCCGCGTATTATCCCAAATGGCAGGCGCAGGATTTAAATACGTACCTCGCGCCGTGGCAGAAGCGCGTAGCCGACGCCAAAACCGATATGCAACGCGAGCACGCCAAGAGCGACATCGAAGGTCTGTCCGGGATGTTCGTGCCCGTGAGCCAGACCGTTCTGGCGCTGCCGAATCATCTGCTCGATCCCGCAAAAATGCCCTTGGAAATCGATCTCGGCGGCCTCACGATCGTCGTCGAACACTACATCGGCCACACGGATACCGACCTGATTTTCCGCGTGCCCGATCAAAATGTTATTTACACAGGAGATTTGCTCACCGGCGGACAATATCCGGTGAACATCAACGGCTACCCGACAAAGTGGCGCGAAACGTTAGCGAAATTTGCAACCTTTGACAAAAACACTCTGTTCGTTCCAGGCCACGGCCCCGTCATGGGCCAGGAAGGCGTCACCGAAATCCGCTCCTGCTTCGACGACCTCGCCGAGCAAGCCGAAAAATCCTACAAGGCCGGCGTCCCTGTCGAAGAGGCCGCAGAGCGCTACGTTATCCCCGAAAAATTTAAAAACTACCGCATGTTTTCCTGGGGTTTTACGATTGGCCGCACTTACGAGCAGTTCTACGCTGAGTGGTCCGGCAAGCCGGTGAAGATTTTGAATTATTCATGAAGACTATAACGGTATCCCACAAATATACGCTGGAGGTTGCTTCTCCAACACCAATCGTGTCGGAACGTCAACACGAAGAATATCTTTTAGTCCTGGACAAGCTGAGTAACAAACAGCATCCGACCCGGGAAGAAGAGAAATATGCGGAAGTTTTGATAACCTTGATCGAAGCATATGAAGAAGAGCACCACTCCATTCCGGACGCGTCTCCCATTGAAATTCTTCGATCATTAATGGACGCCAACGATCTCCGCCAAAAAGACTTGATCCCCGTCTTTGGAACTGAAAGCATCGTATCCGAGGTTTTGCGCAAAAAGCGCGGACTCAATAAAACTCACATAGAAAAACTGAGTAAACGATTCGGTGTTTCACCTGCTTTGTTTTTCTAAGAATCCATTATTTCTACCGCTTCACGTTTTCCCTCTGTTTCTACCAGCTTGAACGTACCCTTATGAAATTCATCTAAATATTTCTAAGCGAAGGCTACATGATGGCCGGGCGCATTTTGCCGAAGCCAGTGGCTTGCTCGAAGGCGTGCGCTAATTGCAGGACGCTGAAATCTTGTTTGGCGCGGCCGACGATTTGGATGCCGATGGGGAGGCCTTCGCGCGTGAAACCGGCGGGAACTGAGGCAGCGGGATTCCCTGTGGCGGAGATGTACCAGCAGGACTTCATCCAGTCGATGTAGTTTGAAAATTTCACGCCGGCAATTTCTATGGGGTAGGGTGTATTTACATCAAATGGCGGGAGCTGGGTGGTGGGCAAAATAAAATATTCGTATTTTTCGAGGAATGCCTGAAAGCCGCGCCAGAGTTCGCCATGCGCTGTTTCGGCGCGCGCCACTTCCATGCCGGTCAGATGTAAACCTTCTTCGATTTCGCCTTTTAGCGTGTCCTTAAAAGCGTCCGGGTGGTCATGCAGGCGCGCGCCGAAAGTGTTTGCGGAAGCGAGCGAGCGCAGGACGCGGAAAGCGATTTCCGCGGGAGCGAAATCCGGCTCAGCCTGCTCGACGATGCAGCCTAACGACTCGAATGTTTTTCTTTGGCCGTCGACCACGGAGCGGACACGAGGATCGAAGGGCACGCCGCCGATGTCCTTGAACCAGGCGATGCGCACTCCTTTAAAATTGCGATCGAGCGGACGCGCAAAAATTTCTCCCGGCTCGTTGATCGAGAGTGGCGCGCGCGGATCGGGGCCGGCAATTGTGCTGAGCACGTAGGCGAGATCGGCCACCGAGCGGCCCAGACAGCCCGAAGTGCTTAGCGTGGACCACGCGAACGCCGCCTTCGGATTGGGCACTCGTCCAACCGATGGCCGGAAGCCAACGACATTGCAGAACGCGGCGGGGTTGCGCAGCGATCCGCCTGTGTCCGTGCCGCTGACAACAGGCGCGAACCCGCAGGCGAGCGAAACCGCCGCGCCGCCGGACGAACCGCCGCACGTTTTCGTCAAGTCGTAGGGATTGCGTGTCGCGCCAAAAACTTTATTAAAAGTTTGCGAACCCGCGCCGAATTCCGGCGTGTTGGTCTTCCCTATCGTGATCGCCCCTGCCCGCTTCATGCGCTCAACCACGATATCGTCTTCCGCGGGAATGTAATCCTTATAGAGCGGCGAACCAAACGTGCTGCGGATGCCGCGCGTTTCCAGCAAATCCTTGTGCGTGACGGGGAGGCCGTGCAGCGGCCCCAGTTTTTCACGATGCGCCTGCATTTCGTCGGCCTTGGCGGCAGCTTGGGTGGCCATCTCCGCCACCAAAGTTACGATGGCGTTTACTTTTGGATTTACGCGCTCGATTTGTTTCAGGTGCGCGGCGAGAGCTTCTCGCGCGGAAAGTTTTTTCTCGCGGATTTGGCGCGCCATTTCGATGACGCTCATGAAACAGATGGAGGAGTCAGCCGCAGCATGCGCCTCTGGAATGCCGCTCGCCAAAATGGTCCCTGCCGTGCCAAGCAGAATTTCGGGTCGTGTGGGTTGATTGTCGCTCATGCGCGAAAGTTTAACATGGGTTAAAGTGGCGCGGGCCTCAGCCTGCGCCACTTAAAACCTACTCCAATTTTTTTCGCGCGAAAATAAATAGAGACGATGCTAGCAGCAGGAACATGATGACACCGAGCCACGGAGACTGGCTTGCTGCGGGGATGAATTTTTCGCCGAAGGCAAAAATTTTCGCGGGCCATGGCAGGAAAAAAATGTGTGTCAGCCAGGTTGGCAGGCGCTTGCTCAGCTCCGGGTCCTGCAAGAGATTAAGGACGATGGCCAACAGGCCAAAGACGCCGCCGGCGGCAATCAGTCCGCTTGAATATAGGGAGCCGGGGCTGACTTCACTTTCCGCGCCGCTCTTCTGTTCGGTTCCCCGTTCCACCATCCAGCGGAGGAGACCTCCTGCGAACATAGTCATGGTGGTAGCGATGGAAATGTACAAGCCCACGGCAAAGGGAAGTGAGCGCACGCCCAGCAACTCCACGGCAATCACCAGAAATACTCCAAGGAACACCAAGCGCCACGGAAGACGCCGGTTCAGGATGCCGCTGATCACTGTAGCCATCAGGCGCGCTTGCGGCGCGGCAGCCTGGTCGCTGCCAATTCCCTGCACCCATTGAATTTCGATCCGGCTCGTTACCGGATCGTATAGATATTTTCCATCTGGGACTTCGCGCGCTCCAATGGCGTTCACGAGCACATAGCTTTTGCCCTCGTGCTGAAAGGAATTGTCCTGGCGCTCCACGCCGACCGGCAGGTTGTTTACGTCGAGCGGGATCTGAACGGGCTTGTATTGCGCGAGGCCGATGTTCATCAGGATCAACGTGCCGCCAATGGCGAGCGCGGAAACGAATACGCCTACGAGGAGCGCGATCTGCTGATGGTAGGGCGTGGCGCCGACAAGGTAGCCGGTTTTCAAATCCTGCGAAGTCGCGCCAGCAATGGCTGCCGCGATGCAAACCACTCCGCCGATGGTCAGTGCCAGCACCGCGTAGGCGTTGGCGGTCCAGTGAATCACCAGAAAAACGGCGCAGGTGGCCATCAGCGTGGCGATCGTCATGCCACTAACGGGGTTGGAGGAGTTTCCGATCAGGCCGCTAATTCGCGAAGCGACCGTCACGAATAAAAAACCGAAAACGATCACGAAGACGGCAGCAATCAAGTTGGCAAACGTTCCGGTCTGCGCGCCAGGAATGGGCTTAAACCGCAGCAGCGCCCAGATCATAGCCAGCAGTACCGCGGAACCAATCAGCACGAAGCGCATGGAGAAGTCGCGCTGCGTGCGGCTTGTTTCCGCCGCCGCGTCCCGGCTCTTGCGCATATCCTCCATGCCGGCAGCCAGCGCCGAGAGAATTGTAGGCATGGTTTTGATCAGCGTGATGAGCCCGGAAGCGGCCACGGCGCCTGCCCCCATAGGGCGAATATAGCTGGCCCAGAGCTGGTCGGGAGTCATCAGCGGAATGGGCACTGTGCTGGGATAAAGCGGCACGCCAGGCGAAAGCGAGCCGAAGAATTTGATGGCCGGCATCAACACCAGCCAGGAAATCACGCCGCCAGCAACGGAAATTCCCGCCACACGTGGCCCGATAATGTAACCCACGCCGAGATATTCGGACGTGATTGCCGCGCGGAAGGATGCGCCGGGAAGCCACGTTGGACGATATTCGGGCTGCCCCGGCCACATGCCCAGCGTATTCATGCAGAAGGTATATACGCCGCCGAGGCCGAGGCCCCAAAAAACACGGCCGGCAAACGAACCGCCGCGTTCGCCTGCCACCAAAACATCCGCGCACGCCGTGCCTTCGGGAAACGTAAGATTGCCGTGCTCTTTGACGATGAGTTGGCGGCGCAGCGGAATCATCAGCAAAACGCCAAGCCATCCGCCGAGCAGGGCGAGAAAAAAAACTCGCCAGTATTCCGTGTTCAGGGAAAAACCAAGAAAAATGAGCGCAGGAAGCGTGAAGATGACACCCGCTGCGACGGACTCACCCGCAGACCCGGTGGTCTGCACAATATTATTTTCAAGAATTGTGGATTTACCGAATGCGCGCAGAATGGAAATGGAAAGAACCGAAATGGGGATGGAAGCGGAGACCGTAAGCCCGGCGCGCAATCCTACGTAGACAGAAACAGCTCCGAACAAAATACCAAACAAGGCGCCCAGAATGACCGCGCGCCAGCTGAATTCTGTCATCGCGCTCGAGTCCTCCACATAGGGACGAAACTCCGCGGGCGGCGCCGTTGAGCTCCAGGGTTTTTCTGCCAAACAACACCTCCGCGATCATGTTCGTTGTTACTTTTACCCGCATGCGTCGCAATGGCAGGCGGCTTCATATTCGTCCGGCATTATGGCCTAAAACGTTTTGCGTCCGGAGAAATTTCGCAGAAGCGTTCCAGGGTTTATGTGGCGCGGGCTTCAGCCTGCGGGGTTGACTATTGCAAGGCCTAAACCCCGCAGGCTGAAGCCCGCGCCACTTAAAACTTATCGCGGACAGACGAAGTAAATGCAGGCGGCGGCATTTACAACGCGCAAGGCTTGGCGCAGCTTTCTGGGTGCAAGTTGATTGGCAGCTTCGGAAATTTTCAAAACATTTTCGGAATCGATGACGACGCGGTACAGATCGGCGCGGCGGGAGTACGAGTATTTCTCATACATTAGGTTTTCTTCCGAAGCAATGTCCATCAGGCGCTGCCAAAAACTTTGGCGGCGAAATATTCTGCGTTTGGATGCCGCGTCTTTAACGAGGTCCAGCAGATGTCGCGGATTCACACCGGGGCCATCGAACACGGTATTCGTGCAAAGGTTGGGCGTAAACGGGCGCGAAGGATCGGCATCCGGAAATTTGGCAAGCGCGGCGGCCAGTTCGGCTTCGTCCGCGTCAATTCCAGTCCACGTGTAACGGTAAAAATGATAGACAACCGTGCCGGAGTGCAAGAGTTGTTGAACACGCCCCGGATCTTTTCCCGCGACGCTCAGAATCATATCCAGGAGTTCGTCCAAGCTAAACGTTTGCCGTACGAGAGGGCGCACCGTTACGTAGCCGGCCTCTTCCTCCGTGTAGCGAACAGAGATCGTATCGGGTAGCGGCACGGAAGGAGGATACGCGGGGAGGACGTTAAATGTCGATATCAGAAAACAAATCGGAAGGAAAAGTAAAAACAAATGAACATCTTGATTTCAAGCGATGGCTCGCCCCTGTAGTTAAACCATCTTGGACAAGCGATCTTTCACGAGATCGGATAAGGCCTTGCCATCTACTGTCTTGCCTTCGAGGCGGACCTTTGCAGCTTTGATCACCGCGCCCATCGATTTGGGAGAGTTTGCTCCGGTCTCGACAATTGCGGCTTCGATTGCCGCGTTCATGTCGGCATCAGAAGCTCCGGCAGGCAAGTAATCTTCGAGGATAGCGATTTCCTTCGTTTCTTTGTCCACCAAATCCTGGCGGCCACCCTTCATAAATTGATCCACGGACTCTCGCCGCTGCTTCAACATCGTTTGCAACACCTGGAGCGCTTCGGCATCCTCCAACACGCGCACTTTCTCAATTTCCTTGTACTTGAGAGCGGACTTGATCATGCGCAAAACGCTCAGCCGCAGCTCGTCCTTAGACATCATCGCTGCGGTCAAATCTTTTTGAATGCGTTCCATCAATGCCATCGTAATATGCGCGAATAACTTTTCGCGTCTCTCCCAATTTTTAGTTTGAATCGCCTGGTGCGGAGAAATTCCGCTGGGTGAAAATTTACTATAACACAACGCCCCCGCGGACGCGGCGACGCGCGGACCATGCCCGAGGCGAAATTCATCGGCTTCAACGGACATAGAAATTCACCCGCCCGAATCCGTTTTCGCTTTCGTAGCGGCCGGCCGGTGTTTGGGCGGGCGGCTTTTGATTTTTTAAAAACAATAAAACAATCGCAATCGTCGCAGCCTCTACAAAACCGCAATGCCCTAGTAGGGGAAGAAAAGCTATGCTATCCTAAACGTTCCATTCGGGTTTTTTATCGCGCCCGAGTGCGTATCGTCGGGGCGTAGCGCAGCCTGGCTAGCGCGCCTGGTTCGGGACCAGGAGGCCGGAGGTTCAAATCCTCTCGCCCCGACCACTTTATTCCAAACACATAGAAGCTTTTCATCTCGAGCGGGTATTTGAAGTCGACGATCAATATACGTCGAGCAGTTCCCTGGCCCCCCGCCTCGTGTTGCAATTCGACTCGAAGTACCCTGCAAACCGCTTGATCCAACAGAGCTTCCCCGATCCTTCAGAGAAGAACGAGCCCGCGACGAATGCCTATCGAGACGGCCTCAGTGCGGCTGCTGGCGCCAAGTTTGCCGAGGATTGACGCCACGTGGAATTTCACGGTGTGATCGGAGATCGCGAGCCTTGCGGCGATTTCCTTGTTAGCAAGTCCGCCTGCCAACATTTGAAGCACCTCTAATTCCCGAGGAGTGAGTGGCTCAGCAAGTTCGGCGAGTGCCCGCGAGGCGGATCGCGCGGCAGGAAGCAACGCAGCAACTTCCGAAGGATGAACGACGATTAGCCCGGCGGTTACTGCATCCAGAGCGGAGACGAGTTGCTCGGCCTCTATGTCATCCGGCAGCATACCCCGGACTCCCGCCCGCAACGCTTCGGCAATCTGTGCGGGCTCAAGATGATCGGAGAGAATTGCGATCGCGGCTTCTGACGGAAATTGGGAAGCAGCGAGGTAGGAAATGAGAGCGTCGAACTCTTCCGAGGATGTCTGTATAAGAACAACGTCCGCCTCCGACCCGGGCCAGTGACCCTCAAACGATTCAAAGCTTGGGGCGCTGCCAAGTATTTTGACGGTCGGGTTCCGGAGCAGACTTTGCATGCCCGTACGTGAGAGCGACGAAGCGGCGACAATGAACACGCGTATCACGCCGCCACTGAACCTCTCGAAGTGATCTGACCGCCGAGCTGCACGGTCACGCGACGCACTCGATCATAATCTCCGCGCAAAAAGTCGAGTCGCAGGAGACGCAGACCGCGGCCCTGCAATGCGTGCGACAGGTCACGGGGAGACGAGAAAGCTTTCTCTTCAGTTCCCAGCAGGATATCACCCGGCAAAAGAGATGCGGACGAAGCCGGGCTGCCGGGTTCCACTTGAAGAAGCACCAGACCAAAGGTCTGGGTGCGTAGCGCCTTGCCTTCAGGAAGCTGAACTGGACTAAGCGATACACCAAGCCAGGCGTCCGATGGGCCATAGGAAAGAAAATCGCGTACGATGTTGCTGGGAATGGAAAGCGCAAGGCGACCCGCAACCATCGTATTGATGCCAATCACGCTGCCTCGAGCGTCTGCCAACGGTCCGCCGGAATTGCCGGGGGCCAGACGGACGTCGGCCTGCACCCAGTGCCGTGAACCCATCCCGCGAACTGGACCCACAGTGTGTATGACTCCTGTCGCGAGGGCGCCAACGAACCCCAGAGGATTGCCGATGGCAATCGCGAGTTCACCGGACCGCACTTGCGATGAGTCGGCGAGGACCGCCGATGGCAGGTCAATCGCGTCGATATGAAGAGCGGCGAGGTCCCGTTGAGGATCTCGTGAAACAATCGTCGCGGCCAGCTCTCGTCCATCCCAAAGTTGAAGACTGACATTCGGTCCTCGTACCACGTGAGAGTTGGTGACAACGCCGCCATCCTGTGACCAGATCAAGCCGGATCCGCTGCCATGGCCCCCAGAGCGAATCAGCACGGTGGAGCGACGAAGTTTCTCTGTAATTTCGCCGAATCCGTTCATGAACATGTTATTCGCCCCCGTGCTGGCGCTCCGCGACAACGATGCTACCCTCCTGAACGGAGCCACCGCGGATAAATTTCAGAGCAAGAGACTTGCCGATGGCGTCCTCGCCAAGACGAGAATGAACATCCTCAGGTCTAGTGACCGGCTGGCCGCCGAGCGACACTAGGATATCTCCGATCACGATCCCAGCTTTGTCTGCGGGGCCGCCGGGCTGTACTTCCAGAACGATTGCAGCGGTTTTCTCGGCTCGTTGTAACGTTTCTCGAAACGTATTTGGCAAACGAAGCGGCTGCAAGCCGACGCCGAGAAATCCGCGAGGGATGCGTCCCTTCTTCAAGAGTGTGTCGGCGATCGCATGTATGGCCGGAGCTGGAACTGCAATCGCGCCGAAGCGAGCAAAGCGCGGCGTGGCCAGTCCGACGATATGGCCCCGCGCATCGGCGACCGCTCCTCCGACTGCCGTGGGCTGCAACCCGACGTCGAGGCGGATATACGGTGTGAGCGATGCGCCAGTCCACGCGCGGCGTTCCGCCGTGACGAGACTGACCACTCCCAGCGAAGCAATCGGGCCACTCACACGCGTACGGCCCACGACGAGCGTGAGGCTGCCCGGTTGCAGCGCGGTCACGTCGCCGAATTCAGGCACCGAGGTGTCGGCCTCGGCGCATTTCAGGACCGCAATATCGGTGGAAGCGTCGCGTCCGACTAAATTTGCAGGCACGACGCTGCCATTTGGCAGGGTCACCTGAATTTCTTCATCGCGGCGCAACGCGTGTTCGGAGGTGACGATTACTCCAGGACGCCACACGACTCCGCTGGAAGATCCGCGAGACTCCGTGTGGACGGCCACCACGAAGGCAGCAGTGCGTGCCGTGGCTTGCGCCAAGCTATTTGAAAGTTCGATAAGGTCTTGTGACATTTTTCAATCCTCCAGCGAGAACATTGCCACGGATGTTTGCGCGTTACATCCGCCGTTCGGCCAGGTCACGGCCCGGAAGAATGGTTAGGTGCAGCCGGCTATTTTTGATTTATTGGCGAACGATTCCTGAGCGTGACTCCTTCAGGGAAAGTTGCCAGCTATTTCTTACCAATTATCATTCCGTTTTTAATCGGAGTCGGCTGCACCCTGAATCCCTTCTTTTTACTGAGACTCTCTTCTGTTTCATTTTGAATCACAGGCGTAGGGGTAACGCTTATAGCAATTCGATTGACAAAATCGCGGTCCGCGACGTGTGCGCGGATTAAGATTTGGGCACTCGGGCCACGTCACCAAACAGGGTTGGAGGCGGCCGGGTGAACTTTTGCGGATGATGCATTCGCGAATTTGAACATTTTGAGGGGACGTTGACGTCTATTCATTCTGTAAATCAAAACAAAAGTTCTGTTGCAAATTTGGCGCTAAAGCCGCCTGATCGTATTTTTGGAACGCCGGCTAACCGCTGCGGAAATGCCTCCATGGAACTAGCGTGCGGACTCGCGGGAGAAATTGTCCGCAATTTCGGCGAGGTTCGTTTGCGAGTTTTTGGAACGAGCATGGTGCCTTCTGTTTTGCCGGGTGACATGGTTTTGATTCAGCGCGCGGCGCTCGAAGAAATTTTGCCTGGCGAAATCGCCGTATTCTTGCGTGAAGGGCGGCTTTTTGTGCATCGTGTCGTGGAACGAAAAAAATTATTCGTTGAGGGGAACAGTAACCAGGAACTGTGCCTGATAACTCAAGGCGACCGCCAACGGGAGTGCGATCTACCGGTCAATTCTTCCGAGCTGCTGGGACGCGTGGTTTGCATTGAACGCGATCAACGCGAAATTAAAGTTGCGCCAAATAAAGTGACTCGCTTGACGGCGCGACTCCTTCAAACTTCAGATCGAGTGACATCGCTCTACCTTTTTTTGGCCACATTTTCGCGGACGATTTTTCTCAGGAGGGCCAAGTGTCCAGTGTGAAGGCGGTCGCGTTACCTTCCAGTGTAGTGGTCGAAATCGGCGGCCTTCCTATCCGCTTGCGTTGCGATGATCCATCCTTCGTTCTCCAGATTCATGAACGCTATGCGGGTTATATAAGTTCCTCGCACGATGCCAGTTTCGATTTTAATATTGAACTTGCCCCGCCGGGAACTGCATCCGGGGACGAAGATGTGAGCGTGACTTGCAATGCCGGAACCTGGCTGATGAAACGAGGCGATTTTCGCGCCCAATTTAATCCGGCCACAACTCGTGGACACATCGAACAGACCATCAACCCTTTCTCGCTTGATTCCGTACTGCGCATTGTGCACACCCTTTTGCTTGCACGTAAGGGCGGCTTCCTCCTGCATGCTTCCAGCGCGATTCGCAATGGACGGGCCTTTCTTTTTTCCGGAGTTTCAGGCGCCGGCAAAACCACAATGGTGCGGCTGGCACCTCCGGACGCCGCGCTGCTGACGGACGAAATTTCCTACGTCATCCCCGAAAGTTCGCGTTACATGGCCGTGGGCACCCCTTTCTATGGTGAGCTGGCGCGCGCCGGGGAAAACCTGAAAGCTCCCATTGAAGTTTTATACCTTCTGGCAAAAGGACCTGAAAATAAAATTGAGGAGATAGAAGGAACCGCAGCAGTGCGTGGCCTGATGGAAAACATTTTGTTTTTTGCGAAGGATCCCGAATTTGTGAGGCAGGTTTTTGATTCCGCCTGCGAATTCGCTGCTCGGGTTCCGGTCCGGCGGCTGACTTTTGTGCCGAATACTTCTGTGTGGGAGCTGATTGTATGAAACTTTCTCGATATGTAGCACGAAGCAGTTCGATAGCTGCGCGCGGTTTGGGCGATGAAACCATGGTCATGTCCGCAACGAATTCCACGCTGTTTACGCTGAACGAAGTGGCGTCCGAGATTTGGAACGCGGCAGACGGAGTGACCCCGCTGGATGAAATCGTCAAGCGCAGGGTCTGTTCGCAATTTGAAATCTCGCCGGAAGCCGCATTGGAAGACGCGGAAGCGCTCGTGGAAAACCTGGCGAGCCATGGCCTTCTCCTGATCTCGCATGAGCCCATATTTAAACAGGGCAATTCCTTTAAGGAGCTCGCATGAGCTTAGTGGTGGAAATGGTTGGCAAAGCACTCAAGCTAAATATTCCTCTGAGCGTGCAGCTGGATTTGACCTATCGCTGCAATGAGCGCTGCGTCCACTGTTATCTGGACCACGATGACCACGGTGAAATGACCACGGCGGAGATCAAGGATTTGCTCGACCAAATGGCGGATGCCGGCGTGTTCTATCTAACCATCAGCGGCGGCGAAATCATGATGCGCAGGGATTTTTTCGAAATTCTCGAGCATGCGCGGTTGCGGACATTTTGCGTCAAGTTGAAAACCAATGGAGTTTTGATTCGAGAAAAGGAAGCGGCGCGCCTTCGCGAATTGGGCGTTGAATCCGTCCAAATCAGCATTTATTCACACCGGCCCGAGGTGCATGACGCCATCACAAAGATGCCCGGCTCCTTGCGGCAATCGATCGACGCCGTACGATTTTTGCGCAAGCAGGGTTTGTACGTGACGATGGCCAATGTCTTGATGACCGAAAATGCGGCTGACTATAAACAGGTGCGATTGCTGGCCCAGGAACTCGATGCCAAATTTATTATCGATCCCACAGTCACGCCCATGATGGACGGAGACAGGTCCGTTCTCAAGTTGAACGTGGATCAGGCCGCGTTAAAAGAAGTTTTTCGAAATGGGGATCTGGTGGGAAACGTGGAAGAATTTTGTGCGCCTCCTGCAGGCGTAAACCAGGATGACCTGGATTCGCTGCCCTGCAGCGCGGGACACACCGCGTGCTACGTATCCCCTTATGGGGATGTATATCCCTGCGTGCAATTCCCCTTGCCAAGCGGAAATGTGCGCGAGACAAAGTTTGTGGACATTTGGCGCGATTCGCCGCAACTGAATGAAGTTCGCACAATCACGCTGCGTGATATGCCTTCCTGCTCGCAGTGCACGCATGGCGGAACCTGCACGCGCTGCCCGGGACTCGCGTACCTCGAAGGGAATATGCGAGGACCTTCCACCCAGGATTGCGAAAAATCTTACGCGCGCACCGGCATTCCCAGCGAAAATCTCAAGACGAAACTAGCATCTCCAAAGCCTGTCAATTCCTCACAACTGATTCAGATCAAGGGATTGCAGCCAATGGTGCCGAATATTTCGGCATTAGTAACGAAAGAGATTGCTCTGGGCGCCTGAATATTTCTCTATTTCGAAAGATCGCCGGCACTCCCGAAAACTTGATCACACATTTTTTATAAACCTTCACGCGCCTCGCACTTTCAACCCTCCGCAATTTCACACTCGAAATGTTATGATCACGCCTTCAGTTGTGGCCTGCGAAATGGTTGCGAGGACCTGTCCTTCCGGAATTTGGGGCCTTCCGCAATGTGCAATTCCGAATTACTATCCCGAGAAGCTGTAGGGAGATATGAAAATGAAAAAATTCTTTACGCGCACGCTTGTTCCACGAATCTTGCTTGGCGCAGGACTGCTGATTCTGCCGATCCTTCCAAATGCGCACGCCGACGACTCGCCAAACTTTCGACAAGCGGCGCATTCCTTAAGCGATGCTCTCGTCAAGGGCGACAAGAATGCCGTTGCAGTCTTGCTCGACGATCGATTTGTGTGGGTCGAAGCGAATGGCAAATTGCACACGAAGGCGGAGCTGCTCGATGACCTCGCGCAATTTGCCTCTGATAATGAGGGTGCGATGGATGTGCGCACCGTGGATTTCCTTGGAAAGGTCGAGCGCGAACTCGGCATGCATCACAACCAGCGCTTCGCACATTTGTGGGTTAAGAATCCCGCGGGATGGCAGGCGATTGTTTTTCTGAATATCCCCATTCCGGCGGAGCGGCCGGATTACATGGCTGCGCCAAATGCGCCTACCGATGCGGACAAGACTTGCGACAACCCTTGCAAGACACTGCCCTACAAACCGGAGAATGCCGCTGAAGATGGCGCGATGAAAACATGGTTTATTCTGAAAAATGACGAGTGGCATCCGAACCCGGATGATTGGGCCGCGCATTCCGATGACAACCACGAGACACTCACGCCCCGTGCTGACATTCCTAAAATGCAGCACGTGCATGAACTCGAGGAAGAACGGAAGCTATATGGTGAGAACGGCGGCTCGGGAGGCTCTTCGGTGCTTTCGATGCGGATGTTCGATTTCGGCAACATAGTGATCATGCAGGCATTTCAAGGGCGAAATCCGTCCGCGAAACCCACCAGCTGGAACCTGAGATTATTTATTAACCGCGGCGATGGATGGAAAATCGCTTTAAGCGCGCAGACAAATGTTTCGTAAAATTGTCACGGGCTAAATTAATTATTCGTAGCAATGGAGGAATGGATTGATGAGTGAAATGGCAAAACCCGCAGCGGGTCCGGCACTCGTAGAAATTCTACAGCTAATTCAATTTATTGCGAGGTTACTGGCTGCAGCGGGCGTTCCTCAGGATGACGCTGGGCAGGTTGCCGCTCTGATGGCGGAATCGGACGCACGCGGAGGAGATGCGCACGGAGTTTTCCGTTTGCCGCAATACGTGAAGCAGATCCAGCAGGGAGCGGTAAATCCCCGGCCGAACATTCAGGTGATCAACAGCCGTGCGGGGACCGCACTGATCGATGGAGATAATGCGCTCGGTCACCTGGTTATGAAACGCGCGGCGGAATTGGCGATTGAGAAGGCGCGGCTGTGCGGCATCGGCTGGGTGGGAACGCGACGCAGCAATCATGCAGGACCCGCGCAGCTTTATCCCCGCATGGCGGCGCAGCAGGACATGATCGGAATTTATTTCTGCGTGGGAAATACAAACCTTGTTCCGCCTTGGGGAGGAACCGAAGTGCTGCTCAGTACGAATCCAATCGCCGTTGCCGTGCCGGGATCGAAGCATCCGTCCATCGTGCTGGACATGGCCACGACGAACACGGCGTTCGGGAAAATTCGGCTGAAAGCGCAGCGTGGCGAAGCAATGCCGGAAGGCTGGATGATCGATCGCGAAGGAAAGCCTTTGACCGATCCGAAACGCGCAAGCGAAGGTTTCCTGCTGCCCATTGGCGGGCCAAAAGGATACGGCTTGGCGTTGATGATCGGCTTGATTGCCGGGACGCTGAATGGCGGAGCGTTTGGCCGGGACGTGATCGACTACACCAAAGATTCACAAACGCCAAGCAATACGGGGCAATCTATTTTGGCCGTGGATATTTCGGCTTTCGCCGATTTGCAATCCTTCAAGCAGGATGTGGACGAGGTGTGGGACGTAATGAAATCGTCTCCCACGCTACCGGGCGTTGACGAAGTGCGGCTGCCGGGGAACACTCTGAGCAAGTTTATCGTGAGCGAATGGCAAACGGCGTTCCATTGAACGAAGGGCAGATTAAAATTCTGGATGAGTTGGCTGACCGGCTGGGCGTTGCGCGGCTTTTGTAAATCGTGAACCGAAAATATTTCCGTTATAGGTTACGCAATCTGATCTGCCTGTCATTGACTTCTCCGCCCGCGCAAAATTCGCGGGCGGAGTTTTTTTTGCGAGCGCTTTGTTATTGCTTATACCGTTTACTTCATTTCGTTGCGATAGATCTTCCCGCCCTTCATCACAAATTTGATTCGCCGCATTTCCGTAATGTCCTTGACCGGATCTCCGGACACGGCAACCAAATCCGCATACTTCCCTTTTTCCAGTGAGCCGATATCGTTCTGCCAGCCCATGGCTTCCGCGTCCACGGCCGTGGCCATCTGAATCACTTTGGCCGAGGGCAATCCGTGGCTCACGAGCCACTCAAACTCGGTGTACTGTTCGCCGTGCGCGTACGGATCGCCGTCGACGCCGCTGCCAAACATCATTTTGACTTTCGTCGTCATGCCCATCTGAAACGTTTTGGCAAAGATCGAAGGGAGATCGTATTTTCCGCCTGTTTCCTTGCGATCGCGCTCGGCAAGTTCCGGCAGAGAGTAGCGATATCCGGTGACGTCCCAATAAATTCCTTTCTGGACCATCATGCTGAATTCGGCCTCATCAAGAGCCTGTCCGTGCTCGATCGTATCCACTCCCGCCATTACAGAGGCACGAAGGCCCTCGCCCCCATAGGCGTGCGATGCCACGCGGCGATGGTGGCGGTGCGCTTCGTCCACGATGGCCTGCACCTCTTCGAGCGTCATGGTTGGTTCCACGAACAATTCGCCCGTGGGGCTGAAGGAATATCCGCCCGCCGGAAAAATTTTAATCAGGTCGGCGCCATAACGGATTTGCTCGCGGACTGCTTCGCGAGCTTGCGCAGGGCCGGAAATTGTCTGATTCCCGCCAGTGATGTTGATTCCGGGCGCTCCGATAAAATCCGATCCGGAGCTGCCGATTCCGCGCGTGGAGACCTGCATCCGCGGCCCTTCGATCACTCCTTTGTTGATGGCATTGCGGATGTCCACATCGCCGTAGCCTTCGCCGTGAGTGCCGCAGTCACGCGCCGCCGTGAATCCGGCGCGCAAATCCGTTTGCGCTTCCTTCACCGCGCTGATGGTCCAAGCTTCCTTGGATGTGGTGACGCGCAAGCCATTCGACATGCTGTCAAAAACGTGCGTGTGCGCGTCGATCAATCCGGGCATGACGGTGGCCTGGCTGAGGTCGATCACTTGCGCGCCGTCTGGAATTTTCAGACGATCTTCAGGTCCAACGTCCATGATGCGGTCGCCCTGGATCAATACAACCTGGTTTGTGAGTAGCGTGGCGGTTTTACTGTCGAACAAGTGTCCGGCGCGAACCGCGATAATCGCTTGAGATTTTTGCGCATGAAGCGCCACAGTGCAGGTGAGCATCGCAAAGCATGCGACGCCCAGAAGTCGATTGCGAATCATCTAATCCTCCGAAAAATGTGTGATATTCATTTATATGCGAACTGCCATAACACGCGTGCCCGCATGAGATCGCCTGTCACTCTCAGCATTTAAATGCGTAGCACATTGTACAATGCCGCGAGGACTTGCCATGAAAAAGACTCAAACCGAGCTAAGTAATCAGTTTCTTAAACTGCATCAAGGGCCAGACATTCTGGTTCTGCCAAATGCGTGGGATGTGGCGAGCGCGCGAATTTTTGAGGAAGCGGAATTCGCGGCCATCGGCACATCGAGCGCTGGCGTGGCATTTTCCCTGGGGCATCCGGACGGCCAGCAGATTTCTCGCGAGGAGATGCTCGGCGTGGTGCGGCGGATCGCCGAGGCTGTTGATCTGCCGGTCACCGCGGATGTGGAGGCGGGATTCGGAAGCACACCTGAAGAAGTGGCGGATACCGCGCGAGCAGTGATCGACGCCGGTGCTGTGGGCATGAACCTGGAAGATGGCGCCGAAGATAAGCCTGGTTTTCTGCAGGATTTAAATAAGCAGAAGGAAATGATCAGCGCTGTCGTGGAAGCCGCAACCAGCGCAGGTGTCCCCTTTGTACTGAATGCGCGCACAGATATATTTCTGTACGGCATTGGGCCGGCGGAAACTCGACTGAGCCGTACGATTGAGCGGTTGAATGCTTTCCGTGAAGCTGGCGCGCAATCGCTCTTCGTTCCCGGTGTAAAAGATAGCCAAATGATTGGCCAACTGGTACGCGGGGTCGCCGGGCCGCTGAATATATTAGCGACGATGGGCACGCCGCCAGTCGCCGAGTTGCAGCAGCTTGGAGTGGCGCGCGTCAGCGTTGGATCAGGGCCTATGCGCGCGACGCTCGGTTTTCTGGGGCGCATGGCACGAGAACTTCGCGAACAAGGTGTTTTTAAAATGATGACGGAAGGCGCACTGACTTATGTAGACGCAAATCGCATGATGCACAAAAAGTAATTCAAAATCGCCGTCCTTGACCTGTCGAATCCCAAAGTTATACAAAGAGGCAAGCTCGAAAGCGTTCTTCGAGGTGCCATCTTGAAAATTTGTCTATTCCTTGCTCTGGGATTTGCGTCGTTTCTTTTTTCACCTTCTGCTCCCACTTTTGCGCATCACGGATTTGCTGTGGAGTTCGAGCAAAATCATCCCATCACACTGAGTGGCGTCGTCACAAAAATGGAATTCATGAATCCGCACATCTACTTCTACGTCGACGTGAAAGGCCAGGATGGCAAGGTCGTGAACTGGGCGTTCGAGGGCGGCCCGCCCAACGTCATTTACCGGCAGGGATGGCGGAAAGACACTTTGAAACCGGGCGATGTGGTGACGGTCAAAGGATTTCGCGCCAAGGACGGAACACATCTCGCCGCTTGCTCAACCGTAAAACTTGCTGACGGTCGTGAGATGTCTGCCGGATCAGGCGGCGTCTCGTCGAATTCGTACGGCCAGACTGGCGCAACCACCAAAAAATAAGTCCCGCCGATCCAAAATCTAGAACGAGGTCGTGCATGAAGAAAACTTTAAGTACCTCGATCATTTGCCTCGCATCGCTGTTGCTGACTTTGAGCTTCATAAGTTCCTGCGGCGATCGCGCGGCTTCGGAAAATTCTAATCCGGCGGCACCGCCGGATCTAAATGGAGTATGGTCCGCGCCTTTTACTCCGGATATTTCCAAAACGCTCGGGCATCAGCCTCCTTTCACGCCTTACGGAGCCGCGCGATTTGCGAAAGAGGATGAGATTGACGATCCGTTGACCAAATGCCTACCTATCGGGCCGGCGCGGGGGATTCAAGCGGGCATCATGCCGTTTCAAATTGTGCAGACTCCTTCGGTGTTTACAATTCTGTTTGAAAATCAACACACATTTCGCATCATTCACACGGATGGACGCAGCCACCCCAAGGATATGGATCCCACTTGGTTCGGGGATTCCATCGGCAAATGGTATGGAGACACTTTGGTTGTGGACACGGTGGGGCTTGACGACCGCACTTGGCTCGACACCGCGGGCCATGAGCATAGCGACCAACTTCACCTGGTTGAACGATTTCAACGAATAGACAGCAACAACATCAAATGGACAGTCACGTTCGAGGATGCCAAGTATTTCACGGAACCCTGGTCCATTACGCTGCCAATTGCGCGCCAGAATACGGAAATCATGTCCTACTCTTGCGAGGAAAACGAAAAAGACAGGGTTCATCTGCGGCGAACCAAAAAATAAAGCAAGGTTACTCATCGCACTTAAATTTTAATTGAGGCTGTATAATCTCCAACGCTGTTTCATTACAATTCAAAATCTGAAGCCGATTTATTCATGGAGCCAAGCCATTTTTGCGGCTAGCTTGCGTCTGAATCACGCGTTCGAATTTATTGGAGGAGTAATCATGAGAGGGACAATCTTCGCCATGTTGCTGGGTTCCTTGCTTTCAATTCCCGTTGGAGCACAAACCAGTCAGCAAGCTCCGCCGAAGGACCTCGCTTTATGGCTTCGCAATTCGTACGCCGCAAATCGAAAATACCTCGCGCGCACCGCCGAAAAAATGCCCGAAGATTTTTATGGAATGCGCCCCGGCGCGCAACCCGAAGTGCGAACCTTCGGACAACTGATCGGGCATTTGGCCAATTTCAATTACCGCTGGTGCTCGGACGGCAAGGGCGAAAAGAACCCGATGGAGGCAACGGATTTTGAAAAGCTCACCGCAAAGGCTGACCTGGTAAAGGCCCTGAATGGAGCCCTCACTTATTGCGACGGCGCCTACGCGATGCTCACAGACGCAAATTCCATGGACATCGTGCAAGGCACGCGTGACGACGGGACAAAAGCTCCGGTGCTGCGAATCAGCCGGTTTTTCTCCAATGTCGCGCACAACAACGAACATTACGGCAATCTCGTCACTTACATGCGCATCAAAAGCATTGTTCCGCCATCGTCAGAGCCGCGCTGATTTTTATTGGCCCGCAAGTTGACCTCGGCGGTTGACATCGCTTGCGTCCGGTGTGTACCGTGTCCGCATGTCATCCAAACCAATTGAATCTTCTGGCCCAAAATCACAAGTCGGAGTTGAGATCGAGCGGGCAGGCGACGTTCTTAATTTTACTCTGGACAATTCCGCGCACGAAAATGAAGTAACCGGAGAGATGTTCGATGCGATGCTTGCGGAACTTCGGCGCGAGTTTGCGAAGCCAAGCGCGCGCGTGTTGCGCATTCGCTCGAAGGGAAAAGTTTTCTGCACGGGGCGTGAGCGCGCCGGACGGGATGCGGTGTCGATCCATCACGAGGCCGCGCGCCTCATCGAATTCAAACGCGCCTTGCGCACTTCCCCACTGATCAGTGTTGCAGAAGTGCAGGGCGATGCGTTCGGTTTCGGATTCGGGCTCGCGATCGTGTGCGACTTTGTCTATGTTGCGGAAAATGCTGCGCTCGGATTTCCAGAGATGAAGTTCGGACTTGCCCCGGCCGCAATCATGGCTTATCTCGGCGAATACGCGCTGCCGCGATTTGCGTTTCCCCTTGTGCTGTTCGGCGATCCCATCACGCCGCAACAGGCGCGGGAAATTGGACTCATCTCGCACGTCAGCGCGCCGGGCATGCTTGCGTCCGACGTTGATGACCTCATTGAACGCATTCTGCGGCTCGATCCGAACGCCGCCCGCAACTGCAAAGAATTTTTCCAAACCACTTTGCAAAATTCTTTCGATCAAAATTGTCGCCTGGCCACGGAAGCGTTGACGGTGGGCAGCCTCGCCGTGCTTTCGAGGAAGAAGTGAGCTGGCCGTGCTCGTAAGAGCGGGAGCACGCCTGGACCGGTTGCCGATTTCCTCGTTCCATCGCCGCATTATGTGGCTAATCGGCGCGGGAATGTTTTTCGACGGCTTCAATATTTATATTGGAGCTACGGTTCTGGGCGCGGCGCTGAAGAGCGGATTTTCCACGCTGGGGCAGAACGCAGAATTCGTTTCCCTCACTTTTGTCGGGATGATGCTCGGATCGTTCGTCACCGGTTTTCTCGGCGACCTCCGCGGGCGACGCTTCACGTACCAGGCAAATCTGGCCATATTCGGATTCGCATCTCTGGCAGCCGCGTTTGCGCCATCGATGAACGTGCTGATCCTGCTGCAATTTATTATTGGTCTCGGCCTCGGCGCTGAAAACGTGGTGGGATATTCCACGCTCACGGAATTCGTTCCGCCGGGATCGCGCGGCAAATGGCTCGGCTTCATGACCGTCTTCGTCGTTACCGGATTGCCGGTGGCTGCGCTCCTTGGCACGCTGATTGTGCCGAGCTTCGGCTGGCGCGCCATGTTCGTGATCGGGGGAATTGGCGCGCTCATCGTCTGGTATCTGCGAAAAGCATTGCCCGAATCTCCTCGCTGGCTGGAATCCGTTGGAAGAAATGAAGAGGCCGAAGTTTTGCTCACGGCGATTGAAAAAGAAGTTTCGCTGCAGCATTCTCCCTTGCCGGAACCAGCCGTTTCCCATCCTGTAAAATATTCGCGAGAACTATCTTCGCTGCTCAGTCCCGCGATTTTTCCCCGCATGATTGTGGGCGCGACCTCGCTCGTGGTGATCAACACGTTGCTCTATGGATTTGTGACCTGGCTTCCCACTTTTTTTGTGCAGCAGGGAATAAGCATCGCGCGATCGTTCCGCTATTCGCTGGTCATGGCGCTCGGCGCGCCGCTTGGTTCCGCGATTGGCGCATTCACCGCCGATTACTGGGGACGCAAGCCGACCATCGTCGGCGCTTCGTTGATAACGATCGCCATTGGAAGTTTTTATCCGTTCATCACGAGTCCCGCGATATTGATGGTCGTGGGATTTTCTCTCATCGTCCCAATTTATGTACTTGTCGCGCTGCTTTTTGCGATTTACATTCCGGAGCTTTTTCCCACAGAGGTGCGGCTACGCGCGTCCGGAATCTGTAATACATTTGGGCGCGGCGCGATTATCTTCACGCCTTTCATAGTCGTGGCGCTTTTCCGATCTCACGGAATCGGCGGCGTGCTCGTGTTCATGATTGCACTGCTGATCGTGCAAATCGTTGTTGTATTAACGCTCGGAGTAGAACCGAAAAAACGCCGTCTTGAGGAAATTGAAGTAGGGACCGCAGCTGCCGCGTTTCAAACTGAGGTGCGGAACCCATGACCTTATTCCCACTGACTGGTAAACGTGATCTCCCATCAGGCAATATGCAAATTATTTTGGCAAAACTCTTTCGCAGCGCTTTTCTCACCATGGTTTTCCTCGCTGCCGCCCTTCCCGCATGCTCTCAAAATGCAGACACCATTCTGGTAAATGGGAAAGTTTTAACCGTTGATCCGCAGTTCTCAACTCGCGAGGCGATTGCGATTCGCGGTGGGAAAATCACACAGGTTGGCAGCAATGCCGACGTGCGAAAACAAGCTGGCTCGCAAACACGCGTCATCGATTTGCAAGGACGCACGGTCATTCCCGGTCTGATCGATTCGCACATCCATGCGATTCGCGCGGGCCAGACGTTTACAACGGAAGTGAATTGGGTCGGTGCAAATTCCATTGGCGAAGCGATGGACAGAATTCACGCCGCTGCGGCGGCAAAGAGACCCGGATCATGGCTGATTGTCGCGGGCGGCTGGAACGTCGATCAATTCAAAGAAAAGCGCAGGCCCACGCAAGCGGATATTGTTGCGGCAGCGCCGAACGATCCTGTTTACGTGCAACTGGATTACGATTGGGAAGTCATGACGCCCGCCGGATTTGACGCGATGGGCATTCACAGCGATGCCGACCTGCCACGCCCCGGCAAACTGGAGCGCGATGCGAGCGGCAAACCTACCGGGGCCATTTTAAATGGTGGCGGCTTTGCAGTTGCAATTGCTCTGTTCGACAAACTTCCGCACCCGACTTTTGACGAGCAGGTAGAAGGCACGAAGAAATTTTTCCGTGAGCTTAACCGGCTGGGAGTAACCGGAGTCGTCGATCCCGGTGGAAACAATTTA
>Ga0210386_10000258_pt1 | contig 47747 bp, 39 predicted proteins | sample IncBWH32OmetaG_FD_160091 | JGI IMG/M metagenome (GOLD analysis project Ga0210386, IMG submission 160091) | Forest soil microbial communities from Barre Woods Harvard Forest LTER site, Petersham, Massachusetts, United States - Inc-BW-H-32-O ...
CAATGCCAGTATTATGCCGACCCCGAACAGGCAGAAGCTGGGTGACTCGGTGGCGCGCGTCACCGCCGGCTTGAAATGTTCTCCACTCCAGGTGTGCGTTCGTAGCCAAGCGGCGTCCTGAAACGCGCCTAGCGCGAAGCTGATTAATTGCCTGCCTCGTGCCATCTCCCGGCCCGCTTCCGCGAGCGTGCTTTGCGCGTAATGCAGTTCGGCCATCCATTCGCGTCGCCAGTCCACACGCGAGCAAGATGGGATCATCCAAGCTGCCGCACGGATAAGGCACCGCGCCAGCAGGTACGGTTCGATACCGCGCCGGTTCACCGCTTTTCCTCGCCCGCCGTAAGGTTCTGGATGAGCGGATACCGCTGCGCTGCTTTCGCGAGAGTGCGTTCACCGACGCGCGAAAGCTTGTAATATCGCCTCTGGGGGCGCTGCAGTTGCTGCGCGGCTTCCGGTTCCCATTGCGCCAGGATCAGTCCCGATTCCTCTAACCTGCGCAGGATCGGATAGACGGTGCCACTCTGCAGCCCGGTCCGTTCCATGATATCGAATCCGTAGTTGCAGCCTCCACTGATCACCTTGAGGACCAGTGCCGAGGTGTGCGTCAACTTGACTTCGTCCTTCATGAGCTGCCAAACATTATACTCCTATTGCGCATTTCTACATAGGGTGGTAAACTCGATCCGTCGATGCTCGAAGTCCGCAATTTGACCAAGCACTACAAGCGAATACCCGCTGTCGATGGCATCAGCTTTACGATTCGTCCGGGCGAAGTGCTGGGGTTTCTCGGGCCGAACGGCGCCGGCAAGAGCACCACCGTCAAGGTGCTGATCGGCCTGATCGAGCCCACACGCGGGGAAATTCTCTTCAAGGGCAAGGACGTCCGCATAGACTGGCCGGGATTCTTGCGTATCGCAGGGTACGTGCCGGAGGAGCCGAATCTCTATTCGCAGCTTACCGGGCGCGAATATCTGCAACTGACAGGACGTCTGCGAGGAATCCCGTGGGCCGCGCTCGAGGCCCGAATGGACCGGCTCTTGCGCTTGTTTTCCCTTTGGGAGGACCGACATGTGCTGCTCTCCTCGTACTCGAAGGGCATGCGGCAGAAAATCATGCTATCCGCCGCGTTGCTTCACGATCCCGAGCTTCTGGTACTCGATGAGCCATTTTCAGGGCTCGACGTCAACACCGCTTTGATCCTTCGCTCCCTCATCCGCGCCCTTTCCCAGGAAGGAAAGATGATCTTCTACAGCTCGCACGTGCTCGAAACCGTGGAGAAAGTCTGCACATCCGTCTTGATTTTGCGAAAGGGAATCGCCGTCGCGTACGATCAAGTCAAGCATCTTCGCGACCTGTTACGCCAGCCTTCGCTCGAAGCCATCTTCACGCAACTTACCCAGCAGGAAGATCCGGACTGCGTCGTCCGGGAAATCATTTCCGCCATTCGGAGCTGAATAATGCTGCGCTATTGGCTCGAACGGACCCACTCGACTGGTTTCGAGCTGCGCCGCCATTTTCTTATCCGATTCTTTGATAGCGAGCTTGTCTCGGACTCGGCGCAAGCGAAAGTCGTCGCGGGAGGCGCAGTTGGTATTCTCCTTTCTCTCTCGCTGATCTTCGGTCAGGCCTACTATCACAAGTATCGCCTGCTGCTTGAACTGCCCACTTCCAGTCTCTATCGGCACGCCGTGCTCGCCGACGTCCTCTTCCTGGTGACTCTTGTCATGACCGTTTCAGCGCTGTTCGCTACTGTTCAATGGCCCGCGCTGTTCCCATCCCTCCGCGATTACCTAGCCCTCGCTGCGCTACCGGTCCGTATGCGCGAGGTTTTTCTGGCGAAATTCACTGCGCTTTTGGCGCTTGCCGTCGTCGTGATCGCGGGCACAGCCCTGTTTCCTAGCATCATGATCCCGGCGATGATGGTGGGCCGCTACGGCGACGGGACCGGCTGGCATGTCGCCGGCATTTTCCTGGGATCGGTGCTCGGGGGATTATTCGTGTTCTTCACCCTGGTTGCCTTTCAAGGCGTGCTGCTCAATGTTGTACCTATTCGCTTGTTCCCGCGCATTTCGCTCGCGTTACAAGGTCTCCTGCTTGCGTCGCTCCTTGCGGGGCTGCCCTTCGTTTTCTCGGTTCCCGCACTTTACGATCGAATCGATCCTCTTCCAAGCTGGTCGCTGTACGCTCCGCCCCTATGGTTTTTCGGGATCGATCAGATCATTTTCGGGAATCATGAGCCGATTATCACCCTCCTGGCGCGCATCGCGATTTTCGCGGTCCTAACTTCCGCGGCCGCTGCTATGCTCGCTTACGTGTGGAGCTACCGCCGTCACCGCATTCGTGTCCTCGAATCTCCATCGATTGACAGCCACGCTCTGCGTCGGCTCTGGCCTGGCAGGCTGGTCACACGGTTACTCACTGATACGCGCGCGCTTGGCGTTTTCACCTTCATTAGCAAGATGCTAGGGCGCAGCCGCCAGCACCGTCTCATTCTAACCGCGTTCACAGCGATCTCCCTGGCCCTGATCTCTCAGGAGTTCGCGAACATCGCTCTTGTCGGCAGCCATTTCCATACAATCTCCACGTCGATCGAAGCGGTACGCGAACTGGTAATTGCCATACCGCTCGGGATCTCCTTTTTCTTGCTTGCGGGTTTGCGCTATCTGTTTCGCCTTCCCATTGAAATCCGAGCCAACTGGCTATTCCGAACGATTGAACCCGGCCATGCTCACGCGCTGCTTACGGGCGTCGAGCGATTCCTCTGGGTCTGGGGTGCGCTGCCTGTGGCTGTCTTGACGCTACCGATCGAAGCTAGCCTGCTAGGAATTAGAACCGGCGTTGCTGCAGCGATCGTATGTCTGTTGATCTCATTTCTCTTGATCGAGTTTCTCTTGTTCACATACGATAAAATCCCGTTCACCTCGTCTTACCTTCCCGGCCGCCGACCCCTGATCGAGACCGTTCTGAAGTATTCTGTCGCGACGGTTTGTTACGTATGGGGATTCGCCGCTGTGGTGAGTTTCGTTATCAAATCCGCAGCGTCAACCATGTTATTTGCTGCGATCTTAACTGTCGGATGGTGGCGATTGCGCCATGCCCGGCTTGCTGCACGACAGATTAGCCGTATCGAGTTTGAGGAAATGTTTGAGCCGGCCGTCCAACTCCTCGGAATCGAGCGCGACTGAGGAGATCAAAGCTGCGTAGGCGACTTCTTGAGACGATTGGCGGTCTAAAAGAGATTCGTTCCGCAGCGGACACACTTGCGAGCGCGCCAGTTCGACCTTTATATTCAGGGTCGAGATGCCGATGTTCGTTGGAAGTTTTTGGCACGTTATCGAATCTTCGCCCCAAAATCACAAACCGAAACGCATCTGAAGTCGCCGCGCAAAATGGATTGTCCTGACCAGCGCCTCCGCGTAGGTCCCGGTGTTGCGAATTAACAGGCCCCCAGTACGGACACATTCCCAAGGTATCTTACTGGGGAAACTCGACCGTCAGGCCACATGACGAGATGCCGGCTCTGCGGGATTGTTTGAGAGGGGCCCGCAACGACGTCTTAGCTTCCGGGTAGTGCGTGTCCCCCGGCGATCCCGAAAGCGCGCCGACATTACCATTTCCGCGCGCAGTTGACTTACGTCCGAGTACTGCAATTTCTCTCGCGGCCGCCACATCGTACGACCGGCTGCGGGCGGCCTACTTAGGTGTGATATGCTGGCGTGTTGTAACGTTCCAACTGGACCCGGAGCGTCATAACGAATTCCTCCACCGATCGTCGCTCACGGATGGGATTAATTCGTGCTTGGCCCGCGCGAATCTCTACGACTGCGCGGTTGAAGCTTGGCGCAGCCGACACCAAAGCCGCCGCACTGAGGAGGCTTACCTCCACTGGATTCGCCGCTTCCTCCCGTTTCATAACGGCCCTCGGCGGAGGCACTGTCGTCTTGGGCGACCGGGACCGGTCTTATCCACGTCGCTTAAACGCACGTCGGCCTAAACGTAAGTTAGGCCGGGAACCACGAAAGAGTTTGGGATGAAGGTTCACTACCTAGAGATTGTCACTTCGGATGTAGATGCTGTGTGTGCTGCCTATGAGGCTGTACACGGCATCAAGTTTGGATCAGCTGATCCGCTTCTCGGAGGTGCGCGGACGGCTCCGCTGCCGGATGGTGGCAGCATTGGCGTGCGCGGTCCCTTGCGAGATACGGAGGAGCCCGTCGTTCGACCGTACTGGCTCGTTGACGACATCGACGCAGCGTTAGATGCGGCATCAAAGCAGGGAGCTTTCATTGCACACGCCCCGCTGGAGATTCCGGGAAAGGGTAGGTTTGCGATCTACATCCAGGGAGATGTGGATCACGGGTTGTGGCAACTATGATTCCGGGCGTGATAAATCGCTCCAGCCGACCGCCTTCTGCGGCGGTTGAGCCCCACCGTTAGCCCGCGGTTCCGAGGAGTCGAATCGACATTCCGTTCGATGCTAAGAGACGTGTAGCCGGGATAGCGCGTTTTCTGGGAGCAACCGGAAACGGGCAGATTCACCTGTACGAAACCGGGACATCCGCCCGTCGGGTTCGAGCCGCACGTCGCTTTGGATCGCGTGCTTCCGAAATTCATACTTGGTCTAGGCGTGTGCTTACGTAAACCGCTGCGGGCGGAACGGCGTCAGCAAATCGACGTCTACACCGTCCAAAATCTCTGTTGCCGCCACTTGACCGATCAATGGAGACAGCGTGATCCCACTGTGCATGGCCGTGATGTAGAGATTGGGACAGCGCTCCGCGAACCCTACAACAGGATGGCCATCCCGAGGCAACACGCGATGACCCAGCGTCACATTCTCAAGGTGAGCGCCCTTCAACCGATCGAGAAACCTTTCGGCGTTGCGGAGCAACTTCATGCCAAACTCCTGGCTGGTATCGAGAGTGGCTGTCGCCTCGAAGTCCGTACCAGTGACAATCCTCCCGTCTGGGTTCTGCTTGATATTGATCCCGGGAGCGAACGCGATCCGTTCGAGCAGGCGCGGCTGCGGCGTACTATGCGCTAGTAATCCCGCTGATTCTTTCAGCGGCACGTTGACTCCCACCATCTTTGCCAACCGGGGCGTATCGACGCCTGAAGCGAGCACTAGAAAATCCGCCGCAATCGGCCCATTATTTGTCTGCACACCACGCACACGATCGCCGGTGACCGAAATTCCCGTTACCTCGCACGGATATTCCAGTCGCACGCCGAGCTGCTGACCGCGCCTTAGCAGCACACCGAGCGCCTGCATCGGATCCAGGGTCCCTTCGATTTCGCTGTAGCACGCGGCGCCGACGGGCCCGGGTGCGATCGACGGCAATAAGCTCCGGATATCCGCTTCATCGACCAGATGTGTCGGGTAACCCCATTGTTGGTGCCCGCGCACGTTGCGTCTTAGCTTTTCAACGTCGGAAACTCCTGGTTCGATCCACTGAACGCTTCCGCCCCATTGAATCTGCAAATCGCCGGCCAATTCCAGAGCCAGACGCCGCCATCCAGCGATACCCAAGAGGTTAAGGTCGTAATAAGAGCGCGGCTGCTTGGAGAACGTGGAATTGATCCAGGCGAATGATTTCTCAGTTGCGCCGCTGCCGGGGCGCTGCTTTTCGAGAATGGTCACTTGGGCGCCCCGCTTGGCAAGATGAAAGCCGATCGAAGCACCCATGATACCGGCGCCGGCGATAACAACTCGATCCTTGGCGGCCGCAGCCCTGGCGGGCAACCCGGCGACGACCGGCGCCGAGAGAAGCTTCAGCAGCGTACGCCTATCCACGGTCCTCGTCACTCCAGTGAGCCTCGCACTCGGATAGATTATAGGTCCACTCTCCGGCTTGGCGCCTGTACGTCGATGTTGGATCGGCTGGCCCGGCTTGAAAAACCGCCCTACGGTCAGTCCGGCCGCGCACGGGACTAGTCCGCCCGCAGCGCTTGAATCACATCCACGCGCGCGGCTCGCATCGCGGGCCACGCGGACGCGACCACGGCCGCCGCCAGCAAGATGCCCGCCGCCCCAACCACGACCCAAGCCCCCGGCATTTGTACGTTCCCGAAATAACTGCCGGCCAGTTGTTGTAGCGCGAGTCCGCACGCCAATCCGGCGCCTATCCCCACAGCCGTAATTACTGTTCCCTCCCCTACTACGCGCGCCAGCAGATGCCGCGGCTGCGACCCGACCGCCAGCCGGATGCCGAATTCGCGCGTCCGTGCGCTCACTGAAAATGCCAGTACGCCCGCTACACCGACTACTGCAATCAGCAGTGCAACCATTGCAAACCCTCCGAACACGATGGTGTTCAAGCGGTCCGGCGTCAACACCTCGGCGCGGACATCTTCCAGCGTCGAGGCGCGCTCCACCGGCTGGTCCGCCGAGAGATTGCGAATGGTCCGAGTGATTGGCGTGATCAGAGCGTACGGATCCGATCGAACGTGGACGAAGAGGCGACCGGAGAACAGCGGCCCCTGGCCGAACGGTGTATATAGAGTCATCGTTGGGCGAGGAACCAAATGCTCGTCGTCAATATCCTTAGCGATTCCGATGACGCGCATCGGCGTCGGCTTCATACCTATGAAGTTGAGCACGGGGTCGGTAAGCGTGATGTGCCGGTTGAGCGGGTCGCGGTCGCCGAACATTCGTTGCGCCACGGTTTGGCTAATGATCACGACCGGATCGCTGCCTTTGCGATCGAGATCGTTGAAATCCCGCCCCGCGATCATCGACACACCGAGCGAGGCGAAAAATCCGGGCGACACGATGCGGAATTGGCCCCGCGGATCGTCTTCTCCATTTCCGCGAACGTGACCCTCGGCCGCGAATTGGAAGCCGGGGCCGAACGAGCCTCCTTCGCGCCAGGGCGTGAGCATGCCTAGAGCGACGCCGTCAACGCCCGGCAACTGGTGTACGCGCCGCATGGCTTCTTTGTAGAAATCCACCACCTGGCCATCTGTTCGCCCATACGACATCACCGGCACGTTGATCGAGAGCACCCGGCGCGTGTCCAAGCCGGTGTCGACTGCCTGAAGCGCGAGTAGCGTCTTGAGCAGCATGGTGGCCCCTGCGAGCAGAACAAAGGAGGCGGCGATCTGAGTAATCGCGAAGGCACGCAGACGACGTGACGAACCGCTGGTCATCCGCACGCTGCCATTAGAAAGGCTGATTCCGTTGGTCCGGTCGCCTGATGGCAGGCGCGGCACGAACGCCAGCAGCGCCGCGGCGATTACCGCCAGACCGGCGCCGACCCATAGCATGCTGGAGTCAACCGTCAAATCGAGCGCGCGGACCGAGAACCGGGATGCGTACCGCGCCAGGATCGCCACCATCGGCCGCGCGCTCAGCACACCGAGCGCCGCTCCTGCGCCGCATAGCAGCAGGCTTTCTGCGAGAAGAACGCGCCGCAGCGCGGCGGTGCTCGCACCGAGCGCAGCCCGAACGGCCAGTTCGCCTTCGCGACGAATAGTCCGCGCCAAAATCAGATTGGCCACGTTGGAGCAGGCGATGACGAAGACCAGACCCGACGCGGCTAGCAGTACCCAGAGCACGGTTCTGGCTTTGGACGTAATCTGGTCGCGCAGAAACACTGCATTGATGCGGAAGTCCGCCTTCGCGGGATACGACTCGGGATGCTCTTTCATGATGACGCCGTGCGCCGCTTTCAGCTCGGCGCGGGCCTGTTCGAGTGTCGCACCGGGAGCCAGCCGGCCGAACAACTCCGTCATGCGATGGATCCGGCCTGTCACCATCGTCGCCGACAAGTGGTGCGGGCTGGTAACAACGTTGGCGATGATCTCAGTTTCGGCCGGATACGGGATCGACGGTTCCAGCACCCCTATCACTGTCGCTGTACGTGATCCGAATGATCCGAGTCTGACAACTTTTCCGAGCACCGAGGGGTCTCTGTTTAGCACGCTGTTCCAGAAGCGATACGTCAGAACCACGACGCCGGCGGCGTTCGGGCCGTCATCTCGCATGTCGATCAGCCGCCCCAGCACCGGATGCAGGCCCATCACGTCAAAATACGTACCGCCGACAACTCCCGCTTGCACCTCGCGAGGCTCGCCCAGCCCATTCAGGGTGAAGCCGATGGTGGAGAAATCGCCGATCGCGCTCAACGATTTAACCCGCTGCCGCAGGTCCTGCACCTCCGGCACGGAAAATACGGCATTCTCCGTGCCCAAGCCCGACGCGCTCTGCCGGATGTAAATCAGCCTGTTTTCGTCGCGATTCACCAACGGCCGCAGCAAAATCCCGCGGACCAGCGTGAAGATAGCAGCATTGGCTCCGATTCCAAGTGCCAGCGTAAGGATCACGGTAATCGTAAGCCCCTTAGCTCCGGCGAGCGAGCGAACCGCGTACTTCAAATCACGCCAAAAGATTCCGACCGCCTCGCGTAAATCCAATTTTTCTGCGCTCATCCCAGTCATGACGGGTCTCCCTTCTTTCGACTCCTCACAGTGATGTCGTTCGACACCGGCCGTTTTCGACAGTCTGGCCAAAAAAATCTGGAGGTCACGCAGTCTCCTTTCGAAATCATACGCGATTTTGGGTGTTGAGGTTCCATTCGTACTAGAAAATCGGGCGCATAAAGAGTGGCGCGACAATTGCTTGTCACGGGACCGCAATCCGGGACACTAATGCGCCCCGCACGGGAGCTGGCTCGCGATCGCGGCCCGGCCATCAAAACCGCTCTTACCGGCGTTGCAAATGCTCTGTTTGGGTTGAAGGAACGACCAATGGCGGGATGTCGAAGAAGTGTCCTCTCCATAAAAAACATCAACCGCGTGGGGCTCTTCCAACCCACAAGCGAGAGAAACCGTCGGCCGCTATTCCACGATCACGCCTGTCATTACGTAAGCGATATAGGAACCGAACCCGCCGAAGTCGACCAGGCCTCCGCTCACGAACGGAATCACGGTGTTGGGGTCGGTGGTAGATTCGGCCGAAACCGCGAACCCTTGATTGATGTCCGCCGTCACCTCCAACTGCGCGCTCGCTGAGGCGCTAATGCCAGAGAGCGCAGCCGCGGGAATAGTATAGGTCCCCAGGCTTGCCGGGATGGAGCAATTCAGAACCGATCGGTGTCCGGTCGTGGACTCCGTGGTGGTGTTGATCAGAATCTCCACCGTATCGAAGCCCGAGCGGGTCCAACTCACGGTGAGGGGCTGCGAGCGGTGCACCGTCATGAGCGAACTCAAATTTCGTGACCGTGAAACTGTTCGAAAATGTCGTGGAAACGGTGAAAGGCCTGACCTGAGTTCCTCCGGTTGCGGTCAGCGTGTATGTGCCGCCGTCAGTGATCGAGAAGAGTGTACCGCTGTAGAGATTGCCCATCTTGGTGAGCGTTTTCGTGGTGCCCGCACCGGGTCCGCTAAGACTCACAGTGCCTGCATCCAACTGCGTATCCGGTCCCAAGGGCTCCTTGGCGCCGGCCGAGTAGGTCTGGTTCAGAACGTTTGCACATCCCGATCTTCCCGCTGCCGATCTCGTAGGACACCGCCCCGTTGATCACATTCTGCCCGATCACCAAACCGGCCATCGTGCTGGTGCCGGTGCCGCCCCGAGCTTTGCCAGAGTCGACGCGGGAATCCCGCTGGAGCAGGAGTTTTGACCCGTCGCGGCGATTCGCAAGAGTGACAAGATTGCTGGTCTGGCCGCCCCCGGTTACCGTTACCGAGGCAAAGCAATCCGCGGCAATCGAGGAAGGCAGAACAAAGTTGACTTGCCAGAGGCCCGGATACCCGGAGGAGGTTCCCGAATAGAGCGGAACGATCGTCGTGCCGTCGACGCTCACCGTGAAGCTGCCCGCCGCCGTCTGATCGCCGGAGGAGCCACCAGCGTCGTTGACGGAATCGGCGCCGCCGCCCGTGCCCCACAGCACCACTTCGTCACCCGGATGCGCGGGCGAAAGAGTCCAATCGTAGCAGCCGAAACTAACGCTGCCGCTGGTCGTGCGGTCCAGGCTTATGCCGTTGTTCACGTTTCCGATGGTCGCCTGAGCAGCCCGGAACCAGCCATGTCACCGTTGAATGTCAGGCCGCCCTGTGCCCGCTCCAAATTGGCTTTCGCTCGAGACATCGCTACCTTTTTAAAAAAAAGCTGTACACGGCTTCGAATGTCTTTCTTCTTTCATGCGTTGTTCATAGTGTTGTTACATATGGACGCTAGGCTAACCGTTTACCGAATCAATCTGGGGGAAACCAGTATGCCGCGTTTTTCAATACGCAAGAGTTGTATTCTTGCCTTCAGTGTGTTTCTATGCGCTGCGGGATTGAGCCAGCTTCAGGCAGAACCGGGCGGAACACTTTCCGGGATAGTGTTGGACCAGACCGGAAAAGCGATTGCAGGCGCCACCGTGGAAGTGAAAAACGAATCGAGCGGCGTCTCTCGCACTGTCACGGCCGATAGTGACGGGAAGTTTTCGGCTGCGGATCTCGCTGAGGGAAGTTACTCCGTTACGGTTTCGGTGCCCGGTTTCGCCAAGACCACTCGATCCGGTGGGCAGATCACCGCGGGCTCGACGCTGGACGTTCCCATAACCATCTCGGTGGAAACCCTGGCGAGCGAGATTACGGTAAACGACACCATTTCGCTGGCGGCACAAGCTGCTCCCTCCGGCAACACGCTGGAGGCGGTCTCCGCCAAGACCGAAATCACCCCGGAATTCATCAAGAATTTCATGTCGCCTCTGGCGGACTACGCCGAGGTCGTCAACTATGCGCCGGGCACATTCAGCCTCAACCCCAACGGGATCGGCCTCGGCCAGGGCAAGACGTTTTTCCCCGGATTCCCCGACGGCGACTACACGATGACTTTCGATGGCATCCCGTTTGAAGATACCAACAGCCCGACGCACCATTCCTGGGCGAATTTTCCGAGTGGCTGGACCACCTCCGCCGATTTCGACCGGAGTCCCGGCCTGGCTTCTACCTTCGGGCCCACTAACTTCGGCGGATCCATCAATCTGCAGTCGCCGCAGTTGTTTCGCGACCCAAACATTCTCGCAACCGTATCGTACGGCTCATGGAATACGCGCCTGTTTCAGCTGGACGCCGATTCTGGTTTCTTCGGAAAAGACAACCGGAACAGCTTCCTGACGGATATTCAACAGTTGTTGTCCGACGGATATCAAACGTATAACCGCCAAAAGCGGGTGGCGGGTTACGGTAAGTACCAATACCGCTTCTCCGATCACACGTCTCTTACCCTGTACGGCGGCTTGGTCGACATCTGGACCAACACCCCCAACACCACCAACCCTACGCGCGCGCAAGTAGCACAGTTCGGCGACAATTTTCTTCTGAGCGGCGATCCAGGCACCCCCGCCGCGCCCAACCCGTACTACTACGGCTTCAACTTCTATCACGTCCAAACGGATTTCGAATACGCCGCTTTCACTACCGACCTGGGAAATGGATGGAAGTTCGATACCAAGGCCTATACCACTCGTTACTGGAACAAGCAGAACTACCAGAACGGCACGACGGTCAACATCGGTCCCTCTACTCCTAGCGGCGTCGACAAGCTGAACGGGTATCGCCATGCCGGCGACACAGCGATCTTGAGCGATCAAACGAAGTGGGCATCTTCCGTTTTGGAGGTTGGTACGATTGGGCCTACACGGATCGCTATCAGATTCCCTCCAATATTTTGACCTGGCAAGACACGCCACTCCCCAATTTCCACGAGCACTTCATCACGCAATCGTTCCAGCCCTTCGCGGAATTCGAATGGCATCCGCTTCCGAAATTTGTCGTTATCGCCGGGGTTAAGGACGCAAATTATGAGATGACTCTTAACCAGTATCAGGACAACTTCACCAAGTATGTTGGCTGCTTGGGAGGCATCCAGCAAAAGGCCACAGCGTCTACACCTCCTCTGTGTATTGGCGGCGCGGCATTCGTCACCCACTCGGTCGACTATAACAACTGGCTGCCGAACCTCGCGGCTCGTTACTACGTTAAGAACAACTGGTCCGTCTATGCACAGTTTGGCGAAGGCAGCATCATCCCGCCAAGCGCTGTGTTCGATGTCCCGAACGGGCAGGTGCTGGCGCCGCCGCATCCCACCGTCGCCAAGACCTATCAGACCGGTACGGTGCTGAAGTTCCGCCGCTGGACCCTGGACGCCGACTACTTCTACATTCACTTCCAGAACGGCTACGATTCCTACATTGATCCGACCAGCAACGAGGCTGTGTTTGTTCCGACTGGCCCATCGAACACGCAGGGATTTGAAGCCGAAGGCAACGTGGTCATCGGCTGGGGATTCAGCGCCTACGCCAATGTCATGGCAGGATCCGCGAAATATGCCAAGGGCCAGAATTTTCCGAACGGCGGCGAGTGGGTCGCCAACGCTCCAAGCAATTTGGAGACCTTCATGCTGTTTTGGCGGCACAAGAACTGGGACATCGGTTTTGTCGACAAACGCGTCGGCCAGATGTACAACGACAACGGCACTCTGAATTACACCATCAACGGGATCAAGATCCCTTACCCCGTAGATCAGGCGATTATGATCAATCCCTTTAACGTCGCAAACTTTTTCGCGAATTACACGATTAAGAACTCGTCCTGGCTGCGGGGGAGCAGAATCGGATTGGCTATCAACAATCTCGCGGATAATCACGCGATCGTAGGCATCACGCCGTTTACCAGCGCAACGGCGACGGTAGCCTACGCGCCGAATCCCGGCGATCAGTTGAATCTGCTCCCTGGACGCAGCGTTATGGTAACGTTAACCGCAGGTTGGGCGCCTCGGAGATGACGCCGTAGACGGTCATCGGGCTGAGAAGTAGCTTCCTCATCGCGGTTTTGGCAATGTAAAAGCGTACAACGAGGTGCCTCCAGCCACGACCAAATATTGCTTTCCGTCCAACTCATACGTAATCGGGCCGTTGTTCATTTTGCCAATGGCTTGGTGCCAGAGGGTTACGCCGTCGCTGGTTCGAAACGCCATCACGTTGCCGGCCACGTCACCGCTGAATGTCAGGCCGGTATCCGACGTCAGAACGCCTGCAGTTCCCGCGCCGTCGCCGATCGGATGGTTCCAGACAATCCTTCCGGTTTGATAATCAATGGCCCGAAGATACGCCTTCCCAGCGACGCCGTAGTCGGCGCCTGCCCATCCATAAGCTCCGTCGTCGGATTTGAAAAAATAGATGCCGTAGCCGTCCTGAGCGCTGACGATGAACAGGCCGGTCCGCGGATCAAAGCTCGGAGGACGGAAGTTGGTGGCGCCGCTTTCATTGGGCGCTACCAGGACGCCATCTCTCGCGGGAAACTTGGCCGGATCGGGAATAGGACGCCCCTGGGGATCGATTCCCTTCGCCCAGTTGACCGTCGCAAAGGGCACCGTCAGCAGACTCTTGCCATTGGTCCGGTCGAGCACAAAAAAATATCCGTTGCGTGACGCTTGCATCAACAGCTTGCGTGGTTGGCCGCGAAAATTCGCGTCTGCCAGCACGGGGACTTCGTTGGCATCCCAATCGTGCATATCGTGCGGCGAGACTTGGAAGCCCCAGGCGAGTTTCCCGGAGTCCGGGTTGAGCGCCACGATGCTGCACGTCCAGGGATTATCCCCCGGCCGCACTTCGCCATTCAGTACCGGAGTAGGATTGCCTGTGCCAACATAGACGAGATTGAGATCCGGATCGTAAGTCCCGGTGGTCCACATCTGACCTCCGGTCGCGCCGCCGCTGGCCGGCTCATGCTTGCCGGGAGTAGGCGTGCTATAGAAAATCCACTGCGTCGCACCGGTGTCCGCGTCAACCGACTTTAACTGACCGGGCAGGTTATCAAAGTCACCCGATACGCCGACCAGCACATGACTCCCCACGATGAGCGGCGCGTTGGTTGACCAATAACCCTTCTTGGAATCGGCAATCACGACGTTCCACTTGACCTTCCCGTCTTTGGCATTCAGCGCGATCAAGTGACAATCGGGAGTGGTCAAATAAACCAAGTCTCTATACACTGCCGCGCCTCGATGGCCGATGTGGAACGCGTTATTGGGAGGATTTTGGTAATGCCAGAGTGCCTTCGCCGTGCGGGCGTCCATCGCCCAGATGTTGTCCGGCGTAGTCACATAGAGGATGCCGTTCGCCAGAATCGGCGACGCTTTGATGGACTGATTCTGGTCAGTCTGGAAGCGCCAAACTTGCTGGAGCGTGCCGACATTCTCCGGTGTAATCTCGGCCAGACTGGTATGCCGCTGACCGGAGTAACCGCCGTGAAAATTGAGCCAACTATCGGCGGGCGGGTGCAGATCTTTCGGATCGACGCCTTGCGCCGCACAGACGGCCCCCAGAACCAGTCCCAGGCCGAGAGTCAATGAAGTTCGCATTTACTTGAGTGTGCCTAAATAGGCGAAGACATCATGCATGTCTTGGTCGGTATATTTGCCCAATTGATCGAAATGGGCGGACATTGGGTCGTCGATCTTGAACTCCACCGCAAGTTTTTCGAAAGTCTTCCGCGCCCCTGCCGGATCGAGAACCACGATCGTGAATTCATCCTCGCTGGCCAACCGTCCACTGATTTTCTTACCTGTTGTGAGCGTCACAGTAACTTTCGGCCGAGCTGGAGCAGGCTTGCCCGCGGTGGGATAGAGCATCCGCTGCAACAGCGTTAATCCTTGATAGCGGGTGGCAATCCGAGCGAGATCGCCCGTAACGGAATGACAGCCGGAGCAGCCACCGGCTCCGTTGAAATAGAGGCGGCCGGCCGTGGCGTCTCCGGTGGTCAGGTCCGCTGTGTCAACAGCGCGGCGACCTCCGCCAAGCGTTTCGAACTTGGTCTTTTGGTCATGCAGAAAAGCTACGATCGCGCTCGCATCCGCCTCGCTCAGAGCAAAGGCGGGCATCCCCTTGTCAGGACGCCCCGCACGAAGAACAGGTCCAATCTTGTTTCCCCGCACGTCTTCGGCGACAAGCTCGGAACGCGTGAGGTCTGGTCCGGTCTCGCCCCCTGTCGCATCGCGTCCATGGCAGAAACCACATTGCGCCGTAAACCGCAGCTCGCCGGCTTGAACCTGCTCGACCGGGTAGCTCTGCGGCGTCGCAGTTTTCGGCCCGGGCTGCGACGCCGGGCTCTGTGCTGGATTGCGCGGTGCACCTTTCGCTTGACCTTTGGGCTGTGCGATCGCGCTGGCCGCGGCAATCAGAGCCGCGGACCAAATCAAGATCGTTTGTCTCATGCTCTAAGCCATACTGGCGAAATCCGCAGCTGAACGCAACTCATGGCGAGACCGCTGTCGGCGGCTAACTCGCCTATTTCACATCGCCCATGGGCTTTGCGAACTTCGCGTCATCCAGCGGAACGTTACTCTTCACGTCTGCAATCTGGATGGTGAAGCGTCCATTGAGTCTGGCAAGTGTCCAGCGGAACGGAATCTTAACGCCGTCTGCATCCCGATAGTCGGCATAATCGATCTGGGTCGGATTGCGGCCCACGGGCGTTTCGGCGTAGCGCACCAAGCGGATCAGCAGTCCCGAGCTCTGGTCGAAGTAAAGCCGCACCGGTAAACGTCCGGGCCGGGTCCCGATCAGCGACTCGCATATAACACCATTGATCTGCTCGGGACGAGCGCGGCGAATCTGCGGAAAGATCTCCTTCAACCTAACGGCAATCGCGAACTCGGCATCCAACGACGATGCTGCGGATTCAGCCGGCAACATTTCCCGCGCCGGGCGGCCCGAGTTGCCCATCCAGCCGGCTGTGCCGTCAAAAGCGGTAAAACTGTCGCCGTTCGCTGAGTGGCTGATCGTAACGCGCTTGTTCGGCGCCTTGGTGAACACTTCGATCGGCGTCTGACCGCCGCCCACGAGAATCACGCCCGTTTCAACACGGCTAGTGATTTTGCGAATCGCGTCGGCGCCGCCCATTGCCGTCACGTACTTTTGGATCACATCATCGGCAGTCGGAGGGGCAGTGAGAGGGGCGCTCGCCGGCGGACCCGTGTTTGTTCCGGCGCGCTCGGCGTCGGTTTCGAGGACCGGCGGGACGCTTACTGGGTTGGCAACGCCATGGTGGCAGGAGTAGCACGACACTTGTTGCCGGCCTCCAAAGCTTCCTTTATTGATCGACGCCACCATCGCCATCATCTCCCGGGCGGTCTTCTTGGGCGGCTTGTCGTCGAGCTCCGCCTTACCTGCCACGTGGCAGAAAGAACACTCGACGCCGAGCGAAGAGGAAATGACCTGCATTGCCGGCATTAACTGGTCGGCGGGCGTGCCCTTGAGCTGGACTATATTTTTGTAAACCTGGTCGGCGGTCTTGGATTCGGGCGCCGGCCCATCTAGAGAGTGCTGGGCGAGGGCGAGCGGCGCGAACATCATAATCGCGACAAAAAGCACGCTGTGAAGGCTGTGTTGCATTATTTGGCGTTGCATTCGAGTCACCTCGGCTCCTCTGGATTGTACCGAGCGAGGGGCAGAAGCGCCATCGTGGCCCAGTTGGTGGCCGCGGCCGAGATGAACTGGTCGGGTCCATAGGGAAATCCGCTCTCGAAGTAGGGCTGAAAAGGGATGGACCGGCTCCTGACGTACCAGGATCCGTCTTCGCCCTGGGTGTTCATCAGAAACCGCGCGCCGCGATTATAAGTGGCGTCGGCGGGTGTCACAACCCCGGCTTCTTTTAGCGCGACCAGTGCCTGGCCGGTTGCATAAGCGTCGCTCGGGAGCGAAGAAGTTTGGGCCCATCCGCCGTCGGAGCGCTGCTCTTTGAGTAAATCGCCCGCGGCCTTCCGCACGATCTCCCGGTTGCCGCCAGCCCAGATGAGCCCGAAAAGCTGGAATGCACGATCCTCGGTGGACTTCGGCTGCGCCTGGGCGAGCCACTCGGCAGCGAGTTGCACAGATTTGTCATACTCCGTCCGTTGCGCCTTGGGCATATACACTTGAATCGCCCGCAGCGCGGTAGCGGTGCCCTGGATATCACTCGATTCGATCGGCGGACGGCCGCCAAAGGTTGGCCAGGCTCCGTTCGCGCTCTGGCGGAACTTCAGGTAACGCGCCATCGCGTCCGTCGCCGGATCGGGGGGGCAGGCTTCAGCCGCCAATCCAAGCAAGATATACGCTGCGGTGTCGGAGCCGCCCGCAATCGGGATCCCTTGCAGATACCGCTCGCGATTGCCCTCGATGTAAGCTGTTATGGCACTCCGTTGCGCCCGCGCGACGCCATCATCGATTACAGCGCCTTGTTTGCGGGCCGCCGCGACGGTCATAGCAGTCAGGTTATTGTTATGGCAAGAAACGCAACCGGATTTTTTCATAAAGCCCACGTCGCTTCGCTGTAATAGTGGGAGGCTGCGGTCGATTGCGGCTCGCACGGATGGAGCCGGCTTCGGCTTGAGGATGAATTTCGGGGAGGCATCGCCTTCTTTCGCCCCAGCTTGCCGCAATAGCTTGACGACCTCCTGGTCGCCTTGCCGCAACGCGAAATCTAAAGCCGTTGTTCCGTCCGCCGTCTTTGCGTTGACTTCGGCATCGCGCTCGATGAGGGTTTTCGAATTCTCCAAGGGCGCGCCTTCTGATATCGCGGCGTACATCAAGGTGGTGAGCCCGAGACCGCTATCGGCGAAGTTTGCGTCCGCCCCGCGGTCGAGAAGAATTTTGAGCGTGCGCGCATCTCTGCCGCCGGCCGCCTGGAACAGGCCGGAATTCAGAGCCGGTTTGCTCGCGGATTTAATTAGCAACTGGATGCAAGCTTCGCAGCCGGCATCCAGCGCTTGGGACAGGCCGCCGGATAGACGAGCAATGTCGACGCCGTGTTGAAGGAGAGTCCGAAGAAGCGCTTCGTCGCCACCAGCGGCGACAAACGGATTCCGGCCCCGGTACGACTTTACATCCGCGTTCGCCCCATGATCGAGCAAGAGATTCACCACGGCTGCAGGCGCCTTGCTTGCCAGAGCGATCGTCAACGGTGTCTGGTTTTCAGCCGACGTGGCGTTGGCGTCGGCGCCGTGCTCGAGCAACAACAGCACCTTGTCAGGATCATCGATGGCCCACATGAGCGCGGTCGCGCCAACATCGTTCGAAGCGTTGGCATTCGCGCCGCTATCGATCAGTTGCCGAACCACGGCAGCATCGCCGTACAGCACGGCATACATCAAGGGCGTCGCGCCGCCGGTGCCTTTCAGATTGACAGCGCCGGTATCCTCGCGAAGCAATCGAGCAAGAGTTTGACGCGCTCCACTTCGCAGCGCCTCCATGATGCGCATAGCTCTCGGATCGGGAGGCCCGGATGCCTTGTCGCCGGAGAGATCGTCGGGCCAATCGGCCCCTTGGTCTATCCAAGTCTTGACGAGGTTGATTTGCTCCGGCGGCAACGGTCCGGTGGGAGGCATTCGGGTGCCATACTTGGTCCCGACGAGCTTGAGGTATAACCGGCTCCCGGCGGCATTCCCGGGTCCGATTGTGGTTCCACCGCGAATCGCCATAGCGGAGCTGCGCCGGTCCAAGCGCATGCCTCCCATTTGTTGGGACGGTCCGTGACAGCCGATGCAGTGTTCCTGAAACAGCGGTTGAATGTCGCGTCTAAAGTCAATATTATTAGGCGTTTGGGCGGCCAGGAGCCCGGCGAATACGTACCCTGCGCCAATTACAAAACTGGCAAATGATCGCAACGGTGATCCTCCAGCCGAAGTTATTAATTTGACTTGTGGCTCGTATGATAAGGTAACACGGTGGCGACGTCGTACTAGGGCGGACCAGCACCGGGCAACTGCCCGTCTGGTATACTTCCATCGTTTCCTGCTAATGAAATTTACGGTTTACGCACTCCTGGCCCTTCCCCTTTTCGCGCAGGAACCCGTCCGCTACGAGCTTCGCTTCCCCAACGCGGTACATCACGAGGCCGAGATTCGTGCAACGTTCTCGAACGTCCGACAGCCCACCCTCGAAGTTGTCATGAGCCGATCCTCGCCCGGCCGCTATGCGCTCCACGAATTTGCCAAGAACGTCTACAACTTCCGTGCTTCCGATGGGCAGGGTCACGCCCTGAACGTTTCCCGGCCCACGCCCTATCAGTGGAATGTGTCGGGTCACAAGGGGACGGTCGTAGTGGAGTACACCCTTTTCGGCGACCTCGCCGACGGCACCTACAGCGCTATCGACACGACCCATGCGCACCTCAACCTTCCGGCCACGCTTGTCTGGGCGCACGGTTTCGAGAAGGTCCCGGTCTCTCTGAAGTTCGACATTCCCGAAGGCTCAGGCTGGACCATCGCTACTCAGCTTCAGGCCCACGATGACGGCACCTGGACCGCGCCTTTCATGGACCGAATGATGGATGGTCCGGTCGAGCTCAGCCAGCACTACCTTGCCACCTGGAAGATCGGCGACTCGCAGTTCCGCCTGGCTCTGCACCACAAAGGCACCGACGAAGAAGCCGCCGCATTGGCCAAGATGGCCGAAGCCGTCACCGCCGAAGAGGAAGGTGTGTGGGGCGCATTCCCCAAGTACGACACCGGCGCCTATACTTTCCTGATTGACTATCTACCTTATGTGGATTTCGATGGCATGGAACATCGCAATTCCACCGTCATCACCGGCAAGCGCGACCTCGCGAGCGCTGGCGCGCAGGTCATTGGTGCCATCTCTCACGAGTTCTTCCACTCCTGGAACGTCAAGCGTGTCCGCCCGCACGATCTCGAACCCTTCGACTACGAACGCGCCGATATGTCCGACTCGCTCTGGTTCGCTGAAGGATTCACCAACTACTATGGCGATCTCGTGTTCAAGCGCGCCGGCCTGGAAAGTATCGACCGCTTCGCGCGGTCCATGGGCGGTGCCGTGAATGCGGTGCTCACCAGACCGGGGCGCACGGTCTTCGACGTGATCAACATGAGCCGTCAGGCGCCCTTCGTCGACGCGGCCAAGTCCAACGATCCGGTCAACTACACCAACACCTTCATCTCCTACTACACCTACGGACAGGCCATCGCGCTGGGCCTCGATCTGGAAATCCGCTTTCGTTTTCCCGGCAAGTCGCTCGACGATTGGATGCGCCAGATGTGGCGCCAGCATCCCGATATCAACCAGCCCTACAGCCTCCAGGATCTCGAAAGCGCTCTCGCCAATGCGACGGGTAGCCAGGAATTCGCCGCGGAAATCTTCCAACGACACATCTACGGCAAAGAGCCGATGAATTACGAACAGCTACTGACCCGCGCTGGATTCGTACTGGAGAAGCGTAGCCGCGCCCCAAAACTTTACCTGGGAATCGGCGACTCCAATTGGACCGACCACGGCGTCGAGCTCACCGGTCCCACGCTCCGCGATTCGCCAGTGTACGCCGCCGGCCTTGATCGCGGTGACGTTATTACCGAATGGGACGGCAAGACCCTCCCTAAGCAGAGCGATCTCGATAACTTGCTCCAACGGCACAGAGCGGGCGATAAAATCCATTTGAAAGTGGAAGGGCGCGCTGGAAAGCGGGAGCTGGATGTGATCCTGGCCGAAACGCCGGCGCTCCAAATGACGCCTTACGAGTTCGCCGGCCGGGAGATCACACCCGAGATCGCCACTTTTCGTGAAGGGTGGCTCTCATCCAAAGCTATCCATCCGCTCCCGAAGCTGGTGAAGTACTGCCCCACCTGCAAGCGCAGTCTGCAGTTCGACTACGAAAAGTGCCCGTACGACGGTGCGGATCTCCGGCTCACCCCTGTCAAGCCCGGCGAAGGGACGACCAATAATGTCGTGGGAACCGGTAGTTCTGTAGTTCGCAAATGACCCCTCCATGCGCTACAGCCCCGTATCATATTCTGGCTCAATCTCCACAGCAAGACTGAGGTGGACAATCTCTTCGCACAGTGGCAGGCCGCGCAAGCGAAGATCGTTTCCGAGCCCGAGGACAAACCGTGGAACCTGCGCGAATTTATGGCCGCCGATCTTGATGGCAACTTTATTCGTGTCTTCTATGATTTCCGGGGCGACATATACGAGAACCACTAACCGCCGCGATCCCGAAGCTACCTTCAAGAACAATCTGTGCGAACAAATGCTCACATTTGATCGGCCGAGTATCAATCGCGTCATACTGGTGGTTTGCCGGAAACCCTCATCAAACGGCCCCGCGACGCGTGGGCTCAGTGGATTTCGCCGGAGACTCTCATCGCGCAGGTCCGGAATACCGCCCCATTTCTAGAAGCGCGTCTACCAGTGGCCGAACCTGGCCCCCTCATCGAACTGGGCCACTCGCTGGATGGTTTTTTACGAATTCTCGCCAACTGGCAGAACATACTGCGCCCCAGTCTCACGCCCGAGGAGCAGATCCAGGATTATTTCGCACTCTGCCTGGCTTGTCATCACGCCACAGTCGCTACCTTCGTGCCCACCGATGTCGATACCAAGATCCGCGGGATCGTGTGGCGCGAATCGCGTGACTCGGATGTCCTCAGGCCCATGCTCCGGCTGGCCCTCGCGTCGCGCTACTGGACCGAGGACGGCATCTCAGTCCGCTCCGTTCGCGGGGTCAGCGGTCACAACGGCGAGCATTGGAGCGCGATCGCGGCCGGCCTCGGAAGAATGCTTGAAGTCGGCGACACAGCGTCCGCTGAAGAAGCGCAGGCCGCCATCGAAGCAGAAATCGATCGCGAACAGGCAATTTTCGATGAAGTGGCCGCCGAACGCGACGCTGAGCTCGACCTGCTACGCCTCTCTATGACTTTGGCACACAATCGCGGCGATCTCACGCAAGGCATGAGCTTCTGGAAGAAGACCCCACTCACCACACCGCTCGTGGCACACTTCGCCGCACGGGGCCGTTTCGCTCTTGCGGTTCGCATCTATCAACACACCGGGCTCACAGCCGAAGGACACCGGCATTATCCGCTGCGTCCGGTGAAGGCGCTACGCCGCTCGCCTGTTACGTTACTGCCGTTAGGCCCGTTTCTGGATAAATGGGGAAGCGTAGTGGTGGAAATGGAAGAAAGCCCGGAGGTGCTAGCGGCGCTGCTGATGGGCTGCAAGAGAGTGCAAGGTCAACAGGGCTATTATCGCGCCATCGCAGGCATGCTCGCAGCATCTTCGGGCGCTTTCGAGCGCGCCGCCGCCCGGATGCCCAATACTGCTCGGACCATATTGCGGGACGCCGAAACGCGCAAGCTCATCCAGGTTCCGCGCATTTCCTTCGAATCCATGATGCGGAAACGAGCGCGCACCGCCTTGGCGATGTTTAGTGAAAAGAGTTTTCCGCATGAGCTCTGACTTCGCGCTGGTCCAGATTGTCGACCGAGCCCTCGCGGAGGCTGCGCGCAGGAGCGGGTCATGGCTGGTTTGCCGGAAGGGGTGCACGCAGTGCTGCTATGGACCGTTCGAAATTAGCCAACTCGATGCGCAGCGCCTCAGGAAAGGCTTGGCCGAGCTGGAAAGTCACGATCCCCAGCGCGCAAATGCCGTTCGCGATCGGGCCCGCCACGCCGCTCAACAAACGAGCTTTAGCGATGACGACCCATGTCCGGCGCTCGACCCGGAAACCGGAACCTGTGATCTCTATGCGTCGCGACCGATCACATGCCGGTGTTTTGGTCCCCCGGTCCGCTGCGATTCTGGTGCAATCGGCGTCTGTGAGCTTTGTTTTGACGGCGCAAGCGACGAGGAAATCGCAGCTTGCCTGGTAGATTTTGATCCCGAGGGATTGGAATCCGTTTTGATCGATGATTTGGAGCGAACGACGGGCGTGCGCGGAATGACCACAGTCGCGCTCAGTCTGGTTTCCTGACGCTGGCGGAGGCCTTGCTACGCTGGAGAAGGTAGTCGTACCATGCCGTCCTCAGCCCCACGCAAGCCGGAGATTATGAGCCCTGCCGGCTATTGGCCACAATTGAATGCCGCGATTGAGGCTGGCGCGGATGCAGTTTATTTCGGTCTGAAACATTTTTCGGCGCGAGCGAAGATGGGATTTTCGCTCGATGAGCTGCCGCAAGTCATGCGTACTCTGCACGCGCGAGGCGTGCGCGGATTCATCACCTTTAATACGCTGGTTTTCGAGCACGAGTTGCTGGAAGCTGCGCGAACGATCGCCGCCATCGTCGAGGCCGGAGCGGACGCGATGATCGTGCAGGATTACGGCATCGTGCGGTTGATCCGCCAGATTGCACCGGACATGGAGCTGCATGGCAGCACGCAGATGAGCATTACGAACGTCGAGGGCGTCGAGCTGGCCAAGAGCTTCGGTATCCAGCGCGTCAATCTGGCGAGGGAGCTGTCGCTCGACGAAGTCCGGACCATCGTTCACAAGACCGGCTGCGAAGTGGAGATCTTTGTCCACGGAGCGCTATGTGTTGCCTACTCAGGACAATGTTTTTCATCCGAAGCGTGGGGAGGTCGCAGCGCGAATCGGGGACAATGCGCTCAGGCGTGCCGGCTGCCCTACGAGATGTTGGTCGATGGCCGGATCGAACCTTTGGGTGACGCCCGCTATCTTCTTTCACCCGGTGATCTTTTCGCGTTGGAGCAAATCCCGGAGATCCTCCAAATTGGCGTCGCTGCGTTGAAGATCGAAGGTAGATATAAGGACGCGAATTACACGGCATTGACTACGCGTGCCTACCGCCGAGCTGTAGACGACGCTTGGGCCGGCCGAAAAGCCGCGATTACTCCTTCACAAAAACTGCAACTCGAGCAGGTGTATTCGCGCGGCCTGGGTCCATTTTTCATGAGCGGGACCAATCATCAACTGGTGGTCAATGGCCGCGCGCCGCGCCACCGGGGTGTCTTTATGGGACGGGTTGAGCGTTTGGAGGACAACCGCCTGGTGATTCAAGCCAGTGACGCTCATGCCATCGCGCCCCTGAAGCCGGGCGACGGCGTGGTCTTCGATGCAGCCGATTGGCGAAGCCCCGAGGAGCCCGAGGAGGGCGGCAGGGTGTACCAGGTTCTTCCGGGACTGGATGGCCGGCTGGAGCTTCGGTTCGGAAATGGCGCGATCCGTTTCGAGCGCGTCCGTCCGGGCGACCGGATCTGGCGGACAGACGATCCCGACTTGGATCGGGCGGCACGAGCCTATACGCAAGCTACGTCGCCTGTCGCGCGACAGCCGGTTGTAGTGCGAGTAACTGCGATAGAAGGCGAGCCTCTAGTCACCGAGTGGTCGCTTGCCAAACAACCACAAACAAGCGTGATCGTGAAGTCTACTGGTTCTCTGGTCGCTGCTCAGAAGCGCGGTCTTTCCGTGGAGTTATTGCGCGAGCAATTAGGCCGTTTAGGGAATACCGCGTACGAACTGGAGGACGTGACGCTCAACGTGCAGGGTGCGCCGTTTGTTCCGGCGTCCGAGCTTAACCAGGTGCGGCGCAGAGCCGTCGAGCAATTACAGGCACTGCAGAACCAGGCTCGGCCAGCAGCCGTTGTTCGGGATCCTTCCGATGCCGTACGTTTCATGCTGGATCAGATGACACCGTCACCTGCGCGTGTCCTTGCATCGCCGGAAATTCATCTTCTGGTTCGCACTCCAGAACAGCTGGAAGCTGCGCTATCGAGCGGTCCAGCAAGCATCACGCTCGACTACCTCGATCTTTATGGGCTCAGGCCTTCGCTCGAACGCGTGAAGTCGAGCGGTATCGCCGCGCGGGTTGCGACTCCTCGAGTCTCGAAACCAGGCGAGGAGCGCATTCTGGACTTTCTCCTCAGCTTAGGATGCACAATAGTAGTGCGATCGAGCGGCATTCTGAAGGCGCTGCGCGAGCGCCAGCATCCAACGATGATCGGCGATTTTAGTTTAAACACTGCCAACTCGCTGACAGCCGCGATGTACTTAGGGCTCGGCCTCGTTCGGATCACTCCCACTCACGACTTAAACGGCGCGCAGATTGGAGAGCTCACCCGCAGAATCGACCCTGAAAGCATCGAGGTAGTGGCCTACCATCACTTGCCGGTTTTTCACACGGAACACTGCGTGTTTTGCCGTTTTCTATCGACGGGCACCAGTTATAAAGATTGCGGGCGCCCGTGCGAAACTCATCGCGTCGAGCTAAGGGATTCCTCCGGCCGCGACCACCCTGTAATTGCCGACGTGGGATGCCGCAATACCGTTTTTGGCGCCGAGGCGCAGGAAGCGAGCGGTTACCTCGAGCAGTGGCGCGCTGCGGGGATTCGTCATTTCAGACTGGAGTTCGCCCACGAATCCGCGCCGCAAGTACATGCGGTTGTTCAAGCCTTCGATCTAGCTCTCAAAGGAAATATGACGACTGAGAAACTCGCCGCGGAATTGCGAAAGGTCGCGCCGCAAGGGACCACCGAAGGCAGCCTTTTTGTTTCGAACGACTATCTCAAACTACCCATTCTGCAATAGCCCTCATGGCTGACATCGGCGTTGACTTTGACAAAGTCGGGCTTCTCGCGGTTCGCGACGGAAAGATCCTGTTGTGCCGGAAGAAACACGCGACTTCTTTGCTCATATTGCCGGGAGGATGCCGTGAGCCTGGCGAATCTGCCATGGAGTGCCTGGCTCGCGAATTGCGTGAAGAGCTGGGAGACGTGGGCATAAGCGCAGTCGAACTACTTGGAGTTTACACAGATCGAGCGGCGGGACCGGAAATAGAACAACCGAAGACCGTTCGAATCGAGCTTTACCGCGGCGAATTAATTGGTGAACCTGTCGCTAGCTCGGAAATCGCCGAATTAGTTTGGTTCGGTGAATGGGACGACCGTTTTCAGCTCGCTCCAAGCATTGCCAATAAGATCCTTTCCGACTTACTGGCGCGCGGAATTCTTCCGTGGGGAAGGCCTGCCTCATAATCGAATTTTGCGAAATCAGCCTCTATCAGATCGCCGCCCGCCTATCGTATCGCGCAACACGAGATAGAAGGTATTCGACCTCCGCCTTTGCCGTTGGGCTGAGATTTGAACCCGGCTTCCGCTGCGCATCCGACGACAGGATGCCGCGACGTTTCATCACGTACTTGCGGACCGACAGTCCCACGCCCTGCTGCTGCTCGTAGCGGATGAGCGGCAGGTGGGCGTCGAATAGATCGTGCGCGGCGTCACGCTGACCTTCCTTTGAAAGGCGCACCGTGTCAACCAACATATCCGGGAAAGCGTAGCCCGTCATCGCACCGTTTGCTCCGCGGTCCATCTCGAAGTCGAGGAACAGGGCGCCATTGCCGGTCAGAATAGAGACCGGCCGCATCGATCCCTCTTTCTCGAAGCTGCGCAAGGCCGAAATTTTTTCGAGTCCCGGCCAGTCTTCGTGTTTGACCATTACGCACGACGGGCTTTCCTGGATGACGCGCCGGATCACGCCTGGGGTCATCACAACGGAGAGAACCAGCGGGTAGTCTTGTAACACCCACGGAACATCAGTGCCGATGGCATCCACTGCCTGGCGGAAATAAGTGACAATCTGGTCGTCTGTACGCAGCGACGGCGGCGGAGCGATCATCACTCCAGCTGCACCGGAATCCATCGTGGCGCAGGTGAGCGAACGCATCGCTGCGAACCCTGGCGCCGACACACCCACGATGATCGACAGATCCTTGGCCCGGCGGATAACACGAGTGGCGACGTCAATCGCCTCCTGTTGGTCCAGTTTCTGGGCCTCGCCCATGATGCCGAGCACCGTGATGCCGGTGCAGCCGGCGGCCCCATAGAAATCGGTCATCCGATCGATCGAAGTTTCGTCAACGCGGCCATCATCGTGAAACGGGGTCGGTGCGATCGCGAATGTTCCTTGCGCCTCATGCGTGAGCTTCATTTATTTGTGTACTCCTCTCGGCCGGCCGGGGCGCTGATCTTACGACCATCAATGTCACGATAGCGGCCGCGATACCGAACCCAGCCAGGACGTAGAGCCCGGCTTTGAAGCTGCCCGTCGCATCTTTGACCCAGCCCATAATGTAAGGTCCGGCGAACCCTCCAAGATTGCCGACGGAGTTGATCAGAGCGATGCCACCTGCGGCCGCGCTACCGGTTAAGAACATCGAGGGCAGAGGCCAGAACGGCGCCTTGGCCCCATAGATGCCGATGGCCGCTACCGACATCCAAGCCACCGCGGGCAGCGTGTTGCCCAGGAACCCTGCGCCCGCGAGTCCAACTGCGGAGACCACCAGCGCGAGAAACAAGCTGATCCGCCGCTCATTGTATCGGTCTGAAACGTAACCCCAAGCGAGAGCACCGATCGCCCCTAGAACATACGGGATCGAGGTCACCAGGCCACTCTGAACGGTCCCGAATCCTATTTCTTTGATCATCTGTGGCAGAAAAAACGCGAGTCCGAGATTGGTCGTCAGATTGGCGAAATAAATGAAGGAGAGCCCGAGCACTCTCGGATCGATGAACGTGCGCCAGAATGACACCCCATGCGTCGACTGGACGGCCTTCTGCTCTCTGTCGAGCGTCTCCTCGAGCCATTGCTTCTGATCTTCGGCCAACCAACCAGCATCCCGAGGGCGATCGGGCAGGACCAGCAGCACAATGACCGCCAGGAGAATCGTTGGCGCGCCCTCGATCAGAAACAGCCATTGCCAACCTTTGAAGCCGGCGATTCCGCCCATCGCCAGAATGGCGGTCGAAATCGGCGATCCGACTGCGAGCGACAGCGGGATCGCCACCATAAATGCTGCAATAATACGGCCGCGGTAGATGGCTGGAAACCAATAGGTCAAATAAAGGATGACTCCCGGGAAGAGGCCCGCTTCCGCAACACCCAGAATGAACCGCAGCGCCAGAAAACCCGCCCGGCCTTGGATGAAAGCTGTGCCCATCGAGACTAGGCCCCAGGTCACCATGATGCGCGCGATCCAGCGCCGCGCGCCAAATCGCTCCAGCATCAGATTGCTCGGTACTTCGAAAAAAAAGTAGCCCCAGAAGAACAATCCTGCCCCAAGTCCGTAATAATAGGCGTCGAGATGCAGATCGTGGTTCATCGTAACCGCGGCGAATCCGATATTGATGCGATCGAGATAGGCCAGAAGATAACAGGCCATCAACAACGGCATCAGGCGGATAAAAACTGTTCTGATTGTCTGGGTCTCTAGTCCCTGAGTCATAGCGTTATCCCGCGGCTCGCGCCCCATCGTGTGATCTGTTAGTCTACATCAACGTCAACCGCCGCTCTTACTTTGCTGCCGCCAGTTTCCTGAGTCTTCCACGGAGCTGATCGATGTCCGCCTGTGACATATAGTGCCCGTCTGCGACCACGCCGCTGATCGTACGCGTATTGGCGATATTATCGAGCGGATTCGCTCGTAGCAGCACCAGGTCGGCGATCCTCCCCTTCTGCACCGGCCCGTAATCGACGAGCTTGTTGTAATACTTGGCCGGATTCAGCGCCGCCGTCTGCAGTGCCTCGAGCGGAGTGAACCCCGCCGCCACAAAGCGCTGCAGTTCCAGGTGCAGGCTGAAGCCCGGGATAACATCGACTCCCGCGGGAGTATCCGTGCCCGCCAAGAATGGCACCTTCGCCCTATGCAGCTTCCGGATGATATCCAGCTCATGTTCAACGAACTTTTCGCGCACCGGGAGTGGGTCCGTATCGAGCGACTTCAGAATCGACTTCTGCGTCGCCGGCCACTGCTCTGTCACCCACGTTCGCGCAGCAAACCCGATGTCCGGATCTTTCGTGTAATCGATCGCGTCCACCAGCCACTGCCCGCGCTCCCAGAAAAGTGTGGGACACTGCCACACGCCGTGCTTGGCGAGTAACTGAATAATGGCGGCCTCGCGCACCGCATCGTAAGTTTCGAGGAACGCTCCCGGGCTCTTCTTCCCGCTCAGGTACTTGTCTTCATCCGGCGAACTCGCCTCGAAAATTCCGATGAGGTGCTCGAAGCTGCGCTGACCCGCGGACACCGCCTCCGACGCGCGGATCGCGTCCGGCACATGTCCTTCGAACTCGATGCTCTTCTTTGTCGCTTCGTCCGCGATCGCGAAGTAAGCTTCGCGCGGCACCCCCGATTGAATCTTGATAAAGTCTGCTCCACGACTCTTCAGCATGTCGACTGCTTTGCGTCCATCCTCCGGCGTCGCGATCGCGATGGCCGATTTGTAATGGGATTTTGGCCCGTCCAGCATCGGGCCGGATACGATCATGCGAGGGCCGGCCATTCTGTGCGCGGCGATCTCCTCTCTCGCGCGCAGCACCGGGTTAAGCTCGCTCCCCATATCCCGCACGCCTGTGACGCCGTTAACAAGAAGCAGCGGCAGTACCAGATCCGTGCCGTCCGCGGCTGTTTTGTCGAAGTACACGTGCGTGTGCATGTCCCAGAGACCGGGGATGAGATACTGACCCCTGCCATCAACGACGATCCCGTGTTGCGGATGGCCCGCTGTTGACGGTCCAACGCTAACGACGCGATTTCCTTCCACCATCACGGTAGTGTCGGGCCGCACCTGGCCGTCCGTAACGTCGATGAGGTTGACGTGAGCAATCGTCAGCGTCTGAGCAGCCGCGAAAGATGTCACCGTCGTCAGTACGGCCAACGCGAAAAAAGACTTCGGACGGATGCGCATAGGTCATAATACTCTGACGCCGCACCGCAACGAGCTGACGGCTACAGGGATGGCTTGATGACACCCACGCCGTTTTCGATCTGCACTAACGTGCCAAACGGCATCGCCAAAGCTTTCATCCGTTCCAGGATTCGGCGCGCCTGCTCGGGTGAAGCGGGAAACGGAGAGCCGGCGGCGGGCCCCGAGCCTGTATCGATCGCGACCGGGTAAAGCCGAATCTCGCTCACCCGCCCATGTTCATAGGTAGTGACCGGAACCACAGATTCAAAACTTTCGTCAGGGAGCTTCAACGTCTCGCCGGCAGCCGTAGTGAAGGTCCGGCGCTGGCCGAAAGGGAAGAACAAACTTCCGAGACTGTAGAAGATCGGCTTCCCTTTATAGATTTCGATCCCGTTCAAAACATGAGGGCCGGTGCGAACCACTGCGTCCGCTCCCGCATCTATGGCCGCGTGGAACAGCGCCGGTTCGAAATCGGCGGGCCGGGGATCGTTGGGCGACGCTGCTTCGTTCGCGTAGTGCAGCACCTCCGGCTGGTATGGAGCGGGCCCGTCATCTTGATCTCCGGCCGTTTGGTGCGCATGGATCGTGAACAGCACGAAAGCCGCTTTCGCGCGCGCCTGGCGCACCGACGCGAGCACGGCTGCCTGGTCGGTTTCGGCCATCTCCCATGTCGAGCCGGGAGAGTTCGACTTCCTGAACAGCACGTCGCCGATACGCACTTCATCTTCACGTCCCGGGGTCGGGTAGGCCAGTCCACCAACCGCCCGGCGCAGGGCCGCGAAATCTTCCGGTGAGACGCGGCGCACTAGGCGAACATGCAGGGCGCTGATGCCGGGACGCGATTGCAAGGTCATGCCGCGGTACTCGATGGATGGGGCTGCGACCGACATCGGTGGAAACGTCGAGGCGACACTTACGAGCGCCGCCATACCGTGCCGCGTTTCCATATAACCCGGAGCTCGCGCTTCATTGAGACCCGGGCCGCTGCCGGCCTGAACGATCCCCACCTCGGCCAGTGTTGAGAGCGTGGCCTTCAACCCTTCGGCGCCCCAGTCTGTGGCGTGGTTGTTGGCCTTGGAGACGATCGATATCCCCATCGATCTGAGATTGCGGGCGACCTCGAGGGGCGACACAGGAATTCCGCCACCGTTCTCGGCGGCCGGCCATCCCTTGAAAGACTCGGCCTCGAAAATCGCGCCTTCCTGGTTGGCAAATCCGAGATCGGCATGCAGGAACAGCTCGGCGATACGGGCCAGGGCCTGATCGGTCGAAAGATTGAACGGCTTAGGTGAGATGAGGTCGCCCGCGGCTGTAAAAATAAACCCGTCAGGAACGCTGCCGCCAGAGGACTGTGCGAGCGCAAATGCCGGCGAGAGCGCGAGCGCGACTGCGAGGATCGACATGCCGCTCACAAATTTCCCATTTCGATTATTTCTTCACGTATTTCTTGACGTCCTGCGGGCCAACTTCAGCGCCGTAAATGTTGCCCTTCGCGTCGACGGCCACACCTTCGGCAGCGCTCGTCCCAGTGGCCTTCTCGTTAGGGTCAGGGATGAACGCGGTCACCTTGCCGTCCTTCAGGCTGCCCATCCGGATGCCGCGCTTCCAGCCGTCGTGATTCCTGGAGACCGACTCCGATTCCGAATCCGCTACATAAATATTGTCGTGCTTGTCGATGAAGACTCCGCTCGGCCGGCTGAACTGCCGCATCTCGGAAATGAAGTTACCGTCCTGGTCAAAGACCTGAATCCGGTTGTTATTCCGGTCGGCTACGTAGAGACGTCCTTTAGAGTCGAATGCCAGCGAGTGCGGCTGATCGAACTCCCCGGGCCCAGTCCCGAGTTTTCCCCAGCTCTTGATGAGCTTTCCATCCTTGCTGAATTTGAAGATGACGTTATTGCCCGCTCCGTGGCCCTCGGAGATAAAGACATCGCCGTTCTTGGCAACGGTCACATCATCGGGCGCGTAGCAGCACTCCGGATCCGCCGCGCCGCCGGGCTTCCCGATCGTCATCAGCAGTTTTCCGTCGCTGCTGAACTTGAACACCTGGTTGCCCTTGGTTGCGCCTGGCCGAGGACCGATCGGCCCGGCCGGCGGAGCGCCACGCCCTGCTCCACGCCCGCGGCCACCCTCCGGCAGCGGCGCATTGTCCTGGTAGTCCGTGATCCAAATGTTGTCGTCTTTGTCGACATAGATGCCATGGGGCGCGATGAACATGCCGGCGCCGAAGCTCTTCAGCACGTTGCCATCTGTGTCGAACTTGAAGACCGTGTCTATATTCTTGATCTGCCCGGTAGCCCGATCAAGACAACTGTTGGCGCCGCAGCGCTCAGCCACCCAAACGGACTTTCCATCTTTATCGATGTCGACGGCACTGTTCGACCCCATCTTTCTTCCGTCCGGCAACTTGGCCCAGTGTTCAATCGTTCGATACGGGTTCGGCGCATCGTTGGCCGGCTGCGTATCAGAAGAGGCCGCGTATGCGCTCCCTCCTGCAAATCCGGCTGCAATCACGCTCACTGCAAGAAAACCAGTCATTCGACGTCTACGTGGCATCAATATTTCTCCCTCAATAGAGACTCTCGCATTGGCGCTGCGCAGTCAACCTAGCCGCTAGTGTGCGGATCCGTTTTATCCCCGCTCTCGCGGGTTTTCGTAAGCGATCAAGCGCCGCCGAGTTCCCGGCGTCGATCAGCATGTTTTGCGCCCGCTCGCGACATTTCGGCGAAGCCGGTCGTCGTCAGAGGCACATTCTTCCCGCCATCTGTTCCTGTCTACGGCTGCGAGATCGCGGTGAAAGACTCCAGCGCGGCCTGGCGAGCGCGCAACCCGCTCAGCTCTTCTGCGCCCAGCTTTTCGGCGCAGCCTGCTACTATCCGGCGGCCGTGCTCGACGAGGATCCGGCGGAATTCCAGGTCGGGCGTTGAGGCGGCGATGTCACCCAGGGCTCGGAGTAAGCGCAAGCTAACGGCCACGTCCGTCTTCGAATACATACGGATCTGCTCGAAGGCCGCGTCCAGCAGGCGCTCGAACCGGATCCATCCAATACTGGCACGAACAATGCCCGGCGGATCGTACAGCAGATCTTCGGGTGGCTCGCGGGATGCGAAACGGATCAGGATGCGGCTCAACTGATCGATGCAGTTGATGGCGGTGGTGGGATCGTTGACCGCCGGCGAGATCGCCTTCAACGCAATATCGACGATCTGCAGGACACCAAATTCAACGTCCTGCTGCAACGTTCTGGTGGGGCCGAAGTCGAACGCGGCCAGCAGCCCGGCCGTTCCTTCGGGCGGCAGTCGGTTTCCTTTTGAAACCATCATCAGTGGAATTCCCGCCGGGACAAAGTGGCCTACCCGGCGCAAAACGCGGATGCTGACGTGATACTGCTTCGCAATGGCGATCAGGCGCCGGGTATCGATGAAGCGGATATAACCGGAAATGAGGGTCGAAACGGCCACCTCGCTCGGGTTGGCTCGGAGCGGTTCAGCATTCTTCAAGTAGTTTGGCCGGTGCGGCCAGGGCATTATTTCATCGATCATGGCTTCCGTGTCTTCGGCTATTCTGTCAACGATGTGATTAACGCTGATGGCCTGCGAGATATGGTGAATGAAAAATAGCAGCAAGCCAACGCAGACCAGCGCCAACAGCATCGCGCCCAGCACAGTGGCCACCGGCGCGAAAGGGCGGGGAAGCGAGTGGGCCGCCGGAAGCGCTGCCATGCAGTACGAGAAGGTGCCAAGAAAGATACCGAGCGTCCACTGCGTTACGCGGTCTCTGGAAAAACTGACAATGATGCGCGGGGAGAACTGCATCGACGCCAGGGTGAGCGTCATCAGCAGGATCGCGAATACGATGGAGACCACGGTCATGATGGAGGCGGCGATGCCTCCTAAGATCACCTGGGCGACCTGCGGGTCAGCATGGGAAGGAAATAGAACGGTGGGCACCCAGGCGCTCGCGACCGGAAACTCCTCTTCCAACCACGACAGGAATGCTCCCGCGCAGCCCAGGGCCAAGGCGATTGTGAGCGGACGAATCAAGAAGCCGCCGCGCAGGTTGTACATCGCGTGACGAAGTATCAACGGCAGGCTCTTGCTCACGGCTCTATCTAATCAAGTGTAGTAGGTCCCCTCCGCCGGCAGCTTTAGTAAAACCAAATCATGTCGGCGGCCAACATCAACTGGCTCTTCTTGAGACCGAAATCGTACGCGGGAGCGTCGTATGCATGGTCGTATCTGGCTTCCGGCCGAAAGACTACGGTGCTTCCGATCCAGTGATTCCAACAAAGCGTATGCGTAGTGTATCTGGTCTTGAAGCCGGTTCGCTGGCCCTTCAGGTCATCGAAATACTCGTTGCGCAGGCTGATGAAGTCTTTCTTGCCGAACTGTCGATTGAGGTAGTGCAGCGCAGCCCATTCCGGCGCGAAGCAAGTGAGTTCATCGGGCCGATTGCAGTACGCTCCATTTGCATTCGTCAACAGCAAGGACGTCGCGTTGGGATTGAGAACATTGGGTGTGTGGCTTTCGTATTGATACCAGTTCTCCCACGCCATGTGCCACTTCGACTGGCCGAATTTGTGGTACCACGTCGCATAATAAGCGGCCAGGTTGTTATAGCTGTATCGGCTGTCATTGATGGAATTGGCGCAGATGTAGATGTTGTCGCCACCGTTCGCCCAACTGTAGCCGAGGCAGGCATTCCCCGTTAGTTTTGCCACTGGGGACCAGGGCGAAGATTCGCAGCCCCCCGACAGACCGACTTGAGTGGTCCAGTGATTGCTCCACTTTACCGTAGCGTTGATACCAGTTTGCGTATAGCAATCATAAGTGTAAGTAAGTGAGTGTGTATAAGTGTAGTTATTCGGCGCCAATTGCGCTTCTATGTCCGGCAGCGAAATATACCGTCCGATCCTTACATCCATGCCCTCGCCTACTTTTGGAAAATAAAGATCTACGTAAGCCATCACGGGATCATAACCGTAGACATTGCCAATGGTGCCGTTTGTTTTGGGATTGTTCAACAACTGCTGGCTGAAATATCCCTCGGCAGTGGTGAAGCGGTAGTCGAACCCGTAAAGATTAGTCAGACGAAACCCCCAATCAAAGTGATCGGTCTGAACAGTGTCCGGGACACGCTCGATATACAGTGTGTACTGATCTAATGTAACGGCGTCGGCGATCTGCGGGTAGGCGGCTGGCGCATTGGCGTAAGGTCCATGATCGGAAGTGCTGATGTTCATGCCGACATCCACCCAGCCGTAGATCTGGATATTTGCTTTCTTCAGCCAGTCACCGTGCTTGCTTTCGTAAATCGCAGTGGTCAAAGGATAGGACGTTGCGTTAGGATAGCCGATCCATACCGTACCTCCAATGGGCCACACCGCGAATGGAAACGGTGGATTGGTAACAGGCGCGGGATATCCGCGAAACTTCGGTTCCTCCCCGCTCGAGGTTCCCTTCCAGTCATCGGCATATGCGCGGATGAGATTCTTGAAAAAGCCCCGCTTCGATATCGCAGTCGCGACGGCTGCACTATGGACGGCATTGCCTGCAGGCTTATCGTCAGTTAGTGCCGCTACCGTTCCCCAGCCGCTGATCGTTAGCAGACATCCGGCACAAGTCGAGTAGATGTTCATGCCCTCTGAGCTGACCTCGCAGCCTATGTTTCCACAAGGCTTCTGAAGAAGGCATAAGGAAGGCGTAAGGAGTTTATAAACTCAGCCCATCTCGATGAGAATCATCGGCCGAGAAGCGCGGCCGGTAGACTGGTTCGACCTTGAAGTGCAGCCGGCACATTGGTCGGGCCGCCGGCGCTCCAGATCTCCCGGCCATGTTCATCGAAAAGTTTGAGGGATGGCTTTCCTCCCTCGTGAGTCAGCGTGCCCAGCACGGTTCCCTTATCATTCACCAAAACAAAGCGTTCGGCCCGGAATTCCATCGTCGATTGCGATTGTGCGTGAACGAGCTGTGGGGACAGATAATGGGATATTGCACCGCCTAGCAGCCCGGCGGCGAATGAAAGAACGATGCTCCGTTTGTTCATGTAGTTTCTCCATTGTTCCAGCAGTCTGAATTGCAATTGCCGGCGGGCTTGGCAGGCTAAAACTGAGGCACTACGGGGTGTTTGATCCAGTATCGCACAAAGCGTTCGACGTAACGTTTATAAAGTCCTAATGCGTTATTTATTACTTCTTTACGCCTTGCGCTTTAGACTTGGGTGCGTGCGCTTATCCCTGGCCGGTACTCGCGATTTCGTCGCTCAGCTTATCGTTCCACTAGTTACCGCGTAAACAGCGATTTCGAATTTCAGGATTACGAGAGGATTAAATATGAGCAGCATCAGAGCAGTGCGGGAAGTGAACCAGGTCGTTCTCCTCCCAGGGACAGTTGCCGCGGCGGGAAAAGGGCGACGCATCTCACTAGCCCTCTACGTTGTACCAGCTTGCACTGCAATTCTTTGCGGAGCTTGGCCGCTGCCGGCGTTCGGTCAGGCTACGGCTGCCCTTGTCGGCGGCATCACCCGCGATTCGTCCAGTGGTAAGCCGGTGGCAGAAGTAGAAGTCATCGCCCACAATCTCAACAAAGGCACCGATCGCGCTGCAATCAGTAACGCCGACGGCATCTTCACGTTCACCAATCTGGAGACCGGCCCCTATGAGTTTGCGGCCATTAAAGACGGATTCCAGAAGTCGGCCGCGCGCGCCGAAGTAGACGGCCTCCACGCCGCCAAGGTGGAGCTTCCGATGCAATTCGCAGTCGACTTGCCCCGAAGCACCGAGAAATCGAACAACGCGCCGCTGACCGAGCGGGAAAAGGAAATGCTTGAGCGCATTGAGAGGCTGGAGCGCCGCCTGGCCGCGATGGATGCCTTGATATCCAGGGATGTTAGCGGAACGCAGCTAGCCGGCAAGACTCCCACCGGGAATGAGTCTTTGGTCGCCTCGACGAAATCGGGCGCAGGCGGATTTCCGACAGCATCGCCGCAGACTCCGCAAACTCCGACACCGCCACAACCTCGAACGCCGGACGCCCTGCAAGCCCCCGATGCCGCTCCCGCCGCCGACAACCAGACGCCGTTCGCGTACGGCGACTTCAGTTGGCTTAACGGATCTGCACGCACCAAAGATACCGTGCTTGATACGAAATTCTTCACGCCAGAAATTCGATTCGATACGCATTACATGGAAGATTTCAACCAGCCGATCGATCACACCATCGTCGGCTCGACCGAATCGTTCCGCTCCGGCGAAGTCCAGATAGAACAGGCCAGCGTCGGCGGTGACTTCCACTGGGAGAATGTTCGCGGCCGGATACTGTTCATGGAGGGTTTGTTCGCCACTACGACACCGCGCAATGACGCCAGCTCGGCTACTGGCTCTGCGCCGGGTAATACTGGCGGCGTCGGCCAGTGGGACCTCCAGAATGCGTACAAGTATGTGTCGGAAGCTTACGGCGGGTATCACTTCAACGTTCAACACGGACTCAATGTCGATGCAGGCATCTTCGTGTCGTATATCGGTCTCTTCAGCTACTACAATTTTGATAACTGGGCTTACCAGCCGTCATATGTGTCATCGAATACGCCTTGGTTTTTCAACGGAGTCCGCGTTCAGTGGTTCCCCACCAAGAAGCTGAAAATCGAACCCTGGTTCATCAACGGATGGCAATCCTACGCCAAGTTCAACGGCCATCCGGGTCTGGGAGGACAGATTCTCTGGCTGCCGAAGGAATGGTTTAAGTTCGTCGGGAACCAGTACGGTTACGGCCAGGATAATCTGGGTCTTCCCAGGACGCAACGCATTCACACCGATGATAGTATCGAGGTCCGCTACTACAACAATCCTGAGAATCTCGGACTTTCGAAGATGGCCTTCTCATTAACGGCCGACGCCGGTTGCCAATATGGCGGAGGAATTACCTGCACTGGTGGTCCAAACAGGTCATCCTTTATAGGGTGGATGCTCTATGACCGCATGTGGTTCCACAAGGACCTGTTTGGCCTCACGCTGGGCGGCGGAGATATGAGCAATTACGGCCGTTATCTGACCCTGCTGCCCCCGATCGATGGGGCCTGGGCGGCCTCCGGTACGCCATACTTCACGGAAAATCCCGGCCAGAAAGCGCATATGTGGGATAGTACGGTTACGCTCCAGTACATGCCCAGACAGTACATTACGTGGTGGGCGGAGGTTGGTTATCGTCACTCCGATGTCCCGTACTTTGCTGGGCGCGGTGGAGTCACGCCTCCGGGCGGAAATAACGGCTTGCCTCAATATTACACCTGCTCTTCGGGCGCTACGGCCGGAACCGCGAACCTGGCAGCGGCGCACGCAGCGTGTGGAGGCGGAGCCGGAAGTGTTTGGTTCCCGGATCTCCGTCGTAGCGAGGCGAAGATGTCATTTGGAGTGATGGTGAAGTTCTAGCACATGCGTAATTTCCTGCTGCAATCGCTCTGTCTGGTGGCAACCGCGGCTCACCTCATCGCCGTAGATCCCGTCTGGAAAAGCAAGCCGGTCGATCAGTGGACCGAGGAGGACGCCCAGCAGGTTCTCGCCAACTCGCCCTGGGCCCGGCGGATTAGCGCCGTTGTAACGCGCCGTCTGACCGAGGACCAACTCAGGGAAGCCGGACAAATGGGACAGCCCCGCACGGTCGGCAATGTAGGTGTGGATCCGAAAGGCAGCGGGCCAAAGGTCTCGCCGGATGTCTTATCGGGACCCGGAGGCGACGACCGCAGCCCACGGTCGCGTCCCCAGTCAATAGCGTTGAAACTGCGTTGGGAGAGCGCTCTCCCGATTCGGCTCGCGGAGTTGAAATCGCGCGAAGTCGAGCCTCCCACGTTGCAGGGCGATGGCTATAGTATTGCTGTTTACGGCATTCCCGGCGGGGATTTCAAAGGCGATCCTACTAAATTGGGTGAACCCCTGAAGAGCCTGGCCAGCTTGAAGCGCGAGGGGCAAAAGGATGTGAGGCCGATCTCGGTTGAAGTGTTCCAGCGGGAAAACGGTGTAGTCGTCGTCTATCTGTTCCCTTTGTCCGCGGAAATCACCAAGAAAGATCGTCGAATCCAATTCGAGGCCCAGATCGGCCGGATTGTTGTCGCTCAAGATTTCGAGCTGAGTGAAATGGAGTTTGCGGGTAAACTTGAGCTTTGATGTGGAAGCGAGCCCCATGTTAGTCAAGCTGTAATACTGTCGCGCGAAGCTGGCTGGGTCATCGATAATAATAGTGGAAGAACCATGCCGGCTACCACGCGACGCCGTACACCCGAAGAGCTGCTCCAGCAGATACAGGCCGAAGAGGCTTACGAAAAGACCGGCCGGCTCAAAGTGTTCCTGGGCTATGCCTCGGGCGTCGGCAAATCTTTTCGGATGTTGGATGAAGGCCGGCGGCGGCATGAGCGCGGGCAGGATGTTGTGGTCGGCGCGTTACAACCCAAGACTTCGCACGAAATCGAAGCGCTGCTGGCCAAGGTGCCTGTGATTCCCCTCAAGCCCGTCGATGGAATCCCCGTCATGGATGTGCCCGCGATTCTGGAGCGCCACCCCGAGGTTTGCCTGGTAGACGGGCTAGCCTACGATAACCCGCCCGGCGCGCCGAATCCCAGCCGCTGGCAAGACGTGGAACTGCTTCTTCAGGCTGGCATCTCGGTCATCTCCTCGGTGAATATTCAATACATCGATGAGCTGCGCGAGCGCGTGGAGAAAGTCACCGGAAAAAGGGTCGACCAAACCGTTCCACGCAGCTTCTTGAACTCGGCCGACGAGATCGTGGTCGTGGATGCGCCTCCTGAGATGTGCATCGGCCGGGAGGGGGAGGATCAGGCAGATCCAGCCCAGGCCAGCCGGGCGCAGAAACTATCCGAGCTTCGCGAGATTGCCCTGCTGCTTGCCGCCGATGTGGTGGATCGTCAACTCGAAGCCTATCTTCAGCGCAACGGAATCGCGTCCACGTTCGGCACTCAGGAACGCATCCTAGTGTGCATCACTCCGCGAGCCAATGCCGGAGCCATGATCGAGAGTGGGAGGCGCAATGCGGAGCGCTTCCATGGCGATCTTACGGTCGCCTATGTCGGCCAGCCGGAGCTATCGGCGGACGATCAGGCCGCGCTCGACCGCAATCTCGCAATTGCTCGGGCCGCGAACGCGCACATCGAGATCTTGGACGGCGAAGACGCTATCGAAACCATCCTCAAGTTCGCGAGGGAGCGTGGCGTCACACAGATCTTTGTCGGACACAGCACGCGGGAGGGATGGTGGGAGCGGTTCACTGGAACGCCATTGGACCGGTTGATTCGCGGCTCCAATGACATCGACGTCCGCATTTTTCCTCATTAGCATATGGCCGATCGCCCGCCCCAAGGCAAGCTGAAAATCTATCTGGGCTATGCCGCGGGAGTCGGCAAAACCTACCAGATGCTGGAAGAAGCTCAGGAGCTGAAGCGCCGCGGCCAGGACGTAGTCATCGGCTATTTCGAGCCGCATGGGCGCCTAGATACGATCGCCAGGACAGAAGGCCTGGAGACTATACCGCGCCGCAAAATCGATTATCGCGGTACCGTCTTCGAGGAGATGGATACCGACGCCATCCTCCGCCGCCGGCCGCAGGTGTGCGTGGTCGATGAGTTTCCGCACAGCAACGTGCCGGGTTTGGAGAGAACCAAGCGCTGGCAAGACGTCGAGACCTTGATTGGCGCCGGTATCAACGTTCTCACCACCATGAACATCCAACATCTGGAGAGTCTCAACGATCAGATCTGGCAGATTACCGGAGTCCGCGTGCGGGAAACGATTCCGGACTGGGTGATGCAGCGCGCCGACCAGGTGGTGATGGTGGATCTGACGCCCCGCGCCCTGCTCAACCGGCTGGCGCGCGGTGTCGTGTATCCTCCCGATAAAGCGCAAAAGGCGCTGGAGCACTTTTTTCAGGAATCGACGCTGGTGGCTTTACGCGAGCTGGCGCTACGGCAAACCGCGCACGAAGTCGAGATTCGACAGGTCGATTATGACTCGCCCGGATTTCAGGAGATCACGCCCAACGGCGATGAATCGGGCGAGGCGCCGCGCAGCGTGGACCGCATTCTGATCCTGGTCACGCCCGATCCCTCCAGTGCCATGCTGATACGGCGCGGCAAGCGTGTCGCCGATTATCTGCATGCCGACTGCTTCGCCGTGGCGGTCGGCCGTGACAACGATCTGCGAGACCTCGACCTGCCCCAGCGCGAGGCCCTGGAGCGCCACCTGAACTTCGCGCGCAATTTGCATATCGAGGCGCGAGTCTTGCAGGGCCAAGATGTCGCCGGCACTTTGGTGGAGTTCGCGCGCTTGAACGGTATCACGCACTTGTTCATCGCCAGACCCACCCAACATCAGAAAACAAAACCATTCGGAAGGAGCGTCGTGCAAGAGGTGGTGCGACTGGCGCGCGACATGCAAGTCATGATCGTGGCCGACCGCGGAAGCCGAGCACACTCACAATAGAATATGCCCTCCACTGACATTGTTTTTCTTTTTGACGTCGACAACACTCTGCTCGATAACGATCGCGTAACCGCCGATCTGAAACGCCATCTGGATTCCAAAGTCGGCCCCGAGCGGGCGCAACGCTACTGGGAACTCTTCGAAACGATACGGTCTGAGCTGGGCTACGCGGATTATCTGGGAGCTCTCCAGCGCTATCGTATCGATTACCCGCACGATCCGAACCTGTTGGCGGTCTCCTACTTTCTCATGGAGTATCCCTTCGCGAATCGTCTCTTTCCCAACTCGATCGACGCCGTCGAGCACGTCTCTCCATGGGGGCCGGCGGTCATACTCTCGGATGGCGACGTCGTCTTCCAGCCGCACAAGGTGTATCGTTCGGGACTTTATGAAGTGTTCCAAGGCAACGTCCTGATTTACGTCCACAAGGAGCAAGAGCTTGCCGATGTCGAGCGGCGCTATCCGGCCGGGCATTACGTGGTGGTCGACGATAAGCTGCGGATCCTGCACGCCATCAAGGAAATCTGGAGAGCCCGGGTTAGCACTGTCTTCGTCCGCCAGGGACATTATGCATACGATTCACAGACGATGGCCAAATATCCACCGGCGGACATCAGCCTCGACCGCATCGGTAATTTGCTGGATTACGACCTCAGCGCTCTGTCCATGGCTGCGGCGCGAAGTTAGGCTATCACCGCCCCCCAATACCGCCGCAATGAATCTCCTGCGCATTTGATCTCCGTGATGTGATTCTCCATGGTGCAAGTCTGATCTGCCTATTCCATCTTCTCGGGTCTCTCAGTCGAAGGATGCGAGCCGGGCCCTGGCAGCGGCGCCTTCCGGCGGGCGTGTTCTTCCTCTTCCAATAAAACGTTCTCGTTTGGATAAGCGTAAATGGTCGGGGCATGTTGCATCATGAGTCCTCCGGTATCCGCCGTTGGCCCGTAGGTGCTGTGTAAATCGTGCTTCAGCATCCGCAGCAACGTGGTTTGTTGTCCGCGATGGTGCGCGGTGTGAGTGAGCCGCCGGGTCATGATCCAAACGCGCGTCCGCCGAACGTCGAAAAACGAAGTCTCACCTTCCCACCATTCTTCGTTCTTTTCTGAAAGTGAAGCCAGCCTTAACCGGCTGTTCCGGTCATACGCTTGCATAAAGCCGAGCCGAGTCTCCTGTGCAGGCAGTGGCTTATCCGTCACCTGAATGCCGAGCATGGTTGTGAACCAAAAGTCCTCGCTGACGGATTGATGCACCATGTGCTCGACCAGATTCCGGCCACGACGATCATCCGAGCGCGGCCTTCTTCGGAGGTCGTCGTCGTCAAACATACTCCAGACACTCAGTACCTTGATAATTTCGGTCTCGTAAGTATCCACCAGGAATTTATAGCGCATCGGTTGTTAACGCAAGGTTAACGCAATCAGTGACTAATCGTGAATCCGGCAAGGCGATTGCATCTGCATTGGATGGCATGCGTCAACTCATAGCCATGTTGCTCTTATTTGCCGCGGCGGCGCAACCCGCTGAAAACTCTCAACACCCTTACCGCTCGAAGTACGTAAAAGATACATTCGGGAAACGAGCCGCTGTGCGTACCGGCGCCAGCGCAGGAATCCAACAACTGCGAAACAGTCCGCACGAGTGGGGCACGGGTTTCAAAGGCTTTGGGAAGCGCGTCGGCTCAGCCTTTGGACAACATGTCATCAAGAACTCCATTCAATATCCCGTGGCCGCGATCCGGCATGAAGAACTTGGTTACCGTCCTTCCGGTAAGAAAGGTTTTGGGCCGAGGCTGGGATACGCACTCACCAGCACCGTCATCACCCACAAGACGACCACTGGAAAGAAGACCGTCGCTACCGGACGAATATCAGGAGCCATGGGCAGCGGATTCATTTCGCGAGTTTGGCAACCGGCCCGGCTGCACACGTTTTCCAGCGGCGCCGCATCGGCCGGCGTGATGCTCGGAGTCGATGCCGGCAACAACGTGGTCCGGGAATTTTGGCCGGAAATCCGCCACCCGCATAAGCGCTAACGCCTCTACCGATGCGCGCCGTTCCCGTTTTGCGCCACTACAACTTCCACCACATCTTGGACCGCATCCCGCACTGCCTCCTTGACCGCATCCTCCACTTGTTGCGCATCCAAATCCAAGCCCGCTTTCCCGCCCACCATTTCGTTGACGACTTCCTCCACCACCGGCGCCATCGGAGGAAGTTCCTTAGCTACTGCCTTTGCCACTTTCTTGGCGACTTTGGTGGCCGGTTCCACTACCGATAGCTGATCGGCGAGTTCACTGGCGGGTCGGCCGACCGCTTCCCAATCTTCCGTGAAGATCTTCATCAGTTGGCCGACCAGCTTCGGATCCCGGAAAATCAGACCCACTTCCCTGCGCGCGTTGAGTTCCAACTCCCTTAAGCTCTGGCTTCCGATAAACGCCTGAGCGCCATCCCGTATGATGGTACGCGTGTGTAAACGCATGCTGGCCAATTTGTGCACCAGCAATTTCGTGCTTGTCCGAGTCAACCGCCCGATGATCTTGATCTCCACCCCGGCTTTACCCCGCTCTTCCAGAATGCGGATCATCGCTGGATCGCTCACCTCCGGGTCGTAGATCAGGAGCTCCTTCTTCGCGCCTTGCAAGAAGGCCGCAAGTTGTTTTCGCGCATTCGTTGGACTGACGACAAAGGTGGGCTGGCCGGCCGCGTAAGGCTGGCGCCTGGTATCGGCTTCGAACAACTTGACGGCTTCGGCAACGAGTTTCTTGTGTCCCGTCACCAGACCAAAACTGCGGCTGTGATCCAAGTCTAAAGATGTGAAGTTGAATGCCAGCACGTACAGCTCACGCCGGTCGATGATCATCATCTTCCCGTGATAGCGCGCCAGGTCGTCGGCGGTGCGAGCCACAGTCACTCCCTGCGCGAGCAGACGCATTTCAAGCTTCCTTAGGTTCTTTTCGCCGCCCCGATTCGTATAGGCGATGAGTGCATGCACGAAGACGCCTCGGTTCACCGCATTGACCAGCGCCTTTTCGATCTCGCTTCGGTCAAAACGGAAGATGACGACTTCGACGCGCTGCCTGGCTTTATTAATCGCCCTAACCAACGGCGCGGCGCCATCGGCCGGTTGCACCAGCAATTTCACGCCTCACCCCCTTAAGCTCAGACGCACCGGCCGCCCATCGAGGGTCACTCTGTGCACCGTGGCATCGCTTTTGCTTAATACAGGATGGTGACCAATCCGGGGTGACGATTCGTATGCTCAACAAGAGTAAGAGGGTTACGCTATTCCTGGCCGCGGTTCTCATATGCCTTCCTGCCGCCCATGCCGCGAAAAAAAAGCCCAAGGCGGGGCGGGCGGAGGCAGAAATTACCGGAACTGTGCGTACCATGCTTTGGCGGGAACCCAAGAATATCCGGGCCTTGAACCTGTTCTACGGTCCTGGCGGCGCGGAACACGCACCTCCTGGCACGTTCACTTTTCTGAAGGAAGATCTCAAGGGCTCCAATCCGAAGTTCGATGTTGAAGACGAGAATGGCGTCAAATGGAAAGTAAAGCTGGGCTCGGAAGCGCGGCCGGAAACCGTCGCTGCACGGCTGATCTGGGCGGTCGGGTACTTCGCCAACGAAGACTACTTTGTTCCCGTGCTGCACGTTCAGGAGATGCCGGCCCGTCTGCACCGCGGGCCGCCGCTGGTCGACCCCGATGGCACCTCCTACGACACTCGTTTAAAGAGAGAGCTAAAGGGTGAGAAGAAGATCGACGTCTGGCACTGGCGCAATGGTCCCTTCACCGGGACACGGGAGTGGAACGGACTCCGAGTACTGATGGCGCTCATCAACAATTGGGACTTGAAAGACGAGAATAATGCCATTTATCAGGAAGAGCGTAATAAAGATTCCGATGAGCTGCAGCGCATCTACATGGTGTCCGATCTGGGAGCCAGCTTTGGCGCAGCCAAGCTTACGCGCGATCGCAAATTCTCTAAAGGGAACCTCGAACTGTATCAGGAGTCCAAGTTCATCGACCGGGTTGGCGCCGACTTTGTGGATTTTGAAGTGCCCCACCGGCCCTCCGCCATTGTATTCGTCAACCCTCACGAATACTTCAGCCGGGTTCGAATCGACTGGATTGGCAAGCACGTTCCGCGCGCCGATGCACGCTGGATGGGAGACCTACTGGCACAGCTTTCTCCCAATCAGATCCGCGATGCCTTCCGCGCCGGCGGCTACAGCCCGCAGGTTGTAGACAGATACGCTACGGTGGTCGAGTCCAGAATAGCGGAATTGAAAAAGCTATAGCGTGGCACGCCGCGCCCTGCCAATCGGAGGAGCGTTTAGACCAGACCGGCGGTCTGTTTCTCGGGCTCCTCTTCGATACTGAATTGTATCTTGTAGAGTTCGGAATATAGGCCACCGGCCTTCAAGAGCTCTTCCTGATTTCCACTTTCAACGATTGTGCCGTCTTTGACAACAAAGATGATATTGGCCCGGCGAATAGTGGACAGCCGGTGCGCTATTACGATCGAGGTCCGGCCCTCCATCAGACGCTCTAAGGCTTCGAATACCAGTTTTTCGGACGCCGCATCGAGCCCGGAGCTAGGTTCGTCAAGAATCAGGATGGGAGTGTTGCGTACGATCGCGCGCGCGATCGCGATGCGCTGCCGCTGTCCGCCGGAAAGCGTCACACCCCGCTCACCCACCATGGTGTTGTAGCCTTCCGGCAGTTTTTCGATAAACTCTTGAGCGTTAGCCATTTCCGCCGCGCGCAGAATTTCCCACCTCGTCGCTTCGGGTTTCCCATAGGCGATGTTGTACCAGATTGTGCCATGAAACAGCAGCGTTTCCTGCAGAACAAAGCTCATTTGTTGCCGCAGCGACTTTTGCTGAAAGCGGCGAATGTCCTGGCCGTCGATCTTCACTGCACCGGAGATGGGGTCATAGAAACGCGGGATCAAGCTGATTATGGTGGACTTGCCTGCACCCGTGGGTCCCACTAGCGCCGCCACCTGCCCGGGCTCGATTTTGAGGCTGACGTCGCGGAGGACCGGCCGGTCAGGTTCATAGCCGAAATTCAAATGGTCAAGTTCAATGTTCCCCTTGAATCTCGGGGCTCGCTTTGCACCCGGCAGATCCTTGATCTCGCCATCCGTATTGAGGACCTCCTGTATCCGCTCGTATCCAATTGAGGCTTTCGAGTACGTATCGGTCATCTTCGAAAGCTCTTGCATCGGCTTGTACATCTTTCCCAGATACATGATGAAGACCACCAGCGAGCCGGCCGACAATGCGCCGGATAACGCCATTCGGGCTCCAAACCACAGCACCATCGCCGTACCGCCGGCCACAATCAACCCCACTAACGGCGAAAGCTTGGCCTTCAGACTGCGGGCCCGCATCGCAATCTCGACGCTTTCCAGGCTCTCCTCCTCTAGCCGCCGTTCTTCATATTCCTCGCGCGCGAAGGCTTTGACGACCCGGATGGAAGACAGAACCTCTTGCATCACCGACACCATTTCACCCTCTTTTTTTCTCACCTCGCGCGAGGCTTTCTTGATCCGGCGTGTATAGCTAAAGACGACGGCAAAGAGGACGGGAGCAATTGAAAGAGCGATCAAAGTGAATTGCCAATTGATGTACAGCATCACGCCAACCATTCCGAACAGCGTTAGGCAGTTGACCAAAACGCCCAGCAGGCCGGAGGAAATAAAGGTCTGGATGGCATCGATATCGTTGGTCACGCGGCTGATAAGATCACCCGTCTGTTTACGGTCGTGGTAGGCCAGCGACAGCCGCTGGATGTGGTGGTACAACGTCCTGCGGAGATCGTGCATCACCCATTGGCCAACGCTGGTGGTGACGTATTTCTCGGTGTATGTACAAATCGCATCCACCACCGCGACTGCCAGCACCGCAAAAGCGGCGAATCTCAAAATGGCAAGTTTGTCCTGGCCGACCGTCGACAGAATAAACCGGTTCAACCACCCATGGATGTCGCGGGACTTCAGTACATTGTCGAGAACGATCTTGAGCGGCCACGGTTGTAGAAGGTCGGCGACCCCTTCGCCGATTACCGCCCCTAGGCCCACTATCAAGAGCTTGAAATGCGGTCTCAATAGGTCTTTGATATTGAGCCCGCTGGGTTTAGCTGAGTTTGTTTTCATGGAGGGGTCCAGGCAGTTTGCAACCCTACTGTATAGATGCTCAGCGCGACAGAATATTCACCGGCAGGGCAGTATTGTGGAGCGGGCCTCCGTGGTGTGGCCTCCGTGGTGTGGGCCTGCCAGGACTTTTTGGTGGTTTTACTGGCTTTTTGCGAACAGGCCGTAAGCAGGTACTGTCACGCCCGGGCTTGCCGGCCTGGCAGTCGGCAGACTCACGCGCTCGGACGTAGCAGTAGATATCCCATGCTCCAGGGCATAGCGCGTCAATTCAGCCGTCGTACGCAGACCCAGTTTGTCCATGATGGCCATCTTGTGAAAGACCGCCGTCTTGACCGAGAGTTTCAACACGTTGGCTATCTCTTTGGCCGTGCATCCTTCGGCCACCAGTTGCAGGACTTCCCGCTGGCGGGAAGTAAGCGCTGGTCCGGGTTGCAAACATACCTGGGCCGCTTCTACCGCCCGATCGGCCACCAGCGGCGTGACGTAAGTGTGCCCGGCCAGCACCTGCCGGATCGCGGTCACCAGCTCTGAAACCGCGCAGCGTTTCAAAACGAACCCGGTAGCCCCGGCTCGAAATGCTTCCACTACGTATTGCGGTTCGTTATGGGCCGTCACGATCACAACCTTGGTGGCCGGCGAAATC